>Ga0208043_1000015_pt1 | contig 160116 bp, 154 predicted proteins | sample Sb_taG_12_FD_187710 | JGI IMG/M metagenome (GOLD analysis project Ga0208043, IMG submission 187710) | Peat soil microbial communities from Weissenstadt, Germany - Sb_50d_9_AC metaG (SPAdes) (version 2) | ecosystem: Environmental > Terrestrial > Soil > Wetlands > Peat | place: Germany... | reverse complement strand
CTTCAACGTCCGCCGAACTGGCGGCAAAAGGAACTGCGCTCTTGGCTTCGCTCACGATGGTTCTCCTTGCCGCCCTGCTCTGTAATTATCGCCGCGGTAAGTGTCTCACCGATATTGGCACGGAGGGATACTCACCGACGCGATGAACCATTTGCCCGACGCTGAGCCTAGTACGCCGTCGCGCACCGAGTTCTGTTGCCCTGAGAATTAGGTCGTGAAGCATGCGCTTCGGATTTGGGAGATCCTCGCATCGGCGCAGATCAGGTAGTCCCAAGTGTACTGTACCCGACGGATTACCAGCCGCTCGTCTAATGGCCGTTTCACCGAAGAGCAGCCACGCTTCTTGCATGCGAACTGGAACTACGCAGACCCACGCCAGCTGGCGGCCTTCTTCGAACGTCGTGTCCGCAACGGCCCTTTCTATTTCATCTCGACGAGTGTGGTAGGGCTCCCGCTCCGCGTCTCGGTGAATGAATAACAGTTCTGATGGGAACAACTCCACCGCTCGAGTGATGCGAGCAGTCAATCCAGTCGGTGGAGGCCGCAACCATCGGAAGTCCGCCCATTGTTCCTGCACTGCGCACCGGACTCCATTTACTCTGAGTAGCCAAGTTAGAATCGGCATCAGGCTCGCGTCGGAGCTGCCATCCGAGACCAGAGTATATGTGAGATCGCTCAAGCCGTTTCGCCGAACGGAAGGTATTGTTGGAGGTCGGGGCGGTCGATAACACGCTTGCGTCCTTTCGTATTCCGTTGGTCACCGCCGAGCGCCACCCCAGCGTCCAGGAGACTAGGGTTCAGATAGGCTAGCAGTCTGCCGCGAGAGGCGACCCTCGCTCCCTCAATGTCTGATCTCCACGTCCCGGAAAGACTTGCGAATGAAAGCGCTTTAAACCGTTCACCGTCCCGGACAATCTCTCGGAGTTCGGCAAGTAAGAGACTGTCGTCCGGCACCTGAGATACGACCGCTGGCGAATGTGTGTTAATTATGACCTGACGCAATGGATTGTCGTCCCCGACCGACGTATCAAGGTCCGTCACGATATCCTGCAAGAGGCGTAGCATCGCCGGGATCCTTTCAGGATGAATACCGTTCTCTGGTTCTTCCAGACATATGACACCTCTCGCTTCAGGGTCCTGTAGCAATACTGCCAGAGCAAGAAAGCGGAGCGTGCCGTCAGATAGTGCCCGCGCTGGATGTTTTGTTTGATCCAAGCCGGTCACCATCAATGTGAGCAGTTCGCGGCGCTCATCTCGATCAACGGTAATCTCGCGAACGTCAGTGATGAGCTCCGAGAGCCGGTTCGCAACTTGGCCGTATACGCGCTCCGCCGCCGCCTCATGGCCAAATCCTTGAGTTTGGGCCCCGTTTCCGCTCGACTGCTCACGTCGAAGGGCTGACCGCGCCAAGTGATACAGCGTGGCTGGGAGATGCGAACCATCCTCGGATAGCTTCGTCGGGGATGTGAACGTGTCAGGCTGCCTAAGAGCAGACGGTTCGAGTCGCAGGAGCTTCCAAGATTGCATCTCCCGGCGAGCCATAGTTGCCGTGGGACTCTCAGCTGCATTCGCAGCTGAAAGAGCCGTCCGTGGAAGGTTAGTAGCCAGAAGCGACTGAGGCTTTCCCCGACTGCCCCCATCTTGATGGATCTTGATTACTCGGTCGTTCCCGTCTTCCTCGGTTGAGATGAACTTGGATCTGCGATCGCCCGTAACAGCTGTGCGGCGCCAAGTTTTGGGATTATTCTTAAAGATGAGATGGCGTTGCGTCTCACCTCGCTTGATGTACGACAACTCTTCTTTTAGAATCTCCAGCCTTCCGAGAGTAGATGGCGTGTCTTCTCTTCTGTAACCCAGCGAAAGTTCATACCGCAGGAAAGTTGTGCTGGCTTTCGCCATCTGGCCGAGGTCGTCCACCCCACTCGCTGGCACGATCATTTCTAGTTCGAAATCCATTCTCTCGTCGTAGCGCTGACCGACGCGATGGAACAGACTTCGAACATCGCCTGTCCGACTCCCTTCGTCGCGAACCGACATCGCAGCGTCAAGTAGTTGATGATCCGCCAGCGCACTGAGGAATCTGATGGCATCAAACAAATTGGATTTGCCCACGCCGTTGGCGCCGGCGATGCACGTGAAGGGTCCAAAATGGACATTAACATCCACCAGATTCTTGAAGCCGGATACCCTTAGCCGCGTCAGCACGTTGATTCGTTCCCGTTTGCCGCTGTCAACATCGTAATAAATACTATCAGACTGCATCCTGTGCGATCGAGGTTGCTCAGTGGGCTCAAAACCTGGAAGACACAGAGCCGTTTCGATAAGCGGACTCCTCACTACGGTCGTCGGCTTGGCGCTGCACTGCGGCGACTGGCTTCGAGCGTACGCCCGCCCAGTTATTCAGTTTGGATCGTCACTAAGTGCTGGCCGCGGGGGAGGGAAATCGAGTAGGTGCCTTTGTCGGTGGTGAGGAAGGTTAGAGGTGAGGCGGCGGCGTCGATTTCGATCTTGGTGGGCTTGTGGTCCAGGAGGGCGAAGGCGCGAGAGGGACTTTCGTAGGACAGATCGATGGTGGATTTGCCGGAGCGGTCGGCGGATTGGAGGTCGCCGTTGAAGTCTAGGATGTGGGGAGCCCCGGCTCCATTGTCTGGCTCAACGGTGTGAGTGCCGGGAGTGAGCCAGAGAGTTGAGCCATCCGTGACGGGCCAGGAATTTCCGTCGACCTTGGCTTCGCCTTTCCAGGAAACACCGAGAACGTTGGGCGAGTCAATGGTCAGCTTGGATGTTGTGCGTTCGGCATGAGGAACGATAGCTCCAGCGGCGGGAAGCAGCGGGAGATCGGGAGCGAGGATGGAGTTTTCAAAATAGAGCGCGACGCGGGGGAAGGCGCTCGAGGCCAAATGCACAAGCTCGAACAGCTCGGTACCGGTTTGCTGCTTGGTGGGATAGACGTCCTGGTAACGGTCGACGATGTTGATGTCGATGGCGAGTTTGTTCGCGTGCGCCGTGAGCGGCTGGTAGCGCTTGGCGATTTCGGGGTAGCGCTGGGGGCCGAGGTTCCAGACGGTGGCGGGGTCTTCGATCAGGAAGGTGAAATCGTGGGAGTCGAGCAGCGGCAGAACGCGACCGGCATCGGCGCCGATGGCATCTTTCATGCCAGTGTCGAAGCGGTCATCGACGTGGGTGAGGACGAGATCGAGATCGGGATGCGCGCTGCGCACCTTTTCGACTTCAGCGATCCATTCATCCTGCATGCGGCGGGCAAGCGAGGCGCGGAAGTCGAGGAAGAGGCGGAGGGACTCGGCGTCCTTGCGAGTGTGGAAGAGCTCGATGGGATCGAAACCTTGCGCGGTCTTGAATTCGCGGCGGACATCGTCATTCATGGGCGTGAAGCGGGCGGGGTTGCCGGCACCCTCTAGAGACTCGAAGTACAGCTCCGCGAGATTCACGCCGTCCCAATCGAAGCGGTTAATCAGATCCTTGATTCCTGCTGAGGCCGCGCGGAAGCAATCGCGATTGGTCAGGTTCATGAGCTTGCGCCAATCGAGCTGCGCGTCCTGCAAGAGCGCTGTCTTTTCGCGCCATGCGGGATGCTCGGCCCAGAATTTACCGCTGACGTGGGGCAGCTCGATCCAGGCATAGACCAGGATGCCGTGACGATGGCAAGCTTCGATCAGCGATTTCATGTAGCGATCGCGCTCGGGGTCGGGATCGTAATAGTGCCAGGAGGCGACCTGGAGAGCGGCGATGCCGGAGGCGCGCCAGCGCGCGGCGAAATAGTCGAGATCGACACGCGCGCGATAGGCGGAATCGAAGAAGGCCCAGAGGCGCGCGGAACGGAAGGGGGCGCGCAGGCCGAGATCGGTGAGAGCTTGCAGGACGTAGGGGAACCGTTCGTAGCCGCGGTCGCCGGGACTGGCGGCGATCCAAAGAACGGCGCCGCGGCCGCTGGTATACCCGGCGATGAGTGGACCACTGGTCCAGCGTTCCTTCGCGAAGATCTGCGCGGATTTCGGGATTTCGAATTTGTGCAGCTCGACGGCCTTCTGCCAGATGATGGGGAGCTTGGGGCGGTGAACGTCCTCGACATTGACGACGGAGACTATGTCGCGGGCGGCGCGGAAGCCGAAGGACTCGGCGGGCGTGGTCTGGCCTTCGAGGACCAGAAATGCGCCTTGTTCGACGCGCTCGGTGATGTGAGCGGGAGCTGTGGCGCCGGGGCGGAGGACGAGGATATCGGCGGAATCGGCTGATTGAGGCTGGAAACCGACGGAAGAGAGAATCTGTTGCCAAGGTCCGGGATCAGCGGGAAGGACGGCGAAAGTGGTGGCGACGGAAGACGGGGTGGACGCCGGCGTGACGGTGGCGGCGGGGAGGGTGGGCGTGGTTAGAGCGACGAGAAAGGCGAGTATGAAGGCAAGCTGAGGGCAATTCGGGGACAGGCAACGCAGGGCAATTCGGGGACAGGCAACGAAATTCCGATTCGGGGAAGTGAGCGGTCGGCGGACATGACTGTCGCGGAATTTCGACGCCAGTCCCCGAATTGCAGTGTGTGTTTGCTGGCAAATGTAGTTCATGCGATTAGTGAGTGAAGGCATACCAGAATCCGACGCGGACATCGTTGAAGTTGGCCTTGCGGATACCGTCCTGGGAGATGGTGTACGCACCGTGCACGACGTTGACGGAGAACATGAGTGATGGGGGCATCCAGGGCCAGCGGAAGCGGATGCCGGGGCCGGCTTCAACAAAGTTGGCCCAGCCCTGGTGCTTGTCGTCCATGGTGAAATTGGCGTTGATGAAGACCTGTGTTTCGAGGCCGGCGATGTGGGGTGGGGTGAAGCCGGCGCGGTTCTGCGTATAGGTGAGAAAATCGTTGCCGAAGCGGCTGATGAAGACTCCATCGGCATTAGTCTCGAAAAACAGGCCAGGCTTTTCGGATCGGATGCTGTGACCCCAGCCGCGGGCAAACGACACGCCACCGCGGTAATCGGGCATGGCCAGTCCGACGCCAGGATGCGAGCCCAGGTAACTGACGGCCTCACCTGCTTCGGCCCATCCCATCATGCCGTGCCAATAGCGCGTGGCAACACCGACACCGAAGATGAAAGAACTCTCCGAGAGGTATTGCGGAAGCGCGCCGCCAATGGTTTGGCGTGTGTCGCCGACGAGCCGCGTGGAGAGATAAGGCCGAAAGGGAAGCTTGCCGATTTTGAATTCGGTTTTGATCTGGCCGTAGCCGAACATATCGTGCCAGCGGGTGGAGTAGAAGGGAAACAGCCACGTCGTGGTGCGCATGAAGGCGAGGCCGGGACGGAGATTATTGAAGGCGTGGGTGGCGTCAGCGACGATTTTGGCGTCGTCGCTATCGCGGGCGAGTGCAAACCAGCGGATGGCCTCTGCGTCGTCATGCAACATGTTGTAGGCGTAACCGAGCTGAAGCATGACGGCGAAATCGAGGGGATCGGAATCGTGTGCGATGGTCAGGTACTTGACGGCGTCCTTCAGATAGCCGGCTTTCATGCTGCGCTCGGCCATGACCTTGGCTTCAGCGGCGCCGGTGGCGGTCTCGCCGGGTTTCGCGATCATACGGTTGGCACTGTGCGGCTCGCCGGTGGGCGCTTGCGGCAGTTGCAGAGCGGCGCGGACGCGGTTGGCGAGATCGGGGTCGTTGCCTTTGAGCACGCGCTCGAGCAGGGGCATGGCGGCGGCGCGATCGTTGCGGGCGAGATAGAGAAAGCCGAGTTGGGCGGCGGAGAGCAGGTCGTCGGGCGCGCGGTCGGTGATGATTTTGAACTCGCGCTCGGCTTCTTCCTTCTTGTTCATGCCGAGCAGAAGATAGGCCAGCTCGCGGCGCAGTTCGATGTTGGCGGAATCGAGTTCCAGCGCTTTGCGGAACTCGTAGACATAGGGATAGCGGCGGGGCAGCAGTTCGCGAGCGGCTTCGGCGGCGCGGGTCTCGCCTCCACGGGATGCGGCTAGCAGAGCGGCGTTGGCCTCTTCGATTTTGTTCTGCGCTTTCAGGACGCGGCCGAGATCGAGGAGAACGGATTTGCGGTCGGGAAGCAAGCGCCATGCGGCCAGATAGTGCTGGGCGGCGAGCGGGAGTTCATCGCGTTGCTCGGCCAGCTCGGCCAGCTCATCGTGCGCGCTAAAGTTACCGGGGCTCATTTCGAGGGCTTTGGTCCAGCGCTCGATGCCGGTGCGCAGCGGAGTATCGATATTTTGAAAAGCCTGTTCGGCGGTCGCAGCGGAGGTGGGGTCGCCGGTCTTGCGGACCCGGTCGAAGATGCGGCGAGCCTCCGCCTGCTTTTTGGTTTCGTAGCAAAGAAACGCGTATTCGAGGGCTACGTGGGTGTCATTGTGATCCAGGCGCATGGCCTCCCCGAACTGATCGCGGGCGGCTTCGGAGTCACCGACTTTGAGCAGGGTGTAGGCAAGGTCCTTACGGATGGACGGTCGAGTGGGAGCGGCGGCGATCGCTTTTTCGAAGAAAGCGATGGCGTTATCGTAATCCTTGGCCCGGAGAAATTCGTAGGCTTTGGACAGCGGAGCGTAGGCCGGATCGGGGCTGGGTGCTGAAGTCTGCGCCTGTGCGAGCGCGCAGAGCAATAGGGCTAGGGTTACGAGCCGCATCGTTTAAAGCTGCTTTTGGAGAGATAGTGGGGGGAGGAGGGGAAGTTCGCAGGGAAAAGAAGGGAGAGGGCCGCGAATGGACGCGAATGTGGGGAGATGGGGGAACCCGAGACATCGGTCCAACTCTGGTTGACCGGCTGCGATGGTCGCGGCGTCAACCAAGATCGGTGACAAGATCGACGTTTTTTGCAAAACCCGAATTCAAAAGCCGCAGGTACCCGCAAAAGGCGCGTGTCCCTGCGCTACATGAACCGGTCGAGGGGGGTTTGTCGTCGAATCGGGTGACGAATTACAATGACTCACATGTTGATGTATCGAACTGCTCTATTGGCGCTCCTGGTAGTCAATTCTGCGGCGGTCGCGGCGGAGCGGGTGACGGCGGATATGGCGCGCGTGACGCCGGGGGGAGCGAAGTTCACGGTTCCTGCGGGGTGGTCGATCTCGACGGGGAAGGACTTGGTTGTGTTGGAGCCGCCGGAGAGTGACACGCACATCGCCATTGCCGATTGTCAGGCGGCCGATGCTAAAGCCGCGGTTGCGGCGGCGTGGGCGGCGTATAAGCCTGAGGCGAAGCGGCCGCTGAAGCTGGTGACGCCGCGTCCCGCGCGCGAGGGGTGGGATGAGCGGCAGGTCTTCGACTACGAGACCTCTCCTAACGAGCGTGCCGTTGTAGCGGCTATTGCGTTGCGGGCCGGCAGCACGTGGACGGTGCTCATCCTGGACGGAAGTGAACCAACCGTTGAGAAGCGCGGCGCACCGATTGGGCTGGTCGTCGAAAGCTTGCGTCCGAAGAGTTATCAGCGTGAGTCTTTTGCCGGGCGTAAGGCGCAAGCGCTGGATGATGCGCATATCGGTCAGCTCAAGGCGTTCGTGGAAGCCTCCATGAAGGAGCTAGGGATCCCGGGCGTTTCCATGGCGCTGATTGATGGCGGCAAGGTGGTGTATGCGGGTGGGTTTGGCGTGCGCGAACTGGGCAAACCGGAGCGGGTGGACGAGAATACGCTGTTCATGGCAGCGTCGAACACAAAGGGGATGACGACACTGCTTCTCTCGGAGCTGGTGGACGAGAAAAAGCTGAAGTGGGATCAACCGGTCATCGACATTTATCCTAGTTTCAAACTTGGCGACGCGGCGACGACGAAAAAGGTCCTGGTCAAGAACCTGATCTGCGCATGCACAGGGCTGCCGCGGCAGGATCTGGAATGGCTGTTCGAGTTCAAGAATGCAACACCGGAATCCGAACTCGCGTTGCTGGGGACGATGCAACCGACCAGCAAGTTCGGCGAGGTCTTCCAGTACAGCAATCTGATGGCAGCGGCGGCGGGATACATTGGCGCGCACCTGGTTTATCCAAGCCGGGAATTGGGGGCGGCCTACGACGAGGCCATGCAGCAAAGGATTTTTGGTCCGCTGGGAATGAAGTCGACGACCTTTGATTATGGGCGCGCGCTGGCGGGCAACCATGCGAGCCCGCATGGGGAAGATGTGGATGGGAAGACCGGCGTGGCCAGCATGGCGTTCAATTACTCTGTCATCCCGGCCCGTCCGGCAGGTGGAGTGTGGACGTCGGCGGGCGATCTGATCCGCTACGTACAACTCGAACTGGCGCAGGGAAAACTGCCCGATGGCAGGCAACTGGTTTCGGCGGAGAATCTGCTGATGCGCCGTGCGCCGCAGATTTCGCTCGGAGAAGACGCGACTTACGGCATGGGCTTGATTGTGGACCGCAAATATGGGGTCCCGGTTGTGAGTCACGGAGGCAGCATGGCGGGATTCAAGAGTGACCTTTACTTTTTGCCGGATTCCGGCATTGGCGCCGTGCTGCTCACCAATTCGGATACCGGGGGGATGCTGACCGGTCCGTTCGAGCGCCGGTTGCTGGAAGTGCTCTTCGATGGCAAACCCGAGGCGGCCGGTGATGTGGCGTCGCACGCGGCAACCTATAAGGCATCCATTGCCAAAGAACGGGAGCGGCTGGTAGTGCCTGCGGCACCACCGCTGGTGAACGGTTTGGCGAAACGGTATTCCAGCAAGGAGCTCGGCGAGCTGGCGGTGCTGAATCACGACGGAGTCACGACATTTGATTTCGGCGAATGGAAAAGCACGGTAGCGTCGCGGAAGAATGACGACGGTACGACCTCGTTCATTACCATCGATCCGACGAATAGCGGGTTTGAGTTTGTCGTGGGGGAACGCAGCGGCAAACGGGTCCTGATCATCCGTGATGGACAACACGAATACTTGTTTACAGAGACTGTCTGACTGCGCCAAGCAGCGCGTGAAACGATAGCAGGCTGGCCAGCACCATCCATTTGACGGCTTCGCCCGTACTAACGGATGGACTATATGTGGATCACACACTTGCTGGTGGGATTTGTAGTGCTATCGATGGGGCTGTCGATGGTGACGCAGCGGCCGCCGTCGCGGGGACGGTAAGGCGCCTAAGAATTTCTTCTGCACCTTTGACAAGAATTCCACATCAAAAACGCATATAAGTTTGAGGGACGAAGTTATGAATACGCTGGCAGCATTCTGGTGCGCCGTAGCGCACGACTCGCCGATGTGGCCGATCCATGGGCATTACGAATGCCGGGTTTGTGGCCGGGAGTATCCGGTGGCATGGTCGAACGTGAAAGCCCAAGAACGCCCGAAACGTGTCGAGGCGCGGGTGTACGAACACGCCTTGATGGAGGGCAGGTGATGGCCATGTGGATTGCGCACGCTCTATTTGCCTTTGTGGTGATGTCGATGGGGCTGTCGATGGTGTCGGAACGGCCGCCGTCGGAACGGAAGTAGCTACCTACCGTAAACGGTGCATCAACCGGTATCCGGCTGGTATTCTAAGGGCCTGGAAGAGATGGCGCTTCAGGCCGGCGACAAGGTCGGGGACTACGAGATTATCGGGGTTTTGGGCAGGGGCGGAATGGGCAAGGTATTCCGCGTGCGCAACCTGATATCCGACCGGGTCGAGGCGATGAAGATCGTCCTGCCGGACCAGCAGGCGGACGCGGAGCTGGCCGACCGGTTCCTGCGTGAGATCAAGCTACACGCAAGTCTCGACCATCCCAACATCGCACGGCTGAGCACGGCTTTCCGCTTCGGCGATCAGGTTTACATGATCCTGGAGTATGTGGAAGGCGTGGGGCTGGACGAGAAACTTCGCGGGACGCCGCTCTCGCCGTCAACAACCATACGATACCTGGATCAGATCCTCTCGGCGCTGAGTTACGCCCACGAACGCGGCATCGTGCATCGCGATTTGAAGCCGGCGAACATTCTGGTGACGCCATCAAAGGTGGTGAAGCTAACCGATTTCGGCATCGCGCAGGCGGCGAATTCCAAACGGATCACGCGCACGGGCATGGCGCTGGGGTCGCTCTATTACATGCCGCCGGAGCAGATTAAATCCGGGACGGTGGATGCGCGGTCGGACCTGTACGCGCTGGGTGTGACGTTTTTCGAGATGGTGACGGGGCGGCGGCCCATCACGGGCGACAGCGAGTATTCGATCATGCGCGCGCAGGTGGAGCAGATCCCGGTGCCGCCGATCGAGCTGAATCCCAGCGTGCCGGCGCGGATCTCGGCGATTATTCTGAAGGCACTGGAAAAAGATCCGGCGGCGCGATTTCAATCGGCTAAGGAGTTCCAGGCAGCGCTGTTTGATGCGGGGTATGCGGCGCAGACGGGGACCACCACGCAGCGGCCAGCGGCTCCCACGCCTCCGCTTCCAGTGGCGAGTCCAGGAACGACGACGGCTTCGCCAGCGCTGATTGAACCGGCCAAGCTGGCGCGGGTGGAGGCATTGTTGTTGCCGGTGCTTGGTCCGATCGCCAAGCATCTAGTGGCGCGGGCGGCGAGGCAGCATGCCACGATTCGCGCGCTGTGCCGGAACCTGGCCGAGCAGATTCCGGGCGAGCGCGAGAGGGACACGTTCCTGCGCGCGTGCGACAAGGAACTGGGCGGGGTGATTACGGCGCCGGTGGACACGACGACGGTGGCGGAGCTGGCGCCTGCGCAACCGATGCCGGGGAGCGCCACGACAGTGACGCCGCTCGACCCGGCGCTGCTGCAAACGGCGAAACGGCAGTTGGCGCTTTACCTGGGGCCAATCGCGAGCGTCATGGTGGAGCGGGCGGCGAAAAAGGCGCACAGCCGGCAAGAGCTGGTAGAGATGCTGGCGGCGGAGATTCAATCACCGAAGGATCGGGAAAAGTTTTTGGGGGCGGTGGGGAAGTAAAAAATGAGGCGGAACTAGAATCGCTGCTGGTAGCGAGCGCTGATGCGCGATAGCGCAGCCGCGTAATCCAACCGCGTGTCTTTGTAGTCGCCCACTCGAAGGGATATGGCGGCGCATTCGTCGCCTTGAATCGGAGCACCAGAAATTCATCGAATTCCGGCGCGGCTTCTGCCTTCAGCCGATGCTCGGCTTCCGGAGCTTCCTGGTACGGGTGGAGGAAGCCGTGCCTGCCGGTGGTAGGGAAGGGCCGATCCCCTTCGTAACCTATGGTGCTTTCCGCGTGATTGATGCCGATTACGGCAACGCAAATCGGATTGCCGCCACCGCGTTTGAATTGGACCACCTGGTTCCGGAGATCGTTTATTACGCGGTCTATTTGCTTGATCATCGCCTTGGCCAACACCTTCATTTCGATGCCAATTTCTACCGTCGCGATGGTGCCTCGGGAGACGAGGTAGCCGTCGTCTGTGATGGGTGATTCGCCTGGGATGAGCTCGCCAAAAGTCCCGTCGCCGCGCCGGGCCGACACACCACGACGCTTGTTCTGAACATTCAAAACACGGTCCTTGCGGTTTATCGCGGCTTCCGTGAGTTTTGGGGATCGATTGACGGCGATGAGGTCTTCGTAGAGGTGCATGGCGACAAAGTCGCCCTGACTCGAATCCCGATGCTTATAGATCTTGCCTTCAAAGAGCCGCCGGAACTCGCTGAGCAACCGGTATTCGGGTGTCGCGGGCGTCTTCGTCAAGAATGATCTCGGTTTCTATAGCGCCGGCGAGACGAGGTGTGCGAGCCGCCCTAGTAATACGTTGGCGAGCGATGTCGAGATACGCACGCTCAATCTCATTGGCGATCGAGTTTCTGCCCGACATGATAGCAGCCTGCGACGTAGAGCCGGTGCCTGCGAAGGGATCCAGGACTGTGTCGCCCGCAAACGAGAACATTCTGATGAGACGCTCGGCTAATTCAACCGGATAGGGCGCGGGATGGCCGTCGCGCGCAGATGCTCCCCGCAGGTCGCACCAAATCGACCGGAACCAGGTCTTCATTTCATCCTTCGTGAGCATCGAGAGCGCCTTCTGGAGCGTGGGCGTGGCCCGGTACTCACCGCCTTTTCGGAGAAAGAGAATATACTCGACGTCATTTTTGATAATTCCACCGGGCTGGTAGGGCTTGCCATAGAAACCCGCACCGTTTCCTTCGACCTCGGTAACGCCGTTGGCAATCTTGTTCCAGAGAATGGGCTGAAGGCAATCGAGACCCAGTTTACGGGCTCGGACTTGTATATCCGAGTGGAGCGGTACAAGATAGTGGCGTCCGCCGCGCTTCCTAGCGATACAAACATCGCCGACAACACAACAGATTCGACCGCCGCCAACAAGGACGCGTGCGCACTCCCGCCAAACGCGATCCAGCTCAGTGAGAAAGTGGTCGTAGTCCTCGAAATGCCCCATCTGATCGCCGTTGCCGGGCGCGTATTCCTTGAGCGTCCAATAAGGTGGTGAGGTTACCACCAGATGAACCGAGGCATCCTGGATCCAGGAGAGGTCGCGTGCATCTCCCAGGTGAAGGCGATGTGTCGTGTGATGATATGGTTCCGGCCAGGGACCCTGTCGGTAGTGGACATTCGCGGCAAGTAGCGCGCGAAGACCCTCAGACGTGTTGTCTTCCGTGGGAAGAGACGGGTTGCGCAGTTTCCGCCTCTTTTCCGAGCCGTCCGGAAAGAGATCGTCTTGCAGAGGGTGGCTGGTTGCTTTCAATTTCCTCAATCGTTTGCTATCCGGCAAAGCCGCTCCGAATACAGGCTTGGGTCTGCTGCTTGCAATTGTACCTTCGTCCACAACGGCTCGGTAACGCTCTTTTGTCTTATCGACGGAAAGCAGGAAAGCTTTTGCCGCGAGCGGCCAAATCGGTTGCTAATGTCCCTCCAACATCTTCAGCGCACTGACTAAGCTTCTGCGCATGCGGTTGAACGAGCCCGCGAGCACGGAGATTTCGTCTTTGCCCTTGACGGGGAGTTCGGGGACGTCCAGGTTGCCGAGGCTGGCCTGGTCGGCCATGGCGGAGAGGCGCGCGACCGGGCGAACGATGGTGAAGAGCAGCAGCAGGTCGAGCACCACCAGACTGACCAGGGCGATGATGCCCAGAGACGTCATGAGATTGGTAAAGGCACGGTCAGCCATTTGCACCGGAACGGAGAACGGCACCGACACTATCTGCGCGCCTACGGTCTCGTTGAGCTTCCAACCAAACCCGTTGGCGGCGCCGTAACGGCGGACCATGGCCTCGGGCGCGGCTTGGGCGGTATCGTGACATTCCAGGCAGGGCTGCGCGGCGCGAAGAGGCTGGGCGAGGAACAAGTATCTTCCGGTGGGCGTGTTGCGCTCGCCGATGAGCTCGCGCTGGTCGGCGCGGTTGCGGAAGTTGTTGATGACGTCGGCTTCCCAGTCCGTCGCGCGATCGCGCGGGTTGGTGGGGTTGAGGGTGGCTTCTTTGTAGGCGTATTCCGGATATTTTTGGCGCAGATAGTTGAAGCTCTCGGTGGCGGCGTAGGCGGGAACGGTTTGCGGCAGGAAGGAGCGCTGATGCTCCTGCTGCACGACCAGCAGCGGCTTGATCTGCAAGGTGGTGTAGTTGCGCGCGGAGAGCATGGTCTCCATCATGAGGCGGGCTTGCTGGAGCACCTGGTCGCGCGCGTCGTCTTGCAGGAAGCGATAGGAAAGATACGAGGCGAACAAGCCGCCGGCGCCGAAGACGACGACAAAAACTAAAGTGAATTTGGCTAGAAGTTTCATGGGTGTGCCGCCCTGCTTTCGCTGAAACCAACAATCATAGCGCTGCGGGGCGGGTTTGTTCGATAAAAAACCAGTAGCGTGACGTGCTCAGGCTCTGGAGTGTAGTGAAACGGTCCGGTTGCCACGGGGCTTCCCGTCAGGTCGCTAAGCTTCCCCGTGCGTTCGAAATATAGAGTCTACGAGGCGGCTGCAAGCTGAGGTAGCCCTCGCCAGCGCCCTAATCTGTTCGCGGCAGCCAAGAATTTTGCTCTGGTGAGGGTAGTTGATTGCATGGTCCACCTCACCCCAAACTTCCTCCATAAGGGTTCGCACCTGAATTTCACAGGTGTATCGCGTCTTGCGATTGGGCTTGATTACGTAATGAATACTCGTGTAGAGGGACGGACTGGCCTTCGTCTTGATATTGACGCTCTTGAAGTAACTTCTTGACTCGTCGTCCCATGTCCTCGCCGTCGGTCCTTCGACGAGATTGTAGGATTCCTCTTCGAACAGCTCTCGTAGACCCTTGTCTATATCCGCAGCCTGCTCCGTATGGAGGTGAAGTATCCGCAGGCCTGCCAGATCGTTGATTTTGATGAAAAGATTGTTCACGTTGACACCAAACGCTCGATCTTTTGACTTCGACTCTCTCAGTTTCCGCTCGAGCTTATCCTTGAGGTGGCCGGGATCTTTCATCCGCCACTTGAGGGAGTGTATATGGTCCCTCAGTGCCTTCGAGTCCCCAATTTGTCCACGCAGGCTGCCAAGGATGTTTTGAGGATGTCGCTGTCGTTTTTGTAGTGACCTACGAGATCTCGAATTAGACGCGTCTCGGCCGAAGTAAACTCACCCATGCCTACTTCTCACTCGTGCGCTCGATGATTCGCTGTGCGATGACAGTAAAGGCAGACCTCGCCTTCTGGCGCTCGGCTGGTGTTCCAACGTCCCAGATGGGCACGCCCTGGTCCTGTGCTGCTGCGGCGAGTCGCCCGAAATCCTTAACCAGACCGAGCCGGGTTTGGTGCGGCAATGGTGCCAACTTCGGATCTATTTCTCTGAGGACTTCCGCGACGTCCGTCCCGATATGCTTCTCGATGCGAGGTAGAAATCGCGAGTAGTCAACTGCGACCCGACCTGCATAAACCCTAAAGCGCTGGGGTAGGTAGCCAATCAGGCTTGGTTTCCCAGGTAGCAAGTAAACATTGTCTGGCGCCAGCGTCAAAATCGTCGTCCAGTCCTTGATCCATTCGAACAATGTTTGGCCCAGCGTTTTGAGGGCTCGGATCGAAAAAGAGTCACACGCCGCCGGCACTATGAAGCCGTCGCAGTCCAGTAGGATCACGCGATTTAGAGGGCCGATATTTGGCCCTGAATCATAAAATACAAAGTCAATGCCGAGTCTATCGGCAGTAACGTTCACCAGTGTGCTGAGAGCGGTTGTTCCCCTATAGCCCCTGACGCGTCGATGAAAGCAGTCCCCCCACGATTGATGGAGGTCTTGTTCAAACTTGGAAAGCAAGATATCCCCTGGCAAGAGAAATATGTTATTTGTCGCGAGTTCAAATGCGCTTATCGGTCTGATTTCACCCGTACCGTCGGCAACCGGCTTCAATGCGGACCAGAGAGTGCGGCCCGCGTGAGTTTCTGACTTGTCGAGCATGTCGTCGACTACGGAAGCCTCGATCAGGTATGAAGTGAGGTTGCCCTGTGGGTCCGAGTCCACGAGCAGAACGCGCTTTCCCAAGGAAGCAAGTGCGGCAGCAATCTGAACGGTTAGCGTGGTCTTGCCCACGCCACCCTTGTGGTTAAAAATTGCGAGCCGCTTCGATTTGTGGCGCTTAAGATCTGTATCGGGCACTATTGGTCTGTATTCGAAGAGTTGCGTCCCATCCTCTTGGATCTCCGGCGAGGACGAGCTAACTCCATTGCCGCGCGTGCGGCTTGGTGATCCGGCAGGAACTCGACGAATTGCTCGCCGGGGGCGCTGATCTGCTTGTTGCCCTTGGTCGCAGGAGCCAAGTAACCGTAGTTAGTGGCGTTGTTGACGGCATGCGCGGCGTTCGCGAACTTCACTTGGGCTGCCTCGGTGTTGAGTTTGCTTATGTCGAGGGTCTTAAAATGTGGCGTGTCTCGGTAATGCGTGAGGTAGTAGGCAAGACAGGCCACTCTTTCGACGTCCGTGCCAGGCTGTTTCTTCAAAAGAAATTCCTTTGCCGAAACCGGGCGCTCTTTGGAAAACCTGTCAGGGGTGGCACCCATGTCCAACGTCTCCCTGCTGGGACGTGGGGGCGATGGGGTTCCCGCTGAAGTCAGATCGAAAAGCGTCGCAATGGTCTGGAACAGTTTCCGACGAGTATTTGAATCAAGCCGTCGGAAGGCAGCAATGACTTGCGGCAAGACTTCGCTGAGCTCGTCTATTTGCTCTCTAGCCACGCCAAGCTCGATTTCGGTTTCTGTGCTCGATCCGCTCTCCCTCATGTGGGCCTTGCTGCAATCGAACCACACTGGGCGGTCGTTGCGCAAGTTCCGGCCTTGGACATCCGAGGTCTTGCGTCAACGGCTGTTTTACGGGGCGATTGCGAGCCGATTCAACTGCTACTGAAGCGCGCCCTCCGACGTTATCATTGAAGCTCTATGAACATCTTGGTCATCGGTTCCGGCGGGCGGGAGCATGCGCTGGCTTGGAAGATTAGTCAGAGTCCGGGGGTGCGGGTTTATGCGGCGCCGGGGAATGCTGGGATGGGGGCAATGTGTGCCGCGGCGACGGGGTCGTATTTGGATGTGGCGGAGAGGGTGGGGGCGGATCTGACTGTGGTGGGGCCGGAGGCGCCGCTGGTGGAGGGGATCGTCGATCAATTTCGCGGGGCGGGGCGGGCGATTGTTGGGCCGACGGCGGAGAATGCGCGGCTCGAGGGGAGCAAGATTTTCGCTAAAGATTTTTTTCGGCGGTATCGGATTCCTACGGCGGAGTTTGTTTCAGTTGAGACAAAGGATCATGCGAAGAAGGCTCTCGAGCGCTTTCGGTTTCCGGTGGTGATCAAGGCTGATGGGTTGGCGGCGGGGAAGGGAGTTGTCATTGCGACGGATCGGGAGGAGGCGGAGCGGGCGATTGAAGCGCTGGGGCCGCGGCTGGTGATCGAGGAATATCTGGAAGGCGAGGAGGTCAGTTTCATTGCGCTGTGTGATGGTCGCGATGTGCTACCGCTGGCGCCGACGCAGGATCACAAGCGGGTCAACGATGGCGATACGGGGCCGAATACAGGGGGCATGGGCGCGTATTGCGATTCGCGGATTCTGACGGAGGGGGAGACGGAGAAGATACTCGACACGGTGATCCGGCCGGCGGTGGAGGCGACGAAGTTCACGGGGTTTCTTTACGCGGGGCTGATTATGACGGCGGATGGGCCGCGGGTTCTAGAGTTCAATGTGCGGCTGGGAGACCCGGAGACGCAGCCGCTGATGCATCGCATGACGACGGATTTCGTGCCGGTGCTGATGGCGGCGGCGCGCGGCGAGTTGGGGCGGCATAAGCTGGAGTGGCGGCGTGGGGCGTCGGTGTGCGTGGTGATGGCGTCGGGCGGATACCCCGGGACGTATCCGACGGGGGTGCCGATTCGGGGGATTGAGGACGCGGAGGCGACCGGGGCGACGGTTTTTCATGCGGGGACGCGGGTGGGGACGCAGGGGATCGAGACGGCGGGCGGGCGCGTGCTGGGGGTGACGGCTGGCGGCGAGGACCTACGGAGTGCGATCGAGCGGGCGTACGCGGCGGTGGAGAAGATCGCGTTCGCGGGGATGCATTACCGGAGAGATATCGGGCAGAAGGGGCTGACCCGTTAGGCCGCGAATTCGCGAATTTACGCGACTTTTAAAACTCCCCTTGCGCTTCTACAAAGGTCATGATAGGCTACCTCTGTCGAAGCGAAAGGGGAGCATGGAAGAACGCATCGATTTGCCGCAGGGGACGCTGGACCTGCTGATTCTCAAGACGGTGGCGCTGGGGCCGCAGCACGGCTGGGCGATTTCAGAGCGCATTCAGCAGATTTCGCGCGACGTGCTGCAGGTGCAGCAGGGGTCGCTGTATCCGGCGCTACACAGGCTGGAGCGGCGCGGGTGGATCAAGGCGGAGTGGGGCGTCTCCGAAAACAATCGCAAGGCGAAATATTATGCGCTCACGCGCGCGGGCCGGAAGCAACTGGAGACGGACGCGCACGCGTGGCGGAAGCTGAGCACGGCTGTGGCGCATGTGTTGGATATGGCGTAGGAGAGCGTCGTGTGGAGTGACTTGATCTACCGGCTGCGGGCGCTGGTGCGGCGGAGGGCCGTCGAAAAAGAAATGGATGAGGAGCTGCGATTTCATTTCGAGCGGCAGGTGGAGAAGTATGTGGGCTCGGGGATGGCGCGGGCTGAAGCGGAGCGGCGGGCGCGGATGGAGTTTGGGGGAGTGGAGAGCGTCAAGGAGGAGTGCAGGGAAGCGCGGGGGGTATCCGTGGTTGAGACCACGGTGCAAGATGTCCGTTATGCGGTGCGGACGCTGCGGAAGAGTCCGGCGTTCAGCGTGATCGCGGCGGTGACGCTGGCGCTGGGAATCGGCGCGAACACGGCAATTTTTAGCGTGATGGAGGCGGTGATGTTGCGGCCGTTGCCGTACAAGGATCCGGGGCGACTGGTGCGGTTTGAGGGCTATGCACGTTCAGGAGTCTTTTCAGGAACTGACAGCAGCGTGACCTACGCGGAGTTCGAAGCGTGGAAGTCACAGAGCCGGGCTTTCGCGGACATGGCTGCTTACTACCGGCCGGGCGGATTCAACACGGTGACTCTCACCGGCGCCGAGCCCGAGACCGCACAGGGCGGATTTGTATCGGCCAATTTCCTTCCGCTGATGGGCGTTTCGCCGATTGCCGGCCGCTGGTTCACAAGCGAGGAAGAGACACGGCGCGAGCGCGTCGTGGTGCTGAGCGAGGGACTCTGGATGCGGCGTTTCGGCGGATCGGGAGACGTTATTGGCAAGACGCTCGAGATGGACGGCGTAGGGGCGCGGGTAATCGGCGTGATGCCGGCGACCTTTCAGTTTCCGGACAGAGGTGTGCAGTTCTGGATGCCGGTCACGACCAACAGTCATTGGGGAGAGAACATTCCCTACGACACCGAACACACGCGAGGCTACTGGGCGCGCTGGTACGTGGTGGGCCGGCTCAAGACTGGTGTGACGATCGAGCAGGCGCAGGCAGAGATGAGCGCGATCAACACACGTCTGCACCGCGAGGCGCCGGACCCGAATCGGTTGAGCAACATCCAGGTGCAGGCATTGCGCGTGGAGTTGAGCGACAACACGCGGCTAGCGATCTGCGTCTTGTTCGCGGCGGTGTGCTGCGTATTGTTGATCGCGTGCAGCAATGTCGCAAATTTGGCACTGGCGCGAGCCGTGGGGCGAGAGCGGGAAATGGCTGTGCGGACGGCGCTGGGTGCGGGGCGGGGGCGGCTCATCCGGCAATTGTTCACGGAGAGCGCGGTGCTGGCGTTGTTCTCAGGCTGCCTGGGACTGATTCTGGCGGCGCTCGGGATTCGCGCGCTAGTGGCTTACGCACCCGCGGATATATATCGGCTCGATCAGGCGGGCATCGATGCCGGAGTGCTCGGTTTTGTGGTGGCCGTTTCTTTGTTGGCCGCAATTCTGTTCGGATTAGCGCCGGCGTGGACGATCTCGCGCGGTGATCCGAATGAATCGCTGAAATCGGGAACGAGAGGCGCCACGGCGGACATAGGGCTGACGCGTACACGCGGGTTGCTGGTGGTTTTGGAGTTCGCGCTTTCAGTGGTGCTGCTAACGGGGGCGGGATTGCTGGTGCGGAGTTTTCTGGCGGTCGAGAGCGTAGATCCGGGATTTCGGCCGGAGCATGTGCTGACTATGAACATCGCGCAGCCGGCTGGCGCATCGGAAGCGAGGAGGCGCGAGTTAGACGAAGAGACGATGGCGCGGGTACGGGCCATTCCAGGAATACAGGCTGCGGGCGCCATCGATGGTCTGTTCCAACGTCAACCGGAGGATTTCGGCGTCCGTGCCGTCGAGGGGCGAGCGCCGGACTCTAAAGTGAGCTGGGCGCCTCTTACGTGGGAAAGGATTCGCGGCGACTATTTCCAGGCGATGGGCGCACGTCTGATGCGAGGACGGCTGTTCACCGAGCGGGACGGACCGGAATCACCACTGGTGGCGATTGTGGACGAATCGATGGCGCGGCGCTACTGGCCGGGGGAAGATCCGATGGGGAAACGAATCAAAGGTTTCGACCACCGCGGCAAGAACGATGACTGGGTGACGATCATCGGGATAGTCGAAGACATGCGGCGGCATGGGCGCGAACAAAAGCTCGCGTCGCATGTTTATGAATGGTACAAGCAATCGGGCGACAGGACGGCGGACCTGGTGGTGCGGGCCGCGGGCGATCCGAAGGCGCTGGCGGCGACGTTGCGGACTGTTGTGCGGGGCCTGGATCGAACGGCGATTCTGTCGCCGGTGATGACAGTCGAGCACCAACTTTCGGATCAGCTTGCGCCAAGGCGATTTCAGACCTGGCTGCTGAGCTTGTTTTCGCTGATGGCGGTGGTGCTGGCGAGCGTGGGGATCTACGGCGTGATGCATTACTCGGTGGCGCAGCGGACGCATGAAATCGGAGTGCGCATGGCGTTGGGAGCGCGGCCGGGGAACGTGGTGCGGATGGTGATCGGGCAGGGAATCATGCTGGCTGTTATGGGACTGGGGGCGGGGATGGTGGGATCTTGGTGGCTGACGCGGCTGCTAGGGAGTCTGCTGTTCGGAGTGACGGCAACCGATCCGGTGACGTTCGGAGCGGCGGCGATTGTTCTGACCCTCGTAGCGATTCTGGCAAGTTCGATTCCTGCGATGCGGGCGGCGAGGGTGGACCCGTTGACGGCGTTGCGGTGCGAGTAGGGAGGCATCATGCTGAGTGACTTGTTTTACCGGCTGCGGGCGCTGGTTCGGCGGAAGACGGTCGAGGGCGAGTTGGATGACGAACTGCGGTATCACTTCGAGCGGCAGGTGGAAAAGTATATCGCCTCGGGGATGTCGCGGGCGGACGCGGTGCGGCGGGCACGGATGGAGTTCGGCGGCGTGGAGAGCGTCAAGGAAGAGTGCCGGGAGGCGCGGGGCGTGCACACGCTGGTGACGCTGGGGCAGGACGTGCGGTATGCGCTGCGGATGTGGCGGAGGAATCCGGGATTCACGGCGGTAGCGGCACTGTCATTGGCGCTGGGGATCGGGGCGAACACGGCAATTTTCAGCGTGCTGGATGAGGTGCTGTTGCGACCGCTGCCAGTGAAGAATCCGCGAGAATTGGCGCTGGTGAGCTTGGGTTCATCGAGCCAGATCGCCCTGGAATTTTTCGGCGGCGAAGTCCCGATGTCGTACCAGCTCTATCGAACTTTACGTGATTCCAATTCTGTCTTTTCGGGTTTGCTGGCGGCTTGCGAGCCGCTGAGTGCTGAGATGAGGGCGCAGGGACGGATGAGCGCGGCATCCTCGCCGCAGGTGCAGACGCAGCCGGTTTCCGGCAACTATTTTTGGGTTTTAGGCGTGGAACCGATTCTTGGCCGCGTACTGACGGCGGATGACGATCGAGTGACGGGCAGCGGTGGCGGTGAAGGTCCCGTAGCCGTGATCAGCTATCGATTCTGGCAACGGCGATTCGGGCTGAATCCGGCGGTGGTGGGAAGTTCCATCCTGCTCAATGACGGACGGTTTACGATCGTCGGCGTCGCGCGGCCGGGTTTCGACAGCGAGTCGATTGGGCGAGTCAGCGACGTTTGGGTTCCAGTAGCGATGATCTCGGCGTTGTCGCCACAGCTGTCTCCCGATCGCTTCGTGCCGAGGTTTACAGTGATCGGCCGGCTCCAGCCGGGAGTGACGCGCCCGCAGACGCAGGAGGCGATGCAGGCGATCCTCCAACACGCCGGGGAAGACGCTCTAGATGGCATGAGTCCGAGTGATGTGGGGATTCGCGTGAAGGATGGCAGCAAGGGCGAATCGAACCTACGCACACAACTTTCCATCACTCTGATCGTTCTGATGAGCGCCGTTGGGCTGGTGCTGCTGATCGCGTGCGCCAACGTGGCTACGCTGTTGCTTGCGCGGGCGGCGGCGAGACGCAGGGAAATCGCGGTGCGGCTCTCGATTGGCGCAGGGCGCGCGCGGCTGGTGCGGCAGCTCTTTACGGAGAGCCTGCTGCTGGCGGTTGTGGGCGGCTTTGCCGGCGTGCTTTTGGCCCGATGGGGAGCGGCGTTGCTGGTGGCATCGATCTCGGGTGACTCGCCGGAGGTGCTGGCGGGGGTCAATGCCGATGTTCATATTCTGAGCTTCGCGCTGGCCGTAACAATCGTGGCTGCGCTGCTGTTCGGACTCGCACCAGCCATGCAGGCAACGCGAGTTGACCTGACCACTGCCTTGAACGATGCTTCGCGCAGCTCGCAAGGCAGGCGCAGCCAGATGGCGGGTCGTCTGCTCATTGCGGCGCAGGTGGCGCTAACAGTAGTGCTGCTCATCGGGTCATCTCTATTTGTGCGCACGCTGCGCAATCTGGAAAGTCTCGATATCGGATTCAATCGCGAGCACACCTTGCTCGTGAACTTCGATTTCGGCGGCGATTATCGCGGCGCGAAGCTGGCCAAGCTGGCGGGAGACCTGGAGAGGCGCATTCGCACGCTGCCGGGAGTGCTTTCCACCGGCGCCGCTACGACTACGCCATTTGGAGGCAACTTCTCCGGCAGCCCGGTGAAAGTACCAGGATACGTTGCCCGCGACGACGACCCGTTTTACGTTGAATGGAATCTCGTAGGCGCGGATTTCTTCCACAGCGCCGGACTGCCAATGATCTGGGGGCGCGAGTTCGGCCCGCAAGACACCGACCGCGGATCGGAGCGAGGAGAGAGCGTGGCGGGTCCGGGATTTGTCGCGGTCGTGAATGAAGCATTCACAAAGAGATTTTTCGGCGATCGAAATCCGGTAGGAAAACACTTCACGATGCGACGGGCCACGGATGTCGAAATCGTCGGCGTGGCGAAGGACGTCAAGTATGAGGGCTTGCGGAAGCAGACGGCACCCATGATTTACCTGCCCACCGAACAGGATCTGTTCCACTGGCGCGATCTGAGTCTGGTGGTGCGTTTCACGGGATCCCCGCGGGATGCAGCTGGGCTGATCGCCGGGATTCGATCTGAGGTGAGTCACGCGGCGGCAGGCGTGCGGATCTCCGCGATTCAAACGTTACAGAATCTGGTGGACAGGTCGCTGCTGGAAGAGTGGCTGGCGGCGGACCTATCGAGTATTGCCAGTGTGCTGGCGCTGCTCCTGGTGTCGGTGGGACTCTATGGGGCGGTGGCGTACGCAGTTACGCGACGAACGCAGGAACTGGGGATTCGCATGGCGCTGGGGGCGCGTCGGGAAGATATCTTCTGGATGGTTCTGGGCGACACTCTGCTTACGGTTGGGGCGGGAATCGTGGCGGGTGTGCCGCTGGGTCTGGCGGCGGTGCGGCTGGTTTCGGCGAAGCTGTTCGACGTCAGAGCGGCGGACCCGGTAGCACTGGCGGTGGCGATTCTGCTCATGATTTCAGTAGCCACCGTGGCGAGTTTTCTGCCCGCGCGGCGAGCGGCGGGAGTGGATCCGATGATGGCCCTGCGGCATGAATAGGGCTGACGTGTATGTGAAGCAGTGGGTGTTCCGAGCGTCATTCCCGATACCCGATCACAGTATTCGGGTAGTAGTGATTCAGAATCAGCCGATGATCGGCGCCCGAGCTGGCCATGGCATTCGCACCGCGTTGGCAAAGGCCGATACCGTGGCCTTCGCCGCGGCCGTTCACCACGATGTGGTCACCCGTCCGGCTTAGCGCGTAGTTGTATCCCGGAAGGGCGTCCCATCCGAGAATTCGGCCCAATTCGATGCGATGGGCCTCGGTGGGGTTCGCAAGCAGGGCGTCGAATTCCGCGGGAAATGACCTTTGCCAATGCGGCGTGCTCTGCTGGCAAGGCCGGCACTCAATGGCGTAATAAGGATATCCGTCTATTGCCATACCTGCCTCGGCAAGAGTCCGGGTATGGCCTCCGCAACTGGCAGAAAAAAGGGCGGCTAAGGGTGCACCCGCGTGAAGCAGAATCAGACCCTTGGTTGCCGAAGTGGCTGCTCCAGCCGCATTGGATTCCTGTGGAGGCTCTCGCAGGAATTGGCAGTGCGTTGTATCGCAAAACTGAAAGTCCTGATGTCTTGCGGATGACGCAACGTAAAAAGAGCGGGCCGCGATGGCTTGTGCTTTGAGGGCTTCGAGAGGCGCTCCCTCGACGCTCTCGGCGGCAACCACCGACTTGACGGCAGTCTCGAGATCGGTGATGACAACGGGAACCAACTCACCGCCTCGCACCTGAATCTCGAGCGATGCTACGAACCGTCTTTCGATCTTCCCCGGTACGCTGAGTATGAATTCGGTCTTGACGCTCGAACTGGATACCCGCACCAGTGTGGAACTGCCTGAACGATCCCCATCCGTGCATAAAATGCCTGAGCGGCTAGCTTGAAAGCGGGCTGTTTGCGAACCCCCCAGCTTCCACTGAGTTCCCGCCATGTCGATCAGCAGCGTGCCACGGGGTGTTGCCTTTAAGACCAATTCAGAGGGGTGAAACAAACCGAAAACGCCGATGCGAAGCTCTTTGCCGTGAGCCGCTACGTGCAGCGCAATGAACAGGATCAGGAACCGGCCCACGCTACTCGACTCCTACAAGAAGGCGCAGGAGGCGCGCCGCGGTTTCCGCAGCATGTCTGCCGACTGTTCCGTGCACTTGCACGAGGAGAACATATCGCGGGCTGTCGCCAGGATAGACGACCACAGCGTAGCCGTCGCCCGCTGCTTTAGGAACGTGAGAGCACGGAGCAGTGCCCGTCTTGGCGAACGCGGAAGCACTGTGGAGCGTCGACCCAATCACTGCGGCCGTACCGATGGTCGCGCCCAGTCTCATTCCGTCAATTACTTCGTTAACCCCCGGCTCAGTCCGGCGTGCGGCCAGCTCGGCATAGGCGCGCGCGACCTCGATTGGAGACAGGCGCCAGGCGCTTCCCATTCCGAATAAAGCACTGCGGTCGCAATCCCACGCCGGCCCGCGTAGACCGAAGCGGTCCGCGACTTCAGCGACATCCAGGGGCAGGAGGTCGCCGGTCAGATTCCGGAAATAGGAATTACAGGAATTGGCGATCGCGGCAGCAAGGCCGATGCGTCCATGACCGGTTTTGAGCCAGCAATCTTCGCCAGTGCACTCGTGAACGGGAAAGCGCATCCGGTGCCTCTGGCCATATGCGATCGCGGTGAACGGTTTAACGAGGGAGCCGACCGGCACGGCAATGGCGGCCTCGGGCCATTCCATGGCTATCACTGTCGCGCGAGTCGCGTCCAGTAACAGATAAGAAACGCCGGCGTCCGTAGGCGCGGCAACCGTGTGCAAGCGGTTCTGGGCGTGCGCTCCGCAAACGGCAACGGCGCAGATGAGGGCCAGCCTGGTCACGGCACAAGCTCGTAAACGACAGTTTGCTTCATGGCTTCGCCTTGATCGGCTACCTCAATGCTCGCAGACCTGATTCGCGCCAGAGTATCGCTCAGACTAACGAGGTTCTGTGAAAGAAAATCGATCTGCTCGCCTCCGGATTGGTTTGCGGGCGAACGCACGGTGCTTAACTGCCGCATCCAGACGGCGAGATTGTGGCGCTCGCGCTCGTGGCGAAAACCAGCCGCATACGTGCCGATGTTCGAGGGCAAAGGCGCATTCGTTCGCGACAACAGACGTTCGATCAATTGCGGTGAGTTGGCCACGATCATCCGATTTCCCTCGACCGCAACCGCGAGGGGAACGAGGCCATTTAGAGCGAAATATCGCACATTGCCGCGATTGACCTCGGCCCACTCCGCACCCAGGCGCGACGTTGTCCAGAGACCTTCGGCGGCCGAAACGATGGCCTCCCTGACCGCCGCCCCATCCCAGCCCGACTGTCGAACAACTACCAAAGCACGGTTCGTGCCCATGAAGACGGCATCCGTGGCAGCACGCGTCTCTTCCACCTGCACGACGGCGGTCAGTTTTTCGGAACTGAGAAGCCGCTGCAACGCTTCCGGTAGAAGCTGGCCGCCGGCGTCGGTGTACACCGGCTCATCGATGCGCGTGTCCAGATCCGCTTCGCTCCCCACGGCGGCAGCAACAATTGGGGCGGTTGGCGCCACTTTGGGCGAGCGCTCGGGTTGGGCTGCGGAGGGATCGAGCAGCTCTGCCGCCAGCAGCGCCGAGACTTCAGCTGGTTCGGGGTTAGCCCATCCGCGGTAGAAACCCACGTCGTCGGGAACGAGTCGCAGGGTCTGCGCCAGCGGCTGGCGATCCACGGCGGATTCGGCGGCTGGAGCGGCGTGGAAGAACACCCGCTCCTCGCGAATTGCGCCGGCGCCCATGAACAGGTCGGAGATGCCGGAGGTGTATTGCCGGACGAGGGAGACGTTGCGCTGGATCCAGTGGGACCGGAAATGGGGGCTATTGGCAAGCGCCCCGAAGTCCATGACGAGCCGGAGGTCTCCCGCACTCCCGGCTGCGCGGCTCGGCCGGGCAAACCAGCGCTCATCGATCATCTTGGTGCGAGGTGTGTGCGCCATCAGTTCGAGCGCCCCGGCCATCAAATCTTCACGAGTGGCGAGCAGCAACACGTTGTTCGCGATGGCGAAGGCGACCACCCGGCCCGACGGATCTGTGCGGACGTAGAAATCCGTGCCGCCCGCCTTGCGAGGTGTGAAGCTCGCGCGCGATCGCCACGGCGCTGTCTCCACAGCTTGGGTTGAAGGAAGGCGGGTGAGATAGAGAAACTCCAGCTTGCCGATATCGTAGAATGCCAGCGCCGATTCGGAGCCCGCAATGCTCTGGAGCATCGCGGCATCGGGCGCAAAGCCGGCCGCGCCCGCATATTCGTTGTACGCTTCGGTGAGCCGCAGAAAGAGATGCGATTGTGAGAAGGCCTTGTAGTCCGCGCTCTGCAGCCAGCGCTGCTGTTCCTGGGAACCGCGCCAGCGTGCCAGCAGCGATGCGAAATCCTTGGCTTCGAGGTATAGCAGAGGACCCGCCGGAACGAATTCCCGGAGGCTTTGCGGCGGTGGTGGGGCAACCTGCGAAAGAATGACCGCGACGAAGAGGCTCCCCCAGCCGATCCCGACTCTCATCAGGTTCTTTTTCATAAAGGCACTCGTTTCGGAGCGACCAGCATTGGGCGAACGATCGCCGGTTGCTCGATGTTCGAACTGACCACGGGGCGGCGCAGCGTGTTTTCGTGGCGGCGGCTGAGTTCCGCGGCCACTCCGGCGAGCCGCGCATCCAACTGCGGAGTGCGGTCGATTTCCTCAGCGGTCTGGAGTAGGCTCCGAGCCATGAGCAAGTCCCCCGCGCCCTCGGCCGCGCCGGCCAGCCGCTCGGCGATGACGGCACGTTCGGTAGGGGTGAGACTCTCACCAACTAAGAACGTTTTGGCGGTGGAATAGGCCCAACTTCTCTGTTCACCTTCGGTTTCTTCGTTGCCTCCCCGCCAACGCAGAAAAATGGGGTCCAGGGCGGCGAGGGCGATTCGCGGGCGCGCGGCATCGAGCGCGGCGCGAATGAGAGCTACACGTGCCGGCTCGGGCTCGGGATCGATAGCCAGCGCGCCTAAGAGAAGCCGGAGGCGAATCGCGGGGTCCTTGATGGCCGCCGCCGCGCTGACGCGGGCTTCGAAATAAAGCGGCTTTTCGGCATCGGCTGCATTCACGGTGCCGGCAGCCAGAAGGTTGAGTTCTCCGCTGCCGGTTTGAATGGATCCAGGAGACACCGCGACGGCTGCACGGACGCGAGCTTCGTAGGGAGCAGCGGCATTGGAAGCCACAGCCGCTAACGTGTCAGTGGTGTGCCGAATCATGGCCAGCCGCAGACGGGCAGCCTCATCCCACGGAACGGCGCGCTCACGGACGGCCAGGAATTCCGCCGCCTCCGTGTGGTGGCCTGTTTTCTCCAACAAGTCCGCCGCGGCGATGAGATCCTGGAACGGTTCGACTGATACCAGGTTCATGCGGCGCAGCAGCGCTATCGCGGAGGGGACATCGCCGGCCGCGAGCCGGATTTCAGCCAGACCGAGAAAATTGGTGGCGGTCAAGTCTCGGGCGTCCAACTCACGTGTATAAAGGTAGTCCAATACGACCCGCGCCGAGGTTTCATCACCACGGTTGCGCAACTGAGCAGCGGTACTTTGGAGAACATCCTTGGTTGGCTCGTGCGCGGGCTCGTGGCGAAAGCGATCGATGCGGGCCGCGAGCTCACCCGATTGCGCGGCGAGCAGGATTTCGAGGTCCGCAGGCGGGTTCGTCAAAAGGGCCATCATCACGCGAGCGCGGTCGGTGCGGCGGTGCTCCACAAGGTAGCGTAAGAGGTTGAGCTGATGCCGGTCGAGCTCCTGCTGGGCAAATGTGCGCGCGTCGCCCGCGGCTTGTGCCACCGCGGCGGCCCCGATCTCGACAATCCGGCGCAATACCGGCTCTTTCTGCTCGTCGGGAAGGAGACCCTCGATTTGTTCGAGGAAGGCGGCGGATTCCGCTGGCGTGCGCACGGCCCGGGAGAGATCGAGGATCCAATTGACGCCGGCTTCCGGGTCACCGGCCGCGGACATAGCGCCGCGCAGTAACAGCTCGAACTGATAGGCGCCGTTGGTGCGGATGTAATCGTGAAGAAGCTGGTCTGCCTGGGTGCGCACGGGAGCCAGAATCTTGTGTTGCCCGATGGCTGTGAGGGTGTGCTCCACGTTGTGCCAGAATTCCGGCGGCACATGGCCGGAGTTCTCCTGGCGCCGGAACGCTTCGAGTGCGAGTCTCCATTGGGCGACGGCTTCCTCGTGCTTGCCTTGCGGCCAGAGGATATTGGCGATGGCGTCGTGCGCGTCTCCGGCGTTGGGATCGAATTGCAGCCCGTCTGCGTATTCGGCGACGGCGCGGTCGTGCCGGCCGAGGTCCTCATAATATTGAGCGAGGGCCATGTAATTGGCGCCGTGTGCAGGCGCTCCTTCCAGCATGGCGGGCAGATAATCCTCCGAGGCATCCTGGTTAGTGGCGGCCAGGTACTCGCCGTAGCGCGAGCCGAAATAGAACCACGCGTCGCCGGCCAACTGCTGGTCACGATCGACTGGTTTGGCTAATCGCTCACCGATCGTGCCGCCGCCCAGCAGGCCGGAGAATGCCTGATTCACTTCGACGGCGGGGTCGCGGTAATACAGCCCCGCGAGGCCCAGATATGCACGCGCCCAAACCGGTTTTGCTTTCGACCCCGCCAACAACACGACGGCGCGCGCGAATGCACTGTCACCGGTTCCGATGGCGATCTGCATGCCAGCGTAACTGCTTGCGGCCAGCTTCAGTCTGCGATCGGGATCGCGCGTCTGCAAGAGTTCCAGGTAGCGATGAAGGTCGATTCCGGCCGGATTCTGCGACAACACACGAAACTCATCGTCGGTATCGCCGGCTGTGGCGTAGCATTGCGCCGCCTGAGTGAGCAGACCGAGCTGATTCATCCGGTCACTCTTGGCGCGCCAGTAGCGTTCCAGTTGCAAACCGAGTTCGGCAAACTGCATCCTGGATTTCTGGAGCTCAATGATGCGCTCCAGGTGCGCGCTAGCAGCTGGTGCATTGGGTTTGGCCATCAGGAGCTCAGACCGCCATCGCACTTCTTGCTCGTTCAAGCCGGCGAGCTGCGCCAGTTGCAGAAGACTGCTCTTCCACGGTTCGGGATTGCCAGTGGCCGCCCAGGATTTTTCGAGGAACGCCGCCAGTGAGACTTTCTCTTCCGGCGAAAAGTACACCTTGGCGATCTGGCCAATCTGGCGCAGCGCGATGTCGGCCAACTGCGGCACGGCTTCGCGCTGCGGCAATTGCATTCCGGCTTGCTGCGCGGCAAAGAGGTGCTGGCAGGCGTCCTCGTGTTTGCGGAGACGCGTCATGACACGGGCGTAGAGCTCGGCGCCATCCCGCTGATCGATGAGCAGCCGCGAGCCGGCACGATCGACGCCGCGCTCGGCAAATGTCGCGGCCTCCTGCAAGAGGCCCCATTTTTCCAGGGTCGCGGCGGCCTGGAAGAACAGGTCAGGACGCTCGGGCCGGCCTTCGATCAAAGCCCTTTCGACCGCTTTGACTGCCTCCGCGGGCCGGCGATCCCGCGCCAGAAGTTCAGCCACTTTCAGGAGCCATTGCGGATCGTGGTAGCTGAGGTTGTAGATGTTCCGATATACGCCGGTGGCTTGATCGAAGCGGGCGAGTTTCTCGAGCAACTGCGCCTGAGAAATCCGCAGGTCGAGGCGGTCCGGCCGGACTGCAACGGCATGATCGTAAGCCGAGACAGCCGCGGGATAGTCCTCGAACTGCGTCTCGATCCGAGCCAGAACGATGTGGAGGCGGACGTCCTTTGGCGAGCCGGCCGATGCCTTCGTGTAATAACCCGACAGCCTGGACTGAAGCTCGTGGCGGATGGCGAACAGAGATGCGTCCTTGAGCAGATTCTCGTCTTCCGGGTAGCGGTCGATAATTTCGATGTACTGATCGACGGCGGCCGCCTGATCTCCCAAGTGTTCGAGGGCAGGGATGAGGCCGCGGCGCAAACCAGCGACACGCTCGTTGCGCTCGGCAGCGGGGATGGATGCGCGGGTCATTTCCGCAATCTTGGCCGCGTAGAAATCGCGAAGCTGTTGATACTCGCCGGCGCGGGCGTAGGTCGAGGCCATGGCCGCAAGGTAATCGGCGTTGAATGGCTCGGCGGCCAGGAGGTCCGCGAGAAGATCTCGCGCGCGTGCGTACTTGTCCGATTCGGTCGCCTTCCCGGCTGCCTCGAACGTGAATTGTTTTTTGAACACCGCATTCGACGAGCGCGCCGCTGCGGCCAAGGTGTCGACCGCCTGTTCGGGCAGATGATTTCGCCAATAAAAATCCGTCGCGGCACGCACCACACCGAGGATGGCGGGGTTCGCGCGAAGGACTTCTTCCACCACTTTGCGTGCTGCCGGGAGATCGGGCTTGCTTTCGTAATAGCGGGCCAGCGCCAACCGCAGACGGATGCGCTCGATCTCGTCGGAGGCAAGCGCGATCTGCCGCTCGAGAACGGCCTCGCGCACGTTCTCGAAGCCCAGGCGGGCGGCGGCAGAGCTCAGGTCCTCCAACAGCTCCGGCGACTCGGAGTCGTGGGCCAATGTAAGGAGGAGCGCGCTGATATCGTCTCTCCGGTTTTGCTGCTCGAGTATGGACACTCGCAGCGCTACCGCGGGGCGCTGGGGATTCTTGGCGGTAACGATTGCGGCTGTCTGAGCATCGATCGCGGCTCGCAATGCCGGCCGGCGCGAAAGTTGGAGCAAGCGTGAGCGTGCGGGAGAGGCGCCATCGGTTCCGGCAGAGCTGGCCGCCAGGGCGCCCCTGACGTATTCGTGCACCGCGCGGTCGTAGTCACCCTTGCTCTCGTAAATTGCGCCTGCCTGGTACGCATAGAGCGCGGGATCGGAGACCTTTTGGCGGCCTTGAGCGAGCAGGCCCAAGGCGTCGTCAAACTGGAAGTAGTCCCAGAAAACCGTGGCCGCTTCGAGGTATCCATCGGCGTTGCCGGGTTCGATTTGCGGGATGCGGTTCCACCACGGGCGCGCTTGGGAAAAATGCTCGCGGTCGGCGTGAATCTCGCCGGCCTCGGTCAGCGCCGCCCGATTGCGGGGATCGTATTTCGTGACGTTCTCGACCAGCGCCACGGCTTTCGATGCGAACTCGGGCCGGTAGGCAGCCAGCGATCGATGGACCGCCGCGGCGCGGAGCGCGATCGAAGAATCACCTGGATACTGTGCGGCAAGGGCCTCGAAAGCAGGAGCGGCCTCTTCGAAATGCGATTTCCAAGCAGCCAGCTCGGCAACCAGCCGAACGCCCCAGGGATTGCCGGCAGCCAATTGAGCCGTGTCGCCCGCTTGGGTTTGGAGCGCGTCCACTTCCTGCTGCTCTTCGCGTCCATAGCTCGAAAGGAACGCCTGCCGCAGCGCATCATCATAGAACCAGTACTGGCGGAGAAGGTCTTTGTACGCGCGGCGATCGTTCGTCTCTCTGCGTGAGTACGCGTTCAGAAGGTTTCGCACGAATTGCAGATTGTTTGGGAACCGCTGGTGGGCATAAACATTGACCTGCAGGTACGCAGCGGGGCCGACAGCAGACACATTCACCAATTGTTGGAAATACTTTTCCAGATCGGTGCCGGCAAACACTTTTACCACGTCGAGGGTGAGTTTCTGGAACTCAGTCCGGCGCTGGCGGCGCAGGTACCAGCGCGCGAGTTTGTCGGTCCACGAGGTGTCGGGGAAGCGCTCCATGGCCTTGCGGTAGACGCCCTCGACCTGTGCGCCGAGGTGGTTTTGATCGAGAAACGCCGCCAGGCGTTCGTACAGGCCTGGATCGTCGGGATTGCGGTCGATCTCGCGGCGGCACACCGCCAGGGCATCCATCACCCGATCCATAGAGACCAGGCGCGAAATATAGCGGTCGAGCACGCGGGCATATTCGGGCGAACGTGCGCTGGTGCTGGTATCTGGAGTAGATGTCGCTTCGGCGCCGGGTTCTCCGTTTGCCGGCGGCGCCACTTGCGGCTCCGGCAGATGGCCCAGGGGCACGCGGCCGGCCTTCGCAGCCAACTCATTGAGCAGTTCGTCATACAGGGCGAATTCCTCACGCGACTGGCCCTTACGCGCGTAGGCGTCCGACATGGACAATGCCACGCCCGTACGTTCCGGAGAGGATGGAAACGCGCTCAGAAACTCGCGGCCATGGCGGATGACGCCATCCGTATCACCGTAAATGGCGTACGCCTCAATCAAGCGCGCGTGCAGAGCGGGCCTTTGCGCGGATTGTGGAAACTGCTTGTCAAAGAGGGCGACCAGTTCTGAAGCGCGGGCGCGGTGGAAATAGGCTACTGAGACCTGTTCCTGGGTTGCCAGGCTTTCTCGCGGCGATTCGGAATTGAGAAGCAGGGAGAGAATGCCGTTGAGGTACCCGGGATAGGGATCCATCGTGGCGATGTCACGATATAAGGAGAGGTCGCCCGACCCGAATCGAATCGGCTCTTCGGGCGAGGTCAGCAGAACATCGGCGATTCCGGCGAGGGCCTGCTCGCGAGCCGATGCGGGCGCTCCTGGCAGGCTGTAAAGCGCGTAGTAGTGCCGGGCGGATTCGTTGGGATCCTTGGCGTCCTGGAACAGACGAGCGAGAGTAGCGAGTTCGTCGGCGGCCCAGGTTGCGTGGCGAGCGTCCTTGCGCAGGCGGAATTCCACGAGCGCTCGCCGGGCGGCAGGCTCGTTCCCCAACTTTCGCAGACAAAAGAACAGCTTGGCCGCGGCGCGAAGGTCCTCGGGATTCTTCTGGACCGCGGCGCGGGATTCGGCGAGATATGCGCGAAGGCGGCCGGCTTTTTCAAGCTGGTTGAAATAGGAAGTGACAAGGCCGGATGGCCACAGCGGCTGGAATTCGCGTTCATACAGGGCAAGCGCCTGCGCGGCGTTTCCGCGATGCAATTCGAGGTCGGCTCTGGCGGTGAACGGATAGGTCTGGTCATCTGGGAAGGCCTTCTGATAGGCGGAAATCTGCTGCTGGGCGGCGTCGAACTGGCGATGATCGCGAAGATAATCAAAATATCGCGTGTAAGTTTCGCTTTGGCCGGAGTAGCGGGCCATCCAGTCGCGGTACGTCTGGTCGATGAGATCCGCGGGCAGTTGGTGAACTCGAATCAGATCGAGCATTCGCGCAAAAGTGCGCCATGAACGCTGGTCTGCGGGAGGTGTAAGGCGCTCGGAGGTCGAGGACGGGGCCAGCGCAGCGGCACGCAACGCTTTCATCTCGTCCAGAGGGCGCAGGCGGCGGTGATAGAACTCGGCGAGCTCTAGTTGCCCTTCGGCGGGATCCGGTGCAGTCTGGGAGAATTTTTGCCAGTCGGCCTCGGCGGCCGCGGAGTCCAATTGCAATTCAGCTTCGCTGGCGCGCAGACGATATAAGGCAGCGTTGGAGGGTGATGCGGCGATCAGGCTGGTCAAAGCCGGCCGAGTCTCAGCGGGCGGCCTGCGTGTGCGCACGGCGCCGTTGGGCCAGGGGACGCTGCGAAATAAGGCTTCTTCGATTGAGTTGGCTTCCAGGTATTGCAGCCAACCGCTCATCTCCGCGCGCAGCGGCGCATGCGCAAGAGCCAGCAAAAGGGCTCCCGCCAACAGGCTAGCGCAAGCGAGGAGGCGGGAACTACGGTACCACTTCAAGAGGCACCTCCTGAGTTCCGATGTTGTGCGCAAAATCCTCCGCAGTGACCGTGAGGTTGTACTTGCCCACCGGGAGAAACGAAGGGATGATCATCTCGCCGGTGTTGGTTTCCGCGCCGGTATTCCAGTGAAGATGAACCGGAGTGGCGCCGTATAAACGCGCAACGACAGTGCGGGTAGTGCGGGATGCACTTACGCGCAGTTCAATGGTTTCCCCGGCCCGGTAACGAGCCTTCGCGAGTCTCACCCGCACAACCGGCGGCTTGCTCGCGATCACAAAGGTCTTTGCCTCGCGATAGATTTGCCCCATGCGGTCCCGGAGGACCAGGCGGACCTGGTAAGAGCCGTCGGCCATATCGACCGGAGCGAGAAAACGCGTTTGCCAGATGTCTTCGCCCTTCAAGTACCGCAGCTCCTTGACCAGGCCGAATGGGAACAGCGCGACAACGGAAACGATATCGGGGTCGGTTTTCACGCGCAGTACAGGATCGCCGGGGCGGATTACGCGGGGCCGCAGTAAGGATCGCGGCGCGGCAAGAAATGACGTATACGGTGTGACAAACTTATACTTGCGCGCCAGCCGGATAATCTCGTCGACGCTGGCGCGGTCCTCACCATCCCGCTCGATCTTTGCGAGGAGCGCATCCACGCGCGCTTTGGCCCAGGTGCGCGGCAGGTCCGGATGGTCAAGGCTCTGTTCCGGCAGAGGGACAGTAGCACGCATACGAATGGGGCGGCCCTGATCGAAACCCGCGGCAGTGAGGACGGCACGCCGCGCCGGCTTTCGATACTGTCCCGCCCATGAGGCCATCGCACCTGGGAACCAGTTCTCTTCGAGCGGGTAGATGAGGTCGAGGTTCGCGCGCGCGTCGGCGGTAATTTGCAAACCTTCCACCGGGCGCCGGCCCAGCTTCGAGAGGAATGCGCTGAGCTTGAAGTCGATCGGCTCGGTGGAATGCACCACTTCCCAGATTCCGTCATTACTCGCCAGCATTCGGAGGAGCGGAAGATTGGCGTCGTCGCCGATTCCGAGAACGAATGTGCGGGGCCGCTGCCGCTCCGGGACCCGCTTCCAGGCGGCCCCATATAGCGCCGCGAGCTTTCCGTTTTGCAGAGCGCCACGCGTGGCGCCGCCGTCACTCAGCAGAACCAGGTACGATTCGCCTTGTTTGCCCGAGAACTGCGCCAAGCCCGCCTTCAGTGCTTCTTCGATATTGGTAGCGCCCCGCAGTGAGCTTTTCCGAACAGATTCGAGAGCCTTCTCGATGCCGTCCGGGCTGGCCGCCACAGCCGCGGGACTGAACGCGACCGTTTCAGAGTTGAACAACAGCACGTTGAAGCTATCCGTGGGCTTGAGCGAATGCAGCAGGCCTTCGAGCGCCCGAAACTCGCGATCGAGTTTCTCCCATTGCATGGAAAGCGATGCATCAAACAGCGCGACCACGGTCTTGGGGGTGCTCCGGCTACCAGCAGCAGGGGCGTCCGGTTCGGCGAGCAGCGCTGAGCCCTGGAAGAAGCCCGGTTCGGGGCCGCTGGTCTCGGCCAGGGCATCCACCGGCGACGGCGATGGTGCTACCGGATTTCTGTACGTAATGACTTCGAGCGTGTTGGCGTGGCTTCGATCCAGGTGATACTCGACCGCAAAGTCCTCGTCCAGTTTGAAATTGTTGGCCGTCAATGTGCCACGGACCAGGTTCGGGGTGCGTTCACTGAGTTGGAGCAGGTAGAGGCGTCCGGTTACCTGAACGTCCCTTACGGCATGCTGGGAGCGCAGTTCGAACGAGATTTTGAGCTTGCCCACTTGTTGCGCCGCGTACGCATCCGGACGGAGCGGGAGGACGAATCGCGACATCAGATTTTCGACGGGCACACGCTCGTGGTATTCGATTTCGAGCCGCTTGGTCCCGCGCGGCGGTATGGGCACGATGCGGGCGCGGAATTCGGTGGATCGGCGCGCCTCATCGGCTCCTCCGTCGCCGACCTGCAAGAGGCCAGGATCGATCGCCTGCCGCGCGAGGGCGTCGTAGATTTCCCCGGCGCGACGCCGCTCCATGATCACGCCCGGAATGCGAGTGACGTCGTCCCAAACGGCAAAATCGGAAACGATCGCCCGCACGGGTAGAGCGAATACGTACGTTCCTTCGGATATGACTGCCGTATGGTTGTCGAAGATCTGCCGGATCGAGACACGGGCGTCGCCGTTGTCGATGTGGATATCGATCTCCATCTCCGCCAACGAGAGGATGTTGCTGTCGGGCCGGTCATGTCCGTTGGCAATCAAGACGCCGGCGTCGCCTCGCGCGAGCGCGCAGAAGGCCATGAGTGGCATGCACATCCCTAAGAGAGTCCTCATCGATTCTCCAGATTCCGTTCCAGAATGCGCACCAGGCCGTTGTCGGTACCTATATAGATGTAGCCGTCACGCGCGGCCAGCGCGGTCACGTTCAGAGATGGCAGACCGGTGGTAGTTGTAGTCCAACGGCCGATCCGGCGATCGTAAATGTAGAAACCACGGTCGAGCGTTCCGGCGTAGACATGGCTCCCAGTGACCAGCATGGCGTTCGGGTTCACTACGAATGCGTCGCTTGCATCCGGGAAGCTGCGCCACTGCCCGTTGGAATCCAGCCGCAAGACGCCGGCGCCGTAGGTTCCGGCAAACCAATCGTCGCCGACCCGGACGATCGCCGTGATCCAGTGGTGCTTCAGGCGGGAGTTGGAGGTAGTGTACGACACCTTCACCACGCCGTTTTCGAGGACCGACAGGCCTCCGAGCGTGCCAGCGAGGATGGTTTGACCCGCTGACGCGATGGCGTACACATGATTGTTGACCAACCCATGAAACGCATTGAAGCTTCGCGCTCCCGCGGGGTCGATGATGGTGATCCCCGCCGAGGTGGCGATGAGCATGCGATCGTCCTGGAGTTCCACGTCGGTCACATGGTTGGCAATGAGGCCTTCCTGGCGAGTCAACGTCTGGCGCTCCCTTCCTGCGGCATCGAACATGACCAACCCGTTTGCAGTGGCCACCGCAGTGCGCCGGCCGCGCGGATCGAGAGCGATCCGATTGACGCAGAAGACCGCATCATTTTCGATGTGGGTGGCCCGAGTCTGGCCGGAATCGATGACATCGAGACCCTTATCGAAGTACCCGACCCAGAGCCTTCCAGCGGCATCCGCCGCGAGGGCGGAAATGTGGCCGTCCGCCAGCAGAGCGCTGTCGGGCTGAAGGATGCGCTGCCAGGAATTTCCGTCTGTACCGAGCGAATAGAGGCCGTCATGCGCGACAGCGTAAACGCTCCCCCCCATTTGAAAGATGTGCTCTATTCGCGCCGCCGGTGTCTCTTGCTCGCGGACGTATGGCCGCGCGGCTCGCGTCCGCAAGGGAACGCTGAGGACTCCCTGTTCGAGAGTGCCGATGATGAGGGTGTCTCCGTGGACGAGCAGGGCGCGGGCGAATGTGCCCGGCGCTAACGATCGAGCCAGCTTATCGCCATCGAATTCCGCAATACCGACGGGGGTACCGGCGAAGGCACGATCGCCATCCGTGACGACGGAAAGTACCTGGGGATCGGGCAGCCCCTCGTTCGTCCCAAAACTATCCAGTTGGCCAGCATGCCAGTGCAGCACGCCCCGATCGATGGTACCCACCCAGAGATTCGCAGGATCACCAGCCAGCGACGTGATGCTCAGCTTGGCCAATGAAGGCTGAAAGATCTTGATCTCGTTCCCGTCGTAGACGACTACGCCGTCCTTCTCAGTGCCGAGCAAGACTTGGCCCGTGGAGAGCGGCAATACGGAGGTGAGCTTTCGGTAACCTGGATCCACAGGCCGGACCTGACGCAACCCGCTGTCGTCTAGCACAACCAGGCCTTCTCCCGCAGTCGTGATATATAGCTCCGGCTGCCCCGTGCTGACACCCACCGCCAAATGACCGAGTGGCGCCGGAGGCAATTCCAAACCTGGTCGAAAACGGCGCTTGAGAGAGCCATCCAAGTCGTATTCCCAGAGTCCCGCTGGAGCGCAGACGTACAGATGACCGTGGAATGAGACCGCGTCGGAGAAGACGGCAGGAGCGGAGAACCACTCGAAACTCCCGGTCGGTGGACGGTCGAGCCGCACGGAGGTGAATCGGATTTCCGAGGCCGCCTGAAGCTCCCGGGCAGAGTCGGCGGTTGCGCGCGAAGCTCTCCACAGAACGCCGGCCATGTATGCCGCGACCGAGAGGGCGCCAACAAGGCCAACTATGATGAGAATTCTTTTCTTTTGGTGGCGCGGCATTTGAGGTAGCTCCAATTATCCTAAAGGTTAGCGTGTTGTGTCGCTCGTCTTGCCAGCTGGCCGTAGTGCAAGCGATTCTCCACGGCGAAATCGAAGGAATGTGGCCTTTATCCGGGGTGCGATTCGACCGGCGAGTGTCACCTGGGACACCTGTGTTGTTCAAGACACGAAGTGAATCGCATGGCGAGTGCATAATTCACCGCGGATGCAAATCAATTGAAGCACGGATAGTGCAAGGATCGGAGCCTGTCAGGATTGGGGAACAGGTGTGATGAAACCGCGGGACTTACGAGAATTCAGCGCCCTGGCGAAGCGGCTGACAAAGGAGGCTTGAGCCTTCCCTATGCTCAGCTCCCGCCGCGGGCCTCATAAGCCGCCGCGACCTCCCCTGCATCGCCGTCCATAACCAATTCGCCGTGGTCCAGCCAGAGCGCTCGTTCGCAAATACTTTGCACGGCGCCGGTGGAATGCGACACGAACAGCAGCGTCTTGCCCTGCTGCTTAAACTCCAGGATCTTTTTCGTGCATTTTGCCTGGAATGCCTGGTCACCAACGGAAAGGACTTCGTCGATGATGAGAATATCGGGATCCCCGTGGACTGCAATGGCAAACGCCAGCCGAACATACATCCCGGAGGAATATGTTCGCAACGGCTCATTTATAAATTGGCCGATTCCCGAGAAATCCACGATGCTATCGAATGCTTTAGCGGTCTTTGCGGCTGAGAAGCCGAGCAGAGCGGCGTTCATCTGAACATTCTCGGCGCCGGTCAAATCGGGATGGAAGCCGGCCCCCAATTGGAGGAGGGCAGCCACCCGGCCACGGACGCTTACCGTACCTTCGTCTGGCGGACACAGCCCCGCCACAAGGCTCAATAGCGTGCTCTTACCAGACCCGTTGAGTCCGACCACACCCACCGTCTGGCCCTGTGGAATGCCGAAGGAAATGTTTCGCAGCGCCACGAACTGCTGGGTTCGCCCTCGTTTCAGAAGGCGCTCCAGATGGCCGCGCATCAACATCCGCTGGCCGTGGACGGAAAATGTTTTGGTGACGGAGACCAAGGTGATGACATCCATGGCTCAGAGATAATCGTAAAACCGGTGCCTCAGCCGGCGGAAGACGTACCATCCCAACCCGAACATGAAGAAAGAAACCACGAACAACTTAATGAGCAACGGGGTGCCAGGCGCCTTATCCTGGAGGATGATGCTTCGCAGCGCGAGCACAAGGGCAGCGATCGGATTGAACTGATAGAGTTCAGCGTACTGCGGGCGAACCATGGAGATGTCGTAGAAGATAGGCACCAGCCAGAACAGAACTGTGCTCGCGGATTCGACCACGTAACGCATGTCCCGCACGTAAACATCCAGCGCACCACACAGCAGGGCGCACCCGCAGACGAACACGAGTTCGCACGTCCACAGCACCGGAAGCCACAACCAGTAACGGTTGATCCCGGTGCGAAACGCTACCGCGACCAACAACAAGAGTCCGACCTGTATGCAGAGATGGATCGCGTTTCCCAGCACGCTGGCAACCGGCATCGCTTCCCGTGGCACAGGAACGCGCTTGATCAGCTGGGCGTTGTCGACAATGGATGTGGTCCCGCTGGCCCAAGCCTGATTGAAGAAATTGAAAGGAACAATGCCGCACAGTACGAAAACCGGGAATTTGGGAATCGAGCTGGGAAAGATCTTGGTAAATACAAAAGTCAGGACCACCATCATGACCAGCGGGTTCACCAAGGACCAGAAGACGCCCAGCGACATGTTCCGGTAGCGCGTGCGGAAGTCTTTCAGCACCAAGTTACGGAGGAGAAAAAAATAGTCGCCGTGCCACACGGATCAACCTCGCGCTTCAAAACTAGTACAGGGCGCTGCGACGTTGCGGCTCCGGCGCCTCTGCAATCCGGTCGAGAAGTGGGACCGCCGCGCGATCGCCCTCGATTCTCCGTTGTTTTTCAAGAGTACCCAGCTTAGCACACGAAACATTGCGCGCCGGAACAACGGTCGAGTCCAGTAAAAGGCAATTCTTTTGGTCGACTGGCCTTGACGAAAATCGTTTCAATACCTCCGTGTTCGGTTGATAGCCGGTCGCAAAGCTTGTAGAATTGCCTTTAGTTCCGAGAAAAAGTTCGCGAAACCAACCTCGCTTGCGTATCGCTCTTTTGCAAATTAATCCGACGGCCGGCGATCTTGCTGGAAACTCGGCACTAATCACTGCTGCCGCGCGGGAAGCCCAGCGTCAGGGGGCCGATTTGTCGCTCACGCCAGAGCTGGCGCTCATGGGTTACCTACCGCGGGACCTACTGATGAGCCAGGGCTTTGTGAAGCGAAGTTGCGAGATGCTGCATTCGATGGCGCGCGAACTGGCAGAGGCGCCGCCGGTGCTGGTCGGAGTAGCGACTCCAAATCCCGCGGAAATGGGCCGGCCTCTGTTCAATAGCGCGGTGCTGCTCGAAAAGGGGAGTGTGGGGCCTTCGTTCCAGAAGACCCTGCTGCCCACCTACGACGTGTTCGACGAAGACCGCTACTTCGAGCCCTCTCGCGAGCCGCAGATTCTGGATCTGAACGGGGAGCGTCTGGGCCTGAGTATCTGCGAGGACGTGTGGAACGACCGTGATTTCTGGCAGCGCCCGCGCTATCATCAGGACCCGGTCACATCGCTCGTGGAAGCCGGCGCCCAAGCCATTCTGAATCTTTCCGCCTCGCCATTCTCCGTGGGCAAGCAACTCCTGCGGGAAAAGATGCTAGGCCATGGCGCCCGCCGCCACGGAACTCCGATCGTATATGTAAATCAGGTTGGCGGGAATGACGACCTGATCTTCGACGGCCGCAGTTGCGCGTTTGACGCTAAAGGGCGGCTGATCGCGCGCGGCAAGCCCTTTGCGGAGGACATTGTCATCGTCGATCTCGATACCAGCCGGGGGACCATCGCCGAGGACGATTTCCAGCCGGAAGCCGAGGCCTGGCACGCCTTGGTTTTGGGTGTCCGCGACTATGCGGGCAAGACCGGCTTCAAGAGTGTGCTGCTGGGACTTTCGGGCGGCATCGATTCCGCGCTCACGGCTGCCATCGCCGCCGAGGCCATGGGCCGTGAAAACGTGTTGGGCGTGCTGATGCCCTCGCCTTATTCGAGCGCGGGTAGCGTGGATGATTCGGTGGTGCTCGCCAAGAATCTCGGCATCCGGACGCTCACCCTGCCGATCGCGCAGATCATGACTTCGTACGAAGCCACACTGCACGATGCCTTCGCCGGGCGGGCCACGGACGTCACCGAAGAGAATATCCAGTCGAGGATTCGCGGAAACCTTTTGATGGCGCTGTCGAACAAGTATGGCGCGCTGCTGCTGACCACAGGGAACAAATCCGAACTTTCGGTGGGCTACTGCACGCTGTATGGCGATATGTCGGGCGGCTTGGCGGTGATCGCTGACCTGCCCAAGATGATGGTCTACCGTGTCGCCCGCTGGCGCAACGAGCGCCGGCCTGATATACCAGAAGCAGTACTGACCAAAGCGCCGTCGGCCGAATTGCGGCCCAACCAGACGGATCAGGATTCGCTGCCGCCTTATGAGATCCTCGATGAGATCCTCGAGCGGCACGTCGAGGGAAGCGAATCAGAGGAAGAAATTCTGGAGCATGGCTATGACGCCGAGACGGTGCGGCGCGTACTGCGCATGGTCCGGAACGCGGAGTTTAAACGCAAGCAGGCCGCGCCAGGGCTGAAAGTCACGTCCCGCGCTTTTGGGACAGGCTGGCGCATGCCGATCGTTCGCAAACAGTGAGCAAATCATGAGACTGTCCATCATCGGACTGGGAAAATTGGGAGCACCAATGGCCGCTGTCCTGGCGGAGAAGGGCCATACGGTGATCGGGGTCGACATCAGCCCCGGCTATGTGAACGCTCTCAATCAGGGCCGCGCTCCGGTCAACGAGCCGGGCCTGGAGGAGTTGATCAGTAAGAATCGCGAGCGGCTCTCGGCCACCACGGATTGCGCCGAAGCCGTCGCCGACAGCGATGTTACGTTCATCATCGTGCCGACGCCTTCGGAAGTCGATGGGGCGTTCTCGCTGCGCTATGTGCTGGCGGCCGGAGAATCGATCGGCCATGCGCTGCGTGCGAAGAACGGCTATCATCTAGTGGTTCTTTCGAGTACAGTTATGCCTGGTTCGACCGCGGGCAGCCTGCTTCCGGTGCTGGAGCGAGCGAGCGGCAGGCGCTGTGGCGAGGACTTCGGGCTGTGCTACAACCCGGAATTCATTGCCCTCGGCAGCGTGATCCACGACATGTTGAATCCCGACCTGGTGCTCATCGGCGAGTATGACCGGCGCTCCGGCGACATCCTCGAAAGCCTCCACGACGGCGTTTGCGAAAGTCATCCAACCATCGCGCGCATGAACTTCGTCAACGCCGAGCTGACCAAACTTTCAGTCAACACATTCGTTACCACCAAGATTTCCTATGCGAACATGCTGGCCCAGGTTTGCGAAACGCTTCCCGGCGCGGATGCTGCCGTGGTATCGAACGCGCTGGGTGCGGACAGCCGCATCGGCACGAAATACCTGAAGGGCGCTCTAGGCTACGGCGGGCCATGCTTTCCGCGGGACAACGCAGCGTTCACGGCGCTCGCGAGGCGGCATGGCGTGCCGGCGCAGCTGGCGGAGGCCACCGACGCATTGAACCGGCGGCAGGTGCCGCGTTTGACAGAGATGATTCTGAGCCGCCTGCCAGCGGGAGGGACGGCTGGAGTCGCCGGGCTGTCTTATAAACCCGATACGGACGTCATTGAAGAGTCGCAGGGTTTGCTTTTGGCAAAACATCTGCTGGCACGCGGCGTAAACGTAGTGGTGTACGATCCCGCCGCCATGGATAACGCGCGCTCGGTGCTGATCGGCCGGGTGCGCTTCGCGTCGTCGCTGGAGGACTGTGCACGGGAAGCCGACGTGCTTGCAATCACGACTCCCTGGCGCGAGTTCGAGAGTCTGTCCGCCGAGGCGATGCGCTCCCTCGACGGACGCGTAAAGGCCGTGATCGATTGCTGGCGCATCCTACCGAGCGCCGCGTTCGAGGCGGTTGGCGAGTACGTGACACTGGGTTTGGGCTCCGCCAGCCAGGCCGTCGAGGACGCGGCGGAGGAACAGCCCTTTAAAGTTCAGATGCAGGCTCGGGGAGACTGAAAGTATGAAGGACAGTCGCAGAGTCCTGGTGACCGGCGCAGGCGGATTCATCGGACATCATTTAGTCACGCACCTGAAGCGGAACGGCTTTTGGGTGCGCGGCGTGGACCTGAAGGCGCCCGAATATCGGCCCACCGACGCGGACGAGTTTGAACTGCTCGACCTGCGGCGCTGGGATAACTGCCTCGAAGCCACACGGGGCATCGAAGAAGTCTACGCGCTGGCGGCGGACATGGGAGGGATGGGATTCATTTCCTGCCATCATGCGCAGATTCTCTCGAACAACTCGCTCATCAATCTGCACACACTGGAAGCGGCGCGTGTGAACGGCGTGCGGCGCTACTTGTACACGTCTTCGGCTTGCGTTTATCCCGAATTCAAGCAGACCGAAGCCAACGTCGTGCCGCTGAAAGAGACTGACGCCTACCCGGCGCAGCCGCAGGATGCCTACGGCTGGGAGAAGCTGGTTACCGAACGCCTATGCATCCACTATCGCGAGGACTACGGCATCGAGACCCGCGTGGTGCGTTTCCACAATATTTTCGGACCGCACGGAACGTGGGAGGGTGGCCGCGAGAAGGCGCCCGCTGCCATGTGCCGCAAAGTGGCAGTGGCAAAGCTGACTGGAAATCCCGTGATCGAGATCTGGGGTGACGGCGAACAGACGCGCAGCTTCTGCTTTATCGATGATTGCGTCAGGGGCATCGACCGGCTCATGCGCTCGGATTTCCACGACCCCATCAACCTGGGGCAAGACCGCATGGTGACCATCAACCAACTGGCGGACATGGTGGGGGAGATCGCTGGCGTTCGGATCGTCAAAAAACACGTGTCGGGCCCCATGGGAGTGCGCGGCCGCAATTCCGATAACACGCTGCTCCGCCAAGTGCTGGGGTGGGAGCCGGAGATCACGCTCGAACAGGGGCTCGCGCGCACCTACGCCTGGATCGAGCAGCAGGTGCGGGAGAGCATGCAGGATACGTCAACGCCGGAAGCTCCGAAATCCGTGGCGGTGTAGGGTCACACACCCTGGGCAATCGTCGACCCGTTCGCCCAGAAAGCTGGATAGAGCTTGGAGAATCTGATTACGGCATCTTTATCGAGGGCAAGAAATATCTTTTTGCCGCGGGGAACAACTCTTACCTCGTTGTTCGGCCCCGCAGTGGAGCCACCCCAAAGTGAACTGAAACAGTGCTTGAGTCTGGCGCTCGTTATCGCAATTCTCACAGCCATGGCGTACATAAGCCTGGTCGTGACGATCGACAACACAAATTTGGGTACCACCAACGGCCTCTGGAAGGCCCCGACCGTTGCGGCGTGGGAGCACGGCGGCAGCTTTCCGATTGACAGCGGCGGAATTCTTTATGGGGATCTTTATGGACATCTCGCCCGGCTGATACCCGATTCGCTGCTGCAATATGGAACCCCTGCCCCCGATGTCACCTTCCGAAAAATGGCGATTCTTAATGCCCTGTTTGGAGGGTTGGCTTCCGGGCTGGTTTTTGTCCTCGCGTTCCGCTTCACCAACTCGCGCTGGATTAGCGCAGTCATTTCGATCGTGCACGCGGGCGCTGGATTCGTCCTCCTGAACAGCATCAATTCCGAAGACATCGTACCTGCATACACGTGTTTTCTCGCCGCCACGGTCTGTTTCTTTGAGTTTCTGCATCTGGGTGGAACTTTGTGGTTTTCCCTGAGCGCCCTGCTGCTGGCGCTAGCCACTTTGCTCCATTGGACCGTAATGGCACCGGCCCTGGCAGCGATCGGAGCAGTCTACGCGCTGCTACTGATGGAACGGCGGGTATATGCCCTGATCGGGGCAGCATGGCTGTTTCTGTTCTCTGTATGCGCCCAGGTCGTAGTTCTGGCAGTGCTTCCGAGGCAGCACATTCCCATATGGGTGGTGCTTCACCCGGCGAAGGCGGATGCCGCCGGCTGGGTGGGCCTGTTCCGCGAGAAGTTCTGGTATTTGCTTATCGGAACGGGAAATTACTTGTCCGGTGCGAACAATCTAACCGACTATCGAATTGCTTTTGAGAACCGCTCCATCTTGCACTCGATGATTCTTTCTTGGGCGGTCCTGGTCATCGCGCTTGCGGCCTGTGCTGTAGCCCTGGCGCGGCGACGGGGCAGCCCGGGCCTGCGTTTGCTTGCGGCCTTCGCGATTGCGTTATTCCTCGCAGGAGAAGCGGGAGCTGTTTATTCGCAGCCTCAGGACCCACAAATGCAAATCGAGCCGATGTTTGCAACCATATCCGGCCTGGTCGTCCTGGGAGCGCGGAAGTTGGGGCGGACCGGAGTCCTGTGGCGCGGATCCATCGTCGCTGCCCTAGGGGTGTTGGCTGCGGCGAACGGCGAATGGAACATCCATTTGATGAGAGAAAGCCAGGGGCTAGACAGCAGATCACTGGACGCCATCAAAGAACTGGACAGTCTGTTCCCAAGGAAAAGCACGGTAATCGTCTGTCACGGATTTGAAGGGTGGACGGCCTGGCAGTACAATTTTTTGTGGCGCGGCGATTCGGAGGGGTGGCTGCAAAGAAGTTTCCACCTCGCCCGCCCTTTTACCACCAACCGCGGCATCAGCGGGGTGGACGCGGCGGCGATGATGAGCAAGCAGATTGACGCCGCGTTTGCAAAAGGACTGCGCGTTGTGGCCGCGGCCATGTGGACCACCACCGCAGACGAGTCTGTGGGGACTTTCACCACGGTGACCGATGAAGCCGATGCGCGGATTTATGTCAACACGCTAAGGAAGAAGTACCGGACGGGCGCGCGGTGGAACACGAAGCTCGGCCCGTTCGTCGATCTTCTGCCAATGGAACCGGCCCCTTCATAGGGACGCCAAACTTGACAACCGAGCCGCGTGCCAGACTATTCTATTGACACCTACGGCGATCCGATGAGCGAAGCGGAACAGGCAACCCGTCATCTTCTGACCTCGCGACGTCCCCCCGCCAGGCTGTCATTGGTTATACCAATGTACAACGAAGAGGCGGTGTTGCCTTCTCTTCGGTCGGCCCTTCAGGAGTTTGCTCAGACGCTCGCCGGCGCATTGGAACTGGTACTGGTGAATGATGGCAGCACGGACCGAACCTTGGAGTACCTGGCGGAATGGGCGCGAACTGAACCCGGCGTTGCTGTACTGCACCTGTCACGCAATTTTGGCCATCAAATTGCTACTACGGCGGGACTGGACCATGCCACCGGTGATGCGGTTGTCCTTCTAGATGCCGATCTGCAGGATCCTCTCTCGGCGATCCACGAGATGGTCGAGCGCTATTGTGACGGCTATGATGTGGTATACGGGCTCCGAGAGTCCCGCGCCGGGGAGAGCTTGCTGAAGCGCTTCACCGCATGGGCCTTCTATAGGATCATGCGAGCACTGGTATACGAGGGTTTGCCCGCCGACGTGGGCGATTTCCGCCTGATCTCTCGCGAGTGCGTCGATGCCGTCCGGCAGATGCGAGAGACGCACCGCTTCTTGCGGGGCATGGTGGCCTGGGTGGGCTTTCCGCAAGTTGGCGTGAGATATCACCGGCGGCCCCGTGTTGCCGGTTCCACAAAATACTCGCTGGCAAGGATGCTCAGCTTCTCGTGGACGGCGGCGACATCCTTCTCGACCATACCCTTACGGCTCAGCATCATCATGGGCGCAGTCATCGGCCTCTTCGGAGTTGAGGAGGGGCTGCGGGCGCTTCTGGCCCATTTTTTGGGTTGGTACACGGTGCCTGGGTGGACCTCCCTGACTGTGCTGGTTTCTTTCATCGGCAGCATTACTCTGATGAGCATCGGTGTTCTGGGAGAATACGTTGCTAAGCTGTACGAACAATCGAAAGGGAGACCGTTGTACGTCGTGGCCCGAAGGTTCGGCACGGATGTCCAAGCCGGCGACCGCGTCGAACGGTCCGGTGCGACCGCCGCGCCCATACGCTGATGGAGCCCCGATTCGATCAACTGGCGTCCTCGTACGAGCAACTGCTGCGAGATCCCATTCGCGACCGCTTCTCGGGCCGGGAGTCGCTGTTTTTTCACACCCGCAAACGGGACTTGATCCACAGGTTTTTTCAGCGGCGCCGGATGGCTACGGCCGGCCTTCGGTATTTAGACGTCGGCTGCGGCAGAGGAGAACTGCTCGATCTGCTTCGTCTCGATTTTGGGTATGTCGCCGGATGTGATGTTTCGGCGGATATGATGCACGAAATCTCTGGAATCGAAACGCGCGTGCAACGCGATCCTGCGGCTATTCCGTTTAGCGATGCGAATTTTGATTTCGTCACAGCCGTTTGCGTTTATCATCATGTTCCGCCCAATGCCCGTGCAGCCCTCACCGCGGAGATCGTCCGGGTCGTGCGGCCGGGCGGAATCTTCTGCATGATCGAGCATAATCCGCTTAACCCGATTACCCGGCTCATCGTAAGCCGCACACCCATTGATGCGGATGCCGTTCTTCTCCGCGCCAAGGAAGCTGAGGCGAGGGTGGCCGCGGCGGGTCTGCGCCGCATTCGTCTGGAATATTTCCTCTATTTTCCGCAGGTTGCTTATCGATACTTAGGCGGCCTGGAATCGCTGCTGGCCGGGGTGCCGGTGGGGGGGCAATACGCGTTGTTTGGGGAGCGGAAAAACCCCGCGGCTACCGGCCCTGCGAAGTCCCACTGAGCAGCACATAGACAGTATTGCGGCCCAGGGAGCGCTTCACGCCGACGGCGTTTGGATACGCCCGCAGGAAGACTTGTGCTTCCTGAGACGCAAGGTCAGCAGTGATGACGGCGTCACATTCCCGAACATGTTCAGTGAAGTATGCCACTGCCTCATCGCGCACGGCAGAGTTGATCATTAACATATCCTGGTCTACCAAGTGAGGCGCAGGCGTTAAGTCCATCATGAAATAGGGAAACGACGCCGCGGTACCAGGGAAGCCCTGTATGTAGGTTCTCCTATTGCCGATCAGCTCGCGCAATCCCTCCATATACTCCAAAAAAGTACGCATGGGAATATCACCGAGGCTGGCAGCCGCGTAGGGTTCATCGCTCAAGTACCGGGTCGCGCGCTGGAAGGGGATTCGGTAGTCGACCGGCCGGGCTTGTGCCGATTGCGGTTTAGCGAACTTGGACAATGGGGACAGCACGGTGCGGTTATATATGTCATGAAAGAACGGACTGAGTGGATACAAGTAGAAAACCAATGCGATCATGGCGATGCGCCAGACCCAGCGAACCGGTAGTGTCTTAAAGACCCAGTCGGGAACATGCCGGCAAGCCAGGAAGATTACGAAAGGTAGGGCGATGAGTGTATTTATCAGGTGACTGCTATCACTCCGGAAAAGCGATGACGGGTAGGAAGCCGCCAGCGAACAGAGAAAGCCCAACAGGCACACCTGGGAGCGGTTCAGGTGCTTCCTCGGACGGAGCCTGCGGAAGTCGCCAATGGTGCATATGCCGGCCAGGATGAGGAACGGCCCCGTAAAGTAGAACGCTTTGGCCTGCAGAGTGTCTGTTGGAGGCCAAAAGGTGTTGCTGAAACCCCGGACAACCATGCTAGGGACCAGAAAATACCAGTGGACAAAATCTCGCACCACCCCATGCCAGCTGTAGTACGACAGGATCGGTGCCCAGAACCCAACCAACCCGCACAACAGACTGAGACTGATATGGACGATGGTTCTTGGCTTGGTGGTGTCGGTGAGCCAAAGCAGGGTCATTAATAAGCCCGCGCCTAGTGCCGTGGACGAGAGATTCTCCTGTGACAGCCAAGAAAAAAGGCCCCAAATGAGTCCCAGGACGAACGAGGGCCACACCCACCGGTGCGGCCGCTCCGAGTGCGCCAGCCGCGCAAGCCCTGCGATGACAATCAGAACCCCAAGATATCTGCAGCCGTTACCCCAACCATAGAAGCCATACAGGGTGCCGTCCGGCGCCCATAGAAAAAAAATCAAGGGCGAATAGGCCAGCCCTAGCAGCAAGACCGCCAGGCCCGACCAGATATCCAACAGAGAAAAAGCCACCAGGCAGAAGCCCAGCATAGTAGCCAAATGCAGGCATGCGGTTGCCTCGCGAAAACCCACGACGTCGAAACGTCCAGCCAGCTTCATAAAGAGATAAGTCACGAGCTCTGAGCCCGGGCCGTATTGCGTGGAAGCGGCACCGATATATGGTATGTAGCCTTTTTCGATGGCCTGCAAAGGACCGAGATTCACCTGCTCATGAAAGTCAATGGGCCGGTGATGCCGGTACAAGTTCCACGGCGGGCCGGCTAAGAACCAGGCCAAGCACAAGGCGAGGAGTGTCCGGCTCACTGTCCAGAACCATTTCCTCGACTTTCTGCCTTGAGGGATTTCCAGTATCTCGGAGGTCTCGGGAGCAGGCAGCACACTGGAAGATTGAGATCGGGACTCCAGCAGATAGGCAAAAATGTGCGGGAATACAAGGGACGCCAGGGTGGCCAGCCAGTAGAATGCAAAGAGCCAGCGTTTATTCAGGAACCCGTAGCCGAACCACTCCAGATTGTCGTAGGGCGACTTCCAGACCAGCAGGAAAGCCGGCACGGGGAGCAGCAGTATGCCGGTTTGCATCGCCAGGATGTACGACTTGATCCCCTGGATGCTGATACGAGTATCTGAACTTAGCCACCGCCTGGGCTGAGCTAAGGCCATGACCAAACCCGAAAGCAAGGCCGCTAACAAGGTCCAGGCGGATACCGTCGATAAAGTACCGGAATAGTGGAATGATTTCGGCAAGATCCGCTGAAGATGGGCGATCAGCAGAACGAGCAGCGCCGTGATGGCCGTTATCCATGCCGTTAAGGCCAGCGTTTCAGGCGGAGACAGTGATCGCAATCCTGCCAATAAAGACGCGGGGGAAATACGAGTTCCGGAAACCTCACCGCGACGCGGACTGGCCACCGGGGCTACCGGCCGTTTCCGTTTCACTCTTCTGTGACTTCGCGGCATGGTGTCAACCTAGCACACGACTGTGCGCCAAGAGCCCAACTAGAGCCTGCCGCCCGGTTGCCTGCCGTCCAACAAAGGAGGTGTTCCGGGTCCCCGGTAAGCGACGATGTTCGTGTATCGTTTTCCCGGAAGCCGGTTCACTAATCCCTGTTTGTCCGACAGGGGCTGGAGAGTGCTCCTATGGGTCAGCTCAAACAGACGCAGTCCCATGTCCTCCCACTCCGTCAGGACCTCGATGGGATTCGTGCCTGCACTTCTCAAACCATGTGGCCAAAACTCGATCAAGATAATCAAGTGCGGTGATTGGCTGATGGTCGCTCGCATGCCGCGAAGAACATGACCTTCGAAGCCCTGCACGTCGATCTTGACCAGGTCGACCGAAGGAACGTGCAGTTCCGCCAGCAACGAATCGACGGTAACCGCCTCTACGTCGCATGAATCACTGGCCAGTTCGTTGGGGTAGAGACGGTTGTCTGCCCGGTTCAACGTCGACGTGTACAATCGCACTGTGCCATTTTGGGAGGCCGCTGCCTTGGGCACGCAGATTGTGTTTACCGCCCCGTTTGCGTGAACGGTCTGTTGGAGATATCGAAAGCTTTCTTCGTCGGGTTCCATCGCTATAATGCTTCCGCCCGCGACGCGCGCCATTGCCAACGCAGTGTAATAGCCGACGTTGGCGCCTATGTCGAGGACTGTCATGCCCGGTTTGCAGGCCTCGCAGAAGAAAGTTGTTTCAGGCTTTTCGTAGACTCCGAAGGTAAGGGCGCCCGAAACCACCGGATCTCTGGGGTTCAGCACAACGACTCCTCCCGAAACGGCCAACCGTTTAGGAATGATCCGGCGAATGAGCGCGTTGGCGATGAGTTTCAGCGGCCGAGGCTTCAATATGACGGTGTAAATGAATTCGGCAGCCGTCATTCAGGTTTCCAGGGAGGAGCATCTTGCATGACCGAATTCACCGCGCACGGGCCAGGGTAAAGACGTTATCCCGAAGATTGATGGGAATCCGCCATCGGCCCATCCAAGTGCCGTTCAAAGCGCGGCTGATCCGTCCGGCCGGGCCATCTAGCAGCCCCAATGTTTTGAGAGCGAATTGTGCTGTGTATTGGAGCGTGAATGTCTTGCCCACCCTCGTTAGATCCAGAATCTCAAAGCCGTGCCGCTCCAAAAGAATGCGCAGGGATCGGCGGCTGAAAAGGTTGAGGTGTTCCGGAGGAATGATCAGATGCCACTTGACGCCCAGGAGCCGGGGTAAAAGGCTGTCACTATCGGGCGTGTTGACGGCGAGTATGCCGCCGGGCTTAAGCAGCTGCCGCACATGAGTCACAGCTGCGCAGGGGTTGGGCATGTGCTCGATGACGTCCCACATGCAAACTGCGTCAAAGCTGCCCGGAGGAGAGTCGCAGCTTTCCACCGGACCGGTCAGAACATCCAGCCCCTTTGAACGCGCAGTAGTGGCGGCGCTCACGCTCACCTCTATCCCGTGTACCTCCCATTTCCGGCTTCGCGCGAGATCGAGAAAGAAACCGGTAGCGGCGCCCACGTCCAGAAGCGTGCCGGTACCTCCCAATACCTTCTCGATGCGGTTGAGATACGCGTGAAACGTTGGCGCCATGGCTTGCTTGTCACGATCGTAATCGGTGTACCCAAAGCCCGCTTTGGCGCCTGTGAAATAGTCTTCACCATAAATGAAGTCCACGTTGGCAGGCATAGGCCAAACGAACAGGTGGAGGCACGCAGAGCAGTGAAACAGGTCGTACCCCGCTTTGGATCCGTAAGGTACTGACGGTGTTCCGCATACCACGCACGGCGGCGTTGGGTTGGATAAGGCGACGCTACGTCGTTGTTGCGTTACTACCACTTCCTGAGGACTCCTAGAGCCGGCCCAGATACCAACGCAGGAGCAGCGGCCCGTATTCGTAAAGAGTCCGAAACACGCGCATGCTGCTGGGGCCGCCCTTGTGAGCGTAGTCGTATACGAGAGGAACTTCGCGCATCTTTTTCACATGGGGCCGTACTTTCAGCAGGATCTCCAGATTGGCGGCGAACGATCGCCCGGAGACCAGACTTGCTGCGTATTCTTCGAGGGCCTTCTTGACGACCGCCGCTCGATAGGCGCGGAAGAAGATTGTGTAATCCGTGACTCCGGGAAACCGCAGCAACATTCGGAGTGCATAATTGACAAGGCGGCTGCCCCAGGTTCTGTGTCGCGGAAAATTAAGGTAGCCGCCTCCCGGGACAAATCGTGAGGCAATCACGAGATCGGCTCCCTCCTGAATTAGGGCCGACATCCTGGGAACCCATTGCAGGTCATTTGTGCCGTCTCCTTCCACAATCACGATGTAGTCGTCGTTCTCGCACCGGGAAGCGGCTGCGGCGAGTCCGTCGTAGAAAGTCTGAGGCACGCCCTGATTCACAGAATGGTTGATGATCTCGAGGTCCACCACGCCTTGGAACCTCGCAGCTTCCACCAGCGTATCGTCGGTGCTGCCGTCGTTCACCAGAATTACGGATAGCGGCAGGTCCCCTGACAGCCTCTGCAATTGGCCAAGCAGCCCGGCGATACCGTGACCTTCGTTGTATGCCGGGATGATGATAAACGCTCGCGCAGCGTTAGGGGAGGGGGACGCCGTGGAACGAGCCGGCATTGCAGCGTTCTCAATCATTGAAGTCTCCTAAGGATCGCTGCAACCGCTCGGTCAAATGGGTGTTGACGTAACTCATCGGCCGGCGGCGCGACTGGACCTGGTATACATGACCGCTAGCGGCTCTGGTCATTAGCTAGAGTGCCGTCGAGTCCCCCTGCGGCGCGTGAACTCTGAAAGGTCGCAGAAGAAAGTCATTAATCCTGCAACGTTGCCCGAACGGACTGTTACTTGAGCACTCTAGTGTACCAAACATTCGGTCGGAAATTGAAAACGAAATTACGTGGGACCTGGCTGGTGCCGGATCGCTATTTTTCTGTATCCTGACGGTTTTTGTTAAAGCTGGGTAGGCAGAAACGGTCCGTTGGCCCCGCCTGTACCGCGGTGATCCCGGAGGAAAGAACGAATCCGGCTTTTTTTCGAAGCGCTCCAGGTAGCGGCTATAGGGAGATTGCTGTCCCTCTAGCGCCAGCGCAATCAGGTCCAGGCAAGGCTCGACTCCGATCAGAGGCGCCAAGCGTTCACGGTATTTCAGCAGAGGCTCTGGGGTACAATCCTCCAGCCCGAAAATTTCGAACAGACAGGCGAGTTTCAGGATCTTCTGCTCGCTCAGCGGCACCGACCAGGCAGCCTCATAGCCCTTCTCTGCAGCGTCTCTGAAGTACAGCGCGTCCGCCCACAACACTTGTCCCGGAATTGTCTGCGCTGGAATCCGATATACGAACGGCTAATCTTTCGTTGGAATGGCTGTTGGACAGAGCTGTCGAAGCCAGTAAGTTACGAGTGGAGGCGAAGGAACTCCATTGTTCTGCACACACCCAGCAGTCACGACGCGCTGCAACGGTTTGATTTTGCCTGGCTTGCACCGTCAAGACTACGGTATTCCTCAACAAAGAGTTCTTTGTTGAGGCTAACCCAATCATAGAGAAGCTCGAGGCCTTGTACACACCTGATTTTTGGTGTCCAGCAAAGTTCAGCCTGAGCAAGACGAATGTCACTGACAAAAACCTTCTGATCACCGGGACGCCAGTCCGCGAAATCGAAAGGCAACTTGCGGTTTTGCCGCTTTCCAATATACTGGATCAGCTCCAGCAGCGAGAGGATGTTATCCGGACCTCCTCCGATGTTGTAGGCCCGCCCAACAGGTCGGTCTCCCGCGGCAAAAGCCGTGTCGTAAGCGTCCAGCAAGTCATCGATAAACAAAATGTCCCTTACCTGTTTCCCGTCCCCGTATACTGTTATGGGCTGGTCCAGTTGGCTGGCGATCATGAACCAGGCCACCCAACCCTGGTCTTCCGCTCCGAATTGACGATAGCCATAGATACACGACTGCCGAAAGACGATGGTACGAAGCCCATAGATCCTGTGGTAGTCAATGAAATATTGATCTGCTGCGCCCTTGGAGCAGCCGTACGGAGAGTGAAAATCAAGATTTTGCGACTCGGGAACGCCGAAGGGAAGAGATTTGTAAGCATAGCGTCCCTCTTTTTCCTCGACCCCAAGCTCCGTCAGCTCGCCATACACCTTGTTAGTCGAAGAATAAAGGACCGGCGCTTTTATTCCTGAGAGACGTATCGCTTCCAGGACGTTGAAGGCGCCGAGTGCATTGATTTCGAAATCCTCGCGCGGAGCAGTCACCGAAGTGGTAACGGCCACTTGGGCGGCAAGATGCAGCACCTGGTCGGCATCGCGGTGCTGCCGGAACACGGAGGCAAGCTTTTCGGCGTCTCGCACGTCCACTTGCTCGAATTGCAACGAGCCCTGGGGTCTCAGCCACTCCAAGTTCTTGTGAACGCCTTCCCGTGCCAGGTTGTCGATGACCACGACGTCCCAGCCTCGTTGCAGATACCGGCTTGCCGCGTTTGAGCCGATGAAGCCGGCTCCCCCCGTAATGAGCATTTTCATGCTTTGATCTCCAATCGGTTATCAAGATTTAGTACAGTGTCTTTGCTGCTCGGCCCTGGTTCCGGGCCCCGAATCGGTGCAGGGTTGAGCTCCAACCTATTCTCTAATATATTGCCGATCACGGGTTTCCCGACCGATATGCATAGCGTGATGTTGCCGGTCTGGAAGTTAACAGCGATGACGCGGCTGCCAGCCCAACATTGCGCCGTCCACGTATCTACGCCACCCCTCAACTGGACAAACTGGCTCAAAGACGTGACTCTGACTTCAACTGGTTCGACCTCATACGAAGAGACTAGCGGGATGGAGGGCCCGTCATGCCGGAGGGAAGAACGAATCGGGTTTACTGTCGAAGCGTTCCACGTATTGGCGATAGGACACTCGCTGTCCATCCAGCACAGGCGTGATCAGGTCCAGACAGGCATCGACGTCGATCAGGGGCGCTAAACGGTCACGGTACTTCAGCAGAAGTTCGGCGGTGCAGTCCTCCAACCCGAAGATGTCGAATAAGCAGGCGAGTTTCAGGATTTTATGTTCGGACAACGGAGCTGCCCATGACGCCTCATAACTTTGGTCGCCAGCGTCTCTGAAATACAACGCGTCCGCCCACAGCACTTGCCCGGCGGTGGTCTGTGCTGGAATGCGATACACGAATGGCTTCGGGAAAACCGCGCGGCTGTAACGGTATACCTCGATGTCGAACAGCGAGAAGCCAAGACGGCGCAGCAAGCGGTCTATGTTCGAGAAGATGTTCGCGTTATCGTGGACCACTCCGTGGAACTGGCACTCCACGGCCACTCCCATCACCGGGCACGATCGCAGCAGTTCCTGCGCTCCCAGCAGGACCTGATAGTCGGATCCGTCCGTGTCGATCTTCACGAAATCCACATCCATCGGATGAGTTTGCAGGAAAAACTCATCCAGTTCGATCAAATCCTTGGCCAACGATCCCGCGCCAGTCTGGTCGTAATAAGTTCGCGTGTAGTCGCATCGTGCGAGCTTTTGTGCGCGCATCGTGCTGGTACGCTCGTACAGTCTCGGCAGCGCGCTCTGGTCCGCAACGAGTTCGCTGTACGGCTTATACCCCACCAAGTACGCGTAATACCGCTGGTCGCCGTCGTGATGAAGAGCGTTTAATCGCTCCACCTCCCTGATCAACGGGTCGAATCCTATGGCTTTCAGGCTTGTGGCGAAGACGTTCCAGTAATAATCGATTCCGCCGCTCGCTCCCACGTCAACCAGTCCTAGCGGCGAGGATTGAAATACGCCCTTCGCCACCAGCGACTTAGTCATCTTGGGGTCGCGTTGAATTCGTGGTGTTTGCATACCGGTCCCTAGACCCAAGCTACCACTTGCGGTGCGCTGTCCAGGCTGGTCCCTGCATGCGCTCGCCCAGCCCTCGCCAAGCGCTCGTATCGCGAGCACTGTTTGGAAGCCAACTGCGAGGTGTTGGCCCCTGATGACGACTTGGGGACCGTGTTAAATTGATGGTTAATTCCTTTAAGCACAGATGGCTCAACAACTCCGATCCCCGTATCCCATATCTGCCGTTCCGGAATCTCCGCCGTCCGGCGGCGGTGGCATTGCCGTCTTCGATTCGCCGGATGCGCTCGCAATCAACACCGCGCGCATGGCCCATCTGGACTCGCTCGGGTTGCCTCTGGCCGGGAAATCCGTCCTGGATGTCGGCTGCGGCGTCGGACGCCTGGCGCGTTTCTTCGTGGAAAGAGATTGCCGGGTCACTTGCGTGGATGGACGCACGGAAAATATAGCAGCATTGCGCGCGCGTTACCCGGATATGGACGCCCAAGTGGCCAATGTGGAGACCGATTCTCTGCTGCCTTTCGGCCAATTCGATATCGTTTTCTGTTATGGCCTTCTGTATCATCTGGAAAACCCGGTGGCCGGATTGCGGAACATGGCGCAGGTAACTCGGGAGCTGTTGTTGCTCGAGACCGTCGTCACCGATTATTCGGAGGCGGTCCTCCGATTAGAGGATGAACCGGTTGAGACGCTGAATCAGGCGTTAGGTGGACTGGGGAGCCGCCCATCGCCGGCGTTTGTGGCTATGACGCTTTCGCGGGCCGGTTTCTCTTACGTCTATGCACCCAAATCGCCGCCAGACCACGCGGATTTTGAATTTGAGTGGCTAAATGATCTGGCGTCATCCAGACACGGCCACCTATTGAGAAGCATCTTTGTGGCGTCGCGCTGGCCTCTGGCTAGCGACACTCTGGCGCTGCTGCTGGGAGACTCCCGGAACGGCGAGCCCGAGGTCCTGCGACGCGAAAGGGCGGGCGGGCCGAGCACCCTTCACAGAGTGCCACGCGAAATGCCGGTCGTTCCCGCCTCCCGGCATCGGGAAGGGTTCGGAAGCCATCCGGCGTGGTTGAATCACATGGATGCGCTGGAAGCGGCCAAGGACTTGATTTTCGTTCGTCCCCTCGTCCCCTATCCCGGCTGGAGTTTTGGCGCCGACTGGGATAATCCGGACTTGGCGTTCCGGCAGCGCCGCCGGATCTGGGAGTACTTCAACAAGCACAGGCTCGCAGTTCCTTTCGTGTTTTCCTGGTACGGCGGCCTTCAGCTGAATCTTTACCTCGGCAACGATCTGAGCCGTCAATTGTTTATCGCCGGTTGCGCCGAACCCAACGAGTTTGCCTTCCTCGATCAGATTCTGGCCCCCGGCATGATTTTTGTCGATGTTGGAGCCAACGAAGGGCTGTACACACTTTTCGCTTCCCAGCGAGTGGGCACGCAGGGCAAAGTTTGGGCCTTTGAGCCAAGCGAGCGGGAGTTTGGACGTCTGCAGCAGAATCTTTCGCTAAACCAATTGGACAACGTGCAGGCATTCCACGTCGCGCTCGCCGATACGGACAGCGAACAGGATCTGACGATCGCGGGCTACGAGCATGAGGGCCACAACACCCTGGGAGCGTTTGCCAATCAGGGCGTAAGCCTGCTGCGGACTGAGCGCGTGACCGTACGTACCCTGGACTGCTTGGTCCGCGAAGCCAGGCTCCCCAAGATCGACGTCATCAAAATGGATGTGGAAGGCGCGGAACAACGCGTGATCCAGGGTGCCCGGGCGGTGTTGGCCGAGCACCGGCCGGTTGTGATATTTGAAGCTAGCGGCCCGGCGCTCGAAAAACAACGGAGCAGTCTGGATGCCCTAACCGCGTTGTTGACTTCGTTCCAGTACCGACTCTTTGCGTTCGACTCCGGAAGCGGTCGGCCAATTCCGGCGTTTCCGGGAAGCTTCAGCGACAACATGATCGCTATCCCGGCCGAGAGTTCCTTGGCGACCCGCCTTGCGAAAGAAGCGGATGCCGAATTTGCGCCCGAGCCCGCAAAGCAAACAATCTCGAGTAAAGAGGAGGAATCGCCCTTGCCCACTTTCAGCCCAGCGCGAGCTTACTGGAACCAACGCACGACGCTTGCGGGTGCGCGTGATCGGATCCTTTCGCTAGGCCAAGCCGTCGATCAGCGTTCCGATCTCTGGCCTTACCAATGGGCGCAATTGATGGCCGCGGCTATCGATTTTGCACCGGACCTGATCCTTGAGTTGGGGCGAGGCAAAGGCAATTCAACCTGCGCCTTCACGGAAGCCTCGAACATTAACGAAGGCCGCTCGCGAATCCTGAGCTTGTGTTTGTCCGACAGTTGGGAACGGGAGACGCTTCCCCGCCTTCGTAAGATCGTGCCTGCTGCTTGGTTTCATCCGCTGCAGGCCCAACGCGCCGATATCCTGGAATTCGACTACCGAAAATCTCTCTCCGGGGCGAAGCGCGTTTTGATTTTCTGGGATGCGCATGGCTTCGATATCGCGGAGTGCGTCCTGGGCGAGATCTTGCCAATCGTAGCCCCGCTCGAACATCTGATCATCATGCACGATCTTTCCGATACGCGCTACAGTTCGGACGAACAGTTTGAATATGGCGGTCATGGGCTCTGGAAAGGCAACAACTGGTCGGGACCACGGCTCAAGATCGGCATCATCGACTCTGCGGTGGAACAATCGATCGCAGCGCTCGACTTCACCACGCGAAATCATCTCACCCTGGATTCGGCTGACCACAGTTTCCATAGCAATTTGACTTCTGACCAGCAGACGGAAATGCGACGAATACTGGGCGACTTGTTCGAGACTCAGGCCCACTGGTTTTATTTCAGCTTGAATGAGAGACCTGGCCCTTACAGGTTTCCGCACTTCACTCGCCCTCAGGCCCAAGCCCGCGGGAGCAAAGCCCGATCGTAGGAGCAAGGCTCAGAGTGCCGGAAACGAGCCCATATCTTTCAGTGGTTGTCACCGCTCGCAACGATGACCACGGCGGCGGTCTGCTGACTCGGATGCAGGCTTTTGTTAACGGCTGGATCGGCCAATGCAAACGTCATGGCCTGTCGTCCGAACTCATTGTGGTCGACTGGAACCCTCCGGAAGACCGGCCTCCACTGATGAACGCCCTTAGATGGCCTGCCGATACCAGCCCCTGCGATGTCCGTTTCATCAAGGTTCCTCCGGAAGCTCATCGGCGATACAAACATGCCGAAGCGATGCCCTTGTATCAAATGATTGCTAAGAACGTCGGCATTCGACGCGCGCGGGGCAGCTTCGTGCTAGCGACCAACATCGACATCATTTTTTCCGACGAACTGGTCCGCTATCTGGCTCAGGAGCGTCTCGATCCCAGCCGCATGTACCGGATCGACCGCTATGATGTCATGAGCGACGTTCCAGTGGACGGACCAGTAGATGAGCAATTGGCTTACTGCAAGACCCACTTAATCCGGGTCAATGCCCGAGAGGGCACTTTCGACCTGACGCCGGATGGCTTAAGAGCGCTCAGCCCGAACGACATCGCCGCCTCCGATTCAGGGATCAGTTTCGGCGCCGGTTGGCACAGTTTAGAAAGGTATTCGCCAGAGCACACCTTTCGATGGATTGGCAACGACGCGGAAGTGATGATTCGGGTACCCAAGGTAGGCGCTTCGTGCCTAATCTTTGACCTAGAACCAGGGCCGGGAGCGGGAACCGATCCCCTGCGGCTGCAAGCTATCGGGGATGGTGGTAGGGTCATCGCAGAGAAGGTAGTCCGCGCTCGAACAACCATCGAGGTGGAACTTTCGCTTGGCGATGGGGTTGTTCGTTCCCTCCGGCTTCACGTATTGGGCGGCGGTCGGCCACTGGCACGCGACCCACGTGATTTGAACCTGCGAGTCTTCCGCTGCGAGTGGGTGCCCTCTGCGCAGGTTGATCTCAGTCGCGGCGGCCGGAGCTCGCGAAAACGTCCATCTGCCAGAGGCGGGTATTGGGCCGGCGCTAAGAGCATTTGGATCCGGTTCATGCACCTGCTGACCCGCTTGGGCGATGAAGAACCGCCCGTGACGTTTACGGTTTCAGTCTCCCCCAGATTTCGACACTGGGCCCGGTTTTACATTGGCGTCGGGGGATTTACCGGGCTGTTCACTGGTGGGATCCGCGCTTACCGGTCTCGTCCGCAACTGAAACGGCCGGGCGCGGTTTCCGGTGCGAGCCCGATCTCCGGTGCGAGCCCGATCTCCGGTGCGAGCCCGATCTTCCTCCACACCAACGCTTGCGGAGATTTCACCCTGATGGCTCGGGAGCAGTGGATGGACCTGCGCGGCTACCCGGAATTCGACATGTACTCCTTCAACATCGATTCCGTTCTCTGCTATGCGGCGCATCACGCGGGTGTCCGCGAAGAGGTCTTGAAAGATCCACTTCGCATCTACCATATCGAGCACGGAACCGGCTCGGGTTGGACTCCGGAAGGGCAGGCCCGCTTGTTTGACCGCCTCCGGGCCAAAGGAATCTCGTGGCTGGAATACCGGGATCTTGTAACTTGGGCCGAGCATATGCGGCGATTCGATTCACCTATGATCTTCAATCGCGAGAACTGGGGCTTGAGGGAATTGGAGCTGCCGGAGATGGCGCCGAACGCCAAGTCCTGTGCCCGGCCGGCGTCCTAAATTCGCCCGTTCCGCCCGGCGCGCGCGCTAAACTCAGAGGGAAGTCCAGCCATGGAATCCGAAGACCGCCCACTCGTCAGCATCATCACCCCGACGTACAACATGGCCCGGTTTCTTGAAGAGACCATCCGAAGCGTACTCAGCCAGGATTATCCGAATATCGAATACATCGTGATCGACGGCGGATCGACAGATGGGACTCTCGATCTGCTGTGCAAATACGAGGGCCGCCTGCACTATGTCTCAGAGCCGGATCGCGGCCAGACCGATGCCATTAACAAGGGGTTCCAGCTGTCGCGAGGGAGCGTGTTTGCGTTTCTCTGCGCGGATGACACCTACCTGCCCGGCGCCGTAAGCACCGCCGTCCGCCATCTGCTCGCCAATCCTGGCCATGCGGGCATCTACGGAGAGGGTTATCTGACGGACGAAGCGGGCGCGAATCTGAGCCGTTACCCGACCAAGGAATTTGACGCCGAGCTGTTGAAAACGGAGTGCTTCATCTGCCAGCCAGCGGCGTTTCTATGGCGCGATGCGTTCCTCGAAGCGGGCCTAATGAATGTCAATCTGCGCAACGGCCTGGATTACGATCTCTGGATTCGCCTGGCTAAACGCCACACGCTTCTCAAAGTCGACCAATATCTCGCGACATCCCGCATGCATCGCGGGTCGAAAACGCTGCGAGAGAGAGCTGGGGTTTTCAAAGCATCCATCGACTTACTCAAAACCCACTACGGCTACGCGCCGTTCTCGCACGTTTACGGCTACTGTTGCGCGCTGGTGGACCGGCGGGACGGCTTCTTCGAGCCCGTGCCGCCTTCGCTGATCAAGTACGGACTCGCTCTGCTCTATGGTTCTCTGCGAAATCCGCGCCACCTGCGGCGATACTGGAGGGAATGGCTGGAGCAAGGCAGCCCGCGCCTGAGCGCCAAGTGGAAAGGCGCATCGTCCGCTGGTCGGCGTCCTTAAGGGAGCTCGGTAGGCGTTTCGCTTCCGGCCGGCTTGAGAAGGCACGTCGGTACCGGCTTTCTGAGGAAAAGTCGGATGTCGGACGCAGAGCATGACGGCGGTCGGAATTGTCATGCCGCGAATAATCCGCCGCACGTCCTTGAGCAGAACGAACAAGTGCATCCGGTCGATGGGCGAGGGGATGAAGTCGAATTTCTGATAGAAGCTCCGGGCTTCCTCGTCCTTAGCGTGAACGGCGAACGTGCGAATGCCGGCAATGTCGGCAGCCTGCAGTGTGCGTTGCATCGCATCCCTCAAGAGCGCTTTGCCCACCCCCTGGCCTTGCCAGCGGCGATCCACGGCCAGGCGCGCCAGCAGCATGATCGGGCACGGGATGGCGGGCCAGCCCCTTGGTGAGACGCTCGGGCGCTTTCTTGCGTGTGACGTGGCCCACCGCAAGGGTATGATACCCAATGACCGCATCGCCCACCAGGCCGATGTAGGTCTGGCGGCCCCCGCCTGCTGATTTGTCCACGCATAATGTGACAGATATCGGTTCAACTCTCCTTGGCCGGAGTCGAAGCCTTGTACCAGATGATCGGGGCGGAGCTTTTCGATTCGGCGGGCGGTGTTCGCCGATTCGGGCCGGCATCAAAGAATCCGGGTTCCTTGAGGAGACGCTCCAGTTTGGGGCAGGGGGCGTGGAGGCGCATCGAGAGCGGCCTTCAATTCTGAGGGATCCTGCCCGACAATGTCAAGACAAGGCGAGGAAGGGCATGGACCAGGTGCCTCGCCCCTACGTTAACTCAACTGTGGAGCCCGAACGTGTGAGCACGAAGAGGCCGTTTCTCCTTTAACGCCCAACGTCTCCGGAGTCCTCCCCGGCAATTGACGCATTACGATCCGGCTGTGAACACCTTTGGCACTTCGGTTTCCGCCAGATTCTGCTTGAGCCAACGGGCGAGCACCGTCCGCGTGTTCACCATATGTTCCGGTTTAAAACTTCGCATTGACCAGCCCGATTCCGAGTCAAAAGCCACCCGTGAGAAGTAACCGTCTCGAACAAACTCACAGTCTGTCAGAGTCCCCAAGAACAGCGCCCGCCGGGCCACGATCCACACTCTGGTGCCCGGCTGCATCGGTGCGAGCGTCTGCACGCACGCTCCATCAGCCCAAATCTCTTCCAGAATGCCGACCGTGTCAAACGCGCCGGTCTTGTTTTGCCACTCAATGCTGATCAATTCGGAGCATAGATACCGCGCCTTCGAAGCCGTCTTCATGAGATCAATCTTCGGCACTTCCGGAAATTACTTGAGCGTAAACTGTGAGATTTATCACAGAGCGGCAGGGAGAACTGGTAGGCACGGGCAGATTCGAACTGCCGACCTGTCGCTTAGGAGGCGACCGCTCTATCCATCTGAGCTACGTGCCCGAAAGGTGGCTTCTTTGATTCTAAACCGCTTCGACGTTCCAACGAGACCTTAAAACCCATTTCTTAGCTCAAATTAGCCCAAATGGACTGAACCCCTAAAGTGAGACACTCGCAATTGACACACTTTGCAGGGATGACCCGCCCCCAGAAATGAGACAGGAGGTAAGTTGAGACCCAGCCCGTGGAGGTGGTCCAAAGCCCTGTCATTCGGGCGTTCCGTAGCCTAAAGTAACTCAATTGAGCCTCTCAATCAAACCCAGCCGTTCAGAAAGGCCCTTCGCCCTGATTTTAGGATCCGAAGGCAGATCCGCGGGCGTGTCAAGGGCGGGCGGTTTTTGCCCGGCGGCCGCGAACCCTTGACGCGACCGTGGATCTGCTTTACCCACCATGGGCAGGGCGAAGGGCCGGCACCCGACGGTCCGGGCGAACTCTTCCGGCGTACAATCGTCCAGAGCGCTGTGCGGGCGTTTTTGATTGTAGTCGCGGCGCCAGTGTTCCAGTTTTTCTCGAGCATCGGCGAGATGGAAAAAGATTTCCCCATTTAAACATTCGTCCCGCAGCCGGCCGTTGAAACTCTCGATGTAGCCGTTCTGAACTGGGCGGCCGGGCCGGATGAAGTCGAGCTTCACCCCAGCATTGTGGGCCCAGGCGTCCATGGCTTGGCCGGCGAATTCGCCGCCGTTGTCCGTCGTGATCGAATCGGGGACGCCCCGCGTTGCCACCAGATGCTTCATTCGCTCGACGACTTTTTCGCCCGTCTGTGAACGATCCGCATACGCGCAAAGGCACTCGCGTGTGTACTGATCGATCACGGTGAGAATGCGGAACCAGCGGCCGTCCGCCAACCGATCGCTCACAAAATCCATGCTCCAGCGTTGATTCGGCCGAGTCGCTCCGCTCAACGGAACGCGCACATGGGCGGCGCGTTTCACACGTTTCACTCTTTGTATCTGCAGACCCTCTTCCCGATATAGCCGATACACCCGCTTCGTATTCACCTTCCAGCCCTCGCGCCGCAGCAGAACCGTGAGCCGGCGATATCCGTATCGAACCCGGCTACCCGCCAGATCCCGTAAACGGATGCGCAGTTCCTCCTGCCGATCGCGCCGGCTCTGGTACCGGTTGATCCAACGCGTGATGCCGATCAGCCCGCAGGCGCGATTTTCGCTGAGCTGATACGCCTGGCGGACCCTGCGTACCAGTTCGCGCCGCGCCGCGGGCTTCAGGCCTTTTTTGATAGCACTTCCTGCAGAATGTGCTTGTCCAACGTCAGGTCCGCCACCAAAGTCTTCAACTTCCGATTCTCTTCGCGTAACTGGCGCAGCTCGCGCAGTTCGTTCAAACCAAGACCTGCATATCGTCGCTTCCAACGGTAGAATGCCTGCGGCGACACGCCCATCTCCCGGCATATCTCGCTGGCCTTCTTGCCAGATTCGGCCTGCCGCAAGGCGTAGATGATCTGCTCTTCGCTGTGACTTTTCCTCGGCATTCCTCCTCCTTCTGCTTCCGTCCAGAGGATCACATCCGGCTGCCCGTCTCAACTTTCCGGCTGTCTCATTTTCGGGTTTTGGGTCAGGGAAAGGAGCTGCGAGTGTCCATGACGCGAAAGGGAAGGCATCCGTTAGAGTTCCGCCAGATGGCGGTGGAACGGATGAAGCGCTGCGAGAACATCGTGGCACTGGCGGAGGAGTTGGGGGTCTCTCGACGGTTGCTGTATGGCTGGCGCGATCAACTGGATCCAATCGAGGATAGACCAGAGCCACCGGAGAGTCCGCGCGAATCCACGCTCCGCAAGGAGAACCACCAACTAAAACGGGTGTTGGCGGAGAAGACTCTGGAGGTGGATTTTTTCAAGGGTGCCTTGCAAAAAATCGAGGCTCGACGCCAGAAGAGCGACGACTCTGGCGCGAGGGCGTCTACGACCAGATCTGGGGAGTGATGTCGATGCAAGGCAGCTTGAGTATCGAGCGGATGTGTTACCTGGGGCTGGTTAGCCGCGCGGGATTCTACCGGTCTCTGGCCGAGCAGATGCCGGTGGAAGAGGAAATGGAGGTGCGTTCGGCGATCCAGCGGATCGCTGTCGAACACCGGCGGCGCTACGGGTATCGAAGAATCACGGCGGAACTGCGTCGGTGCGGGATGCTAGTGAACCACAAGCGCGTGGCGCGGATCATGCGTGAGGACAACTTGCTGGCGGTGCAGCCGCGGGCCTTCGTGGTGACGACGGACTCCCATCACCAGTTGGAGGTCTACCTCAACCTGGCGAGCCGAATGAAACTAACGGGCATCAACCAGCTTTGGGTGGCCGACATCACTTACATTCGGCTGCATCGCGAGTTCGTCTACCTAGCCGTGATTCTCGATTCCTTTTCCCGCAAGGTGGTTGGCTGGGAGCTGGATCGAACGCTGGCCACCCGGCTGCCGTTGGCAGCGCTAGAGTGCGCGATTGCGGAGCGAAAGCCGCCGCCCGGTCTGGTGCACCACTCGGACCGCGGTGTGCAGTATGCGTCTGAAGATTACGTGACGATCCTGCGGAAGCACCAAATGATTCCGAGCATGAGCCGGCCAGCGAACCCTTACGACAATGCCAGTTGTGAGAGCTTCATGAAAACGCTCAAGCGAGAGGAAATCCACGCCCACGAGTATCGCGATCTCGATGACCTGCGCACTCACATCCAGGCGTTCATCGAGCAATACTACAATCGTCTCCGGTTGCATTCGGCCTTGGGCTACCAGCCACCGGAGGAGTTCGAGCAAGCGGCAAGTTCCGCAACAGCTTCGCAAGGAGCGACCCTGAGTTTTTTCAGGCATGCGGAGATCTTTCGATCCGATGTGGGTTTCTTGATTGACGGGGGACCGACCGAAGCCGGTTCCCCGGACCATCGTCTCGATGAGTCTCCGGCCGGCTATTCCTTGGCGGGTTGGTCTCCACCAGAGCCCGCCTCCGCTTCACCAGCCGAGGCTATTTTGAAGGAGAAGAGGCCGTTTGAGTAGCAAAATTCATTAAATGGCAGGTGTGTCAATCGCGGATTGTCTCAGCGGAGGGGTTCAGTCCACAAAACTGTATCAGAACTGTATCAAAACTCCTTTCTGGGCAGGCGCTGTATCAGAACGGCTTCCCAATTCGTTTGCCTCACGGTTCAGCTGCTGCAGCGCTTCCCGTTTCCTCTGCAGCTTCATCTGCGAATACTTCTTGAACACCGCAGAATCACCCAAGCCGTATTTCCGGCAGGCTCCACGCCTCGCCCTCTCTTTTGCATCGGTTTCGAGATTGCCGGGAAGCTTACTAATAGTTCTTTCGTGAGAACGCGATCAAGCTTGCGCTAAAGATCACGATGCCGAAAACGGCGGAACTCCACACCGGCATCCAGCTCATGATGGGGTTGCCGAGGACCAGCTCGCGCGTGATACGGCCGAGATCGAAGACCTTCGGCAGGACGTAGTAAAGGGTGCGCACGATGTTGCGCGAAGTCTCCGAGCTGAGCAACCGCTCCAGGAGCGGTTTCTGCGCGAGAATCGGGCTCACCAGGATGAGGCCGAAGGTCACCATGGTGGCGATGGCCGCGCTCTCCCAGAGAACACCGATCAACACCACCACCGTCAGAAGAATCGCGAAAACGAAAACGGTGAATGCGCTCGACCAGAGAAATCCATACGTCCAGATGCCGGTTTTCAGGCCGAGAATCAGCCAGACCGCCAGCACGAGATAACAAACGTTGGCCGCGATGACGAGCAGGTTGCCGATGTACCGGCCGATCAGGATGTGGTAGCGCTCGATGGGTTTGGAGAGCAGCAACTCAATGCGGCCAGGTTCGAAAACCGAGGGAATCAAGCCGGCCGAAGCGAAGATGGCAAGAAACATCCCGGCCGTGAAAAGGAACGCGGCGATGGCGGCATGCACCTGGCGCAGCAATTTGTGCACATCTTCGGCGCGGCTGGTGTTGCCGAACAGCGACATGGTGGCGACGGCGCCCTGGACCACATCGATCCTGAGGATGAAGAGGAGAAACAGGATCAACAGAGTGGAGCAGGCGAGGAACCCCCAGAAGATTTTGCGCGAGAAGGCTTCGCGGAAGGTGTCGCTCACCAGAGCAACGGTAACGCTCCAAGATCTACTGCTCATGAATCACCTTCACAAAGACCTCTTCGAGCGTGCTCGAGGCGCGGGCGACGGTTTCGATTTCGCAATGCGCGGAGCGCAGAAGATCGACCGCCTGGTTGGCTTCGTCGCGGCTGGCGAAAACAAACTCGAGGTTGCCGTCGCGTTGGGCGAACGTACGGGCCCGGGCACGTAACGCGTCCTGGAGCTGCTCGGGCACGCCGGCGGCCTCCACGCGGTAGCCGCTACCGGCCGTGAGATCCTTGACTTTGCCTTCAAGCGCCACGCGGCCGCGATGGATGATGGCCACATCGTGGCAGAACAGCTCCACTTCCGAGAGCAGGTGCGAGTTGAGGAAAATGGTGACGCCTTGCTGTTCGAGGGCGTGCAGAAGCTCGCGAATTTGAATGCGGCCGATGGGGTCGACGCCGTCGGTGGGCTCGTCGAGAATCAGCAGCGATGGCGAGTGCATGAGGGCTTGCGCCAGGCCCACGCGCTGCAGCATGCCTTTGGAATATTTTCCGAGGCGCACGTTGCCCCAATCGGCGAGGCCAACGATGGCGAGCAGCTCCGGAATGCGCTTGATACGTGTGGATGAATCCATGCCCGAAAGAGCGCCGTAAAAATCGAGCATGCTTCGGCCGGTCATGTAAGTGGGAAAGCGGTGGTTCTCGGGTAGGTATCCGATGGGGCGGCGCGCTTCCGCATCACGCGCATCACGGCCGAAGATCGTAGCGCGTCCCGCGGTTGGGTGTGCGCAGGAGAGCAGCATCTTAACAAACGTGGTTTTGCCCGCACCGTTGGGGCCGAGCAATCCGAAGGTAGCGCCTTGCTCGATGCGCAGCGAGATGCCGTCCACCGCGCGCACTTCCCTGCCCGACCAGCGATTACGGAAGATTTTGATGAGGCCGTCAGTCTCGATGGCAAAAGGCATGGATACTTTTATTAGACCGAATTTCACCGCATAGGCGCAGAGACGGAGAGAATTAAGAGATGAAAGTCATGGGCGTGATGGTGTTGACGCTGTTCTGTGCGGTTCATTTGGGTGGCTCGCCGCACTCCCGACTCGATTCCATTTTCGCGCCGCTGGTCGAAGCGAGATCGCCGGGAATTGCGATTCTGGTGCGGAAGAATGGCCGGACCGTTTTCGACCGCGGTTACGGCGTTCGCGATCTGCGAACGTTCCGTAAAATCGATTCCCGGACAGATTTTCGGCTGGCCTCGTGTACCAAGCAGTTCACGGCGATGGCGACGATGCTGCTGGTGCATGATGGCAAGCTTAGGTATGACACGCCACTGACTGATATACTTCGCGATTTTCCCGTATATGGGCGGGCAATCACGGTCCGCCACTTATTGACTCACACGTCAGGGCTGCCGGATTACGAAGATCTTATGACAGACACTTGGACGCCCACTCATCAGATTCAGGATGAAGAAGTGCTGAGTCTGCTCGAACAGGCCAAGCCGAAGTTTGCGCCCGGAACAAGCTGGGCATACAGCAACTCCGGATATGTTTTGCTGGGGTTGATCGTTGCGCGAATCTCCAGAGTTCCATTCCCGCAATTCCTGCACGATCGCATCTTTCAACCACTGCATATGACCGGCTCGCTGGCTAACGTGAAAGGGAAGAACAGGGTGCCCAATCGCGCGTTCGGGCACACCAAAGAAAAGGGCAGTTTCATTGAGTCGGACCAAAGCGCGACATCGGCGACTCTGGGCGATGGAGGTATCTACTCGAATCTCGACGATCTCGCGAAGTGGGATGCGGCCCTGGAGAACCACTCATTACTGAGTCAAGAGGAGATGAGAGCGGCATTGCAGCCAGTAACACTGGCAGACGGGTCCGAACCGCACTGGCCGGAAACTCCCGGCGACGATAATCTGAATCCGGGCAAACCGGTTGCATACGGGTTCGGATGGTTTCTCGATCCTTACAATTCCCACGCGCGGATGTGGCACTTCGGCAGCACGATGGGATTTCGCACGGCGGTCGAGCGATTCACCCGGGAGAAGTTGACGATCATCATTTTGTGTAGCCGCACGGATATTGATCCGGGCAGGCTGGCGCTTCAGGTGGCGGACCTGGTAATGAGGGCAGGGCCGTGATTGTCGACGAATTCGGCGAACGCGTCGGCAATCGAAAAGAGTTCGTCGCTGCCGTCAATATCAGCGACAAGCTCATGCGGGACGCCATTGGAACCGGCAACAGTTCCAGCGAGCTGCCCAGCAATCGAGGCAATAGTATCGATATCTCCGCCGAGACTGATTGTCCGAGCAAGTACAGCCTGAAGCGGCTCCGACGTGATCGACTGTGCACAATGCAGCGCAAGTGGAACACTATCTACGACGTGTCCGGTTGCACCGAAACGGCCTGCGATTTCCGAGGCTGGCAAGTTCAGCAAGAGCAGTTCCTCAATGCGATCACGAACGGCCGAGTCCGGCAGGCCTTCGACGGCGGCGTGCAAGAATGTCCGGTCTTGTGACCACGTGCCCATTATCACCGAGCGGATCGCGAGCACAACTGCCAGGGCGCCGACGTACGCCTCGTCGTTGTGGTGAGTAATCCGGCAGACATCGCGGATCAGGACGCGATGCTGCGAATCGAACGGGTCGAGAAGAAACGCTACCGGCGCTATTCGCATGGAAGCGCCGTTTCCTGCTGTGAACTCGCCCCGCGCTCCAGCCAGGGCCCAATGTGTTCCAGCGGCGAGGTCTCGCAACGCCTTTAAGGTGCTTGAGCCCACGCCACGAATGCGTCCGGCTTGAAACCAGCGCGATAAGTGCGAGGCAACGTTCTCAGGCTCAACACATCCACTCTCAATGATCGCCTCACAAGCTGCTAGTGTGAGCTGCGTGTCATCAGACAGGAGCGGCCCGGCAGGAAGCTCAAACCGCAGGGGCCCGGCTCTGCCTTCGGATGGACCGCCCCATGCGTCTCCTAGCGCACCGCCCAGCAAGCACCCAAGCACGCGGCTCTTCAACGTGACCGGCGGCGCCATACGATGCGACACTTCTCTGTTCTTACCGGCATTTCACTCCGGCATTCTGCGCGAAAAGCCATTGTGCCTCGTCCCAAATCTGCCGGACGAGATCCCCGGCCGGAACGGGCTTAGCCATCGCCGCGGACTGGCCGGCCCAAACCTGCATGCGATGGAAATCGCCGGTGGTGGCGCCGGCCTGCCGCATGGCGGCGGTGAGACCTCTTTGCACGGGGTAGGGAGCGGGTGGAGGAGCGTCTGGCGATGCAGCCGCTTTCACATAGTCGGTGCCGATGGCGCGGCCGAGACGTCCGGTGAAGGCGCGTGTGAGAGTGGTACCTTCGGGTGCGAGGCCTTGGAGAGCGTTGGCCCAGGCCGGATGCGTTTGGGCCTCTGGACAGCGCAGAAACACCGTCCCGAGCATGGCTCCGCTCGCGCCTAGCGTCAACGCCGCAGCTACACCGCGCCCATCGGCTATTCCGCCGGCGGCGATGATAGGCAGATCGATGTGATCGGCCAGGTGCGGCACTAGAGAAAACAGACCCACACACTGCCGCTCGGCAGTTGCCGGATCAAACGAGCCGCGATGCCCACCGGCTTCATATCCCTGCGCGATGATCGCATCCGCACCGGCGTCCCGCGCGATCTTTGCCTCGGCTAGAGTGGTGGCGGTCGCGAACCAGGCGATTCCGCGCTGTTTCAGGCGGCGCACGAAGGCAGCCGGGAAGACGTCCATGATGGACGAGACCGCGGTGGGGGCCGTCTCCAGAAACGCCTCGCATTGCGCGTCGAAATCGGGAGGGACAGCATCGCCGGCCGAGGACGGTACGGACGGGCCCCACGCTTCCAGAAACTGTCTGACTCGGGACTCGACATCGGGATCTCGGCGTGGTTTCGGATCGGGAATCCAGACATTCAACTGAAAAGGGCCGCCGCTCGTGGCGCGGAACTCGCGTACCCAAGCGCGGATGCCCTCTGCGGGTGTGAGAAGCGCACCCATCGCGCCCATCCCGCCAGCGTTGGCCACCGCGACAGAGAGGTTGGCCGGGCACCCGCCCGCCATCGGAGCAAGCAGAATGGGAAGCTTGAGGCCGTACTTTGCGCAGAACGCCTCGGCACGGTCCAGGGGGCGCGGGATCGTGGCGGTGTCACTGGCCATGCACCCAATATAATGCGCCACGCCTGGACAGTTCGCGAAGGGATCGGATACACTCTATCGCGGACTTCTCCATGAATGAGGCTGATGTTCATTCTTTCCTGGCGAAATGTAAGCTTGGAGTGCTTGGCACGACCGGTCCACGCGGCGCGCCGCAAGCGGCGCTAATAGGAATCGCCGTCACGGAAAAGCTTGAGATCGTCTTCGATACGGTCAAAAGTTCTCGCAAGTATCCGAACCTCATCGCCCGGCACGCGTGCTCCTTCGTTATCGGCGGCTGGGGTGCAGGCGAGCAGACTGTCCAATATGAAGGCGAAGCCGAAGAGCTGAAATCACCGGAGTTGGAACGGTACCAGGAAATATATTTCAAAGCGTACCTGGACGGTCCCGCGCGCATGAGTTGGCCCGGGATTGTCTACTTCGTCGTGCGGCCCACGTGGATCCGCTATAGCGATTTCGACCAAAATCCCCCACTCATACGCGAGTTCACGTTCCCAGGCGCGAATCGTTGACCTATGCGCATCGACGCCCACCAGCACTTCTGGGACATTCACCGTCTCCAGTATCCGTGGATGCCCAAGGGCGATTCACCCTTGCGCCACAATTTCCTGCCGCACGATCTGGGGCCGATCCTCAAGCGCAACCGGTTTGATGGGTCGGTGGTGGTGCAGGCGAATGTGGTGATCGAGGAAACCCGCTGGCTGCTCGAATTGGCCAAGCAGCACCAGTTCATCCTCGGTGTAGTGGGCTGGGTAGATCTGACGGATGCGCGCGTGGGCGCGACGCTCGATGAGCTGCAGCAGCATCCAAAGTTCAAGGGCGTGCGGCACCTGGTGCATGATGAGCCGGATCCGGCTTGGTTGATCCGCGATGACGTGCTGCGTGGCCTCGGAGAACTCGCCCTCCGTGGAATTCCGTTCGACCTGCTGTTGCGGCCGCAGCATTTGCCGCTGGTTCCACGCGTCGCGGAGCGCATTCCAGAGCTGCGCATGGTGATCGATCACATCGCGAAACCACCGATTGCGGCGCAGCGTTTGGACGGATGGGCCGAAGACATGGAAGCGGCTTCGAAGATGCCGCACATGTTTTGCAAGCTTTCCGGGATGATCACCGAGGACGATCCAAGCGGCTGGAAAGCGGAGCACCTGCGCCCCTACGTGCAGCATGTGTTTTCGCAGTTCGGTCCGGACAGGCTGATGTTTGGCAGTGACTGGCCAGTGTGCACGCTTGCCGGGACATGGAAAGAAGTGCTGGCGGCGTTCACGCAGTCGGTTGGGCCGCAGCCTATGGAAGTGCGCGATAAATTGCTGGGAGGAACGGCAGCGAGGTTTTACGCGTTAGACGGAGGCGACGGTATTAGCGGCGCGTGAAACGGGATAAAATCAAGACAGTGGCCGCGGACGAAATCCAATACGTCTCTGACGAGAACGGCACCCCCATCAGTGTCATTGTGCCGATCGACCTTTGGCGACAAATCGAATCCGAAAGAGAAACCGCCTATCTTCTCAAGAGTGAGACCATGAAGCGGCGACTAGCGGAAGCGAAGAGTCGCAAAGGGGGAATTTCCATCGAGGAAGCCCATGAGAGGCTTGGAATTTGATCCGGCTGCGTTCGAAGACCTAGCTTGGTGGGTTGAGACAGATCGAGCGAAAGCCCTGCGAATCATTAAATTGCTCCGGGAAGTTCAGCGCGAGCCGTTCGAGGGCACGGGTCAGCCGGAACCGCTAAAACACGAGTTGACGGGCTGCTGGTCGCGGCGCATCGATCAAGAACATCGGCTCGTATACCAAGTGATCGAAGATAGGATTCGGATATTGGCCTGCCGGTATCACTACTGACGTGCGTCAGGTGCTGACTGGAAGGCGCCTCAAGGCGTCACCTTCAGCCTTGACTAGCGTACCGCACGTAACGGAATCGCGATACCATGATGACGTTATGAAAGCTCACATTCTCAGCTGTGCCGTGTTACTCGGCGTCTCAGTGGTTCCGGCGATTGCGGGACCCACTGAGGGTAAAGAAGTCTTCGATTCCAAATGCAAGAGCTGCCACGGCGCATCGGGGCAGGGCAATCCGGGGATTGCCAAGATGATGAAGGTTGAGATGCGCCCGCTCGGGTCGAAGGAAGTGCAGGCACAGTCCGACGCCGACCTGAAGAAGATCATCACGGACGGCAAGGGCAAAATGAAAGCGGTCGCGGGCTTGTCCGCCAAGCAGGTGGATGACGTCGTGGCGTTCGTCCGCACCCTGAAGTAGGCCTCACGCGCGGGACGGAATCCCTTTTTCGCTAAGATCGAAAGGGGGGATCCCGCGCTTTGAAATGCTGGTGGGGCCTGATCTTGTTTGCCGCCGCGTTGTATGGGCAACGCGGAAGGGGTGAGTTGCGCCTACAGGTGCTGGATGACACCGGCTCGGCGCTAGAAGCCTCCGGCTCCCTGCTCAGCCAGGCGATCCAGTTCCAACAAAACTTCAGTACCGACGATCAGGGCCATTTCACGGCGCGGAATCTGCCGTTCGGCACGTACCGCTTGAAAATTGAACGCGCGGGATTCAGCTCCTACTCGGCCCTCGTGGAGATTCGCTCGGAGGTGCCGCGAGATTACACGGTCACACTGCGCTTAGCGCAGATCGAAACGACCATGGTGGTTGAGGATTCGGCTACCCTGATCGATGCCGAGCGCACGGCGCCGGCTTATTACCTTGGTGGCGAAACATTGCAGGACCGGCCGGCTGCCACACCCGGGCGGGGAGTGATTGACCTGGTCGAGTCGCAGCCCGGCTGGATCCTTGAATCCAACGGCGTGCTCCATCCGCGCGGCGCCGAGTACAACACACAATACGTGTTGGACGGTTTTCCCATCATCGACAATCGCTCGCCGGCGTTTGCCCCCAGTCTGGATGCGGATGACATCCAGTCGATGACCGTGCGGACCGCCGGATATCCTGCCGAGTACGGCCGGAAGCTGGGCGGCGTGATCGAAGTGACCACGAAAGAAGATACACGCGCGGGATGGCACGGATCAGCCGGATTCGATGGCGGTAGTTTCTCCACCGCTGAGGGCAATGTTTCGGCACAGTATGCGCGCGGTCGCGTCGTTGCGGGAGTGAGCCTGGACTCCGACCATACAGACCGCTATCTCGATCCGCCGGTTCCTGAGAATTACACCAACAAATCCACCGGCGGCGGCGGCAGTGCCCACTTCTCCACCAGCTTCGACGACAAGGACCGATTGCGTGTTGCGGTCACCGAGAACCGTACGGGGTTTCTGGTACCGGACGAACGGCTCCAGTTCGCCGCGGGACAGCGGCAGGATCGCCGCAATCAGGAAATCGACGGGCAGATATCGTATCAGCGCACGCTCTCACCGTGGCTGTTGGCCAGCGTTCGCGCGGCGGTTCGCGATTTGAGCGCCGGCCTGTGGTCAAATGCTCTAGCCACCCCGATTTTCGCAGCCCAGCAGCGCGGGTTCCGCGAAAGCTACGCCGGAGGCGCCATCTCCGCGCACCAAAGCGTGAATGAATGGAAGGCTGGCGGAGAAGTAATTCGCACGTCCATCCATGAAAACTTCAACTATCAGATCACCGACGCGAGTTTCTTCGCGCCCGATGTGCCGCCCGTGTTTGTTTTTTCCGAGCGCGCCAACCGCATGGAGGAGTCCGCGTTCGTGCAGGACACCATCCGCGCAGGACGGTGGACTTTCAATGCGGGCGTGCGTTGGGATGGCTACCATCTGCTGGTGAACGATTCGGCTGTCAGCCCGCGGCTGGCCGCTGCCTGGTACTGGCCTCGGGCCGGGCTGGTGCTGCGGGCGTCGTATGACCGCGCCTTCGAGGTTCCGGCCATCGAGAACCTGCTGCTGGCCAGTTCCGCGGCGGCTCAGCATCTCACCAACTCCGCGATGGGTCTGCCGGTTCGGCCCTCGCGCGGCGATTTCTACGAGACCGGGCTCAGCAAGTCTCTGTTCGGCCGCGTGCGCCTGGAGGCCAGCCTCTATGAACGTCGCATTCGCGATTTTTCCGACGACGATCTGCTGCTCAACACTGGCGTCAGCTTCCCCATCGCGTTTGCCAGCGCGCAAATTCACGGCGCCGAAGTGAAGCTGGAAATCCCGCGCTGGGGGCCGGTTTCTGGATTCATTTCCTACTCCAACATGGCCGGAATTGCCCGCCTGCCGGTGACGGGAGGGCTTTTCCTGGAAGACGCAGCCGATCTGTTGCACTCGACCGCGAGTTTCCCGGATTCGCAGGACCAGCGCAACACCGTGCGCGGCCGTATGCGCTATCAAGTGCGCCGGCGTTTCTGGCTGGCTCTCGGCGCCAGCTACGACAGCGGCTTGCCGATCGAGCTCGACGGGCCTGTCAACACCAACGATTTGATTGCGGAATACGGGCAGGCGGTGGTCAATCGCGTGAACTTCTCGGCCGGGCGCGTGCGACCCTCGTTTTCCCTCGACGCGTCAGCGGGGGTGGACCTGTGGAAGCGCGACACCCGCTCCCTTCGCTTCCAGACTGACGTTCTGAACCTGACCGACCGCCTGAACGTGATCAACTTCGCCGGACTATTCTCGGGAACGGCGCTCGCCGCCCCGCGCATGTGGTCTGCGCGAATAGTGGCTGCGTGGTAAGGGTCTTCGAAGTCTGCTGACGTCGCAATTCGGTGACTGGCTTCGAAATTCCAGCGGCACGCGGCCGAAAAATCTACAGATCTGATTGCGGAATTTCGTTGCCTGTCACCGAATTGCCCCCGGTGAGATCTCACGCTTATGTTACGCTACGACCGTGCGCATAACCATCGGACTATCGGACGAAATCGCACAGTGGGTCCGCAGGAAAGCGTCCGAACAGAACACATCGGTATCCAAGCTGATTGGCTCCATACTGGAAACTCAGATGCGTCTGAGTGATGGGTACTGGCCCGCGTTCCGCAAATGGAAAGGGATCGGCAGTATCAACGGAATCGACGCCGCTCGCCGCCTGAGCCGTGAAGAAGCTCATGCCCGCCAGTGAAAGCTGACCTGTTCGCGATAGCTTGCTGAGCCGCGCCCGAAGAAAGCGGTGCCCCGAAATCGGGATTTGACCGCCCCTTCCGGTCACGGCTCGGGTTCAACGCTCGGAGCCTTCTACGCTGTCCGCATGGTTTCCGTTTTATCCCCTGAAATCGCCGCTTGCGCCGCCGCCAGCCGCGCGATCGGCACACGATAGGGTGAACAGGAAACGTAGTTCATTCCCACTCGATAGCAGAACTGCACCGAATTCGGCTCGCCGCCATGCTCGCCGCAGATGCCCACTTCCAGGTCCTTGCGCGTCGCGCGGCCCAATTTCACAGCCATCTCGATCAGCTTGCCCACTCCCTCCTGATCCAGCACCGCGAAGGGATCGTTCTTGAAAATCTTCGCGGTCTCGTAATCCTTCTGGAACTTCGTATAATCGTCGCGCGAAAGTCCCATAGTGGTTTGCGTCAGGTCATTGGTGCCGAAGCTGAAGAACTCGGCCTCGGTCGCAACCTTATCCGCGGTCAGCGCCGCGCGCGGGATTTCGATCATGGTCCCGACCATGTAGTGCAGATCTTTCTTGCCCGCTTTGCCGAGCACTTCATCGGCAACCTTCACCACGATCTTCTTCTGGTGTTCCAGTTCCTGTACGCTGCCAATGAGCGGGATCATCACTTCGGGAATGACTTTGACGCCCTTCTTCGAAACTTGTACAGCGGCCTCGAAAATGGCGCGCGCCTGCATTTCGGTGATCTCCGGGTAGGTGATGCCGAGACGGCAGCCGCGATGGCCCAGCATGGGATTGAATTCGTGCAGCTCCTCGACGCGCCCGAGAAGCGTGGGTATCTCCTTCTTCAACTGGCCCACCGGAATGCCGTAACGCTCGGACATTTCCTTCTTCGCCTTGGTATCGGCGTGCGGCAATCGCGCCAGATCCACCATCAGGTTTTCGCGCTTGGGCAGGAACTCGTGCAGTGGCGGATCGAGCGTGCGGATCACCACCGGGAAGCCGTCCATTTCCTTGAACAGCCCTGCGAAATCGGCGCGTTGCATCGGCAGCAGCTTCAGTAGCGCTTTCCGCCGCGATTTTTCATCACGAGCCAGGATCATGGCCTGCATGTGCGGAATGCGGTCCTCGGCGAAGAACATGTGCTCGGTGCGGCACAGCCCGATTCCTTCGGCGCCGAAGCGGCGGGCGACCTTCGCATCGCGCGGGATGTCGGCATTGGCGCGCACGCCGAACGAGCCGCGGAACGTATCCGCCCATTCCATGAAGGTCTTGAGAACGCCGGAGGATGGATCGGCGTCGATGGTATGAGCCTGTCCCGCGAAAACTTCGCCAGTCGAGCCGTCGAGCGACAGCCAGTCGCCTTCCTTGAGCAGCAGCTTCTTGCCCTTCGAGTTGACGGTCAGCTCTTTCTTGCGCTCGTTTACTTCGAGTTCACCAGCGCCCGCTACGCACGGTATTCCCATGCCCCGCGCCACCACGGCTGCATGACTGGTCATGCCACCGCGCGATGTCAGAATGCCCTTCGCCACTTCCATGCCGTGAATGTCGTCGGGTACGGTTTCGGCGCGCACAAGGATCACGGGCTGCTTTACGGCCTGCACCACGGCTTCATCCGCCGTAAACACCACGCGGCCCACCGCGGCGCCTGGCGATGCCGGCAAGCCCTTTGCCAGCAAATTTAGCGTCTTCTTCGCGGCCGGATCGAGCACCGGATGCAGAAGCTGATCGAGCTGTTGCGGGTCCACGCGCAGCACGGCCTCTTCCTTGCTGATGAGACCTTCGCCAACCATATCCACCGCGATGCGCACTGCCGCTGGCCCCGTGCGCTTGCCGTTGCGCGTTTGCAGCATGTACAGCTTGCCGTCTTGCACGGTGAATTCGAAATCCTGCACGTCGCGATAATGCTTTTCCAGATTCGTGGTGATCTCGCGGAGCTGGTTGTAGACCGGCGGCATTACCTTCTGAAGTTCCGATATATCCAGCGGCGTACGAATACCTGCCACCACGTCTTCGCCTTGCGCATTGATCAGAAACTCACCGTAGAAGGCTTTCTCGCCGGTCGAAGGATTACGCGTGAAGCCCACGCCTGTGGCCGAAGTCTCGCCCAGATTGCCGAACACCATGGTCTGCACGTTAACCGCGGTTCCCAGGCTGTCCGGAATCTGGTTCATGCGGCGATAAGTGATCGCACGCTTACCATTCCAGGAGCGGAACACGGCGTCGCGCGCCATTGCCAGCTGCTCGCGCGCATCCTGCGGAAACGGCTTGCCGGTTTTCTTTTGCACCAGTTTCTTGTAATCCACAATGACGGCTTTCAGATCGTCCGCCGTCAGATCGGTATCGAACTTGGCGCCGGCTTTCTTCTTCCGCGCGTCGAAAATCTGGTCAAAATCGTGCTTCTCGATATCCAGCACCACATTGCCGAACATCTGGATGAAGCGGCGGTAGCAGTCTTGCGAGAACCGCGGATTGCCGCTCTTGCGCTCCAGCGCCTGGACGCTCTGGTCGTTCAAACCCAGGTTCAGAATCGTGTCCATCATGCCCGGCATGGAAAACTTCGCGCCCGAGCGCACGCTCACCAGCAGCGGATTGTCGTTCGCGCCGAGCTTCTGGCCCATCTTGCCTTCGAGCGCCGCCAGCGCCTCGTTCATCTGCGTATCCACCTCGGCCGGCACTTTGTTGCCGCGCTCGAAGTACAGATTGCAAACGTCCGTTGAAATGGTGAAGCCGGGAGGCACGGGAAGTTTTGCCCGCGACATCTCCGCCAGCCCAGCGCCTTTGCCGCCGAGCACATCTTTCATCTTTCCGTCGCCGTCGGCCGTACCGCCGCCGAACGAGTACACGTACTTCGTCATTCTGTTCTCCTATGCGTTAGTAACGATTTCAGAAAAATCCGCGATGGTGGAAAATTCCGCCAGCAGGGTATGTAACAGCATGAGCCGGTTCTGCCGGATGTTCGCGTCCGGCGCGTTCACCAGCACCTTGTCAAAAAATAAATCAACCTTAGGACGAAGCGAAGCAATCGACTCCAATGCGGGCCGGTATGGCAGGTTCGCCAACGTGCCGCGCACCTTTTGGAACTCGTGGTAGAGATCGGATTCCGGCCCCGGCTCGATCAGCGCGGCGTCGATCGCGCCCCCGTTGCCCGTGAACTGGGCCTGTTTCAAAATATTCTGGATGCGTTTGAAGCTGGCCGCGAGCGGCTCGAAGTTCTCGGTCGGACGAACGGCCTGAATCGCGATGAGCCGCTCCTCGACATCCACAAGATCATCCCACCCTGAAGCCAGGATGGCGTTGACCTCGTCATACTTGAAACCGCGAATGTCTTTGAAGTAATAGCGGATGCGATCGAGAAAGAACTCCAGCAGCGAAATCTCTTTAGCGCTCAGACCCGCAGATTGTGGTGGTCCAAACTCCGTGAGTTCGCCACTGGCAATCTGTTTCAGATGCTGCGACAAAAGTTGAGGTAACCGCAGTAAGGTCGAGAGATTTACCCTCCGCTTACCCCCGACGAGAATTTTTACGATTCCTTGCGCCGCGCGACGAAGAGCGAACGGATCCTTTGACCCCGTAGGGATCAGTCCGATCCCGAAGCAACCGCGCAGCGTGTCGAGTTTGTCCGCAATCGATACCAGCTGTCCGGCGCGATTGCGCGGAATCGAATCGTCCATGCTGACGGGCTTGTAGTGATCGTAGATCGCGGTCCAGACTTCCTCGGGCTCGCCTTGCTCACGCGCGTACAGACCGCCGACGACGCCCTGGAGTTCGGTAAACTCCTTCACCAATTCAGTGGTGAGATCGGTTTTACACAGCTCAGCCGCGCGAATCGCAGCATCGTCGCCGCCCAAATCTCTGACTGATGCCTTGATTCGCTCAGTCTTTTCCAGATAGGTGCCGAGTTTGGCCTGGAACGTGACGTGAGCAAGATCGGCCAGACGCTCGCTCAGTTTCTTCCGCTGATCCGTCTCCCAGAAGAACTTGGCGTCGTTGAACCGCGCCCGCAGGACACGTTCGTTGCCCCGGCGGATGAGGCCCTCGGGATCGCCGTCGGTATTCGTGACGGCCAGAAAGCGGTTTGTCAGTTGTCCGTTTTCATAAACGGCGAAATACTTCTGATGGTGCTTCATCACCGTTACGAGCACTTCTGCGGGGAGCTTTAGGTATTCAGTGTCGAAGCTGCCGGAAATTACACTCGGATATTCGGTGAGATAGGCGAGCGTTTTCAGGAGACCCTCGTCTTGCATCTCTCCCACACCATCGCGAATGCGCTTTTCCCGCTCTTTGGCAGAAAGGATGACGAAGTTCTCGCGCAGTTTCTGCTCGTAGTTCTCGATTGTGACCGGAATCTGCGCGGCGCCGAGGATGCGATGCCCCGATGTGACGCTTCCGGACTTCACTCCAGCGATTTCGAAAGGGACGACCACATCTCCCAGTAGCGCAACGATCCAACGTATCGGTCGGATAAATCGGGAACCGTTTTTCGCGGTCCAGTACATGGTCTTCGGCCATCGAATCCGCAAAACCAGCTCGGGCAGTGCGTTCGCGAGGATTTGGATTGCGGGTCTGCCCAGACGGTGCTTCCGAGCCACGTAGTAGTCGCCTTTCGGGTTAGGCTCAACATCAAGTTCTGTCGGCGGTATTCCCATCTTTTCGGCGAAGTGAGTTTTTGCATTCTCCCCGGCCGACACTCGGGGTCCCGGCGTTCCCACGTAAGAGTCAGGTTGGCGTTCGGCAACATCGCTGACGCGAAGCGCAATCCGCCTTGGTGTCGCTTCCACCCAGGTTATCTGGCCCCCGAGAGAATTTGAGCGGAGCAACTCCTTTACGTGAGCTTGAAATTCTCCGAGCCAAGTGGGTATCATCCAGTCTGGAATCTCTTCCGTCCCGATCTCCAGCAGAAACGGGAGGCTCACTGCGCGGCCTCCACGAGCTCATCGGCGCTTTGTTGCGCCATCCAAGCCTCAGCGACACCCACCGCCAGCTTGCGCACCCGTGCGATTACGGCAACGCGCTCCGTCACCGAAATCGCTCCGCGGGCATCGAGCGTGTTGAACAGGTGTGAGCATTTGAGGACCTGTTCATAGGTAGGCAGCAGCGGGAAACGGGCCTTGTCCGCGGATTTTGGATCGAACATCTTCAGCAGCCTCGCCGCTTCCCCCTCATGCAGCTCGAACAACTTCCACAACATCCCCACGTCCGCCATCTCGAAGTTGTAGACCGAGAACTGCAGCTCATCCGCGAAGCGCACATCCCGATAACTCACGCCCGGCGCCCATTCGATGTCGTACACACTATCCTTGACCTGCAGAAACGCCGTCAGCCGCTCCAGCCCGTACGTCAACTCCGCCGGCACCAGGTCCAGATCAATCCCGCCGCATTGCTGGAAATACGTGAACTGCGTGATCTCGAGCCCGTCGAGCATCACCTGCCAGCCCACGCCCCACGCCCCCAGCGTTGGCGATTCCCAGTTATCCTCTTCAAACTTGATATCGTGTTTGCGCAGATCGATACCGATCGCCGTCAGGCTGCCCAGGTACTGGTCGATCACGGCCGCAGGCGACGGCTTCAGCACCACCTGAAGCTGCATGTGCTTATAGAGCCGGTTGGGATTCTCGCCGTACCGGCCGTCCGCCGGACGCCGGCTGGGCTGCACGTAAGCCACGCGATACGGCTTCGGTCCCAGCACCCGCAGGAATGTTTCCGGGCACATGGTCCCCGCGCCGACTTCCAGATCGTACGGCTCCTGAATGATGCAGCCGCGATCCGACCAATATTTCTTCAGCTTGAAGATGATCTCTTGGTAGGAATCCATTCCCTATGCAGCTTCCAGCGCAGGCGCGGTGATCAGCCGCCGCTCAATATGGTTCTCGATCTGCCGGACGAGAAAGTGGCGCAAATCCGAGGCGGTCTCGCGTCGCCAGTCCGTGTGCGCCAGTTGTGCCACCGGTTTGTGTAGCATCTCTTCGGCGATATCTCTCGATGTCACGCTCAAATCCCAGGTCTTTCCCAATTCCGCGCTTCTCCGGCAATGCCCACAGTAGAGGCCCGTGCGATAGCGGCTGAAAAACGCCTGCTCACGCGCCTCCGGATTGTCCAGCCAGTTACCGCATCCGATACAAACGTGCAGCTCCGGAAGAATTCCCGCCAGACGCACGGCCCACAAACTGAAGTAGGTTACGCTGCGCCACACGCTCCCGGCCGCACCCGATCGCAAATGATCCAGCACCGTCACCAGCAGCCGGAAGTAACGCTCGTTCGGCTCGCCTGCCGGCAGCAACTGCTCGGAAATCTCAGCCAGGTAATCCAGCGCCACTGCGGCGCCGTAATCTCCCAGCAATCCAAACTGCGAGCGAATCAACTCGCAGCCGTCCAGATTCACCAGCTCCCGCGTCTCACGCTGGAAGTACGAAATCTTCACTTGCGAGAGCCGTTCCAAACCGGAACCGAAATTGCTCTTGGGCCGCCGCGCCCGTTTGGCAACTCCGCGCAGCTTTCCCTGATCCCGCGTCAGAAAGCTCACCACCAGATCCGATTCTTTGAACGGGTAGGTCTGCAAAACGATGGCTTCGCTCAGGCGAGCGGGCATATCGCAAGATTGCTTTGAAACTTCAAGGGTAACACGTCGGGGCCGTAGGTTTTCTAGGCGCCCGCTGTCGTTGGCCTAAGTTAGCAGCCGAAGTGGACATAGGTTATATCACCGCGCGCGAATTCAGTAATTTCCTCTAAGTGATTAGTTTTTCTCTCGATTTATTGAAAAATTCCGATAATATTAGAGAGAAATACAATGGTGCGGATCATTACGATTCTGCTGTTGGTCACGGGCCTCGCGGTTGCCGAACCGCCAGCCTCACGAAACCGCGTCACCTCGCTGCCGCCGGTCGTTACCGAAGATCAAGCACAGGATTGGCTGAAGCTTTGGCAGAAGCGGCTGCGCTTGGAAGACTGGAAAATCGAAGTTAAGATTGTCAGAATTTGGGACCTGGAGCAAGGTACCCTGGGGCATATCGATTGGTCGACGCCGCATCACACGGCCGTCATTAAAGTGCTGAGCCCTGCCGATTACGAACTCCCGCCGGAAAAGATTCCCGCCGACATGGAGCTTTCCATCGTCCACGAATTAGTGCATCTGCATTTGTCCGTGTTGCCGTTGAATAAGACTTCTCGCAACGCCGAGGAACAGGTGGTCAGCATGATTGCAGATGCCCTGGTCAGCCTCGAGCACCGTCCCGTCGCTACGGAGCCGTTGGAAGCTGGAACGAGACCGTAGACGTCACGTCGGATTTCTGAAAGCCGCTGTTCACCACGGAAATCGCGATGGTGCGCTTGTAAAAGAAAACGCCGCGCACGTAAAACTCTCCGCCATACGTGACGGGAAACCAGAGACCGTCGGCGAACTTCTGATAAGCCACTTTGAACCCCAGGTGCTTGATGTTGGTGCCCAGCAGCACCTGCACCGCCATGGGGACGCTCTTGGCCAGCCAACTGGTCACCAGAACCGGTTGATACTCCTTCGTGTCGATTAACGCTTCACCCGCCCAGCAGCCCCCTTCATCGTTTTCATCGCAGTCAAATAGGGACGCTTTCTTCGGTTTGAAAGTAATGCGGTACACTTCCGTTCCGCGGTAGTTTTCTTTGCCTTCAAACTTGAAGGTGTACTTCTTCTGCTTTTCCCCGGTTAGCGCGAAAAGATCGTTGGTGATGCCGTCGCGCGATTCCTTGTCATTGGCCAGATCGTTGGCAAACTCGTTCGCCAGCTCACCATCGATGTCCACGCCCTTGTACTCAAAACCGGGCTCATTGTACTCGAACAGTTTGCCGCTCTTCTCGTATTTCCCGGTAAAGTTCACCAGATCCTTCTTAAAACCTTTTTCGGAGGGCGTGACCGTGTATTCCCGCTGTTCCTCGCGAGCCAACTTGCCGTTGCCTCGCTTGAAACGGATCAGCAAGCTCTGGTGATAAACGAAAGCCTTGCGCATCTCCTGAGCGCGATCCTGATTCTGCGCCACCTTCGCCATGATGACCTCAGGCGCTTCCGGGTGCTCGGCGGCGTACCAGGTGAGGACGGCTAGCGCTATTGCGGTTCCCATCAGTGCTCGTCCTTCTTGCTGTCAGGCTTAACTGCTTTTGGCTTATCGAGATCCAGCTTAGGGACACCCAGGTTTCCGCCCAGTTCGCTCAGCTCCTCCAGATCGATCTTGCCGACGATGTTGACCACCGTCAGCTCCTTCGGGTTAGCACAGACGATGGCCAGCCCTCCCGGTTCCGTTCCGCCCGTTTTCAGGTAGATTTCGGTGTTGTCGCGCTCTTTCTTGCTATGTACGCCGACGATGCGGGACCATCCGGGCGAGCGGAGTTGATTGCGAATGGCCGCCAGGTCAGATTCGGTATACTCGCCCTCGGTCTCGAACTCGTAAGTCCTTACATAGATGCCCTTGATTTCGGCCACCAGTTTCTTGACCTTGGCCTGGTCGGGATCGTCGTTGGAGAGGAACTTCGCGGCGAACTTCAATAGCGAGCCGTCCAGCGTCACGTCGGTGACATCTTTGGCCTTATCGCTGAGCTTATCGAGGTTCTTGAGATCGAGCGCCTGCCCATACGCGGCGCTGCCGACCAACACTGAAACTGCTAAAACCCATGGAATCTTCATAAACGTGTATCCATCCGGCCGCCTTCCAAAACTTTCTTCTGCGCTTGGTGCAGCCGGCTTCCGGCGACGTGGACGGCGAACAAAAGCTTTTGTTTAGCTCGTTCGCCTTCGGCCTGGTACTGCTGTTCCTTGTGGTATTGCACTCCCGCGAACGGGAGCAGCACGCTAAGCAGCACGCTGGCTGCAACCCATTGAAGGCGCGGAGGCCGCATCAGCACGGACAATCGCTCCCGCCAGGAGGGCTCCGGCGGCTGGTTCAAGCGTGCCAGCACGCGGTCTGTGAAGTCGGCCGGCGGCTCTTCCCGCCGCAACGCCATTTTCAAATCTTCTTCCAAGTTACTCATAGGGCAATCTCCCCAACGGTTCGCGCCAGCTTGTCCCGCAGAATGTCCAGCGAGCGCTGCAAGTGGCTTTTCACCGTAGCCACTGGCATATCAAGTACTTGCGCGATATCCGACGGATCCAGATCCTCCTGATAACGCAGGATCACCACCGCGCGTGCCTTTTCCGGCAGCGAAGCCACCAGCTTGTTAAGCGTCCGCGACAACATGGGATCGCTTTGACGGGTTTTCGCCACCGGCTCGGGAACCTCATCCAGGCCGAACTTGGGCCAGAACGCGCGGCGCCGGGTCTGGTCGATACACCGCCGACTGGCCACCTTCCGCAGCCAAAACACCAGGTGCTCGGGCGACTGGATGGTAGCCAGATGGCGATGCAACTCCAAAAAGACCTCCTGAGCCAGTTCTTCAGCTAGCGCGCGGTCGCGCAGAAAATGCCAGGCCAGGCTGAACACCATGCCCTGGTGCTCCCGAACGATTTCGGCGAAGGCCGGTAACGCAACCTGCGCCGCTCTTTCGGGAACCTCCGCCACGCGAACTGCTAACCCTCCCAAACTGCTCGCTGTCACTTCGCGCTTCTCATTGACATATTACGCGCGGCGGGTAGGAAAAGAACGCAGTTTGCAGGACTACAATGGGAGCGGCTGGGATACCGGCGCAGGCCATAGGAGATTGACGGGGTTGAAAACCTGCGGAAAGTCAGCTAGCATCAAAGAGGACACAGAGCTATGGTCAACTCCACCAATCCGACCCTGTAGAACGCGAGTCGCTAAACCCACCAGCGGGGCGGCTTCTTCCACTTGTTCTCGAGCCGTTCGAATTCGCACCAGAGATCGGTGTTTTCTTTTGGTGGTGCCGCAGCCGGCACGGGCGGTTCAGTCCCTCCATTGTAGGTTCGATCCGCCTTAATCCAGGGCTGAAATTTCTCCCACACCATACGAACCGTATCACTGAAAAAGCCGTACAAATATCTTTCGTCCGCCCTTCTCCTGTGCACCGCGAGCGCCAATTCCTCGAAGAAATTCAGCACCCCGATTAACTGCCCTCTCTTGGCGTTTTGTTCCTCGGTGAATTGAGCGGGGTTGTTCGATGTCTTGATGAGAGGTTGGAGCAAAAGCGCGTTTGTCAGGATTGCCCGAACTTCCAGTCGCACGCTATAGAGACCCGGGTCGTTCCATCGTTTCATAAACTCTCCGGCGCTCTCAGAACGGTCGTGCTGATTCTTTTGCAGGAATTCAAACAAGGCAAATGTCGCGGCGACCACCGTTGCGCCAAACTTGATGTTGTCGCTCCATCCCGGGTGCAAGCAGTAAACCGAAAAAAGAATGCCCTCACACAAAAGGAACAGGGCAACTATGATCACGGACCTGGATGCCATTTGCCGCGCATTATAGTACGGACCTCCCCAAGCGCGATATATGGCCAGCGGTTGCCGTAGGATATAGTAGACCTCATGAGCGCACCGCAAGCCCAGACTCCTCCCAGCCCGGCCCTCTTCTTCGAGACCATGAATGCTTACCAACGCACGGCAGCGCTGAAGGGTGCGATTGAGTTGGAAGTGTTTACCGCGATCGGGGAGGGGAATACCACGGCACAGTCGATTGCATCCCGTTGCCGCACTTCGGAGCGTGGCATGCGCATCCTCTGCGATTACCTGGTGATTATCGGATTTCTGACAAAAGACGGGTCGAACTACGGGCTGACACAGGACACGGCCATGTTTCTCGATCGCCGGTCGCCTGCGTATATGGGAATCGCCGAGCGGTTTCTGGCCTCACCGACGTTGATGGACGCGTATAAGGACCTGGCGGCGATCGTCCGTAAGGGTGGCGAGATCATGAGTGCTCACGGCACGATGGATCCGGATCATCCGATCTGGGTCGAGTTCGCGCGGTCTATGGCGCCTATGATGGCCATGCCGGCCGAGGCCATCGCCAAATTGGCCGGCGCGGAGAAAGGCGCTCCGTGGAAGGTGCTCGACATTGCCGCGGGACACGGTCTGTTCGGCATAGCCATCGCCCGGCAGAATCCCAACGCTACTATTGTGGCCGTCGACTGGGCCCGCGTTCTGGAAGTTGCGCGGGAGCATGCCGTCAGCGCAGGCGTGGCCTCGCGCTATCAGGTCTTACCGGGAAGCGCGTTCGAAGTCGAATTTGGAGAGGGATACGATATCGTCCTGCTCACCAACTTCCTGCATCATTTCGATCAAGCGACGTGCGAAACGCTGCTGCGAAAAGTAGCGGCCGCGCTGAAGCCGGGCGGCCGGGCCCTCACGTTCGAGTTCGTTCCCAACGAGGACCGTGTATCGCCGCCCATGGCGGCCGCGTTCAGTATGATGATGCTCGGCACCACGGAAAGCGGGGACGCCTACACCTTTTCCGAATTCGACCGTATGTTCCGGAACAGCGGATTCGGCGTGAGCGAATTGCATCCGCTTCCGCCGTCGCCGGGACAGGTGATCATCTCACACAAGGAATAGCGAGCGGTTATCTCTCTTCTTTGATCGCTGTCACCGTCACCAAGCTGAGCTCGCGGCCTTCGCCATCGAGGAGCCGGAACACGTAACGGGTATCAGGCCGGATCCAGGGCGCAGGGCATTCATGGCCACGGCAGGACAACGAACCCGAGAATTCGTGGACCTTCTCACCCTCTTTGCTTTCCGATTTGACGACTACCTTGGCGTGCCTTGCGCCTTGAACCTCCCAGGTGATGTGAGACGTGCATTCTTTTTCCCCCGGTTTAATTCTGCAAGGATTCGGCTCGGCATTAATTACGCCAGACGGACCCTGAGCCAGCGCATGTCCCGCAAGGCCCAGTGCCATTGCGGGAACCAGTAACAATAATCCTCTTTTCATTTGCAATCCCCTCCTCTATTCACGTTGACGGTTCAGCAGCATTTTGGCCGCGCGTACTTGGCGCGGAAATGTTGGTCGGCGAATTTACGCCACTCCTCCGCTGAGTGTAGCAATCCGTGCGCCTTCAGGTGACGATTATAGGCATTTTCGCCGGCGAGTTCACGGAGAAATTCCAGGATCAGCCCACAGAAGGCCCGAACATTCTTCATACTTCCTCCGCTTGGAGGCGCGAAAGCACGAACGGCGCCTCGGCCACTCTCGATTCGCGCGTACCGCGCAGGATGCCCGCCCAGATGCGGACCGAATCGACGAGTATCACCGCCACGAGCACCAGAAACACACCGCAGACCAGGGCATCCAACCGGGAGTTGAAAATCAGAGTCTGGGTTGACGCCATTTGCGCGGCCGTGACAGCGCCGGAGCGCAGCGCTGCTTCGAGCTGGTCCACTTGTGCCAGGAAACCGATACGCGGCGCGGGAGAGAAAATCTTCTGCCAGGCAGCCGTGAATGTCACGACCACGAGCCAGACAAGCGGCAGACCAGTGATCCAGATATATCGTCTACGATGCATCTTGATCAGGATGCTGGTGGCCACGCACAGCGCGATTGTGGCCAGCAACTGGTTGGCGATGCCGAACAGCGGCCAGAGCGAGTTGATGCCGCCGAGCGGATCGCGGACGCCCTGATAGAGAAAGTAGCCCCAACCAATGACGACCGCACTCGACGTAGCGATCACGCCGGGCATCCAGCTTGTGCGGCCCAGCGCGGGATGCACGTGCCCCAGCAAGTCTTGAAGCATGAAGCGGCCAACGCGCGTGCCGGCGTCGATAATCGTCAGGATGAACAGCGCCTCAAACATTATGGCGAAGTGGTACCAGAAACCGATCACGGCCTGGCCGCCGCCGGAGCGGGCGAAGATATGGGCCATACCGAGTGCCAGCGACGGTGCGCCGCCGGTGCGGTAGAACAGAGTCCGCTCCCCTACACCGCGGGCTAGCTCCTGCATTTCGGCCACAGTCACCGGGAAACCCCAGGAACTGATGGTCGCGACCGCGGCTGCCGGCGTCGCGCCCACAATGCCAGCGGGTGAGTTGACGGCGAAGTACACACCGGGATGCATGACGCACGCGGCGATCATCGCCATGACGGCGACAAAACTCTCCAGCAGCATGGAGCCATATCCTACCGGCCACGCATGCTGTTCTTTGGCAATCATCTTCGGCGTGGTGCCCGATGAGATGAGCGAATGAAATCCGGAAACGGCGCCGCAAGCGATGGTGATGAAGCAGAACGGAAAGATCTTACCCGCGAAAATCGGGCCGGTGCCGTCGGCGAAACGGGTGAACGCCGGCAACTCCAATTCGGGACGCACGAAAATGATTCCCACTGCCAATAGAAAGATGACGCCGAGCTTAACGAACGTGCTGAGGTAGTCGCGAGGCGCCAGCAAGAGCCACACCGGCAACGCGCTGGCGAGGAAGCCATAGATAATGATGCAGAACGCCAATGCCACTGTGGAGAGCGTAAAGACCGGCGCCCAGGTCTGCGATTGCGCCACCCACTGACCGGCAAAGATCGCGGCGACAACCAGCAGGAAACCGATGACGGAGCATTCCAACACGCGGCCCGGCCGGCGATAGCGCAGGTACCAGCCCATGAACACGGCGATGGGCATAGTAGCCGCGATGGTGAATGTGCCCCAAGGGCTGCCGGCCAGTGCGTTGACCACGACCAGCGCCACCACCGCCAGCAGAATGATCATGATGAGCAGCACCGTCAGGAGCGCGACGAAACCGCCCAGCTTGCCGATCTCCTCCCGCGCCATCTGTCCAAGCGATTTGCCATCGCGCCGCATGGAAGCGAACAGAATGACGAAATCCTGCACCGCTCCGCCCAGTACCGCGCCAATGATGATCCACAGCGTTCCCGGCAGGTAACCGAATTGTGCGGCGAGCACGGGACCAACCAGCGGCCCGGGGCCGGCTATGGCTGCGAAGTGATGCCCGAACAGAATCCATTTGTTGGTGGGCACGAAGTCGTGTCCATTTTCCAGACGCTCGGCGGGAGTGGCGCGCTGGTTGTCGAGCGTCATCACGCGTGCGGCGATGAACTTGGCGTAGAAGCGGTATCCCAGAGTGTAGGTGGACGCGGCGGCAAGCACCAGCCATGCGCTATTGATGCGCTCGCCATGGTTGAGCGCGATGGCGGCCAGGCATAACGCCGCAAAGATCGCAATGGCGGCCCAGAGCAGATGGCCCAAGATTTTCTTGGATCGCGAAGCAGAGGCTGCTTGCGGCATGGTCAGAATTTTTTGAGGCTCTTGAGCGCGGAGAAAGTACTTCCGCCGTTGCCGAGTGCGCTTCGGTAAATCGGATTCCCCCTGGTATCCACCGCTCCGATGTAGCGGGCGGTGTTGCGGGAATCGCCCTTCAGAATGACGGAGTATCCGCGCTCCGGATACCACAATCGGCGGATTTGAGCCGCACCGTCGGCCGTCTGCCAGTGGTCCTCGGCGGGCGGCCCGAGCAGGCGCAAAACTGCGTCATAGCCATCGTTGCCGGTGAGCTCCAAATACTTCTGATCGCCCGCGTCGTAGGCCGCGCGTGGCTTCAGCGATCCCTCGCGCAGTACGCTGACCCCAATACAGCACGTCACGCCGATCGCGCTGGCAAGTATCGTCAGGCCGACCAGTTTTCCTACGCGAGAGTCGGTCACGGATTCCGTGCGAATTCCGATCACAGGCGCGAGTGGCTCGTTGCGTGGCTGCGGCGGGCGCGGCCGCTCGCCAACCGCCATGGGCATCTCAATCACACGCCGCTGGTGCGGCCAGACCGCGCCGGCCTTGTACTCCAGTTCTTTCACCAGGCCGACGATCACTACGGGATCTTCGATCAGCGAAACTTCACCTAAAAATCGCCGCGGAATCCAGATCTCTTGCGTGGTGCGCGAGTTGACCACCAAAATCTCCGACCATGTGCCGCGCCGGAAGAACCACTCGTTGTGCTCGATGTTGAGGATGGGTGGATAGAAAGAAAAGCCCCGGTTTCCGAGGTGATTGAGCGCCGAAATCGGTGGCAAAGACATGCGCCGTTTTTTAATGATAGCTCAGTCGATGTTCAGGGTTTCGAGAATAGCGCGGACGCCGGCCGGGGTCACCCGGACCACTTCGCGCATCGCGTCCGGCGTCGCGCGCTCATCGAAAGCCTGGAAAAGCGCCATTTTGGCGATGGCATAGCGTTCCGCGTTGCTCAGCGTTCTTCCCGTCTGGCTCTGCCAGTTCTCCACGGCTTCCGCGCTGACGAATACCGATGCTGGCGCCGAGGTCTTGCGGTCGGCGGACACATCGAAGACATATTCAGTGCCCGGATTGGGGGACGATGGGCGCTGCCCTTGGTAGAAATACTGGTAGACGTAGCCGCTCTGCGCCGAATATGTTTTTTGCCGGCGCACGGCAGGAGCGCCGGTGAGTGGCACGTCCTTCTTGTTAAACCAGCGGGACAGCATGATTCAGTGCCTTGCCTTAGTGTTTGTCCCCGTACACAATTTCGGCCTCAAATTCTTAGCCATTATCGTAAGCGATCGGCACTATTGACAAGCAGAGCCACGGGGAGCACAATCTCAATCAGGAACCAGCTCGGTAACGGGTTCCTGGCCAAATGCGCCGCGCAATACGGCGGCAGGAGGTGACACAGATAGAACCGGGCAAGGATGAGGGCGGTCGCACCTGATTCCCGAGGACGGGCAGCAAGAAGAGTGACGAACGGTCGGATGATACGTGGTTGAGCTTGTTTCCCACGTGTAGCGCGCTCTTGCGCGGCACCGATGACCGGCAACGATGCTCTTCGAGTTCCAAGGGATCTACGATGCGGCCGCCCTTTTTCCATTTTGCCGCGGGGTTTTTCCGGATGATTTGTTCTGTGCCCTACACCGTGTGATACTGGTGTGAGTTTTCCGCTCCTCCATGCCCGCAACACCAAGGGAAATCGTCACTGCGCACAGTCCGGATTCGGACGATGCCTTCATGTTTTACGCGCTGGCCACCAAGAAGGTCCGATCCTCCCTGGTGACGTTGCGGCACGTGCTGGAGGACATTGAGTCGCTGAATCGGAAAGCGCTCGAAGGCCAGTACGATCTCACGGCGATCTCTTATCATGCCTATCCGCATGTGGCGGATAAATACGTCTTGATGGCGAGCGGTTCAAGTATTGGCGATGGCTACGGGCCGATGTTGGTGGGGATGCGGCCCATGGAGCCCGAAGAGGTCCGTGGCAAGCGTGTTGCCGTGCCCGGGAAGCTGACTAGCGCCTATCTTGCGCTTAAGATCTACGAGCCGGATTTTGAAGCCGTGGTGACGCCGTTCGACAAAATACTGGACGCGGTGAGCGACCGCTCAGTCGATCTCGGGCTGATTATTCACGAGGCTCAGTTGACGTATCACAAGACAGGACTGCATCGCATCCTGGATCTGGGCCGGTGGTGGAAAGCCAAATTTGATCTGCCTCTGCCCTTGGGCGCTAACGCTCTTCTACGCTCGTTGCCCGGCGAAATCCAAAGCGAGTGCTGCCGTCTGATGCGCGAGAGCATCCAGTACGCTCTGGATCACCGCGAAGAAGCGCTCAGCTATGCTCTGCAATTCGCACGCGACATGGACACGCGTCTCGCCGACAAATTTGTGGGAATGTACGTCAATCACTACACGGTGGATTGCGGCGACATCGTGCCGAAGGCGGCGCAGAAGTTCCTGGATCTGGGTTACGAGGCTGGGTTGATTCCACGGCGCGTAGAAGTGGAGTTTGTCAGATAGGCTCAGCCTTAACGCTCCAAGCGATGGACAGGCAGGAATGCCTGTCCTACAGTAAAAACATGCACCACAATCGAGCAGTTCTCCTGGCAGGCGTAAGTGTGTTCGCAGTCTTCTCCGCTGCCGGGCAAGAGACGCTGCGCCCGAAAGATGTCCGCAACATGGCTAAGCAGGGTTCAAGCGCCCTGCCGCAGTTGCAAGGGTTGCTGGGCAATCCCGATGTGGATATCCGTGTGGAAGCCGTTAAGGCCATCACGGAAATCGGCACGCAAGGCAGCCTGACTCCGCTCATTCAGGTAATCGCGGATAAAGACCCCGAGGTGCAGATTCGCGCCACCGACGGCCTGGTGAATTTCTACCTGCCGGGCTACGTGCAGCACGGGCTAGGCGCTTCTATCAAGCGCTTCGGCACTGGTATCAAAGGAAAATTCACCGATACCAATGACCAGGTGATCGATCCGTTCGTCATTCCGCGGCAGGATGTGATTCAGGCGCTCGGCACTCTGGTACGCGGATCCGGCAGCGTGGAAGCGCGTGCCAACGCAGCCCGTGCGCTTGGCATTCTGCGCGCTAAGGCAGCGGTTCCGGATCTGTTGGCGGCGCTGCGCTCCAAGGATACCGAGGTGATTTACGAATCGCTCATCGCGCTGCAGAAGATTCGCGACGAATCGGCGGCTTCGGGAGTTGCGTTCCTGCTGCGCGACTTGGACGAAAAGGTGCAGCTTGCCGCCATCGAGACCGTGGGCTTGCTGCAAAACAAATCGTCGGTGCCGCAGTTGCTTGATGTGCTCGAGCACTCCCGCAGCATCAAGGTGAAGCGAGCGGCATTGACCTCGCTGGCGATGCTTCCTGACGAGCAAAGCCGCGGTGTATTCGGGAAATATCTGCACGATAAGGATGACGGCCTGCGCGCGGCCGCGGCTGAAGGGTTTGGGAGGCTCAGGAATCCGAGCGACTTGCCCATGATCGATGCGGCCTTCAAAGACGAGAGTAAAATGGCGCCGCGCCTAGCACTTGCCTTCGCGGAAGTGCTGCTGGGTAAGACGGACATCTCGGAGTTCAGCCCGTATCAGCTATTGATCAACACGGTCAATTCGGTTGGATACCGCGGCGTGGCGTATGCGTACCTGGTGGAGCTGTCGCGCAATCCGGCGTTGCGGCCGCCGCTTTACCAAGCCGCCGCAACCGGCACCAAGGACGAAAAAATCTACCTTGCGAGAGTTCTCGCAGCGAGTGGTGGAAAGGACGCCGTGCCCTGCCTGGAAAAGCTGAGCCACGACGGAGATGACCAGGTAGCGGAAGAGGGATTGCGGGCCCTGCGTACGGTGAAGGCCCGCCTCTAAACAAAAACTACTTGGCTTTCTTCTGCTTCTGCTGGCCGACGCGGACCTTGAAATGCGCCTGCTTGGCTTCCTGAAAGGCCTTGTGATCGTGGCGCGCCACGGCGTCGGTTAGATACTTGTTCACATCTGCCTCGCGCGGGAGCACAGCCATGATGGTGAAGCTCTCATTGCAGGTCGGGCAGAAGGGCCGGAACCGCTTCACATTGGGAATCGACATAACCTTTCTATTTTAGCAAAACGGCTGCGGCCTTCTCAGTGGGAGTGGGCGGTTCGTACCAGGAAAGGTGCACCGGGCTTCTGGCGTCCTCGAACTCTAGAGTGTTTTCGTCGGCGCCGATTAGGTATCCAGGCGGAGAATCGTCAATGAGACGCCAGGTGGAGGAATCGCGGTCCAGAACGTAGAGCTTGCTTTCCTTCGGATAGCGGCATTGGATATAGACGCGTGCGTCGCTGGTCAGGGCGATTGACATGCTCCCATCAAACTCATCCAAGCGCTTGCGGTTCAGCAGTTTTCCATTCAGGTCGAGCTCCACCCACTCGGTTTTTGGGGGGCCGTCTACGCGGGGAACGAGCCAAATACCAACCCGGTCTTTCGACATAAGAATAGCGTGCTGTTGCCAGCCCGACGAGGCGGGGGGTATTTCACCGGGAAACAGGGACCGGGGAAGATATGCACCCGACTGCTGACCGTTCCGGGAATACTTTCGGACGGTCATGTAGTCCTGTTCATGCTCGTGGTAGCTTCTCGAGTCAACCTGGATCCCAAAGGTCCATAGGGAATGATCCTCGGCGAATACAAGCTGAAAAGCAAGGTAGCGCCCGGTGTCAATGGTTTTGGTCACCTGGCCGTGTACATCCCGGAAATCAATACCCCTGGTGTTCTTATTCCTGTCCACCCAGGACACAGCGACTGTACCGTCCGTATCGAAAGCGATATTCCTGACCTCGCCCTCGTGTACGAAGACCAGATCCAGGTTGCCCTCTGGTCCGTAAACATTAACTACGCGGTCGTCCGCATCACGGCCGATCCAGTAAACATAACCCTTATAAACGGCCGGAGTCATTTTTTTAGGCTCACAGGATGCCTGCGAGGTTTCCTCGCGCAGGCGATGGTTTCCAGCCAGGCAGCACAGGCTGAAAACGCAGAGGATTCCAATCGATCGGAACATTTGCCCCCCTTTGACTAGCTTGACGGCCGTCCACGCGAGTGCGTGGATACTCTTTTATGCCACCTGCGGAAGCAGAATAATCAGCTCCAGTTGCGGGTTGGGGAAGTCGCCGGGAACATATGCCGCCAGATTGCGCGCGCGCGTGATCGCCTCCCATGCCAGGCCCGTCTGGTTCATGCTGAAGTACTGAAAGTTCAGCTTCATGGGAATTGAGCTGGGCGGCGTGGCGACGTGCATCAGGGGCACTCCCGGCAGCGCCTGGCGCACCAGATGTTCGATGTGATTCGCCGAGCATACCTTGATGAGGTGCGGAGTCTTGTTGATCAGATCCGCCTGGTTCATCTCGGCATTCACGGCCAGGTACATTTTTGTGTTGACCAGGTACTTATCTTGCTCAATGGGCGTCGCGTAGATGGCCGGTTGCACCAGCTTCAAGGGCAGAGACACGAAGTTGCTGGGCACCACGGTCTCGAGCAGCAAACGCAGCTTCTCATCCAGATCTGTAAAGCATGGGCCGAGATCGTCGTGATCGTAAAGAGGCAGATCGCGCGGATGAATCTTGAGTGAGAACGTGGTCAAGGCGCCAGCGAGCGACAGCATAGCGGCGTACAGTTCTTCCGGATGCCCGCCTCGCGTTTCAAACAGGTGCCGCAGCATGGGGAAATAGTTGTTGATGGTGTAGAGGAGCCAGAAATTGGCGATGTCGGCGGTGGTGAAGTCCGCCAGGCTCTGGTTTTTCTGGCGGCGAGTTCCCGACAGCATACTGCTGCGCGCGGAAAGAATTTCGACCAGACGCCGCGCTATGGAGGCCAGATAGTCGTTGGCGGTGTAATCGAGCAACGGCGGAACAAAGCGCGGGTTCATTTGAAAAGTGCCCGCGGGTGTTTTCCTTACACTAGCCACGCGCAGGGCCGAACAGCCCTCGCGGCTCTCACCTTCCACCAGCAGGCGGAAATTCTTGCGTGCCACCTGCACCGGCCGCTCCGACATGCCGGTGTTCTCATCCTTAAAGGTCTCGACTTCCGCGCGATAGCGCGTGTCAGCGTCGCGCATGGGCGGCGAGATATTGAGGCCGCGCTCGCGATACTGCGGAATCGAGAGATACACCGCAATTTCTTCCTGGTCGGGACCGAAGAGGTCGGCAATGGGTTTTGGGCCGGGCGCCGGATCCGAGTTGGGGATGTCGAACAGCAGGCCGTCGGGAAGAATGCCGGATGCGCTGGTTATGGCGAACGTTCCGGCAGGCAGCAATTCCTGGTTGACTTGAAGCTGTCGAAAACCCCACGGCCGGAAGGAGAGCGCGTCGAGCCGGAACTGTAGCGTGTTTTCGAGGAAGCGGTCCTGAATCTGGAGATGCTGCGGAGTCAAGAATGTGCCCTTGGCCCAGATGACCGGCTCCAGTCGTTTCATGCACTTTAGTTTACAGGATGGCGGAGTACAATAAATCACCCATAGGAGGCGCCTGATGATCAACACGCGACGCGACTTTTTCCGCCTGGCCGCCGTGCCGGTAGCCTGGCGCGCATTCGAATCCGGACTCGAAGCCGCCGCTGCCTCAAGGCTGCCGGACTCCGGGAATGAAAGCTACTGGGAGATGGTGAAGCGCCAGTATCCGCTCGAAGAAGGGCTGCTGTATCTCAACGCGGCCAATGTTTGCCCGGCGTCGCGGCTGGTGATGGACAGGCACCTGGAATACTTGCGCGATTTCCATGCGAATCCCTCTTTCCAGAATCGCGATAAGTATGTGGCTCTCCGGGAAGCATTGCGCGAGAAGCTGGCCCGGATGCTGCGCGTTTCCGCGGATGAAATCGCTATCACGCGGAACACCAGCGAGGGCAGCAACATCATCGTGAAGGGAGTCGATCTGAAGCCGGGCGACGAGGTGCTCATCACGGATCACAATCACCCCTCGAACAACGATTCCTGGCGGGTGCGCGCCCAGCGGGATGGCTTCGTGGTGAAGTCCCTGCCGGTCGCGATTCCGGCGACGAGCGCGGAAAGGCTGCTGGCCGATTTCGAGCGCGCCATCACGCCGCGCACACGAGTCATCGCGATCACGCACATCACGAGCACCACGGGCATTCAATATCCGGCTCGCGAAATCGCGGCGCTGGCCCGCCGGCGGAACATTTACGTGCACCTCGATGGCGCGCAGAGCTTTGGAGCGCTGGATGTGAATCTAGGAGAAATTGGCTGTGATTCCTATTCCGCCAGCGCGCACAAGTGGCTCATGGGGCCGCTCGAAGCCGGTATTCTCTGGGTGCGGAACGAACGCATTCCGGAAATCTGGCCGTCCATCGTAACGGCGGGTTGGACCGACCATCTGAAGGGCGCGCGTAAACTCGAGGTATTCGGCCAACGCGACGACCCGCGCGTGGTGGCGCTCGAAGCGGCGGTGGATTTCATCAACGTGATCGGCATGCCCGCGGTCGAAGCCCGTTTACAGGCGCTGGCCACAAGAGCCAAGGTCCAGCTAAGCGAGATCCCTAGCGTCGAGCTAAAGACTAACCTCGAACCGCGGCTTTCCGGCGGCGTGGTGAAATTCCGCTTGAAGAACCTGCCCACCAAGCAGGCGTACGATACGCTTTGGGAACGGCACCGGATGGCGATCGCCATGACGCCGTCTGGCGATGCCGAGGGTTTGCGTTTTTCGCCGCATATCTACAACTCGCTGGAGGAAGTGGATCGGGCTGTGGCGGCGGTGAAGCAAATCGCCGGCTGAATTGTGAACCTTGGATAACAGGCGTTTGTCTACTGTAAAATAGCCGCGACGCGCGGCTACACTCGAATCGTATGCGCCGATTCGCGGTGTGTTACCTCACCTGTTTCGTTTGGCTGCTCGGCGCCACACCATGGAAACTCGTGCTCAAAGATGGCACCACGGTGGAATGCGATGGCGCGCCCGTCGTGATCAACGATGTCTACATGTTCCGAAGTGCAGACGGTGGTGACGGCAGCCTGCCTGCCGATCAGGTGGACCGGGAGCAGACCAATACTGCCAACAAAGTCGCTCCGCCACCTCGCCTGTGGCGGCTCATTGGCCAATCAGTACACCAGCCGTCCGGAGACATCTTAGCGGTGAACGACGCGAATTTTGATTCGGAGGTTCTGGAGTCCAAGGCTCCTGTGATGGTGGAGTTTTGGGCGAGTTGGTGCGGGTACTGCCGGAAAATGGAGCCCACGCTGCAATCCGTAGCGGGTGACTACGCCGACCGCGTGAAGGTTTACAGACTCGATATCGACAAAAATCCAGCCACAGCACAGCGCTACGGCGTCCACGCTCTTCCCACTCTGATGCTCTTCAATCGCGGCCAAATGGCCGGAACCCTTCGCGGAGCGGCCGACAAATCTACGGTTACGCGGATGCTAGCGGGCCCTCTTTAGATATATTGTTTGGCGGCGCGAGGATCAGCTAAGATCCTGTATAGAAGGCTTTTCGGAGATCCAAAATGGGAAAATTCGAGCTCACGAAATCGATCGAAGCTCGCAAATTGAATCCGCGCACGAAAGTGCCGATGAATGAATACCACACGATTCCGTACGGGGCGATCATCGACAACCTCGTGGAACAGGGCGACATGCAACAATTCGTCTACCTCACCGAGTACTACCAGTATCCCAAGGACGATTTGAAGGTATCGTCGCGGCCGATCGCACCAGTGGCGTAATTTACTCGGACCGTGGAGGGTGATGCTCCCTCCAGACATCGAGGTACCGCGTCGCATTCGCGTTTTCCTCATTCCACTTCGGCGGTTCCGGATTCTGAGCTAGCATGATCAGTCCCAGCGCAATCATGCGGTCGACCTTGGCCATGTTGTCATAGTCGATTTTCTGCCACTTGTCGCCGGCTCGGTGATAATCCGGGAACTCGAAGGCCACGGCGAGGGTGTGGGCGGGAATCCCCTGGTCGGCGAGCGGGGCGTTATCGCTGCGGGCAAAGAAATCCTCTCCAGACGAGTCGGGCAAGACGCGGACGCCGGTCCTGGCGCCGGCCGCCCGAAAGGCGCGCGGAAGATTGGAATAGTCAAAACCAGTGAAGGTGACCTGGGCGAGTTTGATTCCATCGGTGGCATCCGTCCGGCCCACCTGTTCCAGGTTCACGTCGGCAACCGTCTTGGCGATCGGAAATACGGGATGTTTCGCATAATACAGCGAGCCCAAGGTGCCTTCTTCCTCACCGAAGAATGCCAGGAAAACCAGGCTGCGTTTCGGCCTAGGCTGAAGCGCGGCCAGCGCCGAGGCCAATTCGATCACGGAAACCGTGCCGCTGCCGTCGTCGTTCGCGCCGTTGAAGATGTGATCTCCGGAGCCTTCTGAATTCATGCCGAGATGATCGTAGTGGGCTGTCACCAGAACATATGTGTCTTTGAGGACCGGGTCCGACCCGCGTAGCAGGCCGATTACGTTGCGCACCTTCACCGGGACCTCCCCGGCCGGGGGCAAGCGCACCGAGATCGTGGCGCCGATGGGACCGTTGCGGAGCGATTCATACCAACGCGCAACTTCCGCGCTGCGCACAACGATCACCGGCTCATCGAAGCGCCTCTCACCGGTATTGATGAGCGTTGAGTCCAGTTCCGCCATGCCGGAGAGACTGAGCATCAGGGTCAGTTTCGGTTTCACGCGCCTGAGCACACCCAAAAGCGTGCCGTACTGGCGGGCCGCCTGGCTGGCCGAGGGGCCGTTGAACTCCGGCAACTTGACCATCAGGACCCGGTCGCGCACGTCTTCGGGCTGGAGGTGATCGAGGGCGGCCTCGTTATCGAGACTGGCCGTGTAGATTTGCGCGGAGAGTTCTAACGCGTCGTGAAAACGAGGCGTGATGTTTTCGCGCGGGATCGAAATCACGCGGCTGCCTTGCTCGATTTTGATTTCGGCCCCGGTTTTCGCTGGCTCGAGTTCCTGCATCTCGGCAGTCTGGAAGTAACCGTCATCGCCCCCGGGTTCCAGTCCCGCGCGGCGAAACTGCGCGGCGATATATTCCGCTGCAATATCCAGCCCACGGGACGGCGTGAACCGCCCCTCGAGCATGTCGGAAGCGATGAAGGAAAGGTGGCCCCGCAACGAGGCGGCGGAAATGTGATCCAGCACCGCTTGGGTCTGCGGAGGCAAGCGAGGAGCGCCACCGTGCTGCGCGAACAGAGCGGCAGTAAGGAAAAAAAGGAGGAGTGCCTGCCCGCGACTTCGGGAAAACTTAATGCGGCAAATCTCCGTGGGGCTTTTTCTGGGTGATTTCTTCGTAGGTGTCTTTCACCTGGGCGGGCAGAAAATCTCCCACCCAGTTCTTCACGCTGGCCGGGAGGGCTACCGTAGTGACGGAGGGAACCAGGTTTCCGTAAACCATGACGGGCCTGCCGGGCGGGACCAGGTCCTCGAGCTTTTTGCCGTCTTGGATGGCCTTAGCAACGGCATAGTGCAGCTCAGTCATGAACTGCCGCTCACCCTCCAGCACTTCTTTGCCGCCGGATCCGCCGTGCCCCGGTAGCACATGCTCGACGTCGAGCTTCTCCGCGTTGCGAATGACCTCGGGCCAATTGCCCACGTTGGCGTCGGACGTGAAATTATAAGGACCGTTCACCACCGCATCGCCGGTGCAGAGCACCTTCTCTTTCGGCAGATACACGAAGCCGTCACCACGCGTGTGTGCCCAGCCAAAGAAGTAAAAGCGCACCTCACGCGTGGCGTCTTTCAAGATGAACGGGCTCTTGTCAAAAGTCTGCTGGGGCGGCTCGGGGGCATCGCGATGCATATCGGCAACATCCTTGCGGCCCTTTGCGGCGGCTTGCCAGCGTGCCGGCTCATAACGCTTCATTTCCTCTGCGACGCCTTTGTACGCCAGTGTTTTGGCGCCGGCCTGGGTCCAGACGGGATTTCCATAAGCGTGGTCGCCATGATGATGCGTGTCGAAAACATATTTGACGGGTTTGCTCGAAACCTTCTTTGCCGCCTCCATGGCCAGCCGCGCCCCGCTAGGAAAATTGGCGTCCACCACGATCAGGTAATCTTTCATCTCGATGATGATGTTGTTGCAGTGGCCTTCTTTTTCCAGGTCGCCTTCGCGAAACCACACGCCGGGTACAATCTGTTTGACGGTGCCCGGCTGTGCGCCGGTTCCACTGACGAAAAAGGCGAGCAAGGCCAAAACCGCAAACGTGCTGAGAATCCAGATGCGCCGCTTCATTCCGAGTAGCTCCTTTGAGCAAGCGGCCATGCTATCGCGACCCGGATGCTAAAATCAAGACATCTCGGAGGGTTTGATGGCTGTGAAACGCCGCCGTGGAGCGGCTGTGGTGGACGTATCCGGTGTGAAGGTTGGCGGCGATCATCCGATTGTTGTCCAATCCATGACCAACACCGACACGGCGGATAGCGCTTCCACGGTCAACCAGGTAATGGCGCTGGCGCGCGCGGGGTCCGAACTGGTGCGCGTAACCGTCAACACAGAAGACGCAGCGGCCGCTGTTCCGCGTATTGTAGAAACGCTCGACAAATTCGGCGTGCCCGTGCCCATCATCGGCGATTTCCACTACAACGGCCACATCCTGCTGAAGAAATATCCGGAGTGCGCACGGGCATTGGCGAAATATCGCATCAACCCCGGCAATGTGAATATCGGCAAGAAGCACGACGACAATTTCCGCACCATGATCGAAGTGGCCGTCGAATATGCGAAGCCGGTGCGGATCGGCGTGAACTGGGGATCGCTCGATCAGGTTTTGCTCACCCGTCTCATGGATGAGAATTCCCAGCTTGCCGAGCCTAAGGACGCGCGCGAGGTTACGCTCGAGGCTATGGTAGTGAGCGCCATCGAATCGGCGTGCACCGCCGAGCGCTACGGCCTGCCGCACGACAAGATCATTTTGAGCGCGAAGGTGAGCGGCGTACAAGACTTGATCGACGTCTACCGCGCGCTGGCGGGCCGCTGCGATTATCCGCTGCATCTCGGGCTGACCGAAGCCGGCATGGGGGCGAAGGGCATCGTCGCCACTACCGCCGCACTCGCTGTCCTTCTTCAGGAGGGCATAGGCGACACTATTCGGGCCTCGCTGACGCCCTTGCCTAACGGCGACCGCACCGAGGAAGTGTTCGTCTCGCAGCAGGTCCTGCAGTCGCTCGGTATTCGCAGCTTTACACCTCAAGTCACCGCTTGCCCCGGTTGCGGGCGCACCACCAGCACTTTTTTCCAGGACATGGCGGACCAGATCCAAACCTACCTTCGGGAGAAAATGCCCGTCTGGAAGAAAAAGCACCACGGCGTCGAAGAGATGCGCGTGGCCGTGATGGGCTGCATCGTCAACGGCCCCGGCGAATCCAAGCACGCCAATCTCGGCATCTCCCTACCTGGCACCTTCGAGGACCCCAAGGCCCCCGTATTTGTCGACGGGCGCTTGTTGAAGACCCTCAAGGGTGAGCACATCGTTCCCGAGTTCATCGAAATCCTGGACAATTACGTCGCTACACGCTACTGAAAACCCGCGCCATGTCCAGGCGGAACGTGATTGCCAAGCGATATTTGATTCGAGGCCGCGTGCAAGGTGTGGGCTATCGCTATTTCGCCCAGCGCAACGCCGCCGATCTACACGTAACCGGCTATACACGCAATCTCGACGACGGCCGCGTTGAAGTTTACGCCGTGGGGACTCCCGAACAGTTGTCGGAACTGGCCGGGCGTTTGTGGAAGGGCCCGCGATTCGCGGATGTCCGCGGCGTTGAAGAATCCGACGCCAGCGTGCAACAATACGATACCTTTCAAATCGAGGCTTGATGAACCATCACGACGATCTCAAGAAGCTGATACGCGAAGTGCCCAACTTCCCCAAGCCGGGGATTTTGTTTTACGACATCACGACTTTGCTCAAGAACGGGCCGGGATTTCGCCAGGTGATCGATGCGTTGAAGAGTCATTACCAGGGCGCGAATGTGGACACGGTGATCGGCATCGAGGCTCGCGGATTCATCTTCGCTCCCGCGCTGGCGTATGCGCTGGGAGCTGGTTTCGTACCGGTCCGCAAACCGAAGAAGCTGCCTTCGGAGAGCATCAGCGTGAGCTACGATTTGGAGTACGGCTCGGACAGCCTGGAGATGCACAAGGACGCCATCGAGAGCGGTCATAGCGTGTTGGTGGTGGATGATCTACTTGCCACCGGTGGCACCGCGGCGGCTGTGGCGAAGCTTGTGGAAAAGGCCGGCGGCAAAGTTGCCGGCATGGGTTTTGTCGTGGAACTCACCTTCCTCAAAGGCCGCGGCAGGCTGAACGGTTACGACGTGTTTTCCCTGTTGCAATACGACAAATGACAGGCGGTGCGCGCGCCGCGACGATTCTTGCGTTCGCCAAGATCAATCTTGATCTGCGAGTGCTGTACCGCCGCGCGGACAATTTTCACGAGCTGCGCACGGTTTTCCAGACGATTTCGCTGGCCGATCGCATTCAAATCGCGTTCACGCCGGCACGCAAGACCGCCCTCGTGATCCGCGGAAATGTTGACATCGCCGACAACCTCATCGTCCGCGCCGCCGATGCCTGCTTCGACGCCATGCGGACCACTGGCCGCGTTGAATTCGATCTCGATAAGCGCATTCCGATGGGCGCTGGTCTGGGTGGCGGATCATCCGATGCCGCAGCCGTCCTACTAGCGTTGCCGGCGCTCGCCGGCAAGACGCTCGATTGGCCAACACTCCTCAAACTTGGCTCAGAGCTCGGCAGCGACGTGCCTTTTTTCCTGCTGGGAGGGACAGCGGTCGCCCTCGGTCGCGGGACCGAACTCTACCCACTGCCCGACCGCAAGCCGGCGCGGGGACTCCTAGTCGCTCCGGAAATCCACGTTTCGACTGTCGACGCCTACCGCCGGCTGAGCGCCGAATTGACAACGGAATCGCAACAAAATAAGATGGTTAGTTTCCAGTCCACCGTGTGGCGCGGCAGTGTGCCGGGGCCGCGTGAAGCCGAAACGTCACACGGACAAAATGATTTCGAAACAGTCGTTTTCAGCCGGCATCCCGAGCTAAAATCGATTAAGCGGCGTCTGCTGAAATTGGGTGCGCGACCCGCTCTGATGAGCGGGAGTGGCTCCGCACTTTTCGGGTTATTTGCCACGCGCGACGAACTGCATCGCGCCATTCAATCATTGCGAGGGGAACGAATCTTTCCGATTACGCTGGTGAGCCGCGATAAGTATCGCTCGGAGTGGTGGAAACGGCTCGGAGCACACACCAAAGAGAACCTATGGCCGCCCCAAAGCCGATACGCGCGATGAATCCGGATCGCGTCAAGATCTTCACTGGCACCGCGAATCCGGCGTTGGCTGAAGAAATCTGCCAGAACCTCGGCATAGATCTGGGGCAAGCACAAGTAAAGGCCTTCGCGGACGGCGAGAACAATATCCAGATCCAGGAAAATGTGCGCGGCGCCGACGTCTTCGTGGTGCAGCCCACTTCCACACCGGTGAATCACCACATCATGGAGCTGCTGTTCATGATCCAGGCGCTCAAGCTGTCCTCGGCGGAGCGGATCACGGCAGTGTTACCCTATTATGGATACGCCAGGCAGGACCGCAAGGATAAACCCCGCGTTCCGATTTCCGCGAAGCTGGTAGCCACGCTGATTGAAGCTGCCGGTGCGGACCGCGTGCTGGCGCTTGATTTGCACGCGGCGCAGATCCAGGGATTCTTCGACATTCCGGTGGACCATCTGTTTGGCACCCCGGTGATGATCGACTATTTCAAGCCGCTGGAGATCCGGAATTTGACCGTGGTCTCACCCGACGCGGGCGGTGTGGAACGCGCTCGGGCCTTCGCCAAGCGGCTGAACGCGCCGCTGGCCATTATTGACAAGCGCCGCGAAGAAGCCAACGTGGCCGAAGTGATGAACGTGATCGGCAAAGTGAAAGATCGCAATTGCCTAATGGTAGATGACCTGATCGATACGGCTGGAACGCTGGTAAAGGGCGCCAAAGCGCTGCTGGAGCATGGAGCGGCGAGCGTTTCCGCCTGCGCCACGCACGCGGTGTTGTCGGGCCCGGCCGTTGACCGCATTGCGAGATCGCAATTGAAGGAAGTGGTGGTAACGAATTCGATTCCGCTCGTGAAGAAGGCCAAGCAGTGCGCCAAAATCAAAGCACTGACAGTGGCGCCTTTGCTGGCCAGGGCGGTGCAATCCATTCACGAGGAGACTTCAGTCAGTATTTTGTTTGTTTAGGAGTCTGTAAAGAAATCAGCGGTTTTGGCGACTAGAGAGATTGCCGGGCCACGCAACCCACGGAGCCGCTCCAATGCGGCGCTCGGACTTGCGAACCGGTTGAGGAGATGGAATGAGAACGGATATAACAGTTGCCGCGGAGGCGCGCGCCTCTCGCGGAAAGAATGAAGCACGCCGCACGCGCCGCTCGGGAATGATCCCCGCGGTGGTTTACGGCGCCTACAAGGACCCCGTACCAGTCGCGGTAAATCCCCGGCACATTTCACAGATCCTGCGCAGCAAGACCGGCCACAACACCATTTTCAACATCAACGTGCAGGGCGGCGAGAACTCGCCAGTGATGGTCGTGGACGGCCAGTATGACCCCATCAAAGGGAACCTGCTGCACGTAGATCTGAAGCGGATCGACCTGGCGAAGCGCATTCGTGTTGCGGTTCCGGTGCTCTCCCTGGGCGAGCCCAAAGGCGTGAAACAGCAGGGCGGCCTGCTCGAAATTGTCACGCGCGAGGTGGAGATCGAATGCCTGCCGGATGACATTCCGGAGCATTTCACGGTCGACGTCAGTGAGTTGCTTATCGGGCAGAGTAAGCGCGCCAGCGATATTCCATACGGCGCATCGATCAAGCTGGTAAGTTCCCCGGATACCGTGATCGCGCACTGCGTAGCTGTCAAGGTCGTTGCCGAGCCCGCACCCGCTGAAGTAGCTGCTGAGCCTGCTGCCGAAGGCGCCGCACCCGCTGAGCCCGAAGTTATCAAGAAGGGTAAGAAGGAAGAGGAAGGCGCGGCGGAAGCCAAGCCTGAGGCCAAGGGCGAGGCCAAGCCCAAGAAAAAGTAGCCGGGAATGCACTTGGTCGTGGGCCTGGGAAACCCCGGTGAAGAGTACGAGAATACTCCTCACAATCTGGGCTTCCGGGTCATCGACCTGCTGGCTGAGAGGCATGCGATCCGCGTGAATCGGAAAGACTCCAAGGCGCTGATGGGTGTGGGCGAGATTGCCGGCCGTCCGGTGATGCTAGCCAAGCCGCAGACCTATATGAATCTCAGCGGTACGTCGGTGGAGCCGCTGATGGCGAAACACTCGCTGGCGGCGGAGGATCTGATTCTCGTATACGACGAGCTGGACTTACCCTGGGGCGAAATGAAAATCAAGCCGCGTGGGTCCGCCGCCGGTCATCATGGCCCCGAGTCGATTATCGCCCATTTGGGGACAACGGATTTTGTACGAATACGGCTCGGAATCAACCCGGGTCATAGGCTCCGCGATGGTGCGGAATACCTGCTGTCACCCATCAAGCGGTCCCAGCAGGAGCAGGCGGAAGAACTGATCGGCCGCGGAGCCGACGCAGTCGCTTTCATAATTGCTGAAGGCGTCGAAAAGTCCATGACGAAATTCAATCGTCGCGCCCAAGGCTCAAAAACCGAGGAAGAATGAGGATCTACGAAGAGCTGTTCATCGTGAAGCCGGACACGCCGGAGGAGGAGATCGACCAATTCATCGAGCAGATGAAAACCGTCGTCACTTCGGCCGGCGGGTCCGTGGATAAGACCGACAAATGGGGCAAGCGCCGCCTGGCTTACAAGGTAGACAAGTACCGGGAAGGCTTTTACGTCTTGTTCCAGTTCAACTCCGGTCCGGAAACGGTCAAGGAATTTGAGCGCCGTCTGCGCGTTTCGGACCAGGTGATCAAGTTTCTGACCGTGCGCATCGATCAGACGCTCAAGCGGCTGGACAAGCGGAAGAAGGACCGTGACAAGCGCGCGCATCGAAAAGCTACCGCGGCCCCGGCTCCAGCTCCGGCGCAACCGTCGGTGTCGCAACAGATGCTCGGCGAACGAGGAGCACCGGGCGAGCCCGCGCCGGCGGAGTAAGCGAGGAGAATCGAAATGGCGGAAACCAAAGGAAGACCAGGCAGCGCGGGCCAGCGGCCCACCGGCGGCGATAAAGCCGTCGCCACGCAAAAGAAGCAATATTTCCGGCGCAAGAAAGTCTGCCGCTTCTGCGTGGAGCGGATCGACGACATCAACTACAAGGACGTGCGGTTGCTTTCGAGCTTTATTGCCGAGCGAGGCAAGATCGTGCCGCGCCGTATCTCGGGCGTATGCGCTCCGCACCAGCGGCGGCTCAGCGATGCGATCAAGAAAGCGCGGAACATTGCGCTATTGCCGTTCGCGGCGGCGATTTAAGATACGGGGCGGCCCGTGCGTCGCCCTCTGGAGATCATCATGGACATTATCCTTCGGGAAGATATCGATAAACTCGGCGCGCGCGGCCAGGTGGTGAAGGTGACTGCCGGCTACGCGCGCAATTATTTGCTACCCAAACGGCTGGCGGTGCCGGCCACAGAGGCGAACAAGAAGATCGTCGAGCAGGAGCGCCAGGCGCATTTGCGCAAGGAAGCCAAGCTCAAGACCGAAGCCGAGGATCTGGGCAAGATTCTGGGCACGGTCACGGTGACCATAGCGCAGAAGGCCGGCGAGAACGATCAGCTCTTTGGGTCTGTCACCGCCAAGGACATCGCCGAGGGGCTGGAAAAGCAAAACTACACCATCGATCGCCGCAAGATCCAGCTCGACGAGCCCATCAAGCAGCTCGGCGATCACAAGGTCACCGTGCGGCTGCACCGCGAGGTGCCCGTCGAGATTGTCGTAAAGGTTGTCAAAGAGGAGTAGCGATGGCCTTCGCGTTGACGGGCCAGACCGCCATCGTCACCGGCGCGGCGACGGGGATCGGCGAAGCTATTGCACGACGCTTAGCGAGTGCCGGCGCCGCGGTAGCCGTTGCCGATCTGAACCTCACGGGAGCCACGGAAGTGGCACGCTCCATTGGCGGCGAGGCTTTCCCTGTCGAGCTGGATGTTTCACGATCGGATTCGGCTGACGCCGCCATTGCTGCCGTCATCGCACACCGCGGCCGCATCGACATCCTGGTGAACAATGCGGGCATCGGCGGCAAGGCGGCGCCGCTCTGGGAGCAGACCGATGAGGATTGGCGTCACATCATCGGCATCAATCTCATGGGGGTGGTTCACTGCACGCGCGCGGCGATCCCTCACATGCGCCAGCGCCGCTACGGTCGAGTCGTGAACATCGCGTCTATCGCCGGCAAAGAAGGCAATCCCAATATGTCGCCCTACTCGGCGACCAAGGCCGCGGTCATCGCCTTCACGAAATCGGTAGGGAAAGAAGTGGCAACCGAGGGCATCTGCGTGAACGCCGTGGCGCCCGCGGTCATCCGCACCCACATTCTCGATCAACTGACTCCGGAGCAGGTGGACTACATGACGCAGCGCATCCCCATGCGGCGCACCGGCACGCCGGAAGAAATCGCCGCCGTGGTCCACTTCCTCGCGAGCCCCGATTCCTCGTTCGTCACCGGCCAGTGCTACGACGCCAGCGGCGGCAGAGCGACGTACTGAAGTTGAGTGTGAGCGATTGCGAGTCGCGTCCCGTGCGCAGATCCGCGCTGCCGTTCTTCATGTAGACGCTGCCCTTCAGCCCGAAAACTCCAGATCCTGAAAGCCGCGCGGGAGGTCCCAGCTTCCCTCAAAGAGACCAACGCTATCGCGCCATGAAAGCAGCAGGTCAGCGTTGTCTTCCACTGTGGGAAACTCGCGGGGTCGCAGATGATTGACTTGTGCGTATACTCTGTCGGGCCGTCCGAAATACCAGAGCGACCACAGCGCGTTATAGCAGCCGAAATCCATGAGTGCGCCCGCCATTTTTCTCCGGGTCCGTCAGCCAATCGACGAAATATTTGTTCAGGCCTTCGGGACCTCCGGGGCCGCCGTGCCCCACGATGCCGCGCAGCCGCCACACCTGGCCGAGCGATCCCGCATCGACGGCGGCCTTGGCGGCTGCCGAACGTCGTTTCCTCCCGATCCCCGGGCGAAAGAATTGAGCTGGCGAATATCTACATCACTCCGATTTCAGGTCAGCTAGGCACGTACTTATCGCCCCAAAACTGGAAGACGACCCCGGTCACCTTCCTGCAGGCCATAGCGAAAGAAAAGACCGGTGTCCACAATCATTTCGTGCTGTGCGACTTTACGGGCCATGGGCTGTATATCGTGCGCGATCAGTATCGGAACGAGGTGCATCGCAGGGAGTGTTCGATTTACGACTTGGGACAATTGTTCGCCGAGCAGGTAATGAAGGCGCTGCCGCAGCCATAAGCCGCAGCCCTGCCCACACAAGTGAGGTTGCCGGGTGTCGGTTTCAGGTAATGACCTACTCGCGCGGCTTCAGAATTCCGTTGTCGGCCAGCCAGTCGGCCAGTCGTTGCGGCCAGCCCTTGAGGCTTTCCAGTTTCGAGCGGTAGCCCATGTTGAAGCCATGGCCGCCGTGAGCGAAGATGTGGAGCTCGGCGGGGGCTTTCGCGGCGCGATACGCTTCGAGCACCTTCAAAGTCGGGCCGGAGCAGCACTCGTCATCGTTCGCAGCTAGCAGGAATGCGGGCGGTGCATTGTGCGCGACGCTCGATGGGATGCCGAGCGGGCCGGGATAGATCATGATCACGAAATTTGGCCGGGCGCTCAGACGGTCGATGGGATCGGGTGCATGCGCGTCGCCGTCGTTGGGAGTGAACGTAACCCATGAGACGACCTCGCCTCCCGCCGAGAATCCCATGATGCCGATGCGGTTGGGATCGAGGCCCCATTCCTGGGCGTGGCTGCGTACCAGGCGCATGGCGCGCAGGCCATCTTCTCGCGGATGTTTCTCGAGCGAGTAGGGCGAGCCTTCTTCGCGGGGCAATCGATATTTGAGTGCGAACGCGGCGATGCCGAGACTGGCGAGATAGCGGCCCGGATCTTCGCCCTCCGCTTTGAACACCAGCAGGCGATGCCCGCCGCCCGGACAGATCACGACTGCGGCTCCGGTGGCTTTGTCCTTCGCCGGCAGATAGGCCATGATCGACGGGTTGTTGATGTTGCGGATGTAGTAATCCTTGGCAATCTCCGGCTCGTTCCGCCTGCTCTCAAATCCCGGCGCGCCGTTAGGCCAGAGCGGGATTACGCGGGGCTGGTCTTGGGCGAGAGCGGGGAGAATAGCGAGGAGGAGCGGGGAGAAACGAGAGATGATTGCAGTCATTTGGGTGATTTGAATTCTAACTCAGGTGTTAGGTGTCAGGTGTCAGCGATCACGGGCGGTGGGCTGTTGGCTTGCCTGCCAATCAGCGGTAGGCGTCCTTGCGATTCAGCACGCGCGAGATCTCCAAGTAATCACCTTTGTCCCGAAAGAAGACGCGGTGTTCCTGCGCGCGGAGCCGGATCATGGGCGGTTCGATATCTCGAAGCTGTTTAGTGTTGCCCTTGCCAGTCTGGGCGTAGCGGGCAAGCGTTTTGAGTATTTGTAAGGCGATGGGTTGCTCGATGCGGCGAAGGTCAGCCCTGGCCTGTTCCGTCCAGACGATGAGCTTAGCCATTCCGGCGCGGCATTTCCCCCGGCAAAGGCTCCTGACCCATCTTTTCCCAATCGGCCTCGGTCAAGCCAAACTCTGCGAGAACTTCGGCATGCGGGATCGGGTGGTTGTGTTTGAGCCAAGCGTCGGCTTCGGCGATCGCTTGACGCTCGGCGGCGCTCAGTGTGTCTCCGTCCTCGTCAGGCGAAACCAAGGCTTCAAGCAGGTGAACCACTGCGGCGAGTTGACCTGGACCGAGTTGCTCCAGCAGCTCATGGGCATGTTGTTTGGCGTCGGGCGTCTTGGCTTCCATGGCAATGTCCCGTGAATTCCTTCGGGGCGGAAATTCTGTTAGGGAATAATGACTTGATCGGGCCCCTTCCTGGTTCGTAGTCTAACATCTGATAGTGGTCATTTGGTCTTCTGCATTCTGTATGTATCAGGTGCTAGCGATCAGTCCGGCTATAAGCGATCCTTGAGAAGCTCCTCCACGTCGCGGCGGCCATGCAGAATGGCGACAACCTGCAAGGGGCTCGTCTCTGGCCGGTAAACGATCAGGTAGGAGTAGATCGGGAAAAACTTCACTGGTTCATCCGTTAAATCCTTGCGCCAATGGCCCCCGCCGGGTCTTCCCGCAAGATAGACGATCTTCTCGCGGATGGCGGATTCAACCCGGTCGGCCATCTCAAGACTGGCATTTCTCTTGATGTATCGCCAAATTTGAACCAGATCGAGGGCGGCCTCTGGCGCTAGAAGGTAGCGCCTTCTCATTCAGGCTGGGCTTTTAACTTGGCAAGGTAGGCGTCGAGTTGGTCTTCGGGCACGCCCTCGCCTCGGTCGAGCTGATCGAGTCCGCGCCTGATTTTCGCGTTGACGGCGTTCTTATTCTCCAGCAGCCAGCGATCCTGTTCCTCCTGCGTTTCTAGCAGGCGGAGTAACGCCTCCTCGGCGTTGGCGGCACCGGTCGCTTGAATCTGTTTCTTGATTCGAGCCTCCAAGGCCGTATCGTGGATTTCGATATTCATGGGGCGGTTCCTGACTGTCTTCTCTCTAGGGTAAAGGATATGCGGCGTCATGTCACGGTGCTCAAGCGGCCCGGTGGGGAAGCCAGTGTCCAGGAGTGCGGCGGATAGTCAGACAGACTGGGCTCGTCTCATCGTCATGGGGACGGAGGTCTCCGTCCCAGTTCGCCACGTCCCTGTCTGCCACTCTCGTCCCAGCTTGTCTCAGCTCTTAGCATTTTTTACACCAGCGAAAAGGCACCGGCAAGCTGCTTCCCTTGGCCATTGCAAGAGTTTTCGATTGGTAAGGACCATGCCATTGACCGGTCGCCAAATTTAGTCCTTGCTGTTTCTTAAAGTCCAGACAGGCGTTTGTGTCGCCTCTGGCGTATTCGTTGTGATGGTTCTCATATACCCAATATTCGATCTTTGCTTGGGTCGCCATGAGTGGCATAATCTTACCACCGAAGTCGTTCTTGTACGAATTTTCTGGACACCCGGAGAAGTCAATATGAAATCCATCTCCTTTGCGCTCGTGCTCCTTCTCGCTCTGGCGTCAACAACCAGCCCCCAACCGCAGCCTTCATACTCCATCACCGCTCAGCAAGTGCTCGACGATATAAAACGTGTCGGCGTTGTGTGGTTTTCCCGGAAGGACAAGGCGTTCAGTGATCACTTGACTTCGCTGACAGTGGAGCTTGGCAAGCATCCCCGCATGCAAGCGAGTACGCGACGCTCGCCTCTAAACCAACTGACACGGAGCGGCAAGCGTGGCTCGCAATGTTGGTTGTCAACGCCTACTATGCGGGCTACTCTAGATCCCTCGATGAGACCCAGAAAAAAGATGGGAAATGATGGCTGTCCAAGCACTCTGCGCCGCTAGTCTCTTCGCGGAACCCCGCAGAACGCGCGCGACCGCTCCGAAACCCGGCCCTAGCACCTGAAACCTTATACCTGACACCTTCGCTACAATCGTTCTGATGTCACTTGTCGTAGTGGGTTCCGTCGCTTATGACGGATTGGAAACGCCGCATGGAAAAGTGGAGCGGATACTGGGCGGGTCGTGCACCTATATATCGCTCGCGGCCAGCTATTTCACGCAGGCGAAGATTGTGGGAGTGGTGGGCGATGATTTCGCCAACGAGGATGTCAACTTCCTGCAGAGCCGCGGCATCGATCTCGAGGGGCTCGAGCGCGTTCCCGGCAAAACCTTTTTCTGGGCGGGGGTGTATTCGGCCGACATGAACGACCGCACCACGCTCGTGACCGATCTCAACGTCTTCGCGGATTTCAATCCCAAGCTGCCGGAGGCGTACCGCTCGGCGCCATACCTTCTGCTGGGCAACATTCAGCCGGCGCTGCAACAGAGCGTGCGTGCGCAGATGAACGGCGTGCGCTTCGTGGGCGGCGACACCATGAACTATTGGATTCGCGATTACCGCGACCAGTTGCAGGCCACCATTCGGGAATGGGATTTCCTGCTGATCAATGACAGCGAGGCGCGCATGCTGGCGGGCGAACATAACCTGCGGCGCGCGGCCGACAAGATCCGGGCCATGGGGCCGCACACGCTGGTGATCAAGCGCGGTGAGTACGGCGCCATCCTGTTTCAGGGCGGCGAGCATTTTATGGTGCCGGGATTCCTGCTCGAGGACGTTTTCGATCCCACTGGCGCAGGCGACTGCTTTGCCGGCGGTTTCATGGGATATCTGGCCCAAGTCGGGATCGATCCGCGGAGCAAGATGGATCACAAGGAACTGCGGCGAGCCGTGATCTACGGCTCCGTGATGGGCAGTTTCTGCTGCGAAAAGTTTGGCCCGGACCGCTTTCGCGATCTCACACGCCCGGAAATCGATGCCCGTTATCGAGAGTTCAAAGCCTTCACCGAGTTCTGAGGCCGAGGTAGTGGCCGCACCGCGAGGTTGGGCGCCGGTTGCATTGGCGGCGATTCTGGCTGCATCACTGAGCGCTGGCGCGGTGTGGCTCACGTGGCGACAGGGTTGGACGCTCTACTACGGTGATGCGGAGGCGCACCTCAACATCGCACGGCGTGTGGTGGAGTCGCGCACTCCGGGGTACGAGCAGCTTGGCACGTCGTGGCTGCCGATGCTGCACATGCTCATGATGCCGCTCGTGAGACATGACTGGCTGTGGCGGAACGGATTAGCGGGTGCGATCCCGACGGGCATCTGCTTTGTCGCGGGGGTGACATTTTTCTTCGCGGCCGTGCGGCGCGTCTTTGCGAGCAGTGTGGCAGCCTCGGTGGCCGCGGCAATCTACGCTCTGAATCCCAACGCGCTCTATCTGCAATCGATCCCGATGACCGAGGTGGTTTTCTTCGCGGCGCTGGCGGCGGTGCTGTACTTCTCGGTGCGATTCCGGGAGACGCAATCGCTCTGGAGCGTGGCGGGAGCGGGGGTGGCGGCGTGTTTCGGCACGCTGACGCGTTACGACGGCTGGTTTCTCATTCCGTTTGTTACCGCGTATTTCTTCTGGACGGCGCGGCGGCGCTTCCGGGCGGCGTTCGTGTTTGGAGCGATCGCGTCGGTGGGCCCGGTGCTATGGCTGGCATTCAACTGGTGGGTCTTCGACAACGTGCTGGAGTTCTACAATGGCGCGGCGTCGGCAAAGGCCATCCAGCGCGGGCTGCCTTATCCGGGAAAGGGCGACTGGCAGCTCGCAATCCTCTACTACGGATGGGCGGTGCGCGCGTGTGCCGGTGCGCCGCTGTTCTTCCTGGGTGCGGCGGGCATTCTCGCGGCGGCATGGAAGCGCGCGTTCTGGCCGATCCTACTGTTGGCGCTTCCCGGCCTGTTTTACGTGCTGACGGTACACTCGGGCGACACACCCATTCATCTGTTCTATCTTCCGCCGCATGGGATCTACAATACGCGTTACGGCCTGGCCTCGCTGCCGCTTCTTGCGTTTGGCGGGGCGGGACTGGCGGCGCTGAGTCACGGCGCCAAGCTCCGCAGACTTTTCTTGACTTGTGCCGTGCTGGGCATTTGCATTGCGCCTTGGCTCTGGAATCCGCACCCGGATGCTTGGATCACGTGGAAGGAGTCGCGTTATAACTCGGTCGCGCGGCGAGCCTGGGCGAAGCAGGCGGCAGATTACCTGGCGGCGCACTACCACGCCGGCGACGGTGTATTCACTTCCTTCGGCGACATGACCGCCATCTATCGGCAAGCGGGCATTCCGCTCGGCGACACGCTAACGGGCGACAATGGGCTGGCCTTCGAAGTGGCGCGGTTGCGGCCCGACCTCGCTCTGTGGGAACAATGGGCAGTGGTGATGGGCGGCGATCCGGTGCAGACGGCCATCAATCACGCGCGGCGCCGCGGCCCGAACTACGAACTCATGCAGCGGATCATGGTGAAGGATGCTCCGGTGATCGAGATTTGGCAGCGGCGGACGGCCCCGGAGAGCTTGCTGCAATAGGGCAATTCGGGCAATTCGGGGACAGGCTACGAAACCCCGAAATAGGCCGCCATCGGTTCGCGACGATTGCTGGCGTCAGTGTTTCGAGGCCGGCCCCGAGTTTGGGGGTTTCGTAGCCTGTCCCCGAATTGCGCGAATTGCGACGGACTGACAAATTGAAGATTCCCTATCTCAAAGCGCACGGCGCCAAGAATGATTTCCTGCTGACTCCGGTCGCGGCAGTACCTCGCGGCGTGACCATGCCGGACGTCGCGCGCGCCATTTGCGATCGCCATACGGGCGTGGGGGCCGACGGATGGCTGCACGTCGGTCCGGGCGATTCCGAAGCCGACGGCGAGATCCATCTTTACAACGCGGATGGCAGCGTGGCCGAAATCTCGGGCAACGGCACAAGATGCGCGGCGGCGTTTCTGATTTACCGTGGCCTCAAGGCTTCGGAAGTCCGCATCCGCACGGGTGCGGGGGTCAAACATCTGCGGCTGGTTGAGCGCGCGGGCCTTCGTTTCACTTTTGAAATGAACATGGGGGCTCCGGAGATCCGCTCGGCAAGTTTTTCGCTCCGGCTGGCGGCGGGCCCTAGGGAAGTCACGCTGGTTTGGGTAGGAAACCCACAGTGCGCCGTGCCTGTGGAAAATTTCGATTTCGACTGGCACAAGATGGGGGCGGAAATCGAATCGCACCCGCATTTTCCGAATCGAACCAACGTATCATTCTTCCGGGCAGTGGATCGGCACACCATCGAAGTCGTTTTTTATGAACGCGGTGCGGGTGAGACGTGGAGTTCCGGGACGGGGTCGACCGGCGCCGTCGCCGCCGCCATTGTGCGTGGATTGGTAGAAAGCCCGGTGACGGTGAGAACCCCTGCCGGGCCGCTCGAAATCAGGGGAAATCCCGATTTGTTCCTGGTGGGGCCGGCTGAGATCCTAGCGACAGGCGAGTTCTATCTGGGAGAATAGGCAGGAATGAGCACCACACAACTGGAAACGCTCGGGACGGCCCGGGTTCTGCAGGAAAAGATTCGCACGCGCCAGGCGAAGGTAGGAATCGCCGGCTTGGGCTATGTGGGGCTGCCGCTGGCAGTTGAATTCGCCAAGGCGGGGTTTGAGGTGACCGGAATCGATTTGAGCGATTCCAAGGTCGCGCGGATCAATGCGTGCGATTCGTATGTGGGCGACGTTCCCAACGCAATTCTGGGCCCACTAGTGAAGTCGGGGAAGCTGAAGGCGACGTCGGATTTCTCGGTAATTCGTGATCTGGATACGGTGAACATCTGCGTCCCGACACCGTTGCGCAAGACTAAAGATCCGGATATGAGCTTCATCGTTTCCGCATGCGGGGAAATTGCGAAGTTTTTCCACGCGGGGATGCTGGTAATTCTGGAATCCACCACATACCCGGGCACGACCGATGAGCTGGTGTTGCCCATGCTGGAGCAGGGCGGACTGAAGGCCGGCCAGGACTTCTTCCTGTGCTTTTCGCCGGAACGCGTGGATCCGGGCAATCCGAAATACAATACCTCGAACATTCCCAAGGTAGTGGGCGGCGTTACGGCGGCGTGCTCGGAGATGGGCCGCTTGTTCTATGCGCAGGCGCTGCAGCATGTGGTGGCGGTGAGCTCCACGCAGGTCGCCGAAATGGTGAAATTACTGGAAAATACGTTCCGGATGATCAACATTGGCCTGGCGAACGAGATGGCGCTGATGTGCGACCGGATGGGGATCAACGTGTGGGAAGTGATTGAAGCAGCGGCCACCAAGCCGTTCGGCTTTATGCCCTTCTTTCCGGGGCCGGGGCTGGGCGGGCACTGCATCCCGATCGATCCGTTTTATCTCTCCTGGAAGACCAAGCAGGCGGGCATCGAGGCGCGCTTTATCGAGCTGGCCGGTTATATCAACGGCCAGATGCCGCATTTTGTGGTGGATAAGATTCAGAATGCACTGAATGAGCACACCAAACCGGTAAAGGGTTCGCATATCCACATTCTGGGCGTGGCTTACAAGAAGAATATCGAGGACGTGCGCGAATCGCCGGCGCTGGATATCATGCTGCTGCTGAAGCGGCGCGGCGCGCGGCTGACATTCTCCGATCCGCACGTGCCGCGGCTCGAGCTGGAGGGAGAGCAACTGAAGTCGGGAGACACGAGCCTAGTGGCGTCGGCGGATTGCACCGTGATAGTGACCGATCATTCGGCTTTTGACTACCGGAAGATTGCCGATGAGGCCAAGCTGATCGTCGACACGCGGAACGCGTTCAAGGGAATTTCGTCTCCCAAGATAGTCCGGCTGTAGCAAAATCCTACGTAACCTTCGAGCCGCTTGAGACCGCCGACGCGGGTATGCGTTGGCGGTGTAATTTCTGTTTTCGCCGTCATGAAAAGCTGTTAATCTATTGGAGATCCTCTTAATCGCGCCGAAAATCATGCGATCTGACTGGCCCAAATACGCACTGTTGAAAACCAAAAATAAACGGCCGGCAAGCCGCGAAAGCGGAGTGAATTATGACGATAAGAGGTACGTTTTCGGACCGGAGCGGGACCGAGCGTGCCACCATTCTGGTGGTTGACGATGAAGAAGCCATTCGGCGGATGATCGAAAAGATGCTATGGAACAGTGGCTACACTGTCCTGAAGGCATCCAGCGCGGTTGAGGCGCTGTCCGTTTGTGAGGAAAGTAGCGCAGCTTTAGATCTAGTCGTGACCGATGTTGCCATGCCTGGCATGAACGGTTTCGATCTGGCGGAGCGGATTTCGGAGCGGTGGCCCACCATCCGAATTCTGTTCATGTCGGGGTGCGCCAATGACCTCAGCGTTCGCCGACAACTTTACGAGCGGCCGCTGCTGCCCAAGCCATTTACGCGCGACGAACTGGCCCACAAGGTTCGGGAACTTCTGACGCCGGCGCCGTCCAGCGGCTAGCTGCAAATAACTGCTTGAACGGGCAGAAGTTTACAAGTGTGGCCGTTCAGAAGCGTTAAGCCTGATGTATCCCATTGACACGTCTCTAATAGAGGAGCATTATCGAAAGTGAGGTAGCCCCATGAAATCGTTGGTGCGGTTGGCTTTGTGCGTCACGGCGTTGGCGGGCACAACCAGTTTCGTTGCTTCGGCGCAGACGGTCATTTCGGCGAAGTCTGGAATCATCCACTACGTGGAAGGCCGCGTTTTCCTGAACGATCAGTTGATCGAGAGCAAGTTCGGCGAGTTTCCGGACGTGAAGGAAAACCAGCAGGTACGCACCGAACAGGGGCGTGTGGAAATTCTGCTCACGCCGGGTGTGTTTCTGCGCCTGGGGGAGAATAGCGCCATCCGCATGATCACCAACCGGCTCATCGACACACGCGTGGATTTTTTGTCGGGAGAGGCGTTGGTGGAAGCCGACGAAATTCTAAAGGACAACGGGATCACGATCGTCTACAAGGACTACGCCGTGCAGCTTCAGAAGAAGGGTGTGTATCACTTTGCTTCTGAAGCGCCGAATCTGCGCGTGCATGAGGGCGACGCGCTCGTGCAGCTCGATGGCAAGATGCAGGAAGTGAAAGAAGGCCACGCACTGACGATGGACGGCGGGCTGCAGTTAGCGTCATTCGACAAGAAGAAAGACGTAGACGATTTATACCTGTGGGGGGCACGCCGCTCCGAATACATCTCCATGGCCAATGTGTCGGCGGCCAAGACGGTGGCGGATTCCGGCTCCTACTGGGGCGCGAGCAGCTGGTATTTTAATCCGTTCTACAACATGTACACGTTCCTGCCCGGGTTTGGATACGGCCTAGGGTCCGGCATGGGTGGTTACTACAATCCGTTCGGCTACACATTCTGGAGCCCGTACAACGTTTACGGCTTCATCAACACCTTGCCGTACTACGGTGGGTACTACCCCTACGGGCCCGTAACCGGGAGTACCGGTGGCACTGGCAGTCATGTGACACATCCGCCTGCCCGGATTCCGCACGGAATTACACCGGCGGTCGTGGCGATGCGGTCGGTGGCCGCAGCCAACCACGACGGACGTGTGGCTGTGGGGAGTGGTGGGAGTTTCGGCCACAGCGGTGGTGGTGGCGGCGGATTCAGCTCGGCGGCGTCGACGAGCTCGGCTTCGTCCACACACGGCTCCGGCATGAGCAGCATGGGCGGCGGTCACGCAGGCGGCGGTGGCGGCGGCCACAAGTAGAACCTCACCTCACATTCTTTTCGAAAAAATCCGTCAGGGTTTCGTAGAGGTGTTTGGTCAAGGGTGCCGACACGTGATGGGTCTTTTGTGTGTATAGCATCAGCTCAAAAGTCTTGCCAGCGCGCTGGAGCGCGTCCATCATCTGGATGGTGTTCTGAGAGTGCACGTTGTCGTCTTCCAGGTTGTGCACCAGCAGCAACTTGTCCTTTAGGCCGGCAGCGGTGGTGAGGGCTGAAGCGCGCTCGTAAGCTTCGGCATTTTCCGAAGGCAATCCCATATAGCGCTCGGTATAGATGGTGTCGTAGTTGCGCCAGTGCGTGACCGGGGCGCCGGCGATTCCGGCACGAAACAAGCCTGGGGCGTGGGTCAGCGTGTACAAGGTCATATAGCCGCCGTAGCTCCAACCAAAGAGTCCCATGTGAGAAGTGTCGGCGAAGCCGAGCGACTCCAGGTATCGAAAACCTTCTCTTTGGTCCTGCAATTCGTGCTCTCCCATGTCACGGAAGATCACCGACTCCCAGCGGTGGCCGCGGCCCTTGGAACCACGATTCTCGAGCTGCCAGATGACAAACCCGCGATGAGCCAGGACCTGATCCCATGGCATGCCCGGCCATGAATCCAGCACGATTTGAATGCCCGGACCGCCGTAGACCACGACGATGACCGGATATTTCTTCCCAGGCGCGAATCCAGCGGGCTTGATCAGACGTGCATAGAGCACGGTGCCATCGGCGGCTTTCACTTTGTGAATCTCGGTGGGCAGGATGTCGTACTCGTCCGTTTGTGAGCGGTCGGTATCACGGAACACGGCGGTTTCAGCTCCATCTTTGCGATGAATGGCGCGGCGGGGTGGCGAAGTGATGCTCGACGCGGTATCTAGATACAGGCTGCAGTCGGGGTTCAGTGAGACCTCGTGGATTCCGGATTCCCTGGTGACGCGGCGGCGATGCTTGCCATCCAGGTGGACCGAGTAGAGCTGGCGCTCCAGAGGGCTCTGTTCCGTGGAGGTGAAATATAGCTCGCCCGCGGCTTCGTCCACGCCCGCGACGTTCTCCACTTCCCAATCGCCTTCGGTCAACTGATGGAGGCGCTTGCCATCGGTGGAATACAGATAGAGATGATGAAAGCCATCTCGCTCGCTGCCCCACAGAAACCGCTTGCCGTCTTTGAAAAAGCGCAGATCGTCGTTGACATTAATCCAATACGGATCCTCCTCATGCAGCACGACGTGGGCGGCGCCAGTGGCGGCGTCGGCGATGAGCAGATCGAGCCGGTTCTGAATGCGATTGAGCTTTTCGACAGCCACGGCGCTGCTATCGGGCAGCCAGTCGAGGCGCGCCAACAGAGTGTCGCGCGGCTCCCCGAGATCCATCCAGCGTGTTTCGCCGCCGGCCGCGGGAACGATGCCCACGCGCACATCGGCATTGGGATCGCCCGCGTGAGGGTAACGCTCGGGCTCGAAGCGCGCGTGCACGGCCAGCGCATCCACCTGGAGAAACAGGGGCTCGCGGCTGACGTCGAGCTGCAGGAAAGCGATGAACTTTCCGTCGGGCGACCACCAGTATGCGGTGCCGATAGCCAATTCTTCGGGATACACCCAGTCCAGTTCGCCGTTGAGCAGAGTTGCCGAGCCGTCGCGGGTCAGGCGCACGACTTTGCCGGAGGCGATTTCGAGCGAGTAGAGATCGTGCTCGCGCCGGAAGGAAACGAAACGGCCGCCGGGTGAGAGCTTGGCATCGCGCTCCACTTCGGTAGTAGCCGTGAGCTGGTCCCACTTGCCGGACTCCACCTGCAGCAGAAATAGGTCACCCGCGGCGGTGATGAGCATTTCCTTGCCGGAATCAGACCACGAGAAAATCTGCTCAGTGACGTTGCTGTCCTGCCACTCGTGAGCATCCGGCGGCGCGGGCTTAACGGCTTTGGTTTCGAGCTCGGTAAGATTAACGAGGAGTTTTCTCTGGCCGGACGGGACGTCGTAGAGCCAAAGCTGCTTCTCCTCGAGCCAGGCAAACCGCCGGCTATCGGGCGCCCATTGAACCGCCTCGAAGCCGGTGATTTTTCGTTCGGCGGTGATAGCGTCGATGGTGACGGGCTTTTTCTGGGCTTGTGCGGCGAGAGCAAAAAGAGCGGCACAGGCGAGGACAAGGGTTCGGGGCACAAAGAGATTGTATCGGCCCGTATCGTTTCCTGCCACTAAAGTCTGAGCCGGGCTACCGATCAGGCAGGTCATTCACCGCAATCAAAGGTCAGCTTAGTACCGTTGACTTCGATGGTCATCCGTTTGGGATCCTTCTGGCAGGTGATCTTGTACTTCGTTCCACCCACAATGCCAAGCCCAGAGCCGCCTAGTGGACGGAAAGTAATGGTATCCCCACTGGCCTCATACGGCCCGGTGACGGTGACCGGTTGGCGGTCGGCAAAAGCCAAGCGCAGGGTGAATGTATCCTGGCCAATCAACGGACTGTCGAAGTGAAATTGCGCACTCGTCAGGCCGTGATCAAGAATCTGCACAATCACCGTCTCGAGTGTCGCATCGCTGCAGCCACATGGCGTGCAACCCGTCAGGCTCACAAGAACAGCTAGTGAAAGAAACAGAACGACCCGGTGCATGATGAACTTACCCGTCATGAGCATGTTCCTTTTCCACAGCTTGGTGATTCAGAATATCCGCGCGTTGCACTACCTGATCAGATGCAATCAGTTGCAATCACTATATTATATCTACCTGATTTGACGCAGCACTCACTCGTTATTGCTAGCATGGACGGGGGAAATTCAGAGACGGCCTGAGAAAGGAGTTCCCATGACCGCCAAGAAAAAACCAGAAACTGCAAAGCGAGCCACACGCGGCGGGGGAAAGCCCGGACTGCGGTTTTATCAGTTGGACATTGACTTCGATGATCGACGAATACGGTACTCCACTTGGGGGAGTGTGCAACTCCGGTTCGTGGGCCGTAAGGAGATCATTTATTTCAATCTGGCGGTCGAGGGGACGTGGGCGGTACGGAATGTCCCGGTCCTGAGCCGGGAGGGACCAGGGAAACGGCAGGAGACTTGGTTCTCGTTTCCGCTCGGAAACCGCGAAGGCGAACGAGTCCGAAAAGTGGAGTACGGATACTCGCTGACAGGACGCCCGACCGGCAAGATGCCGCCCATGACGGCGAATGCGGCAGTGACCCAGCGTCTTTACCGGCTCCGCCGAGGGACAGGTGGTCCTCGAGAGCGCCCACAGGGAATTACTCCCCAATCTCCAAAGCCGGTCGAGGGTGGTGAAGTGAAGGGTCCGAAGGCAACTCACGACGGCTTTCCGAACCAGCCGTGCGGTCCCAATGAGTGTGTCCCCACGGCGATCTCAAACAGTCTGAAGTTCCTGAACAAAAAGCATAAGCTTGACATCCCAGACGATGACATCTCGATCGACAAGCTCAAGAAGCCGACCGGCTGGCACAAGCAAGATGGTTGCCCGGACGGCTGGGAGGATGGAAAGAAAGACTACGTGGACAGTGAGAACAAGAAGACAGGCAAAAAGAAATGGCCTGTCGACACGACCGTTCCGAATCAACCAACGCAGTACGCACAAAAGATTTACGACGCCATACGCCGGGGTTGCGATGTCGAGATCATCGCCAATGGTCACTGCGTGGCGGTGACGGGCGCCCAAGAACTCAAGAACGGATGGTATACCCTCGACCTGACTCACGATTCCAAGCAGCAAAAGAAGAAAGGCGAAGGAATTACCGAGACTGTCACGTACAATCCAAAGACCAATACCGTGCTCGCTGGCTCATCTTGGATTACCAACCAGAAACTTCTGTTGGTGGTGATCGAGTGTCCTAAGAAAAAGCCTTGATCGGCGGCATGAAGAACTAAGCTCGAATTGAGCGGCTCGTCGCCGCAAAAGGAGATTTGAAATGCTGACACTTGGTCTGTTTGTCCGGCTGGAGGCGAAACCCGGCAAGGAACAGGAGCTAGCCGCGTTCCTGATGCAGGGCCTCCAGCTCGCCAATCAGGAGACAACGACCCCACTGTGGTTTGCGCTGCGAATTGGGCCGGCCACGTTTGCCATATTCGATGCATTTTCTGATGAAGCAGGACGGCAGAATCATCTCAACGGGCCCATTGCCAAGGCTCTCATGGCGCAGGCTCCGAACCTATTGGCCGCGGCTCCGGTGATCGAGCGGGTAGACGTATTGGGCGCTAAACTTCCTAAATAGAGCGACGCGGCCGTGCCGCAGGGCGGAAGGAGGATTCGAGTTTGCCCATTGCAGTGGTGAGGCTCGGATCTCCGAGGAAGCCAAATGAGGGCTTGCGGCTTGGCACGGTCCGCAGGCCGCCCCGCGGAGTGCCGAAAGCGCAATTCGCGAGGCTGGATTATTACGATGTCTGGCTGCCGAATCTGGCTCCGAGCCAGGAGTTGGTGGCGTTTGCTTTGCGATCGAGGGATGACAAGTCGTGGAAGGCATTCGAGCGCAAATTCAGGGCGGAGATGAAGAAGCCTGATACGGCCAGGGTGCTTGACGTGTTGGCGGCGCTGTCCCATCAGACTAATTTCTCACTAGGGTGCTACTGCGAGAATGAGGAACGGTGTCACCGCTCGATTCTGCGGAAGTTACTTGCTGAGCGCGGGGCTGAGTTTTCCTGAGGCGCTCGATTGGGTCATGGAACGCGCCGGCCCTTCGGCGCCTGGCCAGGGAGCAGGAAAGTCTTGATCAACCCACCTTCGCCGCAGACCGTCATGCCGGAGAATCGCTTGTACCACGGACCCTCGGGCACATCGGGCTCTCCGTCGAGCCACTTCGCCAATAGTTCCAACTGAGATGCTGGAATTTTCCTGCTCTGGACGCGGTCGAGCAGATGCTGAAATAATGCGGGCGGAACGTTTTGGCGGCGGACGCGAGGCAAAACCTTGACTCCTGGCGTCCCGCGTTAGATCCCGTAGAAGCCACGGGTGAGACGCTCTTTAATCCGCGCGGCCTCGGCTGGATTCGACGCCGCTGCGAGCTGCTTCGCCAGCAGGCCCAACTCCTCGGGGCTGAGCCGAATGCCCTTGCCCTCCAGGACTGCGAGTTCTGCTGTTTCGATGGCGACCTCTTCTCCGGTTGGCTTACGCGCCACAACCCGGCTGCCAGTGAGAGCCTGCCGGACGAACCAGTGATAGACCGCCAGCGCGCTCTTGATCACGTCAGTTCGCTTTGATCCCGTCAATTCCGCCATTTGGTCAACCAGCGCAAGCTCGGCCGGCGTCAACACGGGTTGGATTCTAGCCATATACTCTTAATTGCTCGTTTTCTGTGTCTATTTTACTCTTTTCCGATCAGTCTGTCGAGCACCAGCCCGTCTTCACGGCGCCCACTGCGGTGCGACATAGGCGTAGAACATCACGATTAAGCCGGTGATCGAAGCCAGCAGGATGCTATGGCGCAGGGTGAAGCGGAACAGGCGTCCTTCGTCTTCGGTCTTCATGGCGGTGGCGGCGGACGCGACGGCGATGCTTTGCAGGCTGATCATTTTGCCCATTACACCGCCGGCGGAATTCGAGGCCGCCATGAGCACGGCATTCATACCTAGCTTTCCGGCGGTGATGACTTGCAGATTTCCGAACAACGCGTTCGAAGCAGTGTCACTGCCGGTGAGGAACACCCCCAGCCATCCGAGCATTGCGCTAAAAAACGGGAACATCACGCCCGTAGCGGCGAAAGCCAAGCCGAGAGTGGCGGTGGCGCCAGAATAATTCATCAGAAATGCCAGAGCGAGAACCGCGGCGATGGTCAGTTCGGCGAACAGAAGTTGCTTCATGGTGCTTAGCAGCACGCGAAGGAACTGCGCGGGCGGCATGCCCAGCAGGATCGCGGATAATATTGCCGCGAACAGACAGGCTGTCCCCGGAGCCGAGAGAGAATTGAACGTATAGACTGCCGCGTAGGGCGCGGGTTTGTTAACCACGGGCGGCATGCGCAGGATGACGTTGTGCAATCCTGGCCATGGAAAACTGAATGAAGCCGTGTTCAGCGTGGCTTGCAGTGGTTTGAAGCCCCAGGCGAGGACGAAAATCACAAGCAGAATATATGGCCCCCAGGCATGCAGCAGATCGCGGCCTGAATGGCGTGGGGGAGCGACGTGCGCGGTGCTGTGCTCGTCGAAGTCGAACTTGTCGCGAGGCTTCCAGAATCTTAAGAACAGCACCAGCGCACCGATGGCGGCGAGCGAGCTGAGAATATCGGTGACTTGCGGGCCGATGAGGTTTGACACAAGCAACTGAACGCCGGCGAAAGCGAATCCACAAACCACCGCAGCCGGCAGCACACCGCGAAGGGCACGCCAGCCACCCATCACGAGGACCAGGTAGCCGGGCACGATCAGGGAAACCGGCGCGCAGATGCGGCCGACACCGGCGCTCAAACGATCGAGCGGAAGACCAGTGATGCCGGCGAGCGCGAGGATGGGTGTGGCGATGGAGCCGAACGCTACAGGCGCGGTATTGGCGAGCAGGCAGATACCGCCGGCAAAGAACGGAGAGAATCCGAGTCCGGTGAGCATGGCGGCGGCCACGGCAACGGGCGTACCGAATCCGGCCGCACCTTCAATGAATGCGCCAAACGCGAAAGCGATCAGCAGCGCTTGCAAGCGGCGATCTTCGGTGAGGCTGCCGACGGAGTCCTTGACGATCTGAAATCTGCCGGTGCTAACGGTGATGTTGTAGAGCAGGATGGCGGTGAATACGACCCAGCCGATGGGAAACAGTCCGAATGCGGCGCCGTAGCCGATGGCGCTGGCGAGTTTGCCGGCATGCATGCCGTAGACGCCCAAGGCGACCACGGCGGCGGCGCCCAATCCATAGAGCGATGCCTGCCACGCCGGCTTACGCAACACGCCCAGAAGGACCAGGAGTACGAAAACCGGAACCGCCGCTACGAGTGCGGAGAGCCAGAGGCTGCCGCCTACCGGCGTATAGTTCTGCGGCCACATAGGGGACTATTATGCACCGGCGCGCAAGCGCAGCACAGCATCGGCGATGTTTTTTCTGACGCTTTCTGCTTCTTCTTCTGTTTTGTAAGGCTGGCGGGGCCAGAAGAATCCGCGCAGGCCATCCTTCTTGCGGCGCGGGACGACGTGAACGTGCAAGTGAGGAACGCTCTGGCTGACCTTATTGTTGATTGCAACAAAGGTGCCGTCTGCTGCGAGCGCGGACTCAATGGATTGGGCCAGGAGCTGTGCGGCGGCGAAGAACGGCTGGATCAGCGAGGCGGGCAGATCGGCCAACGTTTCGCAGTGCTGTCTGGGGATGAGCAAGGTATGGCCGGGGAAAACAGGGCGATGATCGAGGAAGGCTAGCGACGTTTCGTCTTCGAAGACCACCGGCACCGGCACGGTTCGGGCGGCAATCTTGCAGAATAAGCAGGACGCGGAGGGGTCAGCCATGGCCGGTCACGCGCTCGGCGAGTTCTTCCGGATGGTGGATGAGAAAATCGGGCGGACACTCGGCGAATGTTTCCGGTTGAAAGCCCCAGGTGACGCCGCAGACCTTAACGTTTGCGTTGCGCGCCGTCTGCACGTCAACGGAGCTGTCGCCCACCATCAGAGTCTCGTCGCGGGTGGCGCCGCACTCGGTCATCAAGGTTTCAATGCCGATGGGATGCGGCTTTTTCTGGTCAAAGCTATTGCCGCCATAGACGCGGCGGAAGTGCGCGTGCAAGCCAAGGCCATCGATGATTGCCTGGCTGAAGCGCACGGGCTTGTTAGTGAGCACGGCCATGCGGACGCCGGAGTCGCGGAGGCGGTCGAGGACCTCGCGCACCCCTGGATAGAGCACGGTGTGGTCGAGCATGTGGTCGCGATAGTAGCCGAGGAAATAGAGCAAAGCGTTCTGTACTTCGTCGTCCGTATAGTCCGGACCGAGCGCCCTCCGGATCAGGACGGGGGCGCCGTTGCCGACATAGGAGTAGACAGTTTCGTTTTCCAGCGGCGGCAGATGAAGATGCGCGCGCGTAGCGTTGACGGAGTTCGCCAGATCGCGGCTGGAGTCGATGAGCGTGCCGTCCAGGTCGAAGATCACTAGATCCATTGCGGTGGAGACGGCGGGACTCAGCCCACCTTGACACGACGGCGCGGAGCTTGCGCGCGGCGCATGGGCTTCCGGCGCGGCTCACCGATTTTGTACTCCAACATTTTGCGTTGCAGCGTGTTGCGATGGATGCCGAGAAGTTTACTGGCGGCGCAGCGGTTGCCGCCGGTGCGCTCAACGGCGCGCGCGATGAGCGTCTTCTCGAGAATCTCGACGGCCTCCTCCATAAAAAATCCATTGTTTAGCAGATGGTCGACGAGCTTTTCGAATGTTTCCTTCATTTCAGGTTGTGTTTACGCGTCGGAATCGGGGAGGCGGTGGACACCGTTCTTGAGAGTGTCCTGCCAGATACTTTTCACCTGGCCATAGTGCTTGCGAAAGCTATCTTTGAGTTCGCGGGGCGCGACCGAGGCAAACAAGTGCGCGGTGTCGATCACGTAGGGGGCCAATCGCGAGTGGACCACGGCATTAGGAGCGGCGTCGCCCGTGGAAGGGGTGAACGCCACGATGGCCACGATCAGCGCGACCGACATGAGCAGGCCACGCACGGCGCCGAAACCCGCGCCGAGAACGCGGTCGAAGAATGTGAGCCCGGCAACCTTGACGAGACGGCTGAACAGCATGCCGACGATGGCCCCGGCAAGCAGCACGCCGATGAAAACGATCAGGAATCCGCAGAAGTGCGCGACGCCTGGCGACTTCACATACGGTTCGAGAAACGCGCCCGCGGCGCCGTAGAACCAGAGCCCGCAGAATAGCGCGACGAACATAGAGATGAGCTCGATCAGTTCCCGTGAAAAGCCTTTGCGGAAACTGGTGATAATCGAGAAGGCGAGCAGCAGTATCAGAACCCAATCCAGCCAGTTCATAGCTCTCTGCCGGTCAGCAGCCGGTAGGCTTCCCGGTACTTCTCACTGGTCCTCTGCGCGACCTCGGGGGGCAGAACCGGGGCAGGCGGCTGCTTGTTCCAGCGAATCTCCTCTAAATAATCACGTACGTATTGTTTGTCGTAAGAGTTCTGCGCTTGTCCGGCTTTGTATGAATCCAGCGGCCAAAAACGTGAAGAATCCGGGGTCAGCACTTCGTCTCCGAGCACCAGTTTTCCGCCGATGAAGCCGAACTCGAATTTAGTATCGGCGATGATGATACCGCGAGTTTCCGCGTACGACGCGGCGCGCGTGTAAATGGCGAGCGTCAGATCACGCAGTTGCCGCGCGGTATCTTGTCCCACAACCCCTGCCATGCGCTCGAACGAAATGTTCTCGTCGTGGCCGGTCTGCGCTTTGGTGGAGGGCGTGAAAATCGGCTCGGGGAGTTTACTGCTCTCCTGCAATCCTTTGGGAAGCGGAATTCCGCAAACGGTTCCGCTGGCGCGATATTCCTTCCAGCCGGAGCCCGCGAGATACCCGCGCGCCACGCACTCCATGGGCACCATGTCCGCGCGCTTCACCAGCATGGAGCGGCCCTCGAGCTGCGCCCGGAATGGCCGCAGCACGGCCGGATAGGCGTCCAAATTAGCGGTGAGGAAGTGGGTTTCCGTCACGTCGCGCAGCAGCTCGAACCAGAAAATTGACATCTGTGTGAGCACGCGTCCCTTGTCGGGAATGCCAGTGGGCAGCACGACGTCGAAAGCCGAAAGACGATCGGTGGCGACGATCAGGAGCTGGTCGCCGAGCTGGTACACGTCGCGAACTTTACCACGGGAGAAGCGCTCGATGCCGTCGAGGCTGGTTTCTAGAATGATCGGTTCTTGGATGGATTCCACGCTGCCTTCAAATTTTACTCGGGGGCACCCAAAATCATACTGGGAAAAATCGGCAAAGGCAAACGGTTCAGCGGTGGAGATCTTCGGTGGCGTGGGTGATCGCACGGTACGCGTCAGGACGGCGGTCGCGGAACAGCGGGAAGCGGCGGCGCGCGTCGATGACCTGTTCACGGCTGAACTCCGCGCACACGATTTCCTCGTTCGCGTCACCGGCTTTGGCGATGATTTTGCCCAGAGGATCGATCACCATGCTCTTGCCGGACATCTGCCAATCGCCTTCGCGGCCCACGTGATTGCAGGCGGCAAGGAAGACGCCATTTTCGAGCGAGCGCGTGGTGAGGAAGTTTTCCCAGGGATCGCCGATTGGCGTGGCATACGGCGCAATGATCAATTCGGCGCCGTGCAGAGCGAGGCAGCGGCACGATTCGGGAAACAGGTTGTCATAGCAGATGGAGAAGCCGACGGTCCACTCGCCGATGTGAAAGACAGGAAACGTGGAGCCGCCGCGGAAGTAGATTTTCTCCAGGCTCAACAGCGCCGCCGGATGCACCTTGCGATACTTGCCGGTGATTTCGCCATCCGGATTGATGAGCATTGCGGTGTCGTAGTAGAGGCCCGGGCGGGCCATTTCGAAGATTGTCGACACTACGTGGATTCCGTGCCGGCGTGCCTCCGCCTTCATGCGCGTCTGCGTGTAGCCATCGTCAGGCTCGGCGTAATCCATGTAATGATGGTCGCGGTATTGCGGGAAGTATTCGTTGTTGAAGAATTCCGGCAGCACGATGACGTCGGGCTTCGAGCGCGCGGCCTCAGCGATGAATTCGCAAGCGCGGCCGACGTTTTCGTCGCGGGCCACTGCGCGGCTGTTCATCTGGATCAGTGCGATTCGCATAACGCTCACAGGCAGACGCGAATTGCCTGCGCCTCTATTTCCTTTCCGGCGGCGGCCAGCAGTTCCGCCGGAAGCCGCTGCTGCGCATCCTGAAACAGCTCGTTTTCTTCGCGCCGAATGTGACGGCGCAGTAGGTCGCAAAAGCGATCGAGCAGCTCAGCGGAAGGCGCGGTGCGCATCTCGTCGATCATGCGTTCGAGCGCGCGATGGTCGTCGATCAGCTCCGCAAGAATCGTCATCTTGCCGAGTTCGCGCTCGATCAGCGGAAACAGAACCTGCTCCTCGATGTCAAAATGATTTGTGAGCTCGATTTCATAGCGGTCAACGGCTCGCTTGGCGAGATGGCGAATGGTCGCCTCGGAGCGGTCCTCGTGCAAAGCGCGTTCGGTCAGAACGCAGAGGGCCAAGCCGTTGTGGTGCTGCTGGGAAAGCGGAATCAGCGCCGGGTCGCGAAGCATGTTTTCATTTTGCGATAGTTTTGCGTTTCGCGTCTGACTCTCTATACTCTTCTCTATGCCATTTTGTGTAAAGTGCGGCGCCCAACTGGGCGATCAGGCGAGATTTTGCGCGAGCTGCGGAAGTCCGGCGGCGGGTGCGGGTGACGCGCCGGCGGCGCAGGTGGTGGTCGAGCCGCTGGAGTACGAGATCCAGGGAGACAACCTGCAAGTTGCACGCATTTACCTCAAGCCGGATCAGGAGATCTACGCCGAAGCCGGCAAGATGGTCTATAAGACCGCCAACGTCAGCTGGGAAACGCGCATGAGCGGCGAGACGCTAGGCGAGAAACTGCTCGGAGCTCTGCGCCGGACGATTACGGGCGAGTCGCTGTTCCTCACGTACTTCCGTTCAGACGGGCCGGGAGAGCTAGGCTTCGCCGGCAGCTATCCGGGCAAGATTCAGTTGTTCGATCTGGCGGAGGGACAAAGCATCATGGCACAGCGCGATGCGTTTTTGTTCGCTCAAACCAGCGTGCAGTTCAATATCGCGTTCGTGAAGAAGCTCGGCGCGGGATTTTTCGGCGGCGAGGGTTTTATTCTCGAGAAGTTGACGGGGCCGGGAGCTGTGTTCATCCATGCGGGCGGCGACTTCGTAGAATTCCAACTGGCGGAGGGTGAGGTGCTACATGTGGACGCCGGTAATATCGTGGCGTTCGATGAATCGGTGGACTACGATATCGAGTTCGTGGGCGGAATCAAGACGGCGCTCTTCGGCGGCGAAGGTTTATTCCTCGCCAAAATGACCGGCCCCGGCCGCTTGATTGTGCAAAGCATGACCATCAACAAGCTGCGCCGCGAACTCGCGCCGGGCAAAACCAGCGCCGACGAACACAGCCCGCTGACCGCGCTCTCCGACATTTTCGCGAGCGAAGATTGAGGCTAACGGTTGGTCGTCCGGCTTCTGTCTACCTGACGCGGTAAACATACGCCTGTTCGACAAACATTCCGTCGATAACGTTGCCCCCAAGCCGCATTTCGTGAACGTTGGCTGTCGTTCCAAAGGTTCGTCGTAAGGCGCGCATGAGAGGATCTTTCGGGCTGACGAGCGTGATTGTAATTGCCGTTGTGAGATCGGGGTCAGAGGCTCGTATGGCGGACAACAATCGGACATATGCCTCCTTTGGGCCCTCGGTGTCGACAACGGGTGAAGCGATGTAGAGGCGCCACGCTTCGAACTCCGAGGAGTAGAGCCACAAGGCAACACTGACCTTGAAACCAGCCCGATCGAGTATCTGAAGCACTCGTTCGCCGGCCGCAATGTCGACGTCTACCAATGTTGCTTTATCCATCTCAGCACCCCGTGTTTTCGGTCAGAAATTGCGGAGAGAATCGCTTCCGCCGCCTCGCGTGAATGTTTTCGGTAGCGGCTCTGCTTTACTTGAGCGGGACGGCTGAAGCCATGTACGTCAGCGAATCGGCGAAAACGGCGCCGACTTGAACAGCGAGATCTGAATCACCGCCGAAACCTGCCCATACTTGTCGACAGACTCCTTGCGCACCTTGATCCACTCGGGGTCGGCGCCAAATGCATCCCAGGCCTTCTCACGCGCGGCCAGGCTCTCGAACGGAATCAGGTATGTGAGGTTGGGCATGTTCGGACCGAACATGGTTGAGCTGTAAAGAATGGGATGCACTCCGACACGATGGAAGATCTGGATTTCCGGCCCGGCGAAGCGCTCATGCAGCGCTTTGAGCTGGCGCCAGGTGGGTGAATGATAGACGCGCAGCTCGAAGATGCGCGAAGTTTTTGGCGGATCGGCCGGTGTGACAATCTCGGGACTGTAGTCGGCGGCCTGGAGAATAGTGCTCGATTGCTGATCGAACGCGGGCTCGCCTGAATCCCACTGTTCGAAGTTCTTCATCAGCTCCGCATCCTGGTGGATGCGCGTGTGCACGCCCCACATCTCGTCAAGCGATTGAAAGCCGTAGAGGGCGACCATCTGCGGCATGTGCGGGGCGATCAATGACTCCAGAAAAATCACCGGACCGTTGTGCCGCACCTTCTGCATCGCCGGGAGCGCGAGCTTGCTGAAATAATCGCGCATGCGCTCCACCTGGGCGCCCTGTTGCAAGTAAAACGTCTCCAGCACGTAAAATCCCGTGCGCTTCTCACCGGTAGCCCCGGCGGGGCGGGCCGCTGCCAGCATTCCCATTCCTCCCATCACTCCGAAAAACGATCTCCGATTCACCGATTGACCTTCGATCTAATATAACGCCGGCAATCCATGCGCTAAAATCCGTCTATGTCGTCACACTCCGCGACGGCCGCACAGGCATGAGAATCGCCGCACTCATTTTGATCGCCCTTGCGCTTTGTGGATGCTCGAAGCACACGCCCGAGGCGGCCGCAAGCGATGAGCGGGCGCCGGATTCCTACAAGGTCCAGTTCGATACCAGCAAGGGCCAGTTTGTCGTTGCTGTGACCCGCGGCTGGGCGCCTCTAGGCGCGGATCGCTTCTACACGCTGGTCAAGAGCGGATTCTACGACGGCGCCCGCTTTTTCCGTGTGAGGCCGGGTTTTGTCGTACAGTTTGGCATCGCCGGCGACCCGGCAGTCAACGCCAAGTGGCGCAACGCGAATTTGCAAGATGATCCTGTGGCCCAGAGTAATCGGCCCGGTACCATTACCTATGCGGCGGAAAGATCTCCCAATACGCGCAGCACGCAGGTCTTTATCAATTTGGCAGATAATGTCCGTTTGGATGCTACTCGCTTTGCTCCTTTCGGCGCGGTGACGCAGGGGATGGATGTGGTGTCGCAATTCTACAGCGATTACGGTGAAATTCGGCCTATGGGCACTGGTCCGGACGAAGGACGCGCCGAAGCCGAGGGCAACGCGTACTTCGTGCGTGAATTCCCTAGGCTCGACTACATCAAGAACGCGACGATCGAAAAATGAAGTACCGCCTGATGCTTTGTGTGATTCTGACGTGTGCCGCGGCAACTGCCGCGGATGTCGCCGCCCTGCGGTTGCAACTCCGTACGCGTGTCGAAGCGTTCAAGGGTAGTGGCGAATGGCACGAGGTGCAGATTGATCAAACCTTGCCTGTTTCCCGCACGGCAATCCTGATTTGCGACATGTGGGATAAGCACTGGTGCTCCGGTGCGAGCCGGCGCGTTGACGGGCTTGCCGCGAGCATGAATCCCGTGCTGGAAAAAGCGCGTGCGGCCGGCGTGCAGATTATTCACGCGCCATCGGAAACTATGGACTTCTATAAGGACGCGCCGCAGCGCCTGCGAATCCTGGCGTTCGCCAAGACAAGCCCACCGCCGAGCCTGGGCCTCGCCGATCCACCGCTGCCCATCGACGACTCCGATGGCGGCTGCGACACCCCGGACAAGTTCTACACGGCGTGGACCCGTGAGAACGCTACGCTACGTATCGCGCCCGAGGACGTGATCTCCGACAATGGCGCCGAGATCTACACTTTCCTGAAGAGTCGAGGAATCGATAACCTCCTCATTATGGGCGTGCACACCAACATGTGCGTGCTAAACCGTTCGTTCGCGATCAAGCAGATGACCAACTGGGGCGAGCGATGCATTCTGGTCCGCGACTTGACGGATTCGATGTACAACCCTAAGTCCCGTCCATACATCTCGCATGACCAGGGCACCGAGCTGGTGATCGAGCACATCGAGAAGTACTGGGCGCCGACCATGCTGAGCGAGCAGTTGATGCAGGCGCTTCGTGACGCCAGATAAACGCTCGGCCTACTCCGAAATGAGTGCCTGGTACACCAGCGTGCGCGTTTGTCTAAAATACGGGCCGATGGCGGCCTGCGGTATTTGCACCATTAGTACGGTAACCAGCTTTTCCTTTGGATCAACCCAGAAGTAAGTGCCCGCAATGCCGGCCCAGGAGAAATCTCCGACCGATCCGGGAACAGGATTGCGGCCTGGGTCCGTGCGGACGGCGAAGCCCAGGCCGAAGCTGGTGCCCATCTCAGGTGTGGGACCGAATGCGCCGAGAGCGATCGCGAGAGGGGAATGCCGATCCGTCGAAGGTGGGAGTTCATCGGAGGTCATCAAAGCGACGGTCTTTGGCGCGAGGATGCGGACACCCTCGAGCTCGCCGCCGTTGAGCAGCATCTGGCAGAAGCGCGCGTAGTCGCCGGCGGTCGAGAGCATGCCGCCGCCTCCCGATAAGACCGCGGGTTTCAAGGTCAGATCGATGGGCGCCATAGAGATTATGGAATCCGGACGGGCCAGCCGAGCGGCTTGCGAGGCGCTCAGATAGAAACCGGTATCATGCATTCCGAGTGGACGGGTGATGTGTTCGGCGATGAAAGCGTCCAGTTCCTGTCCGCTCACGACCTCGACGATACGGCCCAGAACATCGGTCGACATGCTGTACTCCCAGACTTCGCCCGGCTGGTGCAAGAGCGGCAGGTGCGCAATGGCCGAAACCATTTCGGCGAGTGATTTGCTGGCGAAGAGATTGCTCTTCCGGTAGATCTCGTCCACCGGCGAGGTGCCGAAGAACCCGTAGGTGAGTCCGGAAGTGTGGCGCAGCAGATCCTGCACCGTCATGGCTCGCTTCGGCGCGGCCTTCTCGACGCCCACCGTGACGTCCTTGAACTCGGGAAGGTACTGCGCCACAGGAGCGCCGATATCGAGCTTGCCCTCTTCGGCGAGGATCATGATGGCGACCGAGGTAACGGGCTTCGACATGGAGGCGATGCGGAAGATGGAATCGCTCTTCATCGGCGTCTCGGTGTGCCGTTCCTGAAATCCGAGCGTCATGAAAGAGGCGATTTTGCCCTGCCGTGCAATCAGCAGCACGGCGCCCGGAATGCGGCGGCTTTCCACATCCGCCTTCATTTGGCCGCGCACCCGTTCGAGGCGTGGGGACGAGAAACCCACTTCTTCGGGCCCCTTGGCGACGGGCAGTGGTTGGCAGAGCGCCCCAATCGGCAGCAGGGCGGCCAGCAGGGCGAGAGAGCTTCTCCGTGTGATGAGCATCGGGATCAGCTTACCGCAGCGGGTGAGGTAAGTGAGGACACTCGTCGAGTGACTACACGAATCGCGTGATGTTCTCTACCGGAATCCGATGCGGATCGAGGCCTGGTTCGTCGGGGTAGCCTAGAGCGACCAGCGCTGCCACCTCCGCGTGAGCCGGCAGTTGGAACTGCGCTTTCACCTTGGCGGGATCGAAGCCCAGCATGGGCGATGACCCGATCCCAAACGACTCGGCGGCGAGCAATAGATATCCAAGGGCGGTGTACGTGATGGCCCGTCCCCATTGATGCCGCTGCTCAGGCGTCAGATTGGCGAAATACGCAAGAATCCCGTCCCGCGTTTTCGTGCGCCGCTCCGGCGGCCATACCGGATGCTGAACCTCGTCGACGCGTGCAAGCGCTTCGTCCATGTCGCTGTATAGCACAATCACGGCGGACGCTGCCTCGACTTGCGGCTGCCCAAACGCCGCCTCGCGCAACTGCTTTTTCGCTTCGGCGCTGCGCACTACGACAAAACGCCAGGGCTGCAAATTCCAAGGCGAGGGAGCACGCGATGCAATCCGTAGCAGATCCAGCAGATTCTGCTCGGAAATGGCATCCGGCCGGTACCGGCGGATCGATCGGCGATGCCCGGCGACCTGCTCAAGTGTGTCCCGTGCACTCAAAATCTCAGCAGTTGACATAGGTGTTGGATTCGGTGAGAGTGCCATCAGTTGCAACAATACACGCAACGGTGCGTCGAACGGTGAAAGTGGGGTTCGTGCCGCCCATGTGTTGCTGGCGCCACTCGCCGCTATAATGGCCGTAGCGCGCCCGTAGCTCAGTTGGATAGAGCGGCTGGCTTCGAACCAGTAGGTCGGGAGTTCGAGTCTCTCCGGGCGCGCCAGTAGTTCCAGGCGCTTACCGAACGATGCGTTTACTGAACAGGTCGGTTGACTGCCTTCTTGACTGCCACCGGATTCAACGCCTCGTCCATTTTGAGCGCGGTCTCCCTCTTCGTCTCTTCCAACAGGTGGCCATACACCTGGAGCGTGAACGCCACGGAACTGTGGCCAAGAAGTTCGCTAATTGCCTTGATGTGCACTCCTTGAGCAATCAGAATTGCGACCGCACTGTGACGAAGATCGTGGAGGCGCATCTTGGGCAACCCTGCCAGAGCGAGAATCCTCTGAAACCGCCGCAGGACGCTCCTCTCGTCTAATGGAGTCCCGACCTTCGTCGTGAAGACGAGGTTCCAATTGTTCCCGCGCCATGCACTTCCAGCCAACTGGCGTTCTTGCTCTTGGAATGCCAGATGGTGGCGGAGTGCAGAGACCGCAACCGCTGGCAGCGTCACAACGCGAGCCGAATAGCCGCCCTTGGGTTCCACAAGTCGTAGCCCGCCCTTTTCAGGGTAGAGCTTCTTGTCGATTCTCTGGAGTGCTTGGCGGATGTTGAACCGGCCCGTATCGAGATCAAGGTCGGGCCACGCCACGCCCAGACCTTCACCCAAACGCAAGCCAAGGGACAGGACCGTGGCCAAGAGCGCATACAACCGATCGGTCTTGGCGGTTTCCAAGAATGTTCGGGCCTGCTCGACATTGAAATACCGGATGTTCGGTTTCGGAGCAACAGGAGGGTCAACGAGGGTAGCCACGTTTCGCGGGACATTGCCGTACTTCACGGCGGAGTTTAAAGCGGTGCAGAGTGTTCGATGGAGGTGTCGCACCGACCGCGGAGACAGCGGCCGGCCAGTGCGCTCGGATGCGGTCTGGCTTGCCTGGTTAAGGAAGGCTTGAACCCGCTGCGGCGAAAGCTTCTGCAAAGGTATCTGGCCTAAGGTCGGCAATAGATGCTGTCTCATCGCGAAATCGTAGAACTTCAACGTCTTGGGCCGAACCGTTTGCCTTGCGACATGCTCGAACCACCACTGCAGAAATTGACCGGTTGTCTGCTTTTCCGACGCAATGGGCAACCCGAGCTGCTGATCCCGGAGCGCTGCTGTTAATTTTTCCCGGACTTCTTTCCTAGTCTTGGCATAGAAGAACTTTCGTCGTCTCCTTCCGTTCTTCCAGTCGATGCTGACTATGGCTGACCACCGGCCATCAGTTCGTTTGTAAATTGACCCTTCATTTTGTCCGCGCTTTGCCATGTCGTCGACCCTTTCCCGTTTCCTCTCTGCGCTGTTCGCGCCACTCCCTCCCGTGATGCTGCCACCATGCCTGTTTTGCCTGCCGCTGGAACACACCAGCGCATAATTCCGTGCAGTATCGCTGGCTCTTCCTCACAGCTATGAAGAAAGCAGCCGGACAGTCCGGATTGCCACACACCTTGGTTCGTTCTCTCAAGTCGTCCAGTCGGTCGAGTGCGGCCTCGAACGGCGTTTCCGGCAACGACCGCAACATCCTGCTGTATTCCGGCTTCCACTCACCTGCTCGCTTCCACTCGTGGCCCTCGCGCCGAATTGTTTGCGGAACTGTGTCCCGCGCCGCTGCCTCCAAGGCCCGGTAGAGCCTGCTTCTAAGCTTCCAGCCGAAGTACCGGCGCTCGGCATTCGTTGGGGCCGCCCAAACCGCTTGCACTAGTTCCTGGTACGCGTGTAGGTTTGCCGCGGGCAGTCCGTCAGGGTTTTTGGGGAACACCGGACTGAAATCGTGCGCCGAATGAAGACTCGGTGGCAGTAGATCTGAGAATTTTCGCAGGAGGTGATCCGCCTGTTGCATATTGGCGAACTCCAGGAGAAATTTGTCTAGGTTGCCTGCTAGAGCACGAGTCGAAGGCTTCTTGCTAGAGTTCAATGTCAAATTGTATTCCTGCAAGCAATAGCGTACAAAAGAAGCATGAACAATGCAAGAGAAAACACTACGGACAGAACAAAGCTTCTCCTGCGGGCTGAGGAAGTCGCTGCCAAGCTTAGCGTCGGGCGAGCGACCGCCTACGAGATGATGGCGGGCCGGATCTTGCCGACAGTTCGAATTGGACGTAGCGTTCGTGTACCGTTGCGAGCGCTGGAAGCTTGGGTGGAAGAGCAGGCGAAGGCTGAATAGCGCTGATCGGAAGGCTAGAAGCTTTGCCTTTGACGCACCTGGACTGCGTGATCACAACGGCGGTGGTGCAGCGAATCCCGGAGCACGCCCGTTGGTTGCTGAGATTGCGACGGCTCGCGGACAGGGGCCAAGCCGCGGCGCCGCTCGCTTTTTTGGGGGGGAGAACGTCAGATGCCGGTAACACCACAATCGAACGATCCTTCCTCGGTGGACGCCGCAGTTGATCTCGCTATTCGCCTCCTAACACGTGGAACAAGCAAAGCGTGCTACCTCTTCACGACCGGCGACTGGCAGAAGGCAGGCTTCGAAGACCCGACACAGGCTGATCTTGTCTTATGCGTGCGGATCGCCATTGGCGGGCGAAATCCCGAAGTAATCGACAAAGTGTACCGGGCCAGCAAGCTTTTCCTCCTCGACCCCACGCGGTGGGATGGGGACGAGGGCAGGTATCGCAAGGAAATAACTCAGGCCGCGATCACGAAAGCCGAGGAGCTGATAAAACAGGCCTGCCCTCCGCCGGGAAAGAAGCATAAGCAAAAGAAGCAAGAGCAGGCTTCCGGCGACAACGCCGCGGCTGGGCCCGTTCAGATCTATTCCTTCGGGGACGGCAAGACTTATCAGCGCGGTGGCGAAGACGGTAGTGGCCTGATTCTTGCACACTTCGCGGCCAAGATCGTCGAGACCGTCGTTGTAGACGATGGCGCCGAGCAGAAACTACATTTCCGAATGCACGTGGAACTCCCATCCGGCGAACTGAAGACGTTTCAGTTGAGCGCCGAAGAGTTTGATCGCATGAACTGGGTTCTGCCGAAACTGGGCCATGAGGGGATCACCTCCAACGAACGGAACACCAGTGCGACGCTCAAACACGCAATTTTGTCACTTTCGAAAGACGCCCGGACACGCACGGTCTACGGCCATACCGGTTGGCGCGACATTGACGGCGATTTGGTTTTCCTGCATCAGGGCGGCGCGGTTGGTGGCACCGACATCGAGACCGACCTTCGAGATGAGGCATTGGATCGTTATGATCTCTCCCGCGGCCGCGGCGATTTGAAGGACGCCGCACGGCACTCGGTCAGTCTGCTCTCGGTGGCCGACCCGGCAGTCACGTATTCCCTGTTTGGCGCAATCTTCCGGGCACCTCTCTGTCATTTCTTGCCGTGCACCGTCATGCTGCACTTCGAGGGAGACTCCGGGAGCCTCAAGTCGAGCGTCGTGGCGGCCGCACTCGCGCATTATGGCCTGTTTCGGACCAAGACGGACCTACCAGCGCGGTGGGAGCATACCGAGAACATTCTGGAGAAAACCTCGTTCTATGCGAAGGACGTTGTTCTCGCGATCGATGACCTGTACCCAGCGAAGGGCTACGCCAGGGAAAAGATTGAGGGGGCTTTTGCACGAGTTCTAGGCGCGGTTGGTGACTCGATGGGTCGGAGGCGGATGACCAACGACCTACGCACAAAGCGCGAATACCACCCGCGCGGCGTTGTTATTTCGACCGGTGAGTACACGCCGGACTTGGCTACCTCGCGGGAAGCGAGACTGCTCAGAATTCCGGTGGACAAAGCCATCTCAAAGGAACTGTTGGCCGACTTTCAGGACGAACAGGGTCTCTCGTCGCTGCCGGTTGCCCTTGTCGAGTATCTGAACTATATCCGGTCCGACCCTAGCGCGATTGGCCGCCACGTGAACGAGCGGTTTGCCGCGCTTCGCAAGAAGCTAAACTCTTCCGAGCAGGCACTCCCGCATCTGCGAATGGCAGAGAACCTGGCGCACATTCTACTCGGCGTCGAGTTCGGGATGGAGTTCATGGTCCGTGCCGGCGTACTCACGGAGAGCCAAGCTCAAGAAAAGTGCGACGAAGGTCTCACGGTGCTTACAGATCTGATTCGCGGGCATGCCAGTGCGCTCGTGGAGCATCGGCCGGTTACGCTCTTCTTCAATACTCTTCGACAGGGCCTGGATGCTGGTACCTGTTACATTGTCGAGAAGGAGAGTGGCGCAATGGTCATTGGCGGCAACCCGAACAATTCAGCAACCGCGATGATCGGATGGTACGAGCGCAAGGCCGGCGGGGGCGGAAGTCTGTATCTCATACCTGACGCCAGCTTTAACTTCGTCTCGAAGCAGCTCCGCGCTAGTGGAGGCTTCCCGGTCACGAAGTCCGCGTTGACGCAGGCGTTAGACCACGATGGGTTGTTGGATGTTAACCCGAGCGCTCGGCGAGAGAATCGGCGAACAAAGTCGGTGGTGTGCTGTGGTGGCACCCGATCGGTCCTGGCACTTCCCTGGGACACTGTCCTGGAAGGGCTTATGGAGACTGAATATCAGGTTGACGCCGCAACATACCGATGACCCACGAGGCAAATTGTGATCACCAGAATCTCCAGCGATCACCACTCCTGGTGATCAGGTTAAGCCCAAGGAAACATTGAACTTACTACTTACTATCACCATATCACCACTCTCTTTGAAAAAAACTGCTACTACTACAGAAAGCCCATGCTCTATGCACTAACGCGCGCGCATCGAGTGTGCGTACACGTGTGTTGTATGTTCCGAAAAAACTGGTGATTTGGTGATTTCGTTGCTAGCTCACTGAATTACATGCCACTTACTTGATCACCAGCGCCGGTGATCAACTGTGAAGTGGTGATTTTCGGATTTTCGAACGATCTGCGACGCCAGGTAGTCCGCGAGTGCAGACGGCCGCAAGTTAGAACATGCAAGCCCACGCCGCCGGTCTGTCGTACTGGCTTCGGTAGACCAGTCTGTGACAGGCTCGGCACGCTAAATCGGTCGCGGGCAGCAACACGTAAAGCTTCAGGCAGCCGCGTGCGCACCGCGGGCAGACCATGCGCCAGCCTCTGGGGCCATAGACCGCCGTCACCGTTGCGAACCACAGCTGGCCCCAGGGTAACCTGCAGGAGATGTTGATCTCAGTTCGTTTCTTCCCGTCCCAGGCAAGCGGAAGCCGGAGATCGTCCATCGCTAGCACGGCGCACGATTCGACTCGCATGCGGGTGGAGGTCTCTGGCCTGCCTCTGCGCCCGCCCGAGGGTTCCGTCCCCCCGCCGCTTTTTCGAAAAGAGTCTTTCGCTAATCATCGCGATTCTGCCTGTTCAGAGGGAAATTGTTGAGCTGGAAGAGCAGTCTGTGTAACATGGCCATCCAGCCGGTCGACCTCTTCGTTGAACCAATCCGCCGGTTTGAAGATTTCGGGAGCGATAGGGAACAGCCATCCTTGGCACTCGGTGATCCGCCCCTCCGAGAGCAAGCTGTCGAGCACGTAATTGAAGAATGGGGCACGAAGACGCCAGAACGACTTTTGGAGCTGCCGACGCGTCATGCAGTAGCTTGGAGCCCTGTTGAGCGTCCTGGCCAGTCGAATTTGAAGCTCGAAGAAGGGTTGAAATTCACGGGCCCAACGGCTCGGCCGACGTTCGTTCACCGAAAGATCCGGCCGGTCGGACAGGTGACGGAGCAACGGATTGTGCTCCACCAACCGGTCCGGCAGTGGGGGGCAGAGCCATGTGCCGCCCGCGCGGGCGAAAAATCCGCACCGCCGAATGCACCAGGCTTCCTGATCGTCTGGCACTGTGCGGCGCGCGGCGTCGGGAATCCGGTCGAGGTGAATCAGGACCCACACCAAGCTCCTGTAGTCGGGCCCGGTGAGCGTGCGCCCTTGACCTAGATCTGCGGGGACGCGCCAGAGGTGCAGTAGATCCAAGGGCCTTTCCATTCAAGGTAGCCTTTCAGGGCAAGCGATTTGAGGACGTGGTTGAGAAAGCTGGCCGGGTAGCGCCAGAGCCGTTGCTGGAGCGCACGCTTAGCAAGCCGGCCAAGGCGGGTTCGGCCGAGCAGGTTTAGGATTCTCGTTTCGATCGTGGTCAGCGTGGGTGGCTGATATCGATGGAGCGGTTGGGCGCGTTTTGGATTCCACTTGCGAGACCGGTAGAACTGATCGTATCCGGCCGCCAGATGTCCGAGCATGGGATTATCCAGCACAAGTTCGTCCGGGAGCAGCGGGCAGCGCCAGATGCAGCCTGCCCGAGCCTGGAAGCCGCAAGCGCGAATCTTCCTGGCCTCGGTTCGCGATAGTACTGTCTCGCCGACGTGATCGAGCGGACGGCGGAGGTAAGTGAGAACCCAGATCAGGCTGTCGTAATCCGGGCAGCTATCAACGCGAGGACGTGTCGATCTCGACCTCATCGACTCCAGTGTGGGGCCGCTACTCCCGGAGAGTCAACCATGGGGCTTCACCTTGATGGCGTCGATGGCGTCGGCCGAAGCCACGGCTCAACTCCTCTTCATCCCGTCGCATTTGGCTGCATTCACGAAGGGCGCCCAATTCGCGTGTACAGTTTGGCGCGGCGAAAAGAGCCTCCGACAAAAACCTATACATCCCGATGGATAAAGATAGATCCCTATGGACGAATGTATACAAACAGGTTTATCCTTAGGATCGGTGGCTAAACCCCTTAAACCAAAGGATTGGTATACTGCAAGAGAAGCTGCAGAATTTCTTGGTGGAGAAGTCACTGAGGCCACGGTCAAGGAGTACTGCAAGCGCCAGGAAGTCGACGCTAAGAAGGTCGGGCCGAAGCAACGCTGGAAAATCCGGGGCGCTTCGCTTATCGAATTGCGCCGGAAATGGGGAATGGACTAGGAGCCGGCGCTAATGGCATTTGTCCTCACCCCTGTGGCATCATGGACGTTCCAAACTCTGGAACCTAAAAAAAGGGAAGCCCAATGGCAAGACGGAAGAACTCGATCAGGAGCGATCGTGTCGTCGGCGCCGCTGCTGCGGCGGTGGAACAAGCCGACCGTAAAGTCCAAGAGCGTCTTAACAGGGCGCTCACCCGCTGGGAAAGTAGGACGAAGCCACTCGTCGAAGCTGTGCGCTCGTCAGAGCACCTGACCGAAAGGGACTTCGCGATCCGAATCAACACAAAAGGTTGAGCGGCGTGTCGTAATTCGGATTGTCCCCACAGCAAAAAGTCACTTTCTTCGCTTTTGGGAAGAGCCCATTGGCGGATGCGTTAAGCTTATCTCTCCCGGCGTTTACAGGCAAGCAAGAAGCACATCGTCAACTACACTACGTCGAGGGCTACGTTCGAGACCTCGGATGCCAGTCATTGGTGATCGAGGAACATTATATCGACCGCGACCATATGGAGGACCATAGCGTCTTCTATTCAAAAAGTCTTCAGCTTTATCCTAATGCCTGTCGGCGGGTACATTTTTTCTCTTGTACGGCGCACCTTTTGCGACGCGAATTGAAGAGGCTGCGAAGCTCGCTCACGACCGAGCAGTTTCGTCGAAGTAGCGCGGATTTCTCAGAAAAGTACTACCTCGGATTCAGTGTAATCAAGCCCCTTCCGGGTTGTCCGGTCGGGCGGACGATTCTGCGGTGCTTCCCGCCTGACGCCGATAAGGGTTATGTCCGGAACTTTGGCTGCACATGCGACTGCAGAGCACATTTGCTCGGTGTCCCATTGTCGGTAAGAGGCTTGGCATTTCAGCAACAGGATCTAGGCGTGAGTGCATGTGCAACAACAGCCCTTTGGTCAGCCCTGCACAAGGCACGCGAGCTGGAAGAAGGTGCAGCCGCAACTCCAGCTCAAATCACGATGCGCGCGTCCCAGTTCACGATGCCTTTCGGCCGACCGATGCCTTCTGAAGGACTATCGTTGGACCAGATGTGCCAAGCCATTCACTCGTTAGGGTACGCGCCGAATCTTTATCGATCCGACACATTTGGCGTGTCGCGGGCTTTGCTCTATTCGGCCGTGCGGTCCGGTATTTCACCAGTTCTGATCCTTGAGCAAACTGATCGAGCTCACGCGGTGGCAGTTGCGGGCATGAAGGTCAGAAGCCCCCACATCAGGAATCTAGTCGATCCTCTGATTGACGACCTCGCTGGCGATTTGGCCGCGCTTTACGTGCATGATGACAGGTATGGTCCTTACCTCAAGGCGGATGTTCGACGGAGGCGCAATCGCCTCGTTCTACAAATTAAACTCCGAGATTCCAGCGTCGTGGAAACTTGGGCGCTTAGCCACATCCTCATTCCGCTACATTCCAAAATCCGCCTGTCCTTCGGCGAGCTTCAAAGAGCAGCGATTAGACTAGTGCGAGAAATACACGCGCATCGGCAATCACTGCTGGCCGGGCCTCCCACAGTCACGGCATGGGAATGTTGGATCGCCAAATCGCATTCTTATCTAGAATCGTTGATTCTAGGCGCTAATAAGGTCTCGGAAAGGATTGTTGCGGACCTATGTTCGTCGGTCCCATTCTCCCGCTATCTCGGTGTAGTCAGAATTGAGGCTGAGGATCTAGACCCGATCGACTTTCTTTTGGACACCACCAGTACCGAAAGAAATCTGCATTGTCTAGCAATTCTTCGGCCGGCGGCGGCGCGTATGCGAACGGCAGATCTCGCACAACTGCTAGCGACCCGGTACAGTTGTTCAGTGATTTCCTAAAGCATCACGTAGTCTCGGCACGTGATCGATGTCAGTCTCGACAGGTTCCCCTCGAAGGCGCTTTTGCTTTCGATAAGCATCGATGGCCTCGGTATCAGCCGTGGACTCACGAATTGCTCTACCACGACCCATCCGTTCGAAGTCCGGATTGTCGAGCGATTCTTCAAACAGGTACGTGAAATCCAACCGGTAATTCCGAATAGCCGTTGGTCGTTCGATATTTGGATCGAAGTATTCCGAAGGAAGCGTATAGTCCGTGTGATACCAGCCCTGATATTCGCAGTAGTCTTTGTCCCGGAACGATGGCGGCAACGTGACTGGGCATTTCGGGAGGGTGACGGTGCGCGGACGCGGCAGCAGGCTCGTTGCCTTTCCAGAGGGTCCATTTGATGCCAAATCGATCGTTCGCATAGCCAGTTCTAGTGCCTTGTCGAGAGAATCGACAGCGGGATTCGCGAAGTCACCTTGGGCAGTCTCCATGATCTCCTCAAGGTCGCGCAACGCACGGACGAGCTTTCCGGACTTAACCATGTGTCCGACAGAATTCACCGAGAACGCCATGCCGGCAGGAATGCGATGATCCTGCCACCAGCGCCTGTCGCCCTGTGAAGAAAAGTAATTCACGCCCGTGACCCATTCCCATGTCGCGCGTCGGTTAGTGGGTTGCTCTAGATAGATACGATCCAGAAAGATCCGATCTGTTGACACATCTTCCTGAAGATATAGCGAGCACACCCGCTGAGCAATACTTTTCACAGTGCTATTCGGGAGGGCAGTCGATAGCGCGCGTGAGCGTAGGACGATGATGAAACCACTCGCGCTGCCCAAGAACCCTAGCCGAGTCCAGTCGCGACGAGCATTTTGGATCTTCCGTCCAATAATCTCATCTGTTGCGGCAAGTTCGTCTTCGGTGAGAAGACAATAGCTAAGGAGTCCCTTTTTTGCCGCGATGCGCCCAAATAGACACGGTTGGTACTTCGATAGCCACTCGCCGAGCACTTGAATGACGGCCGCATCTGGCGTGGACGGGTCGATAACACGTTCGAGCGCGGAATGCAGGTAAGGACTGAAACCGACCCTGGCCCTCCACGGGTCATCCGTGAGCTGCTGAATCAATGTCGAAATCGTAGATGACACGCTTCTGCTACGCCACCATTCTCAAACAAGATTTTATCAACTTATGCTTCAATCGTAATGGACGATAAAGCCCCGGTTGCACGACGAGTCCACTGTATCGCACCGCAAAAGGCAGCGCGCGGTCTGCGTTTGTTCAGCTTGCAATTCGTTGCCGGTGCAGTCAGTAAAGCAGGCGGATCGTCGGGACTAAAGGTGGTCGGTCCGGATTGCTCGTCGGTTGTGATATGGCGGAGAATCGTGTTTGATGCGCTCGGCCGAGTCGTTTTCGCCATTTCAAGATACCTTTCTCATCGCCGCGACGCGACAAATCACGGAACAGCTCAAAGAGCAGGTCGACAGGGCAGACCTCTCCTACATTGCGAGCGTAAATCCTACGGAGTACGCCGAAAGCCTTGCGGTGCAGTTCGCGATCTCGCCGCTCATTGTCGATGTCGAGCATGCGGCCATGAGTCCGCGCGAGGAGACGGTGCGGGCGGAATGGTTCGATATCTATTCCGGCCGACAGGCCGGTGATCTCCACACGCGACAGATCGTAACAGTTCATGTGCCTTTCACCGGTGATGCTGCGGTGTTTCGGTATCAGGCCAGCACTCGCAGGATTTGTCCGCGTCCGATATGGGTAGCCGGAGATGAGGTGTGCTTCGATGTGATTGTGCCCACGCACCCGTCGGCGGATATCAAAGGAGAGGTGAAGCGCATGTTGGCATGCCTCAGCGAGAACGCAAGATATCTCAACCAGGAGATTGCCCGCTTCAACCAGTCGTTGCCCGAGCTGGCGAAGAGCTTCGTTGATCGTCGTCGAGGGGAACTACAGGAGCGCCTCGGCATCCTCGAAACGCTGGACCTCCCACTGAAAGAGGCGGATGCCGTACCCGCGAGCTTGTCAGTTCCTGTTGTACGAAAAACGTTACCTGCACCCAAGCCAGCGCCGGGCTCGACGCCATATCGACACGCGTGGACGCTCGACGAGAACACCTATGAAGAAATACTCCAGGCAATCCAAAACAGAGGACGATCCTGGGAACGATTGCCTCGCGCTTACGCGGGCAAGGGGGAGGATGCGCTTCGAGATGAGCTGATCGTCCAGCTCGCGTCACAGTTTGGCTGGGCGTCAACCACCGGCGAAACATTCAACAAGGCAGGAAAGACCGACATTTTGATGCGGTATTACCAGGAAAACCTGTTTGTCGCAGAGTGCAAATTCTGGCGCGGACGCCAGCAACACCTTGCAACGATTGACCAGCTGATCAAGTACCTCACGTGGCGAGACACCAAGACAGCGATCATCTACTTTCTGGACACTCGCGACGTGACCGCACCCCTTCGCGCAATTCAGGAGTGTACAGCAGAGCATTCGTGCTTTGTGGCACCCGATAGCACACGCGGCGAATCACGATTCGACTTTACTTTCCGCCTTCCCGACGACCCGGAACAAACATTCCACATTGCAATGCTCTGCTTCCACCTCCCCAAACCCAAACAGGACGAATCGCACACTAGCGGATCCAACTAAAAGAGCGGCCCAAAAAGATTGGAACGACGTTGTAGCGCACGCTCTCGACTGATGTTGACGGGCCGCCCCGCGCATCCCGAGAATCGACGGGGTTTTCGGGACCCGTTCACTGGCTGGCTCGGCTCTAGAATGAAGCACATGACGATACCGCTTCGCGTGTACGTTCACTTCCAACAGAACTTCGGCCAAATTCTGATCCAGGATACTGAGGGCAATTTCTCGCCGCTCGGGCAAGATTCACTGTTCTTGAATGTCGTGTATCTTTCCGACCACGATGTCTCCGATGAAGGACTCCGCCTGGCGTCTCATCGGCTGGACGGTCGAGAAATGCTCCTGCAAATGGTGCCTTGTCCTGACGGGCCACCGCATCGTGCTGGCATTCTGTTCTATCGAGAGCGTAGATTCGATCCCCCACCAGCAGAGTGCTTTTTGGCCGCGACCGCTCGGAGCCATGATTTCAGCTGGATATCGGACTTGCGCAGGGGCCAGCCAGGCAACTTCGTCGGAGGTTCACTCAACGCCCCTGAATTGTGGCGCATCGCCAGAAACCCTGATACGGATTCTGCGAACCGACTCGTCTTCACGCTGACGCCGAGGCGCCTGGCAAGCGGTCTCCCACAACCAAAATTTGAGGCGATTTCGAATCCAATCTTGCGCGAGGAAGCCAAGCGAAACTGGGCAGCCCTCGAAGTCAATCTGGTACAGTCGCAGCATCATGCCGCGGTGACTAGTGCCAAGAACGTCGCGGAGGCCATTCTTGCTGACCGGTTGCCGAAGCCCGTAGGCTCAACGAAGAAGCGAACCTTGGACGACCTGCTCGGGGAGGTCAAGACAACGCTTGAACGAAAGAATAGTCCAGGCTCAGGCGCCGAACGGCCACCAGTTCCTCTCCTCAGCTCGCTCGACTACCATTTGTTCAGCATATTGCGTGAACTCCACGCCCGCAGTCACCCGGAACGAGCGGAGAAGGAAGGCGGCCAAGTCAGTCTGGATCTCGCTATGACGGCGGTTCCGAATCTGGTCCACGTTCTCAAATCTTTGAAGCTGGCTGAGTGAGTCCTGGCAAACGGACCAACATCGAGTCTGCGCGGTCACTAGAAACTCCAGTCTGGGCCGAGAACAGAGCCTCAGTCGCGATCTACTCAGCTCGTAAGGCCTCAACAGGATTTACGACAGATGCTCGGTGCGCTGGAATATAGCTCGCGACCGCTGCAGCAACGAGCAGGCCGACCGATACCATCGCATAGGTAAGCGGATCGACCGGCCGGATCTTGAACAGCATCGAAGACATAATCCGCGTCACTGCCGCAGCCGCGACCAGGCCCATGGCCACGCCGATCGCGGTGAGCAGGAGGCCATGGCGAACGACCATTGCTGTTAACGCGTTTTGCTCGGCGCCGAGAGCGATGCGAATGCCCATCTCCCGCGTCCGCTGCGATACCGAGTACGAGATCACGCCGTAGATCCCTACGACACCGAGTAGCAGCGCCATACCTCCTGCGATGGCGAGCATGACGAGCGTAAACGAACTCCGTGCCATCGAATCGCGATAGACCTCCTCCAGGGTGTGGATACTGGCCAGCGGGACATCAGGATTGATCGACCACACGGCTTGGCGGACCTCTTTGAGAAAACTTTCAGAGCCGGCGCGAGTGCTGCGAATGGCGAAAACCGCGCGACGCTGTATGAAGACCTCATTGCCCCAAAAGTTCTTCATCATGACCGGCCAGTACACGGTCGTTGGCGCCTTCTGATCGGCGCCATCGCTGCGGATGTCTCCCACGACGCCGACAATCTCGCGCCAAGGATCTTTCATACCCTCGCGAATGCGTTTACCGATGGCCGCCCGAGGTTGTTGCCAAAGCTCACGCGCCATATTCTCCGAGATCATGACGACCGGCCGTTGGTCATAGATGTCGGTCCACGTGAGATCTCGTCCGGCTATCAGCCGGGTGCCCATGGTCTGAAAAAAGCCAGGCCCAACGAACTTGAACCGGCGCAGCGGCGGCATTTGTCCCTCGGCGTACGTCCGGTCCTCGGCGTATAGTAAATCGGTGCTGTTGTTTCCGTCGGTGGGAACGGAGTTTGCAAAGGCGGCTGAGGAAACACCTGGGATGGCCGAGATCCTTCTCAGCATCTCCTGCTGCATGCGCACCACGCGCTCCGGCTCCTTCACCTGACTCTCAGGAACGAAAACAGCGAGGGTCTGCAACTCGCGTGGGCTCGTGAATCCGGGCTGGACATGCCGCAGCGCGAGAAACGTCCGGATCATCAGGCCGGAGCCAATTAACAGGACCATCGCTAGCGCCACCTGTACCACCACCAGCGTATTCCGCGTGCGATGTGTTTCTTTGCTCTGACTTAATGTTCGCCCGCCAGCGCGAAGCGCAGCCGTCACGCTAGGCGCTGCGAATTTGACCACGGGCATCAGGCCGAAAAGGACTCCGGCGACTAGTGAGACGGCAAGCGTGAACAGCAGGACCACAGGATCGATGGTGATGTTTTCGAGACGAGGAAGGAAGGCCGGTGCAAGCGTGACTAGAAGGCGCAGCGCTGCATACGCAAGCCCCAGTCCGATGATTCCACCGAGCATCGCCAGAAACACGCTCTCAACCAGGAACTCCCTGGCGATCTGGGCCGAACCGGCACCCAGAGCAGTCCGAATGGCAAGTTCTTGCTGGCGTCCTTCGGCGCGGACCAGAAGCAAGTTGGCAACATTCGCGCACGCGATCAGCAGCACCACGCCGATACTTGCCATCAGTACCCACAGCACTTTTCCCAAATCGCCGATCACGTCCTGCTTCAGCGACCGCAACGTGGCCTGGATGTGAGCGTCCTCGAATATCTTAGGGCTGAAACCAGGTGGCGGCGGGAATTTCATGCCCACCATCGGGATCATTCGCGCGACATCGGCGTTCGCCTGCGTCAGGGTAACACCTGGCTTGAGCCTGGCAACACCGTAGTAGCTGAAGTTTCCGAGAAATACTTTGGCGCGTTCGAACTGAAAGGGGAAGATCAGATCCGGTTTCTCCTCAAAGAACCGGAAGCTTGAGGGCATAACGCCGATGATCTCTCTGGCCGTTCCATCCGCCATAATGCGGCGGCCGAGCACTGACGCATCGCCGCCGAATTTGCGCTGCCAATAGGCGTGGGTCAGGATCACTGTTTCCGGATTGCCGTGGGCCTCATCCTTCAACGTGAACCACCTGCCGAGAATCGGCTGAACACCCAGGGCCGCAAGTGTGCCGGAAGTAACGTCAACAGCCGAGACCCGCTCGGGTGCTCCTAGGCCGGTAACGCTGACGCCGTCTCCGGTCCAAATCCCGAAGTGTTGAAAGGTCCGATTCTCCTCCAGAAACGTGAAGTAGTCGGAAGGCGAGCACTGGACATCCTTGATGCCGATGCCTGGCGCCGTTTGCCAAACGCTCACCAGTCTCTCGGGATCCGGATACGGAAGAGGTTTGAGCAGAATGCCGTTGACGACGCTGAAGATCGCGCTATTGGCGCCGACTGCGACCGCGATCGTGAACAGCGTCACCACCGTGAACATGGGCGAGCGCATCAGCCTGCGCAAGACGTGTTTGAGCTGAGTTCCAAAGCCGCTCACGATATATGGCCCTCCAACGCAGGGCGAAGCCGAGCGTGCTATAAGCCTGATACGCTCCGCCAGAGGTAAAGTTCGCAATTTGTTTTGGAAGAGTGCCGCGTAATACGCTCAGAGCCCAAGTCTGCGGGGCCGGGAGCTGTGCATTGTCGTCCGGGCAGCTTCTGATAATAGCGACTGCACAACGGCAACGAAGCCGCGCAGATGGCGTAGTTCCACACCGGTTGGATGACGGATGACCGGCGATGCGGTGGTCGTCGTGAGGCAGTGGAGCCGGCGGAGGAAGCCCGTCCGGGTTTGAAATCGGCTGGGCATGTCCGCGCACAGGCGTGACCGCAGACACCCAACATCAGCGACTGTTAAAATGTGTCTATGGAAGCTCGTGATCTATTCGCGCGCGGGAAGCTTCTTAACCTGAATCAGTTGCGCCTGGACCGACCAGATTGGTCTGACCGGCTCCCGATCATGTATAGGCGCCCCACGCCAGCATCAAAAGAGCTTGTTCGCTGGCACTGGTCCTACCTCGTGCCGGTGAACTTCCGGGAGAGCTACGACCTGTGGCGGATGAAGCGCCGTCACCGCCGCAACCTCGAACAAATTGAGATCGACGAGCTGAACGAGGTCTGCGAACAGGCAATGATTGACGATTCGCCGGCGAAGATCGGAGCGATCTACGAGAAGCACGCCTTGCGCCGGGTCCAATCTCGTTTCCTCGTCGCGACGAAGGAGCGCCCACGGCTCGAATGCCTTGCCGAACGTTGGGACGTGGACTGCTCAAAGCTGATCGATCAAGGCGAAGCCAACGAGCAGAGCATTACGAACGTGCGCCGCGCCATCCACAACGCACGTTGGACATTCGCGGAGCGCATCGCGCGCACGCTGATCCCCGTACTCAGTCTGCTCGTCGCCTTGGTTGCGCTTCTAATGCGCTGACCCTCTTGTCACCCGACAACCACTCCATCCGATCAGGTTTCTCGGAGGGTCGGGAGGGCACCTCTTCAGGCATTCTCTTCACCTAATGCACCCGCCCCTGCCGTCGGCGACTCGTACGGAGGCCGACGAATGCACACCATTCTCCGGTTACCGCGTAAACGGGACAGAGCATGTGTGCGCATTGGCCGCCAGCAAGGGTCGGCGGACGCTGCAGCTGAACGAGCTAGCGCGTGCCCTTCGGCAGTCGCACGACGGCTGTTGCGAGCGTGCCTCTTAGCGGATCTGGGTATCCAGTCCCGCGATTTCGCGTTCGATCCGGCGCGCCCTGCTCCGCGCCAACGGAATCACCACCGCGAAAGGCGAAGCCAGATAGGCCGAGGTCAGCGCCACCGAAGGAACAACTCCCAACTGCGGAATGAGAAAGCCCAACAAGATCACCGCTGGACCGGGAACAAACGGCAGCAGGAACCTCTTCCAAATGCTCAGGACCAGCTCGCGCTGCCGCACCAGTTGCGAGCGGTACGCCACTGCGGTCGACCCGGCCTGCTCCTTTGCGCCGCGGCGCAATGAACGCCACTGGTAAAGAAAGACTACCTCGCCGATGAACGTCAGGACCAAGCCAATGCGCGGCAGCGTGTACGGCAGCCGGTAGAAGAACCAGGCGCACAGCGCCGCGGAAAGGATGGACAGCGAAGCGCCGGCCCAGAACGCCCTCCGCTTGTTGCCTTCACACAGCACGCTTCTGCGCCTCAGTTCGTCGGCCGGTATTCGGACCGGGTCCGCTGGCTGGCTGTGCCAGACATCCTGCATGTCGTCCGGTTTGAGTTCATTCGCCATGGATACCTCCGCGCCGCGAGCGCCGGGCGAGAATCTGCTTGATGCGGTGAATTTTCTGCGCCACGTTGGCCGACTTGAGCCCGGTGATCTCGCCGATCGATGTGGCGTCCATACCTTCGAGATAGGACAGGATGACCTGCCGGTCCACCGGGTCGAGCCGTTGAATCAGACGCAGAAGATCCTCGACCGCAGTGCGGCGGTCCACGGCAAACCGGTCCTCCTCGCGGAGCGGCATGGCCTCGATTTCTTCTAGGCTCACCAGGCCCGCACGGCTGCGGCGCTGCCTGATGATGTGCGACGCCGCCGTATTGTGCGCCACTTGGTAGACCCAAGTGCGCAGCGAACAGCGGTGGTCGAAACTCGCGAAGCTCCGCCACAGGGCCAGGTGAATTTCCTGCAGCAGGTCGCGACGGGCTTCCGGGTCCGCCTCGTAAGCCCGTGCGAGCCGCTCGAGCGGAGCGCTATAGTTGGCGGCCGCCTCCTCATACAACTCGTCCGGACCGCAACCACCGACCGATTCGGTCACGTCTTGCCTCACACCCAAGGTAGTCGATCCCGGAAGGGTGGTTCTGACAGATCTATTTCGGCTGTTAACGGTGGGCAGAACTCGACATGATCGCGAGCGCCTTAACTCGGCGGTTCAGCACGCTGCCAGTACCGATCCGGCCCGGTCAAGATCCCGACGCAGCGGTTGCGCGCACCGCGGCACGATAGAGGATGTGATATCCCCAAGACGCTGGTGATCGCACAAGTCAAACGGCAGTTGTACGGAACGCCCTGTCAGTGAAGTGCCCTGCCGTTCTGGGCGGTCGACCACTTGGAGAATGCCTCCGAGAAGATCTTCTTCGTGATCGGTCCTGTGAAGTCGCGCTCCATGCAGAAGCAGGTCGCTCTCTGACAGCTCTCGATCTGTAAGCGAGCTTGGCAACCTCCGGCCTCGTGGCGCCGCAAATTGTGGCCTAGCTGGAAGGCGTGGGTGGCCGCCTCTCCGCCCGCTTCGTTAAGCTCTTCCGTAAACCTTCAGCCCGCTTCTCAACCGTCTTAAACAAATCCGAGAGCGTAATTCCCAGCGCCTTGGACATCTTCTGCAGATTGCCGAGGCTCACGTTTGCCTCACCCCGCTCCAGCGTGCCCATGTATGTGCGATGAACGCCAGCGGCATCCGCAAAGCCCTCCTGGGAATATCCGGCTTTCTTACGCAGCTCTCGAATCCGCTCTCCCAGGGCCCTTTGCAATGCTATCTCTGGTTGATCTTGCACGCTCCTGAGTTTCGGGTTAGGATACTGGCGCGGTCTACATGCGTTAAATAGACATGTTTTACGTAGATACTAAAGCGCCCAGAACGGCGTCACTGGCGTTGATCGCGCTCCTCGCCTCCCTTGGCTTTCCGGCCCTCGCCAGCGATCAGCAGGCAGCGACGCTGACCATTCGCGCCGTGGCTTACCGGCTCATCCCTCACGAACGCACGACCTCTTACACCACACCGGGGTACAGCAATTCCAGCTGTTACGGGAGCGGGAATGGCACGGCCACTGACTGGGGCTACATGACCACCATCAATGTCAACACTCACACGAACTGCCAGACGGTCACCACGCCTCCGCACGAATACTCCCATACCCGCCGAACTATGGAGGTGTACAACCTCGTGGAAGCGAACGGCATGGGCTACACGATTCGGTGTACCGCAAGCTGGGTCGGAAGTGCGTGTAGCGGGCTGATCCCCGGCGATACCTTCTCGGCCGAAGTGAAGGACACGACCATGTGGATCATTGGCCGGAAGGGCGGCAACATGGGTAAAGAGGCTCGTGCGAAATTCCGCATCATGGACATTCGGCCTTTGCCGTCGGTGGCGTCGACTCAGACTGCCGCGCCAGCAATCACCCCAGTACCGGCGCCTGTGCAATCCGCGACTAACTTGCCTCCAGCAGTTGTGCCCGCTTCCGCCAACGTAGCCCCCACACCGAGGAGGCCTGCGGCGCTGACGACACCGCCGTCGCAGCCGGCGCCTGTTCCGGTGCCCGCGGCAGCTGAAACGCAGCCGATGGACCCCGAGGCCAAGCCTCTACTCACCGTCACCTCAGATCCGAGCGGCGCGTCCGTGGAAATCAACGGCGTATCGGTTGGGACAACGCCGGTAACCGTGCCCCTCGTGAAGGGAACGAAGTTTGAACTAGCGGTTAGGGAAGATGGCTACGTGCCGTGGGTCACGCACTCGGTGGCGAACTATGGCAAGTTCACGATGAACGCGAACCTGACGCGAGAAGTATTTCGCTGAACGTCGTTTAGCAGCTGTGTTGGAGGTCAGTTGGAAGCACCCTACTCAAAACGGATTTCGCTAACTGTTGCGCCACTGTTGCTGGGTGCGGCTTTCTTAGCTGGCTGCAATGATGGCAGGAACCTCGTCAATCATTTCGCGAATTCCGACCTGCCGCCGTGTGAGGTCCCCGCAATTTGGCGCGAGATCAACATGGGGCCGTCCTTTGACAATGCTCACGCCTTCCTTTGGCTCAAATGGCACGATAGGAAGCTGTATTACAAGTTCTCCATAAGCGCGACGCGTGTGGTTAAGGGTGCCGTGGATCATCCGGTCCGTCAAATGGTATCTGGAAACATGACACGGTTTGTCACGGGTGAATTCGATATTCTGCTGCTGGACGCCGAATCCTTCAAACTCGTCCAAATCAAGCTACCCGTTACGGAGCTGGTTCAGGAGCTTGCCGGCGATGAAACAGAGGGAAGATACCTCGTCGCGGGTGACTCTATAGCCTGCTCACACGAACTATACTGCAGCATCCGAGACTGGAATTTGGAATGGCGGTTAGTAGGAGCGCGGTTATAAACCTCTGCGCTAAATAGCATGACAATGATCCGGATGCTGTACGGTGTTAGGTAGTAAGGTAGCATTGCCAGGGCAGTTCAAAAGACGAAAGGCCATGGCCACTCCTTGGAGGCATACTTAGAGGCGCGTCGGCAGGAACGCCGCAGCCATCGAGTCCCGTGGATGTTTCCGAAAATACTCGCGTCACTCACGCAGGAGCGCGAGCAGATCGAGGAAGGGGTCATGTCACTGGAACGTCTCGCACGGGGCAGGGGTAGGCGTCGCGAGCGCTTGCCCGCCGGAAGACTCAAGAAGAAACCGGGCGAGCCTGATGAGGGATCAGGCAGCACGCCGGGCGAAGGATCCGCAGGCGTGCCATATGCGTACTTGGCCCGTCAGCCGCGTCGGCCGCCGCCGAGCAACTGGCGCTCTCGGAAATGAATGCGCTCCCGAAATTGTCGCCGCCTCTTCTTTAGCTGCTGGCACCCTCTTCCTTGTAAAGCCATGCTCCCATCAGCGCTGCGACGATCATTTCGATCAACCCCGCCGCAATTCCAATCGCCATCAAATGCCGCGGAAGTATATGGAGCACCATTGGCGCGACGCTTGCCAACAGGTAGCCCAGCGCCCATACCGCCGCCCCGGCGCAGACTGCTGTTTTGGGACCGACTCCGTAGCGTGGCCGAATTGCGGCGTAAAGCCAAACCGTGAACATGCCAACTAGCAGGCCCCAGATGTTGAAAGCAGCGATTTGAGCGCCACTCATCATCTCAGGCTTGCCAAGTCCTTTCATCACGGCGGCCCACCGCGCCTGGAGAATCACCCCATTCACCAGATACTCTGCCGCGTCGATAATCAGGCCGGCCACCAAACCGCCGAGAACCACACGATTCCAGTTGATCTTGGGCATTGGAGAACCTCCCGCAAAATGTTAGTTCAGGTTGGGACGCGGCGCAAGGCAGTCCGGCGCGCAGGTCCAGGTGGCGCCCGGTCGTGACCGAGATCGCGCGCATGTTCGGCCGGCAAGGCGGCAAAGCGTCTGCGAGGCACATGACGCCGGAGGAACGCTCCGCGCGCGCGAAGAAAGCATCCCTGGCAGCGGCGGAGGTTCGGACCGCGAAGAGGCTCTCGCGGGAGGGCGTGAAGCGGGACAGGCAGGCTGCGAGGCGGAAGCGGGCCGGACGGGCGACGTAGCCGAAGCAGCGTCCGACCACCAACCAATATCTTCTTCATTCAATCAGCGGTTTGCCGACTTTACGCTCATGTGGATTGTTTCCGAGTGGCCGAACCGCTAACAGACCAGCGGACCCGTAAAATAGTGAGCCTTTACTCAGCATCTATCCCGAAGGTCCCACGCCCCCCAAAAAGGCTTCTGGTTTTGTGTGCTATCGTGCGGACCATGAAAAGAGCCTTCGTATTGTTTCTTGCATTGTGCATCGCCTTGCCCTTTGCCGCTCCGCAAACGGCCTCACCAAAGCCTGAAGGGCGCGAGCAGATGAGCGCCGACGAGGCGGCCATCCGGCAGGTCTCGGAAGACTGGATCAGGTTCTATAACGCTGGGGGCGCGGCGAAGGTCGCGGCTTTGTACACCGACGACGGCTATTATCTCTCGGCACACATCCTGGCACATGGGAGGCAGGCGATCGAGGCTTATTGGGAACGCGGTATCAAGGCGGGCGGGCACATCGATTTCATCAAGCCGCTGACGCTCTACTACACCGGCGACCTCGCCTATTGTGCGGGCACCTACCAGGCGACCAACGGCGGTGTGACGGTCGATGGGCGCATCCTAATAGTGCTGAGGAAAGGGAACGGCAAGTGGCTGATGGCCGCGCATGAAACGGTAGTGCGCGACCAACCGCTATGAGTTGGGATTTCTAGTCTCCACTTACGGAGAAAAACCAATGAAGAAAAGAAAGAAGATGGATATTTCGATTCAAGATTGGCGCGCGGTCCCAGCCGTCTTCGCACGCTCATTTGTCGGATAGTTATTCGATCTTTTCGCGAAGCGAGACTATGGAAGAGATTCTGCGCGCCGAGCGATACCGAGCAACTGCTTACGCTCCATGATGAAATGCGCCGGTCGAGCAAGTAGTAGGGCGATCCATTGTGGCAGACCGTAGGGATGATAGTCAGGGGCTACGTGCCCGCGCACAATCAGGCGAGTACAGTTCGGCTGCAGCCGTTCAAGTATGAACGCCCAGGTCGTCAAATACCTGCCGCTAGGCGAGCGCCATGAGAGAACGAGGCTATGCTCGGGCTCATCCTGCACGACCGTAAATACGTCGGTTACCCCCGGGAGCGCGGGGAACACACTGCCCGCCTCGATGTTTTGAAACTCAGGCAGGATGCGATCCGCACTGCGGTGGCCGCCATTATCGATGAAGTCGTAAGCGTACCACCCAGCTCGGCCAGATCCCATCTGGACAAGCCAGGGCCAGACGTCATGAGGAGGGCGACGAATGGTGACCGCGTGATTGACCGAGCCGATGGGCTGGGGAATCAGGCCGTCTCCGGGAAGAGTCCGGGCCTGCTCGCTAGGAGTCGCGCGGACCTGCATGCTGCCGTAAGTCGCAAGCGCCGCGAGGACTAACAGTGTTCCGGAGAACACAACCAGTAATTTCCTTTTCATGGCCACGCCAACCGCAAGGGTGGCTTAGTGGAGCTTAGTCCACGCGATTGCGGGTGGGCGGGAGTGTTCGGCGAGAACGCTGAAGCCGATTTGGCGGGCCAGACCGCAGGAGTCTTGGGTGTCATCGTCCTAAGTGCGAATGCATCGAGGCGCTGTGCTCCACCGTTCTGCCGGCCGGTTCCGACACGCAGCTCACGAAAGAACAGCCATTCAGAAGGCGAGGCGTGAATCGCGCGCTCCACGATCTCAATCAACGCCGATTCATTTGGGTGTGGCGCGGGCAAGGACGCTTGTTGAACAGCCGTTCCCATTCCGGGATTGATTATGGCACAACCATAAAACAGTGATGCCCATGCGCGTTTTAATGCCGTAAACTACGACGGTGCCCGTCCAGAGGATCAAAGCGACATTCATGGAGCCGATGCTACTCCTGCCCGCCCCCACCTGCCCGAGGGCGGGAACTGGCCATACGAGCCGAAGCTGGACGGCTACCGCGCTGGCCATCACGACGGACGATCGGGTGACCCTCCAGCCGCGGAACAAGTTAGTCGACTACCGTACCCGCTGCGAGTGGTGATTGAGTCAATCGCAACGGGAGAGACCCATGAACCCTTCAAAGCTGATTTTAGCCATGGGGCTTGTGGCGCCCTTGGGCATGGCCCAGAGCAAGTACGTGAATGATGTGCTGGCGCTCAACCCGCTGGGCTACTGGCGGTTGGACGGCAACGCTAATGACGCAACCGGCCAAGGCAACATTGGCACGCTCACAAACGGCGTGACCTTCACCGGTCCAGGCGGTGGACCACCGATCGAAGATCCCACTGAACAGGCTGCTGTGTTCAACATCGCTGAGGATCAGTACATCAGCATGCCAACGACGGCCTCAAATCAACTCTTTGCTCTGGATTGGTATCACCCATTGACAATGATGATCTGGGCGAAGACCGGCTACACCACCAACAACATGATCTTATTCGCCAAAGAAGCAAACAGCGGCAACTACAGCGGACCGTATCTCGCCATCGACAA
>Ga0208043_1000012_pt1 | contig 196226 bp, 141 predicted proteins | sample Sb_taG_12_FD_187710 | JGI IMG/M metagenome (GOLD analysis project Ga0208043, IMG submission 187710) | Peat soil microbial communities from Weissenstadt, Germany - Sb_50d_9_AC metaG (SPAdes) (version 2) | ecosystem: Environmental > Terrestrial > Soil > Wetlands > Peat | place: Germany... | reverse complement strand
CATCGGCGGCAATACCAGCGGCACGGGCGATCTCGGCGTTGAAGTGACGGGAAGCGTGGCAGCCGCCGGCGGCGCGATCTCCGTCACCGGCACCGGGGGCAGCGGCACGGGTAACACCGCCGACGGCATAGTGGTTAGCGGGGCAGGCGCGGCGATCACGAATACTGGCACGGGTACGATCACTTTGAGCGGAACGGGTGGGGGAACCGGGAACAGCACCGCCGACCACGGCGTCTTGGTGGCGGTCGGAGCCGCCGTTTCCACGGTGAACGGCAACCTGACTATCGCGACAGCCCAGGGCGGCGGAGCGGGCACCAGCGCCAACAACTATGGATTCTTTGTCACCAACGCCGGCAGCACCGTCGAAACGACCGGTTCCGGCAGTGTTTTCATCACCGGCACGGGCGGTGACGCCGGCGGCAGCGGCGGCGGCAACAACGGCGTATTTGTCGGCAGTGCGAACGGCGTCCAGGCGACGGGCACCGGCAGCATCAGCATCACCGGCACCGTTGCCAGCGATGGCCAGGGCGATGGCGTTTATCTGAACGGCGGCAGCGTGGCTGCCGCCGGCGGAGCGATCTCCGTCACCGGAACTGGGGGCGCCGGCACGAGCGGGGGCAACAACGGCGTTTTGCTGTCCGGGGCGTCCGCAGCGATCACGAATACCGGCCCGGGTACCATCACTTTGAGTGGCACGGGCGGGGGCACCGGAAACAGTGGAACGGATTACGGGGTTGAAGTTTTTGGCGGCGGCGTCATCTCCGCTGCCAACGGCAATGTGTCGGTGACTGGATTGGGAGGTGGTGCGGGCACGGGGGTCAACAATTTCGGGGTCATTGTCACCGTCGCCGGCAGCACCGTCAAAACGACTGGCTCCGGCAGCGTTTCCATCACCGGCACGGGCGGCGATACCGGCGGCAGCGGCACCAACAACTACGGCGTATTGGTCAACGCCACAAACGGCATCCAGACGACCGGCACTGGCAGCATCACCGTGCAAGGCACCGGCGGAGCGAGCAGCGGCGGAAGCAATGTAGGCGTTGAGATCGTCGGTTCAATCACGGGCGCGAGCGGGGATAATATCACCGTCACCGGTATCGGAGGAAATGACACCGGGAACAATAACCACGGCGTCCAGACCACCGGCAGCATCTCCACCACCGGCGCCGGCACCATCAGCCTCAGCGGCGTCGGCAACGGCAATACAAACAGCGGCACCGACTATGGCGTTTATCTGAACGGTGGCGCCGTCATCTCCGCTGTCAACGGCAATGTCTCGGTGACGGGGCTCGGCGGCGGCGCGGGCACCGGCGCCAACAACTATGGAATCGTTGTCATCGGTGCAGGCAGCACCGTCGAAACGACCGGCAGCGGCAACGTTTCCATCACAGGCACGGGCGGCGGTGCCGGCGGCAGCGGGGGGTCTAACCACGGGGTAGATGTCACCACCGCCAACGGCATCCAGACGACCGGCACTGGCAGCATCACTGTCGCCGGCACCGGCAGCGCCAGCAGCGGCGGAAACAATGTAGGCGTTGTTGTCGTCGGTTCAATCGCGGGCGCGAACGGGGATAATATCACCGTCAACGGTATCGGAGGAAATGACAGCGGGAGCAATAACGACGGTATCTGGGTGGCCGGCGGCAGCATCTCCACCACCGGCGCAGGCACCATCAGCCTCAGCGGCGTCGGCAACGGCAACACGAACAGCGGCGGCGACTATGGCGTTTATCTGAACGGTGGCGCGAACGTGTCTGTGGTCAACGGCGCCCTGGCGGTCAACGGCACGGGCGGCGGCGCCGGCACGGCCGGCGTCGACTACGGCGTCTTGGTGGCCGGCGGCAGTATCATCGAGACAACGGGCTCGGGCAATGTCTCCGTCACGGGCACGGGCGGCGATAATGGCGGCTCCGGAAACGGCAGCTACGGCATCTATATCAACACCAACGGCACGGTCAAGAGCACGGCCACGGGCGGCGGTGGCATCACGCTCATCGGCTATGGCGGTGACAATGGCGGCAGCGGGAACAGCAATGTCGGAACCTTGATCAACAGCCCAGGCACGGTGAGCAGCGTCGACGGCAACATCCTCATCGACGGCAATACCGGCGGAAGCGGAACGCTCTCCAACACGACCGGCGGCTTAAATAATGGCGTCTCTGTTTACGGCACGATTTCCTCCACGGGCAACGCCACCATCACACTCAATGGCCTCGGCGTCGGCACGGGGGCGGGTGTTGAAGACTTCGGCGCCGAGATCGGTCCCGGTACCCAGATAACCAGCGCAACGGGCAATATCAGCATCACCGGCACGGCCGCAGCAAGCACGACGGGAGACGACGTTTGGGGCGTGTATTTACACGACGGGGCGGTAGTGCAAAGCACCGGCGCGGCAACGGTTTCGGTTACCGGCCTCGGCGGCGGATCAGGTGCGAGCAATGGCGATTTCGGTATCTATATCAAAAACGGCACGGTCAAGAGCACGGCCACGGGCGGAGGCAATATCTCCCTGGCCGGCCAGGGCGGCGCCAGCAGCGGGAATAGCAACTTCGGAATTATTTTTAACGGCGGAACTGTCACCGCCGCCGGCACCGGCGCGATCACCGTCAGCGGCACCGGGGGTGGCAGCGCAAACAGCGGCAACGATTCCGGCGTTAATGTGTCGGCCGGCGGCGTCATCTCCGCTGCCAACGGCAATATCTCGGTGAGCGGTGTAGGCGGCGGCGCGGGTACGGGAGTCTTTAACGTCGGTGTCTTGACTGTCGGCGCGGGCAGCACGATTGAAACCACCGGTTCCGGCACCGTTGCCATTACCGGGACGGGCGGCGATACCGGCGGCAGCGGCGGCTTCAACCCCGGGGTATATGTCAGCAATGCGAACGGTGTCCAGGCGACGGGCACCGGCAGCATCAGTATCGTCGGCACCGGGGGCAATACCAGCGCCAGCGGCAACGACTACGGCATTTTCGTGACAGGAAGCGTGGCTGCCGCAGGCGGCGCGATTTCCGCCACCGGAACCGGGGGCGGCGGCACGGGAAACGGTCACCCCGGCATACAGCTTAACGGCGGCGCGATCACGAATACTGGCACCGGCACGATTACGTTGACCGGCACGGGCGGCAATGCCAGCGCCCTCGGCAACGACTACGGCGTCTCCGTGCTGGGCGGTACCGTCTCCGCCGTCAACGGCAATCTCACGATCAATGGCACGGGCGGCGCCGCAGGCACCGGCGGTGGGAGCTTCGGCGTATTTGTCCAATCCGCTGGCGGCACCATCGAGACGACCGGTACAGGCAATGTGTCGGTCACGGGCACGGGCGGCGATGCCGGCGGCACGGGCGGCGGCAACTTCGGCGTCTATATCAACAACGCAAATGGCATCCAGACCACCGGCTCGGGAAGCATCTCCGTCACCGGCACGGGCGGCGCCACCAGCGGCGGAAACAATGATGGCGTGTTCCTGGCCGGCGGATCAATTACAGGCGCGAGCGGACAGAATATTCTCATCACCGGCACCAGCGGAAGCGGCGGTGGCACTTACGGGTTCTATGCCGACCCGGCCAGCAGCGTCAATGCCACGGGCTCGGGCAACACCACCATCGTCACCGATGCCGATTACTTCGGCGCTGCCTCAACGCTGACCACTGGCAGCGGCCGTTGGCTGGTCTATTCCGTCAACCCCGCGAATAACAACGACAGCAGCTTAAGCAATAATTTCGTGCGCTACAGCTGCACCTATGACGGCTCCTGCCCCATTTTCCCCGCCACCGGCGACGGCCTCCTGTACAGCACGCCTGTCACCGTTCCTGGCACTGTGGTTGGCGCCGTCGACGGTGGTGGTGATGGCAGTGGGGGCGGTGATGGTATAAGGACGACGCATAACACATCGGCTTCCGTCGGGTCGGGCAATCCCTGCGTAGCCACGGCGGCGCAAGACACCTTGCCGAATCAAATGACGGCGATGCTGGATTTAATCAAGGTCTCCACGGAACTGGCGGAAACGCTGCCCTTTTACAAAATACAGACCCGTTCTTATGATCCTTATCACATAGCATGCGGCGATTCTGAGCCCTCACCAAAAGATAGTGCCCCCATTCCTTGACCTGCTCCTGACTCTTGCCTTCGTAAGTTAGGAAGGAAAAAAGCGTGGGACAGGGCCTCATTTGGTTTATGGCTTCGCGGTTATAGCCGGCGTTGGCCGCCATCCAGCGGCAAACGTTTTGCTTCCGCGATTTGCTTCCGCGATTGTTCCGGCGTCATTTTTACGGCGGGCGCGTCTCGTTGTTTTGCGGCATATTCGACCATTACCACTGGCGCAGAGACGGCGGGCTCAGAAACGGGAAATTACGCCCCTTGCGGTCGCCCGCCCAGGCTCCCAGGCTGGTGGCTTAGCGTACAATTTTGAACCCTTAGAGGAGTGACCCCAGCAAGCGCAGGTAGGCAGAAGCAAGGCTTCCCGGTCAAAGGCCGGCGTATTTTCCTCATAATGTTTAAGTGACTGATTTCACGTTATAGATGAGCTCAATCCAGTGTCATCACCAGCACCTTAACCCCATGTTAACTGCGGCGGGTTTAATATTGTCTGGTCAGTATTTAACTGTCATTGAAAGTTTTAACATGGGCATTAAGCAGACATTTTCAGATCTTAAAGAGCGTTGGAATGAATTTCAAAAAGAGCATCCTAAAACCGCTACTGCCGTAAAGGTGGCAGGTGCTGCTCTCGCCGTTCCTGCCGCGATCGGCGCATTGTCAGTCGGGGCGCTTGGACTGGCGGTTGGTCTCTTACATGCGGCCATGATCGCGGCACCTCTTGCGGGGCTGGCTTTCCCGTTGACCGAGGCTGCCCTGATCGGCATTCACGTAGCGCTTCCCCTGGCGGCGACCGCGGCGGCAGTTGTCGCCGGCGGCAGCGCAGCCGTGGGCGGCGTCACTTACGCAATTGAAAATGCGCACATCAGGAGCGCGCAAAATGCCGCTCAAGCGGCCAAGCCTGCCGCCGTCCAGGAAGCCGCCGTAACGTCGAAGCCGAAGGTCGCCGGCGGCCCGGCCAGTACCCTGGCGCCGGCGGCGCCTGTGGCTGATTCAACCTTCACGCGCGCAAGGCAGGAACCGGAAGCCCGGCAGGCCCAGGCCGTAGCGCCCCCGAATGCAGCGGCGGGCGGGCGCGGGCAGGACGAATACGGTCGCGCAACTCCTGCTGCGCCCGACGCCCCGAAAGTGGTTGCCGCGGCGCAAGAAGCCGCCGCCACGCAACCCGTCGTGGTGGCAAGCGCACAGCCGGAGGCGAAGCCCGCCAAACCCGCTGCGCCTCAGGCAAGCAGTAAAAGCGCCCTCAGGATTTAGGCGGCCCCCGGCGCTCGAACATGTCAATTGCGAAGAGCCACGCCTATGAGCGATGTCCCCCTCAACGCCGTCGCGATACTGTATTGATCGGCTATGGATTGCGGAGCGGCCCGAGCTTTGGCGTTGCCTTGTCCGGTGTTCTCTTGCGGCGCCTTCACAGCGGAGTGCGCTGTGGGGCTTCCGCTGCATCGGAGGGAGCTGCAAAAAACACCAAAAAGAAAAGGATCATTCTGACCTTCATGAGTCTTTCTAAATAACATTCTGTAAGAAAGCAATTGAATGCATCGAGCGGCTGCAGTACGCGGCGAACAGGCTGGTCCGACAAAGGCGCGGACCCGGCCCTTATCGGACAGCTTCCAAGAATCTTGCGGGAAATGCAGGTGTTTCAACGCATGTCAGCTTGGAGTACACTCCAACCTGACCGCTCCCAACTATACCTTTCCGGGGCGATATACAAAACACCTCCAATTCCGAATTCTGCGGTGATCCAGAAACACAAAACTTTGGTTTTATGGGAAGCGCATCACGGCGGCGGATTTCGTCTCTGGCCCAGCCATTTGACCGCCTTCCCGAGGTGTTCCCTCAACAGCTCCTCGGTGAAGGGCTTCACGATATAGCTGAGGGCGCCGGACTGCATCGCCTTGCGCATACAGCGCTCCTCCGATTCAGCGGTGACGAGGATAATGGCGACATCATCGTACCTCCTGTCCTCTCGCCACTGCTCGAGCAGGGAGATGCCGCTTTTACCGGGCATGAGCCAGTCGAGAAAAACAATGTCGTACCGGAGCGCATCCATTTTGGAGTTGGCCTCCACCGCGTTTACCGCAGAGTTCAGATGCTTGAAACCGGCTCGTTTGAGCATATTCCACATCGTGGAGCGAAATGTGAGGCTGTCATCAACGATCAGCGCTCTCAGGTATCCTACTTTCACACTTTTCATTTTCGCCTCAATTTTTACGACGACTTCACAGGAGTGACACGGTCAGTAGATTTCTAGCGGACAGGATATTGCGGAAAATGGAAAAATTCAGACTGATGCAGCCGGTCGCGGCTTCATAGCCGGCCGCTATGTTTTCGACCACAGGCAGGTCCCTCGACACGTCGAATCCCTTCTGATTGACAAAGGTCTTTACTTGCCCGCCGAGGATATTGGAAATTTCCGACGCTACGTCCCTCAATGTGTCCTCGGAGTTCGCGGCTTCCAGCGGGAATACGGCCACGACCAGAGTTTTGAGCAGGTTGTCGTCGACTGCAACACGGAGCCGGAAGGAGGATGGACCCTGCGCCAGAACGACGCTGGCGGCGTAACCGGGCGGGACGTCCCGCTTGGTTCGGCCCTGTGCCGCATACATTTTTTGGCTAAATAGTCCTTTGACCGTCTTCAGCACAGCATCAGTGATGACCTGCGTCAATTCGCTGCCGGTCCGGTCCATAACCTGCCGTAGAAAATCATTTTCCTGAGCGCCCGCAGTCCCCGTCATGCTGCCTCTTGCAGGACCTTGGCGTGGTTTGTGAAATCTTTGAGAAACCGGGATGCCATAACCACCCTTCAAAAAAAGAGGTCTCCCGGAAGATTAGCCGAATGCCGGCACGTCTGAAAGGAGCTTTGAGGGGTCAAAGACCAGAAGGACCAGGATAACGATTGACGCCGCGTGCTGCTCTTACTTCGTTATTCTGCAAAGAAGTTACTAACTACTTGAAGTTAATAACTATGTTACCGGCTGCCTGCTTTATGGCGCTGCAATTAACACGGATTCTATGAAAACTTAAATCAAAGTTTATCTATTTATCCCATACTAGTAGTAGGGGCGATCCATATCCGACTCGGTGTTCGGAGTCGAAAACGACAGGAAAAACAAGATACGGGGGACGGAAATGTATGACAGTTCATCAGGTCAATGGCGTGGTCGCCGGACGGCGGGTTCGACAGCTTCGCTCCTGTTAGCTTCATTCCTTTTCCTGACCCTTCTGTTCCTTGCTCCTGACGCCCGCGCGGCCACGTCGGCCAGCGGCACGAAGATTCCATCAGCGTCCCAGATCGTCGACGCCGAGAACAATGCTTGGACGGTTGCTTCCGGCGTCGTCTATGAAAACGGAAAAACGGCAGGCTACTCAGCAAATGTCATCCTCCTGCTTTATTACAACGGCCTCCTGTACCACGAAAACAGCTCGTACAACTGGTGGTCGTGGAATGGCACCTGGGTATCGAGTAATGATCCAAGAACTGTATCCGCCAGCGGCACGACGATTCCATCAGCGTCCCAGATCGTCGACGCCCAGAAGGATGTCTGGACGGTTGCATCCGGCCTGATCTATAGAAACGGCGTGCAAGACCCGGTCAGCTCCAATGTGATTCTCCTGCTCACCTATAACGGCCTCCTGTACCAGGAAAACAGCTCTCATAATTGGTACCGGTTCAGCAGCTGGGGCACATATTGGACGGCTCTCGGCGGCGATCCGCGCGGGCCTTCGGCCAGCGGCACGACGATTCCATCAGCGTCCCAGATCGTCGACGCCCAGAACAATGTTTGGACACTGGCATCCGGCTTGATCTATAGAAACGGCGTGCACGACTCGGTCAGCTCCAATGTGATTCTCCTGCTCACCTATAACGGCCTCCTGTACCAGGAAAACAGCTCTCATAATTGGTACCGGTTCAGCAGCTGGGGCACATATTGGACGGCTCTCGGCGGCGACCCGAGAACTTCGACGAGGGCGTCAGCCAGCGGCACGACGATTCCGTCAGCAACCCAGATCATCGATGCACAGAACAATGTCTGGACACTGGCATCCGGCCTGATCTATAGAAACGGCGTGCAAGACCCGGTTAGCTCCAACGTGATTCTCCTGCTCACCTATAACGGCCTCCTGTACCAGGAAAACAGCTCTCATAATTGGTACGGGTTCAGCAGCTGGGGCACATATTGGACGGCTCTCGGCGGCGACCCGAGAACTTCGACGACGGCGTCAGCCAGCGCCAAAGCGTTGTTAACCTATCTGCAGGGTCTGGCGGGCTCGCAGATCCTCTCCGGACAGCATTCCAATTATTGGGATGGGAACGTGATGGATGAATTCACGGGCTCGATGCCAAACGTCACTATCGGCAGCACGGGGCTGACGCCGGCGATTCTCGGTACCACGATTAGCCAGGTCGGCAGCCAGGAGGACGGGGTCACGCTCTCGAACCAGTGGCTCGCCTCCGGCGGCATCGTCGAGGTCTCGGTGTGGCCAGTAAATCCATACACAGGCGTCGATGACAATACGCGGACAGGTTTCACCTTCAGCGACATCTACACGCCAGGTAAAGCTCTCAATACAAACTGGAACAATTACCTGGATACCCTTGCCGCCAAACTGAAAGCGATCAATGGCCCTGTGATGTACCGGCCGTTCGTGGAGCTCAATGGCAACTGGTCCTGGTGGGCTGGTCAGCCGACCGGAGAGTTCATCGCGCTTTGGCAGTACACGTATAACTATATGGTGCACACCAAGGGCGTGACCAATGCCCTGTGGATCTACAACGTCAATGAGGATCTCGGCAACTACACGGCCTATTATCCAGGCAGTTCCTATGTCGATATCGTGAGTTGGGATAGCTACCCGCCGGACGCAGGAGATGCTACTTGGTACAACGCTTTAGCAACCCTTGGTAAGCCAATCATCCTAGCCGAGGCTGGCTGCACGACGAATAATACGGCATATTCAGGAGACTACGGCACGGTCCTCGCGGCGGTGAAAGCGAACTTCCCAAAAGTAGTGGGCATCGTCGTCTGGTCCCAGAGCTGGGCGCTCTCGGAGCAGTACGGCGCTTCGACTTTCATGAACGATCCGAAGATCGTCAACCGCAACAAGTTGCCATCAGGGCTCTGATGCAAACGACATTGATTGTTAACCGACTATCCCACGCGGTGTCCGGATTCGAAAAGGGCAGGAAAAACAAGATACCCGTTAATCCTCGGGGACAGTAACACCGCCACGCCGATGCGAATCTATTCGGTACATGTGTGGCAGGCCTCGGGCGCTCATAACATCACGCAATGAGTTTGATTACATCACACGGGTTTGCGAGAAAGCTGACTTTCAATGGTTCGACAAAGAGAATGCCACTGAAATTGCGTTGCCGTCTACAGCGCTGCGCCCGCAGCTCCCATTGCGGCACTGTAGACGGCAACACAATTGCGGCCCTTTTCCTTGGCCTGGCGCAGAGCGGCTTCCGCGTCGCGGAACAACTCGCCGGGGGTCTTGTGGTGCTCCTGCATCTCGCCCACGCCGATGCTGACCCGCAGGTGAATGCTCCCGTTGTTTACCGAAAAGGGCAGCTTCTCCACCGCCGCGCGCAGTTTTTCCGCCACCAAGGCTGCGTGGGTTTCGTCGACCAAGAGCAGAAAGACGCCGAATTCCGCGCCGTCGACGCGCCCCGACACGTCGCTGCCGCGCAGCGGCAGGTCGTTCAAAGCCCTCGCGACCGTCCGGATGGCGGCGTCTCCCGCCGCGTGGCCATGGGTGTCGTTGATTTTCTTGATCTCGTCGATATCGACGGCCAAGGCTGTCAGCTTGTGTTTGTTCCGCCGCGCGCCGCTGATGAGCATGGCGCCCAACCTGAAAAACATAGCGCGGTTATAAAGTCCGGTGAGCATATCCGTCGATCCCCTCTGCTCCAGATGCTCCCTCAGGCCGATGATCTCCGCGCCGGCGGGCCTGATGACGGCCTCAAAGGCATAGGCCAGCACGCCCAGCATCGCCAGATAGAGGACAACGGAAAAGGAAGCCAGGGTATCCGCTTCTCCTACCTTGCCCGTGACAAAATCGTTGACTGCCGAATTCCACTCCGCGGGAATGTGCCGCGCGAGCTTCGCAATCACCGCCGCGTCGTCCGCATACGGAATATGATATCCACGATCCCGGAGATCGGGGCAGGTGGCTTTGGCCTCAATACACGCGTCCTGGACGAACTGATCCACGGCCAGACGGGCATCGGGGGGGAGTGAGTCAACTTCCGTAATTATGCCCTTGCGGCGAAGGAGCTGCAGACCCGGGTTAACCCCTCCAGCGTAGTCGTCGGCCGCTTTGATAAAGCCGCGCATTTGCCCATCGATCTCATAGGCGCGCCGATTGTCCGCCTCGTTCCCATAGTCGTGCGCCAGGTCCGGGAAGATCTGCGGTGCCAGGGCTACGTAATTGACGACCGCGTCGCTCGCCGCCTGGTTCAGGGGGGACAGCAGGCTGTCGTCGTGCGTCGCCTGGTGCGCCTCCACCAGCATGGCGATGGTCAGCACAAAAGTGGCTTGCTGCCCTGCTGCGGCCTCGACCCGCAGCAGGTTATGTTGTTTGACGGAAATGGCGTGCTGCAAAGCCCAGGCGCAGAAGATCAGTACCACCATCAAAAGCGCGGTGACGGTATATTTGCGGGAGATGTTGTCCGCGAAAAGGTTAGTAGGCGTTGCCTGTTTGCTGGCCATTCGGGTGCCCCTGTTCTGCGGGATATCCGTGTTTGTGAGTTTACGCGAAGGCGGCACCAACGTCCCGAGGTAAATTAGCCTTTTCAACAAATATGAATAATGGCATGGCTCAGCCCGATCAGTGATCACAGCGACCGCCACGAAACGATGGCGACGACAAGTCGCTCCACTCTCCGCGGGTTGATTTACCCGGATGCAAACATATTTTCCGTATACAGCATCGAAAACCAGCAGCTCACCGCAGCAAAAGAGAAGCAAATGTGTTCAAAAGAAGTTTCTTCTCCGTCTACGGCACTCCCTCTATTCTTGTCTTGCGGGTCATGTAGTTTTGCGAACGACATGTCTTTGGTAAATTTCGCGAAGTTACTTTGCAACAGCCTGATCAAGTGGATCGTGTTTTGTACTGCGGCGCAAAAATATCCGGCTTTACTCTCGTCGAGGTGGCCATATCTCTTACGGTGCTTGGCCTAATGCTGGCTATGGTTACCAAGATTGCACTACCGCTGATGCAGCAAAACCGGTTGGCCGTCACGCAACAGAACATGGCGCGGATCGTCAATGTTCTCTCCGTTTACGCCCAGCGTAACAACAGGATTCCGTGCCCCGCCGATGCCGATACCGCGGATGTGGCGCAGCCGACCGGGGCGGAGGTCGGCAGCGGACCGGACGGAAGCGGCGTGCCGGCCGTTAACATAACTGTGGGCTGCGCGATCGGTCCCCCGGACAGCCCCATCGCTTTCAACGAAGGCGTGGTGCCCTACCGCACCCTCGGTCTCGGCCCGAATGACGTGCTCGACGCGAAGGGAAATTACATCACTTATCACGTCAACGCGAATTTTGCCAGAAACCCCGCAACGGAGTTCAACGTCCACGCCTGGTGCCGGACATCCAGCTGGGGTTCGGACGGCATCAATCAGAACCCCCTGAAGGCGCGGTTCTGCTGCTCGGACATGACCATTCCAAACCAGGAGATCACGGTACAGGATTCAAACGGCGTATCCCTCTTTCCGTTCAAGCGGTACAACGCCAACTATCTTTCAATTAACACGCTGTATGACGGCCCTGCGCTGAACCAAGCCTCCAACGACATAACGACCGTCATCTTCGTCCTTGTCAGCCACGGTGACGCCGGCGGGGGGGCTTTTCTGGCCAACGGCACGCGCAGCCCAGCCACGGCAGGTACCGGCACCGCCGAAAGAGAAAATATGAACGGAGACAACATTTTTGTATCGGCGTTGAGGAGCAACGTATATGGTGACCGCCACTACGACGATATCATCCTGTGGAGAACACAGGATCAGATTTACTCCGAGACGGGGGGCACATGCGCCCTTCCCTGATGGAAACCGCAACTGGTAGAACGCTTAAATGAAAGGCCATGAAGAAGTCAGCAAAGGATCGGCTCTCATCGTGGCGGCGATTGTTATTCTCATCGTCGGATTGACCGGTCTCGGCCTGCTCTATTCGCTGCAGTCAGTCACGCGCGAGACACAGGAAGAGCAGACCGCGGTCAAAATGCACCGTGTCACCCACGCCTTGTCCGTTTACTATCAAAGGTACGCCCGCATCCCCTGTCCGGCAGATCCCGATACCGCTGACGTGAATCCGCCATTTGGCACCGAGCGCGGCAGCGGTGTTGACGGCACCGCAGTCGGGGACTGTCCCCTGGTTGCCGAGGAAGACGGCATCGTTCCGTTCAAGACGCTCGGTCTCAGTGAGGACGATAGCAGGGACGCCTGGGGCCGCTATTTCACCTACCATGTCAATCAGTCAAGTAGTTGGTCCGCCGTAGAAGCGGCGCAGTATATCGCGGCCAATCCAAGCGTCAGGGTGATCGATCTGTGCAGGGTCAAGAATGTTTGGGTCATTCTCGGCGGCAACTACTATCCGCAGCAGGCGCTTGCTTGTTGCATGGACCCCGCCGCCCTCATGCAGATCAAAAACAGCAGTGGCGTCGATGTCACCGGCCTGCCCTCCGTTGCCTTGGACCGCTTTGCGCCGCTGAACGCTCCGGCCCTCGCATCGTCAATCCACCCACCATATACGCTGCCTGCTTCGCCCGCCCTGGTTCTCATCAGCCATGGCCGAAACGGCATGGGCGCTTATCTTGGCACCGGCACACATGCAAGATCGCCAATCGGAGGCACATCGGCAGGCGAGATCGCCAATGCCTCCGGAGACACAGGAAATACGGTCTTCGTTGAGATGCCAAGGACGGAATCGTCATCGTCATCCTATTATTTTGACGACATCGTCATGTTTAAAACTTTCTCTTCCCTTTACGCGGAAGCCGGCGGCAACAGCGGCGGCGGTTGCAGTTTCGCTCCGGGCTGTCCTCCTGTGCCGGAAGTCCTCAGTCCGCAACACCGCGGCCGCGACTCAGATTTTTACGGGAACCTTTGCCCTTGAAAGAATAGACGGTCTGACGGAGCACAAAATGATATCTCGCCCTGAACATTTCTCCGATCTCAGGAGGAGCCAAGCCGGGTTCACCCTTGCCGAGATGGCCGTCGTCTTCGCGATTGTCGCCATCGGTCTTTACGCCACGATCGGGATTGTTCTCCCGGTCGAGCGCTATGGCCGGTTCCACGCCACTAATTTGAACATGAAGAAAATCATTCTCGTCATGGCTGCTTACGCGCAGCATAACAACAGGATTCCCTGTCCGGCCGATCCCAATACCGCGGACGAATTGCAGCCTGCAGGGTCGGAAGTCGGCAGCGGCACGACCGGCGTAACCGTTCCGGATGTTCTCGGCAGCGGCGCCTGCAGAAATGGCGCGATCATGTTCAACGAAGGCATCGTTCCCTATGCCACGCTTGGCATCGCCAAATCCGACGCCATCGACGGCTGGGGCCACTACATCACCTATCACGTCAGCCCCGCCTTTGCCATAGATCCTTCCCCCGCCGCCGCGACAGTCGCCAATACACATGCCCGCTGCCGGCTGCCGGGTACGTGGATCACGGGAAGCGCTTCCTCTTCCGCCGGTGCCTTCAACAGAAACGGTCCAAAATCCCGGTTTTGCTGTCCCGACAACACCCTGATCGAGTCCGATATTACGGTTCAGGATGCGGGCGGAACAAAACTCTGGACCTCTACCCGCGACAACGTCGCCGCCGACTATGCAGCCGTCGATACGCCGCCCCCCTTCAGCAAAGCCCCTCCCGCGATGAATGTGGCGGCTATCGCCTTTGTTCTGGTCAGCCATGGCGCCAACGGCAAAGGGGCCTTTCTGCCCAATGGCACCCGCATCCCTACAGATCCCTCGACCGGCGCAGCCGAAATAGAAAACCAGAATGGCAACAACGTCTTCGTATACGCACCCTTGAACAATACCAACGGCGCAGCGCATTTCGACGATGTCGTCATGTGGCGAACCCAGGATGAACTTTACTCCGCCTTAGGACATGTAAGCTGCCGCATTCCATAGCCCATGACGCGCGCGGCTGAAGCTCCGCAGTATGGTGACGGCAAGCCGCCGCGTGTGGTTTTCTCGCTTGGGGATGCTTTGTAAGCTGAGAAACCTCCTTAGAAAATCATTTTTCTGAGTGCCCGCATACCCCGTCATGCGGCCTCTTGGGGGTACCTTGGCATGGTTTGTGTAATCTTCGAGAAACCCGGATGCCATAACTATCCTTCAAAAAAACGAGGTCTTGCAAACATTAGCCGAATGCCGGCACATCTGAAAGGGCATTGACGGCGGCTCGCAACCGTCCGGCATTGCCCCCTTAATCTCGTTCTTGCGACGATGCCACGACGGAGACCTGAGTATTGGGGCAGGAAAATTCGGAAAATCGTGTATTATTTATTGTCCTGGTTGCGCCAACGGCCTCTCGGCCGGAGCCCGGCGAAGGATGTTCGCAGCGAAGGCCGCGGCTTTTTCTGGTTCGAGCAATAAAACAAACCTGAAGGTGCAGTAGGATGCGTCTCTCCCTCCGTAAAATGATCGCTTCCAATTACCTTGCCCTCATCCTGGTCATGATCGCCATGGGCTGGGATCTCATCCAGACGCAGCAGGCAACGACCACCGGACTGATCAAGATCTACGACAAGGCGTTCGAGGGGGTCTCCTATTCCAGCAAAGCCCAGCTGGCCTTCAAAAGCTTCCTGCTTAACCATCAGGGAGCAAACGCTTCCTTTGCCGATGCCGGTTCGTCTGAAGACATGCCTGCGGTCAAGACGAGTCTGGATCTGGCGAACGAACTGACGTTCAATCAGAAAGAAAGCGCCCTCATCCAGGAGATCGAGGACAAACTCGCAGCGCTGCCCAAGAGCGCCACTCCGGCGGAGGCCGCCGCCGACATCGACAAACAACTGAGCCGGCTGAACAGCAAATACGCGGCGGACAGGGTTGATTCCGTGGACTCGGCCATGGACGACCTTGAACAAAGCAAGCACTCGACAACCGTCATATTGCTTTGTGCGGCGGCAGTGGGAGCCGTCTTGGCAACAGTTCTGATGAGGGCCATCCTTCCGCAGATCAGATACAGCGTCGAGGTGGCGGAAAAGATCGCCGGAGGCAAGCTGGATAACGAGATCACCGCGCGGGGCATGACCGAAATCGCCCAGCTTCTCGATGCCCTATCGCGCATGCAGAAGTCGATCTCCCTGAACATGTCCAAGATCGTGGAAAGCTCCCTTTTGCAAAAGACCGCGGAAGAGGGCAGAAGAACTCTCCTGTTGTCGCTGTCCGAACGCTTCGAGAAAAATGTGATCAATTCTGTCGACGCCGTTTCCAGCGCCGCCGACAACCTGACCGATTCCGCAGGCAGCCTGTCGTCGACGGCGGAGGAGACGTCGAGCCAGGCCTGCGCCGTTTCGGCCGGCGCGGTGGAAGCTTCCGCCAACGTCCAGACTGTGACCGTCGCCGCGGGCCAGCTTGCGCTTTCGATATCGCAGATATCGAAGAGCGTCCAGGAAGCAACCGCGATTTTTAACCAGATTTCCCGGGAAGCGAGTCAAACCAACGACCGGATGAAGGCGCTTTCCGCGACCGCGCAGAAAATTGGCGCTGTCGTGAATCTCATTACCGACATTGCGGGACAGACGAACCTTCTCGCCCTGAACGCGACGATCGAAGCCGCTAGGGCCGGTGAAGCCGGCAAAGGTTTTGCGGTTGTTGCCTCCGAGGTCAAAAACCTCGCGAACCAGACGGCGAAGGCCACCGGAGACATCAGCAGCCAGATCTCCGAGATGCAGCAGTCTACACAGAACGCGGTCGTCGCCATCGCAAGCATCACGGCAATCATCGAGCGCTGCGACGAGATCCTGACGAGCATCGGCGCCGCAGTCGAGGAACAGGACGCCGCTACAAACGAAATCATGCGGAACGTGACCGAAGCGTCGCACGGCACTGCGGAGGTGTCGCGCACCATCAGCGAGGTCACGAAAGCTGCGGAGAACACCGGCGAGTCCGCGACGCTTATGCTGGATGAATCCAAAAAACTTGTGAAGCTCTCCGAAGGGCTGCGCGCGGAAGTTCGCCAGTTCCTCTCTTCGATAAGGACGTCTTAGGCGGCCGCCCCGCCCTATCGGGGAGAAGCATGGATGTGGCCAACGGGTGGGGACGGCTTAAAGCGGCCCGCTTCAAACCGCCGTCGGAAGCGGCTGAGCCCGGCGCTACTGAACCGTGACGTCAAGCTTCATCGTCGGGTGGATGTTGCAGCGCACGCGGTAAAAGCCGGGCTTGCCGAAAACATGCTCGATGTTCGTGCCCGGAGGCTGAATGCCCTTATCCAAGGAATCCCCCTCCGAGTCGATGACGATGATGTTGTGCTTGACGTCGTCCTGGTTTTGAAAAATCAGCTTGTCGCCCGCCTTGATCGTGATGGTCGGTTGTGCGAAATGCTGCTTGGCCTGCACGATCGCGAAATCCGCGGCGATGGCGGCTGAAACCGTCATCAGCAGTGCGAACACCAGCGTCATCGTAATTCTTTTCATGCTCACCTCCAAAAACGCGGCGGGATGCCGCTTACCGGCAATATTGCTCGCTCTGCTCGCATTCGTTTTTCGGCTGCAACGGCGTTAACGGATCGATCGCCATCCACAGGTGCAACATCAGCGTGTTGTTGTCGCTGGCATGGCTTGACGTTCCTTCGAACTCCGTATAGCCGGTATATTGCAGGGAAAGCCGCCCGTTAAACCAGTCAAACGCCGGCGAATCCGGCTTGCCCCAGGGGACCCAGCCGAGTTCGGCCACGTAACCCGCGCTGTTGGGGCTGCCGTTGACCGAATTGGGATACAGGGCCGCGTCCGAACTGCCCCAGGTCTTGAACAACTGGAAGTACGGCGTCCAGGTGTTTTGATAACTATAAGAGATATCCCCGCGCAGCGTATTGAGCCGGTCCGAGCTGTTGGTGCCGTTGAGCACGTGGTTTGCGCTCAGGTCGTCATCTTCGGTGATCAGCGTCGCATGCGCGGAGACGAAATGATCCTTGCTGCCGCTATACTGATAATTCGTATCGAAAGCGATGTCGGTAATGCTGTCGGTTCCGGCGGTCGTCAAGCCGCCTGGGGAACGGCGGGCGTTCAGGCCGTAGGTGCCGACCTGGAAGTAATGATCCCCGAAGTCATGCTGGAGAGCGAGGCGCCAATAGGGTAGCGCGCCCGGAAAAGTATCCTGCCCGTCGACGGCCTGGTTCCCGAGGGCAATCTGCCCGCCCGGCGAAATATTGCCGAAGGTCGCAAGCTCCGCGTAAAACAAGTTGTCGACCATTGTATAAGCGCCCACGCTCATGACAAGGTGACCCAAGCCACCGTCGATCAATGTATGTTCGGAAGGCGTCGGCGCCAGCGATGAACCATCGTACGGATAGCCCCAGGCAGGAGTCGAGTTCCAGATATCAGACACGGTCGGGTTGTTGTTGACGTCGAGGCCGACAAGTACATCATGACCGTGGAAATCGTCCTTGTGCACAATCGCGCGGTAATCCTGGTTGTCCCAGCCCCAGGTGTGGGAGACGCCGTTACGGGTCCACTGCGAGAAGGCGCCGATGTTATCCGTCACCTTTCCCGCGTAGTAGAACGAAAACTGGTCTTCCAGGAGATTGTTGTTGTCCTTGAAGCCGGGTGCTGCCCCGCCGGGGATCGCCTTTTGCGCATGCGTAAAGTCGGTCTGGGAGGAGGCCGCGATCGGCGGGAGGTGCGCCTGCCCGTCTGAGTTCACGTAGCCGTAAAGCTTGAAATCGCGCCCCGTCTGCTTCAATTGCGGGCCGAAAGCGCCCACGTGGCAGGCGGAACAGGGCTGCCCGGTCTGCGTCGCGAAGGCCGGCACGGCCTGGGATTTGCGGGGGGCGATCACCAGTAAGGTCGCGAGGAGAAAAACTAGGCCAGCACCAGCGATAAGTTCCGGCACAAACGGTTTTCTCTTACCTTTGGCCTCCATCAGCCTTCCCCAGAAAAATACGTTCATGCCAAAGGTATGCAACTCGGTCGCATCTTCAAGACCACGCCCAAACGCTTTATAAAAAACCTCTCTATGAGAGAAGCATGCCTGCCGCTGCATGGTCAATCCGAAAGAGGAATTTCCGTATATCTTAATTACCCCTCGTTAATAAGCAACGCAGCGCTGGCAGGCTAACTGTTTATCCACTTGATTGAAGCAATTGCTGCGCGTTCTGCTGTTTCTTCTGACTGGTAGGACACGCGGGCAGGATTCCACAACGGCCCCCATTGGTTTCCTGCGGGAGTTTTTAACAGCTTCTCTTCCCGAAAGCTGTAACGGCCGTCTTCTTTCTGAAAAATCACCACGCGCCGCGCGCCATCGGGACTTACAATTTCTTTTACGGTGTGTTCTTGCAGGAATATGCAAGAAGCCCCGATTAGCGATTTAGCGAACCTTAGCGAAAAGCCGCAGCCGCTTTAGTCCCGCCGTCTTCGACAGCCCCCGCGAGGGGGCACATTGGTCTCAGGCTGGAGCAAAACCTCACGGTCCAACTCAGAACTTCGGCCCTGATATGGGCCTCCCAGGCACCAACGCCTTGTCACCATCTGAATCGGCAGCGTCTCTCCGCCCCCGCCGCTTGAGGCGCCCTCGTTCGCGCCTTTCAGGGCGTGCCGCCACACCAACGGCTTTCTCATCCGCGCCGGCATCTCCATCAACCTCTTCGCCGGCGGCCGGCGCAACCTGCCGCTCGCCCTTGTCAAGATCGAGAGCCGCATTCAGTTCAGCCTGGCGGACCAGCGATTCCTTGAGCCCCACCTCGTGCTCGAATGACTTACCCGCCTGCTCCTCAAGCTCTCCCAGCATTTTTTCAGCGCGGGCGGCCCGCGCCCGCTCGTCCTTCAGGGCCTTGTCCAGAGAGCGCAGCGCATACTCGATGCTCTGCATCGTCCCGAGCGGATTCTCCGCATTCAACTGCGCCTTGTAGATCCCGATGCTCCGGAGGAATGGAATTGATGGTGATGGTAGCGGGCGAGGGACTTGAACCCCCATGACCTTGCGGTCGGACGATTTTGAGCCGTCTGCGTCTGCCAGTTCCGCCAGCCCGCCACAGCGCAGCGTTCCTTTACTTTAACATTACGAAGCCCAAGGCGTCATCGCTCAGCATTGACGTAAAGCTTCCAGCCTTTATTGCGCCGGGAGCGCGCGCGCCGCGCTGTCGGCAAAAGCGCGGTTGATTGCTTCGCGTGTTCGCGCACGTACTCCTTGAGTGCCGGAGTTTTTGCAGCGGCGCCAAGGTGCTCTAGCAGGTATCCGAGCCGTTGCGCCCAGGCGACGGGCACCGTCCGGGCAGCCGCGGCAAGTTTCTCCGGATCGATCCTCTCGGCGAGTTCAGACAGAACCGTCGCCACCTGGCCGAGGCCGCCCGCGTCATGCGCGTAACCGACCAGATCAAGTGCCGTTGCCTCGGGCGACGACACGAGGAGCGTGCCCCGCGGCGTATTGAAGTTCTGAACCGGCACCTCTGCGAGGCGCTTCCTCGCCAGAAAGGCAACACGCACCGCCCCGCACTGGATCGACCGGCGGTTCTTTGCAAGGAAGACCTGGAATTCCTGTGGCTGCTGATCCGCAGCACCGTGTAACTGCGCGGCGGAGAGAAGGCCCGCGTAGTAGGCGAGATCGAGGTGCTTCATCAGCGCCGGGATAAACTGGTCGGCAGGAAGACAGCCGAGCGAGCGGTATTCCGGCGGCACGATGACGTAAAACCCGCGCGCCGGAGAAGCGATCACATTTTTCTTTGCGAGCCGGTTCAGGGCGAGCTTGGCTGCGGCGGCGGAAATGCCCAGCGCCGATTGCACCTCGCGAGAAGCCAGGTGATAGCGCCCGCTTGCCGCAAGATCGCTGACGTATTCCCCGGCTCTTGGATGGCGAGATTCTGATCTCACAGTCTTAAAGTATCAGTTTTCGATGCTTTACGCGTGTGATCTGTGCATTTTGACAGGCTGCCAGGCTGAACGTCCCCGGAACCCCTTGAAACTGTGAGGGTAGGCCAAAAGTGACACAGTTACTTACACACTTTCACATTTATAAAATGGAAGTACTATATTTACAGATAGATACAAGCAACGTTAAGGGACTCAAAATCCCGCGGCCTTCACTGGTCATGAGGGTTCGACCCCCTCCTCCAGCACCATTCCTAGCCGAATCAGTTAACAAACTCCGGATCCCGGCCTGCCTGCCGAAGGAGCATAATTAGGGGATCAGCCTACGGAGGCGCTATGGATGTCCGAGCACCAGGGATCGCCGCTGTGATGTTGTTCGCGGCCGCCGCTAATGGCCAAGGCCCGGGCGACCCGCGTGCCACTGAGAAAGTGGTTTTCTTCTCGGGCGAGGTTGTTATGGCGGATGGATCGGTGCCTCCTCCCGATCCGGTTCTCATCCAGAAAGTTTGCAAGGGCACCGCGCACGATGAAACCTGGACCGATTCGAAGGGACAGTTCAGCTTCAAGGTGACGGCCGGCGGAACCGATACATCCATCGGGGATTCCTCACAGGCGGCGGCGAGAACAGATGAATTGAGCAAGCCAATCGGAAATTCGACCTACTACACCAATCCCATCACCACCGCGCTCCGGGATTGCTACGTGCAGGCCGTGCTGGCAGGTTTTCTGTCGGAACGGGTGAGTATTGCTCTGAAGAACACACTCGAAGACGCGCGCATCGGCAGACTGACTCTCCATGCGATATCGCCCGGGCAAGCGCTCACAGTGAGCGCGACCACTCTGGCAGCACCTCCAAACGCGCGAAGAGCTTATGAGAAAGGCCTGTCAGCCATGCGCGAGAAGCGGTGGGATGCCGCCGCGAATGAAATGACAAAAGCCGTCACGGCCTACCCGAAATTCGCGTCTGCCTGGTTTGAACTGGGTCGCCTGCGGTGGGACCACAGTGATTTTACTGGCGCCGCCGGCGCCTGGAAGGAAGCTCTGAAGAGCGATCCGCGATACGTGAAGCCGTATGAGAGCCTGACCGCGCTCGCTGAACAGCAGCAGAATTGGGTGGATTCGGAGAAGTATTCCCACGATTGGATGCAGCTCGCTCCCGAGGATTTTCCTGCGGCGTATCTGTATAACGCGGTGGCAAACGCCCAATTGAACCACGTAGATGAGGCCGAGGCCGCGGTGCGCAAGGGGCTGAGTATCGACAAGGAACAGAGGCTGCCCAGGCTGCGATATGTGCTCGGACTCATTCTGATGCAGAAGCACGAATATAGCGAGTCAGCCGAATACCTCCGTGCTTATTTGGCATTGGCGCCAAACGCGAAAGACGCTGCCAGCGTGCGCGAGGAGCTGACCAAAATCGGAGCCACCGCGACTGCGCCTCCAAACTGACAAATTTTTCTGAAGCTTGATGCGCTGGTTACCTCACGCGCTGTTTGCGGCGGTTCTGGTCCTGGCGGCAGTCCCTACGCCGGGGCCCGTTGTATTTGAGGAAATCGCGGACCGCGCGGCTATCCACTTCATCGCGGAAAATTGCCCTACGCCAAACAAGAATCTGCCCGAGACGATGCTCGCGGGCGTGGCGCTTTTCGACTACGACAATGACGGCTACCTGGACATTTACTTCGTCAACGGCGCGGCCATCCCTTCGCTAAAGAAAGAGTCGCCCAAGTATTGGAACCGTCTTTTCCATAACAATCACGACGGCACTTTCACCGACGTGACGGAGAAAGCCGGCGTGAAGGGCGAAGGCTACGGCATCGGTGTTGCCGTCGGAGACTACGACAACGATGGATGGCCGGACATCTTCCTCGCCAACGTGACCAAGAATCAGCTTTTTCATAACAACCACGACGGCACCTTCACTGACGTTACTGATAAAGCGGGAGTGGGCGGGGCTATGCTGGACGGCAAGAAGAATTGGGCGGTGGCCGCCGGATGGTTCGACTACGATAACGACGGCCGGCTGGACCTGTTCGTCTCCAACTACTGCAAGTGGGAAGTCAACAAGGATCCTTTTTGCGGACCCAATCCGAACGTGCGCGCCTACTGCCATCCCAAGAACTATGCGCCACTTCCCAACACGCTTTACCACAACAACGGGGACGGGACATTCACGGACGTATCGGCGGCCATGGGCATCAGCCAAATCCGCGGAAAAGGCATGGGCGTGGCCTTCGCCGACTACGATCACGATGGCTTTATGGACGTCTTTGTGGCCAACGATAACGCCCCGAATATGCTCTTCCACAATTTGGGCGGCAAAAAATTCGAGGAGGTGGCGCTGCAGACGGGCGTGGCATATCCCGAATCCGGCTCATACATGTCGGGAATGGGGGCTGATTTCCGGGACATCGATAACGACGGCTACGATGATATCTGGGTGACCGGTTTCCAGGACGACACCTTTCCGTTGTTCCGGAATCGCGGCACCGGGGGTGACTTTGTGGAGATCACAGGTGCTAGTGGCATAGCCTCTATCACGCGCCCCATGTCGGGCTGGTCGAATGGGATCTTCGATTTCGACAATGATGGCTGGAAGGACCTGCTGGCGGTGCGCGGGCACGTACTCGACAACATCGCGCTGATGTCGTTGCGCACGCCGGAAGAGCCCAACACACTATTGCGCAACCTGGGAAACGGCAAGTTCCAGGATGTGAGCGCGGGCGCCGGCCCTGCGTTTCAGGCGCCCTTTCCGCATCGCGGCGTCGCGTTCGGCGACGTGGATAACGATGGCCGCATCGACGCCGTGGTTAGCGTGCTCCAGGGCAACGCGCAATACTTCCACAATATCTCGAAGAACAGCAATCACTGGATTCTGTTGAAATTGGTGGGTGTGAAGAGCAATCGCATGGGATTAGGAGCGCAGGTGCGCATCACGACGGACGTCGGCGTGCAGTACAATCATGCCACCACCAGTACCGGCTACGCTTGCTCCAGCGATCCGCGCGTGCACTTCGGTTTGGGGCAGTCGAAAGTGGTGAAGGAGATCGACATCGTGTGGCCCAGCCGCATCCACCAGACACTGCACAACGTGCCTGCGGACCAGATTCTGTCCATCACCGAGACAGCGGACAAGCAGTAGCGAGCGGGCAGTCCGATACCCCGCCCCGCTTGATCACTGTTTCTGCTGCTCGGCGGTGAGCCGGTCGAAGATCGCGCGCTCCCTCTCGCCGTCCGCCTGGCGGTTCAGGCGGAAATAAAGAGCGGCCAACTCGACGTGCGGCTGTGCCCAGCCAGGATCATCGTGCACGACCTTCTCGAAGTCCTTCGCGGCCGCTTCCGCCTGTCCCTCGGTGCGCTCCAGGCGCGCCCATTCGTAGCGCGCGACGGTGGAATCGGGCTTGAGCTGCAACGCGCGCTGCAAATGCTGGCGCGCCCCGTCCAGATCGCGGTCTGTGTGCAGAACTGCGCCCAAACCAAGCTGCGCGTCAAAGTCTTTGGGGTCGGCGTCCACAGCCTTTCGCAGCGCGGCCGCCGCGCCCTGCGTATCTCCCAAGTAGCTCAGCACCGTGCCGCGTAAGGTATCCACACCGGTCAGCCGCGGATTCAGGCGCACAGCCGCGTCGGCATAATCGCGGGCGCGCTCGAACTCATTCATCTTGAGAGCGGTCTGGCCGGCCAATAGGTACGCCTCGGGATTATTGCCTTCACGTGCCACGCGGTCGACGCGATCCAGGCCTTCGCGCTTGTGGCCTGCCCGGATCAGCGCCGATCCCAGCAGCCAGGCCACCGCTAGTTGGTCCGGATGCGCAGCCTCCACGGGCTTGAGGACGGCAATCACCTGTTCATCCTGGCCGAGGCGGGCGTAGCAATCGGCCAGCAGGGTGGCAACGCGCAGGTCCCCCGGCTGAGTGGCCCGCAGCTTATTGAGCTGCTGCTCCGCGTCGCGCCACGCGCCTTTCTTGTAATAAGCCAACGCCAGGTTGAGCCGGAGATCTGCATTGTCCTTTGCCGCGAGCGCCGCGCGGTATTGTTCGATGGCTTCGTCGTACCGCTCCAGCTTGACGAGCGCCGCTCCCAGATTGGCGCGCACTTCGATGGAACCCGGATAGTGCTTGAGGATCTCCTGGTATTTGCGGACGGCCAGGGCATCGTCGCCGCGATGCTGCGCCGCAACAGCGTCGCGGAAGAGTTGTTCGGGACTGGAGGATTGCGCGCAAGCAGCGCCGGCTGCGATGAGCAATGCCACGATGCGCATCGATTCCAGGATAACGGACTTGCGTTATCGTAGGGTATAGCGCATGTGGAGTGGGCCACTTGTGGGGCGGGTCCTCGGTCAGCAGCATCGGCACGAGTCTCGCCGCATGCTGAGAGCGTGCACGACGGGATCATCCACTCAACTGCTCCTGGTCCTGCTCCTTTTGGCAGCGCCTTGGACGCGCGCGCAAACGCCCGGCAAAGAACAATTCGAGGACGTGGCGCGGCGCGCGCAGGCCGCTCTGGACAGCCGTCCCCAGGAGGCTATCCAACTCTACAAGCAGGCAGTGGCGATGCGGCCGGACTGGCCTGAAGGCTGGCTCTACATGGGAGGCGCCCTTTATCAGGCGGGCCGCTACGCCGAGGCCACCGACGCTCTGCGGAAGGGAATTGGGTTGGCGCCGGTGTTCGCGAACGGGTGGGCCCTTTTGGGTCTGAGCGAGTCCCAACTAGACGATCCAGACCAGGCGCTTGCCGATATCCGCAAGGGCGAGGACCTGGGTCTCGGTGGCAATATCCAGTTTGAAACCGCCGTGCGCGTGCGTGCTGCTCAGCTTTTGATCCGGTCCTCGGCGTTCGATGAAGCTCTCGCCCAGTTGCAGCCGCTTTCCAAGTACCCCGGCAATCCTCCGTCCGTGGAGCAAGCCATGGGACTTTGCGCGCTGGCTAGCCCGGATGACACGGGCCAGCTAACGCCCGAGCGCCGCGCGGTGGTGGATCTGGCGGGCAAGGCCGCATGGGCTTTTGCCACCCAGCATCCCGACGTAGCGGGGGCCGGCTACCGGCAATTGCTGAAGCAGTATCCCACAGAACCTGGCGTGCATTACGCGTATGGCCTCTACCTGATGGAAACGGATATGAAAGAGGCGCTGGCCGAGTTCCAAAAGGAAGTGCAAAACAACCCGAAGCACTGGCCGGCGATGCTGGTGATCGCGTCCATTCAGATCCGCCAGGGCACGCCGGAGAAGGCTATTGAATCATTGCACGCGGCCATGAAGGCCGTGCCTACCAAATACCGCTGGCTCTGCCACCTCAATTTGGGGCGTGCCAATCTGGATGCCAATAATGCCACCGCCGCCATTTCCGAACTGGAGGGCGCTGTCCGGCAGATGCCCTCCGCCGCGAACGCGCACTTCTTCCTCGGGGAAGCCTACCGCCAGGCGGGGCGCAAGGCGGACGCCGAGAGAGAAAAGACGGAATTCGAAAAGACGAAGGTCCAGCAGGATCGACTCGGCGTGCCAGCCTTGCACCCGTTCGGCATTTCGGGGAACAACTGAAACCGCCTAGTCCGGATATGGATCACCCGGATGCAAGATCCGGATATTGTGGTCCGTAAACACCGACAGACTGCCGGGCAACTCCACTTTCGGCATGTGGCAGCTCGTGCAGTTGGATTTGCCGACGGGGCAGGGCTTCCAATGCTTGACTTCCCCGGTCGCCGCGCCGTGGCAAGCCAGGCAGGCTGCATCATAGCTGGCGCCATCCCGCACCAGTTCCTGATGCGGATTGTGGCAACCCGTGCAGGCGATGCGGCGGTCGTCACCGACGAAGCAGGCGCTGTTGGCCAGCCGGTAAGGTTGGAATCTGACATTGAGCATTCCCCAGATACGGCTGCGTACCACAGTATCCCAAGTGCGGTGGCAGTTTCCGCAGAAATTAGACATTTCCTCGGACGTCATTTGTGCCAGCCGCGGCGGGGTGACGCCGGAGCGGCCTTGCTGGAGGGCCTCCAGATGCGCTGTCGCGCCGGCGTGGCAGTGCTCACAATCGAGACCGGGCCGTAGGGAATCGAGATGCAGTTGGCCTTGCTCGACCGCGCCGCTCGAATGACAGCCGAAGCACGCCGTGACCTCATCGTTGGAGAGTTCGCGCCCCATAGCTTCGACCAGATTGCGCGGGTGGATTCGTTGGCTCCCCATCGTGATATTCAGCCCGGCGACGCCGGGATAATAACTGACCAGGCTTTCGTAGAACCGGTCCTGGTGCTGGAGAACGAAGGTCTGATTCGCGACGCCCACGGCATAACGAATGGGCAACGTCAAGGAGTCCGTCCTATCACTAACCGTGTACCGGCCTCCATCGTCGCGGTACTCGACGACGTAGCTGTAGCCGTTCTGGGTGAAGGTCAACTTCGGATGCGTGCGCAGCACATCCTGATGTCCAGGCAACTCGATGCTGCTGCCCATGGGTGTGCGGGTCTGCGTCTGCGCCTCATGGCTGTGACAACTGGCGCAGGTAAGTTTCGGATTCCCTTTGCCGGCCAGGCCGTTAGTGGCGAGCGCCAGGCAGGCAGCCACCAGGGCCCTACTGTTCGGCCCGAGCACCGGTCTCCTTTGCGAGTGTGATGGAAGTCCGCCGTTCTTTAACGGCATCGGAGTAACGTCCGAACCTGGAATAGGCGCTTGCCAGCGCTATGTGGTATTCAACGTTCGACGGGTCGAGTTTCCCGGCCGTTTCCAAGTAAGGGACGCCCCGCGCATTGCCGGCATGCGCCAGCAGCAACCCATAGACGTACTGTGCCACGGCGACCGAAGGACCCTCAGCGGCGGCTCGCTGGGCGTACGGCAGCGCCGGGGATTCTGAACCTGCGCCGATCATCACGAGCGCGACCATGGCATTGGCGTCCGGGCTGTTCGGATTGATCGCCAATTCACGCTGGAACTCCTCGCGCGCGTCGTTTGGGCGCGTTCCTAACAGACAGCTTCCGTAGAAGTAGTGGACACCGGGCTCCTTGCTGTAGCTTGCCAGAAGAGCTTGAAATCCAGCCTCCATGTTGCGACTGTCGCCGGCGATCCAGGCGGCGGCGGTCTTACCCGTCAGCGTCACCAGGTCTCGCTGAGCGGCGGGAATGTCTTTGGGCAGCATAGCGCGGCGCAGAGCGTTGAGACCCAAAGCAGTCAGGAATTCAGGGTCCGACGTGTTGTGACGGAGCAAGGCCGAGTACCGCGGAAGCGCCTGATCAAAGAGTCCCTGGCGGGTCATGAGCAGCACCTCCCTAAGATGGAGCCGCTCCTCGGTTTCCCGCGGTAATCCGTTGTCGAGCGCCAGCGCCCGTTGGATGTGTTCGAGCGCGCCGCTATATTCCCCACTCTCGAATTCGCACAGCCCAAGGTATGCCCATCCGGAAGCGGCCTCGCCGGCCAGTTCCGCTACGTGTCCGAAGGCCTCCTGCCCAGCGGCGAACTGCCCCGCTTCATAAGCGAGCATTCCAAGCTGGCGCCAGCCTTCCGCCCACGAGCTATTTTTTTCGAGCGCTTGACGGTAGAGTTTCCGGGCTCGCTCGGGATCTTGGGCGCGTCGCGCGGCGGAGGCCTGGGCGGCCAAGTCATCAAAACCAGCCGCCGCTCCAGCGGGGGACTGCTGGGCGGTCAACTGATCCGCCCGCGCACGCTCGCGCGCTCCGTCGTCCAGACGGTTGAGGCGGACGTAAAGCGCGGCGAGCTCCACATGCGGCTGCCGCCAATTGGGATCCGCCGCCACCACCTTTTCAAATTCGCGCGCAGCCGATTGGAGATCGCCGCGAGAGCACTCGATGCGCCCGAGTTCAAAGCGTGCCAGCGCGGAATGCGGAGAGATTTTGAGGGCGCGCTCCACGTGCCGTTGCGCTTCATCGAGGTTGCTCTCGGCGTTGAGAACTGCGCCCAAAGTCAAGTGCGCGTCAAAGTCGTCCGAGTTGGCGGCCAGAGCTGCCTCCAGGTCGGTCTTCGCACCTGGATAATCTCCCAGGTGATTCTTGGCTTTGCCGCTCAGGGTCAGTGCTCCGGGCAGGTTCGGGTTCAGCTTCAGGGCCGCCGCTGAGGCTGCCCGCGCCCGCTCGAATTCGTTCAGATCGAGCCACGTTTGACCTGCCAGCAGGTAGGCTTCGGCGTTGTTGCCCTGAGCCGCGACCTTCTCCACCCGTTGCAAACCCTCTCGTGGTTGCCAGGCGCGAATGAGCGCCGAACCCAGCACCCATGCAATATTCAGATCGTCCGGTTGTGCCGCTTCAGCCGGCTCGAGCACCGCAATCGCTTCCCCGTAGCGGCCCATCTGGAAATAGCAGCCGCCGAGCAGGGCCGCCAGTCGCGCATTGGCCGGCTCGGCCTGCGCGAGCGATCGCAATTGGGAAGCGGCATTTTCGAGATCGCCTTTTTTCAACCAGGCCAGCGCCAGGTTCAGACGCAAGCCGGCGTCGCCCGGCCGCTTTTCGAGCGCGGCGCGATACTCCGCGATGGCTTCCTCGTAACGGCCCATATGGGACAGCGCGGCCCCCAAGTTCGCCATCACCTCCGGTACGTCCGGTTGGAGCGCGAGCAATGCGTGATATTTGTCCACGGCCAGCGCGTCGTCGCCACGTTGCTGTGCCGCGACTGCCTCTTGAAAGAGCTGCTGTGGAGAGGGAGCTTGCGCTGGGACCAGAACGCACGCCAGCACCGCCAGCACCCCCAGAAACACCCACCGCATCAACAATCAGTATAGTCGGGTTACGCTGAGAGAGCTGAATTCCTGTACAGGGCAACAGTCGGCGTAAACTGAAGAGAATCTTGCTCCACCAACGCGGCTATTCGCCTGCTCAAATGACATCCCACTGGAAGGTGATTTACATTTGTTTCCAGTCTGCAGTGCTGGGAAGCGCTGTCCTCGGACCTATAACCTTCGACGAGATCGCTGACCGGGCCGGGGTCCACTTCAAGACGAATAGCTCGCCGACCTCCTTGCGGCACCAGCCGGAAACGATGCCCGGCGGAGTGGCCCTGTTCGACTACGACGGAGATGGATACCTGGACATCTATTTTGTTAACGGCGCCGATATGCCTTCGCTGGTTAAGCGAGGTCCCCAATACCGCAACCGGCTCTATCACAACAACGGGAACCTCACGTTTACAGACGTTACCGAGAAATCGGGGTTGGGCGGCGCCGGATACGGTATCGGAGTGGCGGTCGGCGACTACGATAACGACGGGTGGCCGGACCTGTTCGTCACCACCGTTAAGGGGAATCAACTGTTCCACAACAACGGAGACGGCACCTTCACCGATGTGACGGCCAAGGCCGGTGTGGAGGGCGGCCTTTACAAAGGCAAAAGGATGTGGTCGATAGCCGCCGCGTGGCTGGACTATAACAACGACGGTTTGCTTGACCTGTTCGTCTCAAACTACTGCCGCTGGGACCCGGATACGGAACACGCCTGCTTCGCCAATGGCCAGAATGGCGCCCGCATCATCTGCGATCCGCGTTACTGCGATCCGCTTCCCAACATGCTTTACCGCAACAACGGCGACGGCACGTTCACCGACGTCTCCGCCCAGACGGGCATTGCGACCCACCTCGGTCGCGGCATGGGAGTGGCGATTGCCGATTACGACGATGATGGTTACCCGGACATCTTCGTGGCCAACGATAACGCCGCCAATCAGCTCTTCCACAACATACACGGGGAGCGCTTCGAGGAGGTCGCCCTGGACGCGGGGGTGGCACTGGGAGAGGATGGCAACGTCCTTTCGGGAATGGGTGCGGACTTCCGGGATGTTCGGAACGCCGGGCTACCCGATATCTGGATGACGGCCATCGAAAAGCAGACGTTCCCCTTGTTCGTGAATATGGGCGACGGGCATTTCACCGTCAAGACAGCCGCGGCAGGACTGGGGATGGATACCTTCGAGATGTCCGGTTGGGGGAACGGTATTGCCGATTTCGACAACGATGGTTGGAAGGACCTGTTCGTAGCGCGCGCGAACGTAGACGAAAACGTGCGTCTATTTTCGCCGCGAACGTTCGAGGAACCGAATGCGGTGTTTCGCAATCTTCGAAACGGCAGATTCGAGAACGTCAGCGCTACGGCCGGGCCTGATTTCCAGGTCCCCGGGGGGCACCGCGGGGTGGCCTTCGGCGACCTGGACAATGACGGCCGCATTGACGCGGTGGTGACAGTACTGAATGGCCAAGCCAAAATCTTTCACAACACAACGCAGAATGGTAATCACTGGATACTGCTGAAGCTTTGCGGCACCAAAAGTAACCACATGGGAATTGGCGCAAAAGTCCGGGTGACAACCGCGGACGGTGCGGTGCAATATAACCACGTCACGACCAGCATGGGGTATGCATCGTCGAGCGATTCGCGTGTGCATTTCGGTCTCGGCGCGAGTGCCGCTGCCAAGGAGATACAAATCACCTGGCCGAGCGGCATCCGGCAGGTGCTGCGCGACGTGGCGGCGGACCGCGTGGTCACGGTCATCGAGCCGAGCGAGAAAAAGGCCGGATCCTCGACGAAACGGCGCTGAGGTGTGCGGCGTGCGTGCGCGTTATTCTGATTGATATGGGTTGTCGCCGCCGGTTGCCCCGGCTGCTCCTGCTGGTGGTAGGCGTGGGGTGGCTGCTGCGCGCGCCGGGCGGACCGGTACCCGCGATCCGGTTCGAACTCAAGCCCATCGCCTTCCAACTCGAGCACGGTGAGGTCAGCGCACGGCACGTGCCCGCTACCATGGCCGGAGGTTTGGCGGTGTTCGATTACAATCGCGACGGGCGTCCCGACATCTTCTTCACCAATGGCGCCAATCTGGCCACGTTGAAAAAGGACGATCCCAAATACCGCAACCGCCTGTTTCGCAACGACGGTAATGGCGTGTTCACCGATGTCACCGAATCCGCGGGACTGGCCGGCACGGGCTTCGATAGCGGCGTGGCGGTGGGCGATTATGATAACGACGGCTATCCCGATTTGTTCGTGGCAGGCGTCCACCACAATACGCTTTATCACAACAACGGCAACGGTACGTTCACCGATGTCACGGAGAAGGCCGGCATCTCCAATCTCCCCGACGCCCAATACGGGCCGATGTGGGGCATTACGGCGGTCTGGGTGGACGTGAACAACGATGGTCTGCTCGATTTGTTCGTGGTGAACTATCTGCAATGGGATTACTCGACCGAGCCTCTTTGCGACTACAAGGGAGCGGCAGACTATTGTTCGCCTCGGTCATATAAGGGCCTGCCCAACCAGTTGTATCTGAACAAGGGCAATGGCAAGTTTGAGGACGTGTCGGAGCAATGGGGCATTCGCGCGCACGTGGGGAAGGGCATGGGCGGGGGTATGGCGGACTACGATCTGGATGGCCGTCCCGACCTTTTCGTCACCAACGACGGCTCTTATAATTTCCTGTTCCACAATCTGGGCAACAAGTTCGAGGAAGTCGCGTTTCAGAAAGGCGTGGCGTTGCCGGAAGACGGCAACTTCATATCCGGAATGGGGCTCGATTTTCGCGATTTCAACAACGACGAATACCCCGACTTGGTGACGGTGGCGCTGGAAAACCAGACGTTCCCGCTGTGGAAGAACATGGCTGGGAAAGGCTTCGAGGAGGTAACCACGCCGAGCGGTATGCGCGCGCTGAGCATGCGGATGGCGGGCTTCGGCGCAGGATTGTTCGACTTCGACAACGACGGATGGAAGGATCTGTTCGTCAGCCGCGGAGACGTGTTGTCCCGCCCGATGCCGAACACGACCGTAGAGCAGCACAACACCGTGTTCCGGAACCTTGGTGCTGCCGGCGGCGCCCACGTGCGCTGGCAGCCGCTCACGGAGGAAGCAGGATTGGACGCCTCACCGCCGGCGCGCCATCGCGGCTTGGCCTTCGGCGACCTGGACGGCGACGGTAGGATCGATGTTGTGGCCTCGGCGCTCGCGCACCCGGCCGAAGTCTGGATGAATCGCAGCCCAGCCGCGGGACACTGGCTGGACATCGCGCTTGAGGGAACCAAGAGCAACCGCGACGGCATCGGTGCGCGGATTCTGGTTACCACCAAAAGCGGCTCGCAGTGCAACCACATGACTACTAGCGTGGGCTACGCCTCATCGAGTTGCGGGCCCGTGCATTTCGGGTTGGGCGCGAACGAAACGGCGTCGGTAGTCATCCATTGGCCGTCGGGAATCGTGCAGACACTGAAGGATGTGCGTTGCGATCAAGTGCTACACGTGAAGGAGACTCCGTAGCCATGCGTTTTGCTTGGCGCGGGACCCCAGTTGCGCGGCCCGCGGTTGCCGCGATCCTTTATGTGGCAGCTCTTCTGGGTCCGGTGCTCGCCGCCGATCAGACGCCTTCGGCTGCCCCTGCGGCGTTCGACCGTGTGTCCAAGGCGGCCACTGAGGCGCGTACGGAGAACCGCATAGAGGACGCAATCGGATTGTATCGCCAGGCGCTCAAGCTGCGCCCTTCCTGGGCGGAAGGCTGGTGGTTCCTGGGCGAGCTGCTATACGATCAGAACAAGTATACGGACGCGCGGGACGCTTTGCGGCGGCTGGTAGACCTGGATCAAAAAACGGGGCCTGGGTTCGCCCTGCTGGGCCTCTGCGAGTTTGAAACGAAGGAGTACGCCAAGTCACTCCGTGACATTTATCAGGCACGCCGCTTGGGCTTGGGAGACGATCCGCAAGTCAAGCGGGTCGTTTTGTTTCACCAGGCGTTGCTGCTCACGCACGTCCAACAGTATGATTCCGCCATCCAAGTGTTGGAGACAGTCCTGAAAGCGGGTGGCGCCGGCCCGGCCGTGACTGAGGCAGCGGGGCTCGCCGGGTTGCGCCGCCCCATCTTCCCCGAAAGTCTGCCGCCCGGCGACAAGGACCTGGTTGAGCGGGCAGGGCGAGCTGTTTGCGCGGTGGCAGTGAAGGATGCACCGGAGGCGCGAAAGTACTTCGCGGAGCTGCTGGCCAGCTATCCGAACGCGCCTAACGTCCACTATCTCTATGGATCGTTTCTGTCAGCGTCTGATGAAGATGGGGGCCTGCGCGAATATCAGGAAGAACTGGCGCTGAACCCGAAACATACAGAAGCCTTGGCGACCATTGCCCTGGCGTATGAGATGCGCGGCGATTCCGATACTGCTATCTCGTATGCGCGACGTGCGGTCGAGGCGGATCCTCAATTCTTCGGGGCCCACGCCGTGTTGGGCAAGCTGCTCACTAATGCGGGCGAGGTGGAAGAGGGGATTAAAGAGCTTGAGATCGCCCGGCAACAGGCCTCCGACAGTCCGCAAGTCCACTTCTCGTTGGCGGCAGCCTATGCCATGGCGGGCAGAAAGGCGGAAGCGGCCCAGGAGCGCGCCGAGTTCGCCCGCCTTAAACACCTGGCAGATGAGATGGGCCAGTGACCATCGTGACCTCCGCCCGGTTGTGCCTGATCCTTGCTTTCCTTGTCTCTACTGTTTGGGCGCAGCAGCCTGCCGCCAGTTCTGAGGCGCTTTTGCAACATGCCGTCACCCTGCATCAGGCTGGCGATCTGGATGGCGCTATCCGCGCGTATCGCCAATACCTCGCCGCCGAACCCGATTCCGTGCAGGCCCGTTCGAATCTGGGCGCCGCGTTAGCCCGCATGGGCCGCTACGAAGAGGCTGTTGAGGAATACGACCGTGCCCTTGCCAAGAGCCCGGATAATCCCGCCCTCCTGCTGAATCTGGGGCTCGCCTATTACAAGACCGGCCGGCTGGCCGACGCCGCCGCCCGCTTCGAGCGCGCCGCCTCGCTCGCGCCTCAGTTCAAGGAGCAGGTCACTCTCCTGCTCGCCAGTTGCTATAACAGCCTGGGAAGGTACAAGGAAGCCGTCGCCCTGCTGGCACCGCTCGAGAAAGACAAGGCCAACGATCCCGGATTCGACTATCTGTATGGAACCGCTCTCATCGGCAATGATCAAAACGCCAGTGGCGCAGCCGTTATTAACCGCATTCTCAGCCGCGGCGATTCGGCCGAAGCCCGTCTGCTGCGAGGCACTCTCGAACTAAGTGCGCACGACCGCGACGGCTCGCTCGCAGATCTTGAGAAGGCTATCGCCCTGAATCCCCGCCTACCGGGTGCGCATGCTCGATTGGGCGAGTTGCTGCTTTCCAAGGGAGATCCCGATCGCGCGCGCGAGGTTTTCACCCAGGAGCTTGCCCTGGACCCCGACGAATTCACCTCAAATCTGAACATGGGCGTGCTGGCCAAACAGGATCAAAACTACGCGGAGGCGCGCCGCTATTTCGAGCGCGCTCTCAAGACGCGCCCTAACGATCCGGGCGTCCGCTATCAGATGGCTAATGTGGACCTGGCCACCGGCAATCCCGAACAAGCGCGCCAGGCGTTACAAGCTTTGATCGTTGCATCACCCGATTTCGCGGAGGCGCATGCGACTCTGGCAACCGTCTGCTACCGGCTGAATCGCATCGCCGACGGCGATCGTGAACGCGCCATCGCGCAGAAGCTTATGGATCAGCGGGACGCCCTACAGACGGGAGCCAACGCGAGGTGAGGCGTTGGTGGGCCGCAGGCGGATTGTTTGTGGCGGGTTATGGGTTGTGGGTGGCTGCTCGCGGTGCGGAAACGGAACCGCAGCGGCCGCACTTCACCGATATAGCCCCCAAATCCCATTTCGCTTACCGCACCGACAACAACTTCACCGGTCGCAAGTATTTCCCGCAAACCATGTGCGGCGGAGTGGCTGCCTTCGATTTCGACAACGACGGCCGCATGGACCTCTTCTTCACGAACGGCGCCAAGCTGCCCGAACTGGAGAAGGCCGATCCGCGCTTCTACAACTGTCTGTTGCGCAATCGCGGTGACGGAACGTTCGAGGATGTCACCGCGCGCGCCGGCCTGCTCGGCAAAGACCTCGGATTCAGCTTTGGCGTGGCCGCCGGCGATTACGACAACGATGGCTTCGACGATCTATTCATCTGCAACGCGGGACGCAACACGCTCTATCACAACAACGGCGACGGAACATTCACCGACGTTACCGAGCGGTCTGGCATTGGGACCAAGCCGAAGGACGTCCTGAGCGTCGCCGCCGCCTGGTTCGATTACGATAACGACGGCAAGCTGGATCTCATCGTCACCAACTACACCGTCTGGACGCCTCAGATCGACAAGGTGTGCGCGGTGAACGGCCAGCAGTATTACTGCCATCCCAAGGTCTACCCCAACGTCGCACACCGGCTCTATCGGAACCTCGGCAACGGCCGCTTCCAAGACGTGACCGACGCCTCCGGTTTCGGCAAGGAGCTGGGCAAGGGAATGGGCGTGGCCATCGCGGATTTCAACGCCGATGGCTATATGGATGTTTTTGTAGCCAACGACACCGTGCGAAATTTTCTCTTTATCAACCAGAAAGACGGGACGTTCAAGGAGTCTGGTTATGAGTGGGGTGTCGCCTACGACGAGAGTGGCAATGCGGGTTCCTCCATGGGCGCCGACGCCAAGGATTACGACAACGACGGCTTGCCCGACCTCTTCTATAACAATCTCAAAGGCCAGATATGGGGACTCTTCCGCAACATAGGCGGTAAATATATGAACTATGTTTCCGGCATGTCCCACTTATCGCACTTGAGCGCGCACAGTTCGGGTTGGAGCAACGGCTTCGTTGACTACAACAACGACGGGTGGAAAGATATTTACTCTTCCAACGGAGACATCGATAACATTGGCGAAGTCTCGCGCCAGTCTGACACCATGTTCGAAAACGTGGATGGCAAGGAGTTCCGGGATGTCTCCGCCCAGTTGGGTCCGGACTTCAACCGTGCGGGTTTCCAGCGTGGCTCGGCCTTCGTGGATCTCAATAACGACGGCTTCCTCGACCTGGTAGTGACGTCGCTCGATGAGAAGCCGCGCTTTCTAATCAACTCCGCAGATAATGGGAATCACTGGTTATTGGTAAACACCATCGGCCGCCGCAGCAATCGAGACGGCATCGGCGCAGCGCTGAAGCTGACTACGGCCTCGGGCCGCACACTCTACAACCATGTGACTACTTCCGCGGGATTCATGTCGTCGAGCGACAAGCGCGTGCACTTCGGGTTAGGTAAGGAAAAGGCGATTCAGTCGCTGGAGATCCGCTGGCCCAGCGGGATTGTGCAGACCCTGAAGAAAGTAGAGCCCGACCAGATTTTGACACTGACGGAGCCAGCGCGCTGAAAACAGCGATGCCGGTGCTACCTGGCCGGTTCTTCAATCGTTAGAATCTGATTCGTCGCCACGTTATTCAGCACTTGGTGGATGCGGCTCGGCCACTTAATATCTATCTCCCGGATCGTCTTCGACCCGCCCAGACCGAAGTGTACGCGGGAGTCGCTGGCGCAGGCGTAGCCCACGGCGGTCGTGACCTCGTTGTACTGCGTCGTGCCGTCCTCCCCGGTAATGCGAATTTGCGCTCCCAGTGCCATGCGGTTGCTCTTCTTGCCAATCAGCTTCAGCAGAATCCAATGGTTCTCGTTCTGTGAGATGTTGTGGAAATACTTGACCTGGCCGTTGAGCACCGAAACCACGGCATCGACTCGACCGTCGTTATCCAGGTCACCGAAAGCCACTCCGCGATGGGCCGCCGCCTTCTGGAAATCCGGGCCGGCTTGGGCGCTCACATCCTGAAACTTGCCGTTCCCGAGGTTGCGGAAAACGGCGTTGGGCTCCTCATAATGCCGGTTGGAAAACTGCGCTATGTTGTCCAGCACATTGCCGCGCGCCACGAACAAGTCCTTCCAGCCATCGTTATCGAAATCGAAAATTCCGTTCCCCCATCCCGACATCTGGCGCGTTCCCATTAGGTGCATTTGAAAGGTCCGCTCCCAGAACTGGCCGTCTCCGTGGTTTTGAAACAACGGAAACGACTCGTTCTCCACGGCCGTGTGCCAGATGTCCGGGCGGCCGTCGTTGTCCACGTCCTTGAAATCGGCGCCCATGCCGGAAATGGCGCTGCCGCTCTGCGCATATGCCACGCCGGATTGCATCGCAACCTCCTCGAATTTCTTGCCACCCAGATTGTGGAACAGGAAATTGGGACGATTGTCGTTGGCCACGAAAATATCCATGAACCCGTCGCCATCGTAATCGGCGATCACCGCTCCCATTCCTTTGCCGAGGTACTTGGCGATGCCCGTTTCGGCGGACACATCGGTGAACGTGCCATCGCCATTGTTGCGGTAGAGCGTGTTCGGCAGATCTGGGTAGTTATTGGGATGGCAATAAGAGCGCAGCTCGGGTTTTGGGCCGCAGACAGGATCCTTGTTCACTTCCCACTTGCAGTAGTTGGAGACAAACAAGTCGGGGAGGCCGTCATTGTTGTAGTCCACCCAGGCGGCCGAGACGGACCACATTTTCTTGCCGTCGTGAATGCCGCCGCCCACCCCCGCCTTGTCTGTCACGTCTGTGAAGGTACCGTTCCCGTTGTTGTGGAAGAGCTGGTTCTTCCCCGTGTTGACAACATAGATGTCGGGCCAACCGTCGTTGTCGTAGTCGCCAATGGCCACCCCCATGCCGTAGCCTTCGCCCGCCACGCCGGCTTTCTCGGTTACATCGGTGAAGGTCCCATCGCGGTTGTTATGGTAGAGGCGATTCCAGTACTTGGGGCTCTCCTTTTGGAGCGACGGGATCGCCGCCCCGTTGACCAGATACACGTCCAGATAGCCGTCGTTATCGTAGTCGAATAGCGCCACGCCGGCCACCATGGTCTCGGGTTGATTCTTGTTCGGAGTAGGGCAACTGTCGGAAACGAAAGTCAGCCCGGAGCGTTCCGCAATCTCCTCGAAAACGATGGGTCCTGTGGCGGATCCTGCCAGAAACACGCCGGCTCCGACTATAATAGGAATGACCGCCTTCACGTCTTGGAAAACTCAGTCTAGCATGCGGCGCCTGTTCGCTTTTCTCGCTTCCGCGCCGGGCGTCTACTTATTGCTGTATTTGCTGTCCGGACAGCCCGCACAGACCACCACTAAACGGCCCGGTTTCGTGGACATCGCTCCCCGCTCGAAGATTTCCTACAAAAGCAACAACAGCCCCAGCAGCCGTAAGTACTTTCCAAAGCCCATGTGCGGCGGCGTTGCCCTGTTTGATTTTGATAACGACGGCCGCCTGGATCTTTTCTTAACCAATGGCAGCCAACTGCCTGAATTGAAGAAGACAGACTCGTCATACTATAACTGCCTGCTCAAGCAGCAAGCCGGCGGGACTTTCGAAGACGTCACAGCTAAGGCAGGTCTATCAGGCAAGAACTTAGACTTCAATTTCGGCGTGGCAGTTGGCGATTACGACAATGACGGCTATGAGGATTTGTTCATTTGCAGCGCGGGCAAAAACGTTCTCTATCACAATAATGGAGACGGTACGTTTACGGATGTAACCACATCCTCGGGCATCGGCCGCAAGCCGGCGGATACGTTGAGCGTGGCCGCCGCCTGGTTCGACTACGACAACGACGGCCTGCTGGATCTCATCGTTTCCAACTACACGTTGTGGACCCCGCAGAGCGATATCCACTGCGCTATGGACGACAAAGAATACTACTGCGATCCGCACCGCTACACGAGCGTTCCGCCGCGGCTCTACCACAATCTGGGCAACGGCAAGTTCCAGGACGTGACCGAAGAGTCGGGGCTGGCCAAGTCGCCCGGCAAGGGTATGGGCATATCCATTGCTGATTTCAATAATGACGGCTGGCAGGACGTGTTCATTGCCAACGACACTGAGCCCAATTCGCTCTTCATCAACCAGGGCAACGGCAAGTTCGAGGAAAAAGGCATGGAATGGGGTGTCGCTTACAACGACAGCGCGCAGACCGGGTCTTCCATGGGTTCAGACGCCAAGGACTACGACAACGATGGCAATGTGGACATCTTCTACAACAACTTGAAGGGCCAGGTCTGGCAACTGCTGCGCAATCGCGGAAACGTGTTCGCGTTTCCGTATGCCTCCAAGATCCATACGCTGAGCCTGCCCTTCTCCGGTTGGAGCAACGGATTCATCGACTACAACAACGACGGGTGGAAGGATATTTACTCCGCCAATGGCGACGTCGACCAAGTGAGCGAGACATCGGCCCAACATGACACGATGTTCGAAAACGTAGGCGGGAAAGCCTTCATCGATGTGTCCGAGGAGATGGGTAAGGACTTCCTTCGCAAAGGCTACCAGCGCGGATCGGCGTTCGGGGATCTCAACAACGATGGGGCGTTGGACATCGTCGTCACGTCACTCAACCAAACTCCACGCATTCTGTTGAATACCGCCGATAGCGGCAATCACTGGCTGATGCTGAGCCTGACCGGGCACAAGAGCGCGCGCGACGCGGTGGGTGCCAAAGTCAAGCTGACCACCGCTTCCGGCCGAACGCTCTATAACCACGTCGCTATCAGCGTGGGCTTCATGTCTTCGAGCGACAAACGCGTGCATTTCGGCCTGGGCGAGGAAACCAGGATCCCCTCCATCGAAATCCGCTGGCCCAGCGGCATTCAACAGGTGCTGAAAGATATCGCCGCTGACCAATTCCTGAAGGTCGACGAGCCGCACTAACACGCAACGCAACGCCTCCGCGGCTAAGGTCTCCTGACACTACTGCTTTTCGGCGGACGGCGGATTCCGCTTTTCCTCCATCTCTTTCTGCGCTTCTTCCCGCACGTGCCGTGCCTCCGCGGCCTCCCTGTCGCCGTCCGCGGTGCGCTTCAATTTGTAATAGACTCTGGCCAGCGCCGCATGCGCCTCGGAAAAGTTTGGATAATTCCGGATCAGTTGCTCCAGTTCTTCGCGCGCCTGTTCATTGAGCCCTTGCGTCAGGTGAATGGAAGCCCGCTGGTAGAGTGCTCCTGGATCCTTGGGGCGCACCTGCAGCGCCAGGGTGATGTGCGCCAACGCCTCATCCGGCTTGGCATCCTGGAGGAGCAGCAGGGCGATTTCCGTGTTGGCCGTGAAATCGTACGGATTCACCTTCAGTTCTTCATTGAACTGGACCGTGGCTTCCTCCAACTTACCGGCGCCCTTCAGTGCTTGCCCGTACAGCGTATGCGCCCACGGCATCTTCGGATTCAGTTCCACGGCCCGCGCCAAGTGTCCGGCTGCGGCCGCCAGATCGTTACGCAGCAACTCGCTTTGCCCCAGTAGGAACGCCGATTCCGCCGACTCACCGTCGCTCAAAATGCGGTCTAGCAGGATCTGCGCCTCCTGGGTCCGATTGTCTTTCATCAGCGCCGTGCCGAGCACGTAGACCACGGCGTGATCGTCGGGATACTCTTCGCGCAACGGCGAAAGCACTTCTATTGCTTTCGCTGGCCGGTTCGTCTCAAGCATGCAATCGGCCAGCAGCAGGGCCGGTTTCAGATCCAGTGGTTGCAGTTTGTGGAGCACTTCCAGATGCTCGACAGCCTCCGGCAACCGCCCGACTTTGTAGTACGCCAGCGCCAGGTTCATCCGTACCCGGGGATTGTTCGGCAGTTGCTGGATGGCGAGACTGTATTCCGTTATGGCCTCGGCGAACTGGCCGTCCTGCACCAGGGCGGCGCCAAGATTGGATCGGACTTCGGCCGCGTTGGGATAACTCTTCAGGAACTCGCGGTAGAGCCGGATGGCGCTTGCCACGTCACCGGACTGAAGCGCCGAGTTGGCCTCTCGCAAGGGCTCCTCGGGCCCTCCGGCCCAGAGTGCGGCGACTCCCAACCGCAGCGACAGAACCATTACGACGAGTCTCACGCTCATGAGATTATAACGTTGCCACGAATTGGCGTCCGTTAGGCCGGTACACCATCTCACGAGTTCGCAAGCATATTTCCGCGTCAAAAGGGGATAATGAATTTGATGCGCACTTCTGCTGGTCTCTGGAAAACTGCCTTGTTGGTGGCTGCGACATTTGTTCCAGGCCTCCACGCCGAGCAGGGTGTCCTCACGTTTGTATTCGGTCCAAATTCCCAGGAAGCGGCGCGGCAATCCGCGCGCGCAGCGGCCGCGACGGCTCGGCACTGGGTGCAGACTGCCGGCGGCGTGGTCGAGCTCAGGCGTGCCGGCAGCCCGGATGTGCAGCGCATCGCCGCGGGCATGGATGCCAAGGAACTGCAACAGGCGTTTAGTGATGCGGCGCGCGCGGCGCGCGATGCCGATCCACCGTCGTTCCTCATTGCTCTCGATGCCGCCGCACAGGCGGCCGCGCTCTCTCCCGGCGCCCGGATCGTCGTCGCCGTGCTTAATAGTCCTCCCTTCTCCACTGAGGGCGAACGCACACTGCAACATCTGGCCGAGATCTGCCAGTCCGGCGGCGTAAGAGTTCTGGTGGTGGATGTCGACGAAGGAGCCCACACATCCCCGAATGCCGCTCTTAAAGCCCTTACGGCCAAAACCGGAGGCGCGTGGGTGCGGCAAGCTAGAGCCCTGGAACCCGAAGTGTCCGTAGCAGCCCCGCCGGATGAGTCGACCGCTCCGTCAGCTCCGGCCGCCCTGCCGCAGCCCGCCGCCACTGCCGCCTCATCCGCTCCTCCGGAACCCGGCACAACCGCTAAGTTCCAGATTCCGGTGCACATCCGGTTCATTCGCACCTCGGGTACGGGAGCGACGTCCGAGAGTATCATCGACCACGAAGCGGATTTCGGCGAAACCGCGACGCTTACCCTCGGCAATGGCACTGTCACGGGCGGGGGCGGATCCATGGAGGTCTCTTATGAACCCAACGACGCCAACGCACCCCTCCAGGGCCTGGTGACAGTTGAATCGCCGCTCGACAGTTTGAAGTTCGACATCGACGACAACACCTCCACGTACCAGGCGCGCGCGCGTCTCACCGCGACCGTGCGGAATTCCAAGGGGGCGGTGATCTGGAGCAACCGGCGGGACATCAACGTTCATGGATCCGTGCGCCAATTGGATGCGCGGCGCCAAGGTAGCATGTTCTTCATGCGCGCGGTCACCTTGCCCGGCCAGGGGCCCTTTACCCTGGAAGCCAAAGTGGAAGACCTGCTGGGGGACACCACCGGCCTGATTCAGACGCCCTTGCGGGTGGGCCGCAACGCGCCCGGGCTGGTGGCCACCGATGCGTTGGTGGTGCGCCGGTTTATGGGATCGGCGGATAAATTCGAGGCCGACCAGGTGTTGAGCTATGAAGGAGAGGCTTTATCTCCCGTGCTCAACCCGGTCTTCCGCGCCGAGCAGCCGGTTAACCTGCAAATCTACTTGAGGCTCTATCCGGATATCCACGGCGCGCCGCTCGATCTGAGCATGGACGTCATGAACCAAGGGCGCGTGGTCGCCCACGTGGCGTTGCCATTCAAGAGCGGGATGGCAGACAGTGCGCGCGAAGGCGCCTCCAGCAAGCTCGCCGGCAGAGCCGAAAACATGTACGGAGCGCAGGCGAAGGAGTTCCCGTACCTTGTTGATCTGAAGGGCGCCAAGTTCCCCCCAGGCGACTACATGGGCGTCATTTCCATCCATCAGGGCAAAAGTGTGGTCAAGCGGGTCGTGCCATTTAAGGTGGCCGGCAGCGCGCCCGTTGAAGTCGCTGGAGCGCCGAAAGCTGGTCCGGCGGCCACGGATGACTCCGAAACCGCGGAAGTCGTGCTGCCGGATATCGAACCCGCCACGATCGATTCGACCGGGCTTAGAATGCGCGAGGACGGCCAGAAGCTGCTCTGGGACGCGGCCGCCAAGAACGCCATGAATTACCTGGACCACCTCCCGAATTTCCTCTGTACCCAGGAAACGCACCGGTTTACTGCTCATGTCAAGACTCCCGATCAACTGAAAGAGGCTGATTCCTATAAGGACGAGTTGGTATACGAAGACGGCAAAGAACGGTACCGAAGAATCGAGATTAATGGAGTCAAAGCCGAGTACGCTCCCGCCAATAACCAGGGCATCTATTCCCGCAATGAATTCGGCTCCCTCCTGCGGGGCTTGTTTGACCCCGATGTTGGCGCGTCCTACAAATGGGCAGGCCGCGCCATGGCCATGGGCGTACTCTGCCAGGTTTTCGAGATCGAGGTATCCAAGCCAACGTCAAACTTCGTCCTGCATTACGGCGGAAGGCGTGAGCCTGTCGCTTATGCCGGGCGTGTTTTCATAGAGGAAGAGACCGGGATGGTGCGCAGGCTTACGATTCAGGGAAATGGGTTGCCCAAGGACTTCGGCCTGCAATCGCCTTCTCTTTCGCTCGATTACGGCATTGTGAAAATCGGCGAGGGCGACTATCTGCTCCCATTGCGCTCCATGTTGCAGTTACGGCATGCCAGGGCGTTTGTCCGGAACGAAACTGCTTTCCGCGGCTACCGCAAGTTCCAGGCAGAGTCACAAATCAACTACAGCAAATGAGAGCCTGGCTGACGCTGTTTTGGCCGGGGAAATCGTGTTCCAGAAATTACATTGTGCCGCAAAGTCAGGCGGGCCAGTTAGTGTATACTAACTAAAAAACTGGGGTTCCTAAGGTGCGATTTCTGGACCTAATGGCTTCGGCCCGGAAGCCGTCGCCAAGATGTACAGCCTGTCTTCTGGTCGCCGGAATTGTCGGCGCAGGTTCGGTCATTCTACTCCGAGGGTTCGCACCGCAGCCATTGCCCACCCGCCTGGCGGCCATCGCCGTGGATTACCCGGCGGAGGGTTCCGTCTTTCCGCCCGAAATCACACCTCCCACGTTTCTCTGGCGCGACGCCGCGGCTAACGCAACATGGTGGACTCTCGACGTTACCTTTCCGGACCGCGCCCCGGGCATTCACGTGAAATCGGCCGGCGAGCGCATGCAAATCGGCGAAATCGATCCCGAAACCGTTTCGCCCAACAACCAGCTCCCCAAGCTGACCCCGGAGCAGGCGGCCGCGCACACATGGATACCCGATACCGAAACCTGGGAGGCGATCAAGAGGCGTTCCGTGGGCTCCGCGGCGACGATCGCCATCACCGGCTTTCGCGATGAGGACCTGAAGCAGCCGGTCTCCAGCGGTCAGGTGACCATCGAGACCTCCCGGGACCCGGCCGAAGCGCCGATCTTCTATCGCGACGTGCCGCTGATGCCCAATCAGGGCACGAAAGGCGTCATCCGGCCACTGGCGCCCGAATCGGTTGGGCTGATCAAGTGGAGGCTCCGCTATCTCGACGAGCCTCGCAGCCGCGTGGTGATGCAGAAGATCTCGACCTGCGCCAACTGCCATTCCTTCTCTGCCGACGGCAAGACCCTGGGGCTCGATGTGGACGGACCTCAGAACGACCGCGGTTTGTATGCCCTCGTCCCGGTAGCCAGGCAAACGTCGATCCGCACACGGGATGTGATCAAATGGCCCACGGTCCGGGACCCCAATATCCCGCGGCTGCGAGCCGCATTCATGTCGCAAATCTCGCCGGATGGGCGCTACGTTTTGTCCACGATTGACGATCCCGATGCGGCCAAACGCGCCGGCGGGGCCACGCTGGAAGACAAATATTACACGGCGAATTTCCTCGACTACCGCTTCTTGCAGGTGTTCTATCCGACGCGCGGCATTCTGGCCTGGTACGACCGCGACACCAAGCGTTTGCAGCCGCTTCCCGGCGCCAATGACCCGCGATACGTGCAGACGAGCGGTGTGTGGAGCCGGGACGGAAAGTACATCGTGTTCGCCCGGGCGGAGGCGAAAACGCCTTATCCACCGGGGTCTCAGATGGCCCTTTACGCCAACGACCCCAAGGAAACCCAGGTCCAATATGACCTGTACAGGATTCCGTTCAACGAAGGAATGGGTGGCCAACCGGAGCGGATCGTGGGCGCCTCCGCGAACGGAATGAGCAACAACTTTCCGAAGATATCGCCGGACGGCCGCTGGATCGTGTTTGTGCAATGCCGGAACGGAATGGTCATGCGCCCGGATGGCAAACTCAACATCGTGCCGTTCGAGGGCGGCGAGGCTCGCCTGATGAAATGCAATACGCCGCTGATGAACTCGTGGCACACTTTTTCGCCTAACGGCCGTTGGCTGGCCTTCTCGTCAAAGAGCCGTTCGCCCTACACGCAATTGTTCCTGACGCACGTGGACGCTAACGGCAACGATACGCCGGCTATCCTGGTCGACAACACAACGGCGGCGAACCGCGCGGTCAACTTGCCTGAATTCGCCAACATCCCGAAGGGAGGCCTGGACAAAATCGACCCGGTGGCAACCGAAGCCTACAGTATGGAGAATGCGGCCTTCGATCTAATGAGGCAAAACCAGTTTGGGGAAGCCATCACGGTGTGGCGCAAGGCCCTGGAAGTAGATTCCGGCGACGAAAAGGCGCACCTCAACCTGGGCTTTTCGTTGAGCGCCACAGGCCATCCCCGCGAGGCGCTGGCGGAATATCGCAAAGCCTGCGATCTCAGTCCGGACGACCCCATAGCCTTCGCGGATTTCGCGCTGGCATTAGCGCAGGACGGCAAGCCGGATGAAGCCATCTCCAATTACCGGAAATCCCTGGCGTTGGACGCCTCAAACGCGGGAGTGCAGGCCGATTTAGGTGCGATGTTGACCGAGAAGGGTGATACTGCTGAGGGACTCGAACATCTGGAGAAGGCCGTCGCCTTGAAACCGGAATCGGCCGCTGTGCAGGATAAGCTCGCGACAGCGCTTTTCAAGGTTGGCCAGACCGCCGATGCCGCCGCGCACTTAGAGAAGGCTGTAGCCTTGGCCACCGCCGGCCATAATGAGGAATTGGTCCGGAACTTGCGCGCCAAGTTGGCGAGCTACGAGCAAACCAAGTAACTTAGCGCCCAGCCAGAGTCGCCGGTTCTTATTAATTCAACAGGAAGGTTTGGTGGGATGTTACTCGAGGAATATGTTTGAGGAAATCAGCGGGAAGGCCATTCAGAAACGGGCCATCAGCGAACTGCGCGCACTCAACGAGGCTTATGATTACGAGCGGCCCAGCTCGTTTTCGCGCGGCATGCGCGTCGACCTGAACGGCCTGGTGGTGCTTTTGATCTCCGGCACGGCTAGCATTGACGAAAACGGGGCCACCGCGCACGTGGGCGATTTCCGCGCGCAATGCCGCCGCATGTTCTCCAACATCACGGCTCTATTGGAAGCGGAGGGCGCCACATGGCACGACGTGGTACGTACCACCTTCTACTTGCGCGACATCGACCGCGACTATCGCGAGTTCAACGAAGAACGCACGGCGTTTTATAAGCAGCAAGGCCTCGATCCGCTGCCGGCTTCGACGGGCATCCAAGCCAAGCTTTGCCGGCCGGAGCTGTTGGTGGAAGGCGAAGCCGTCGCCCTGTTCCGCAACCGCAATGGCGGCGGAAGTCCGCTGTGACAAAATCGGGTCGGGCTTGCCCGACCCCTACAAATTCTTTCGCAAATTATTGTAGGGGCCGAGCATGCTCGGCCCGATTTGCCTGGCGACCCACAAAAAAAAGGGAGCGGCTGGCGGGCCGCCCCCTTTCGATTGATTCCAGCCACTCGAAGGTGGTCTAGAAGTTGTATTTGACCGCGAACTCAATCACACGCGGAACACTGTTCTTGTACAGCGGCGTACCGGTGGTGACCGTGTTCAGGTTGGTTTGGCTCAAACCACAAGGCGCCGGGTTGTTGCCGCAGGACGACGCATTCGGCGCAACGAAGGATAGGTTGATGTCGCTGTTGCCGGATATGCCGAACTGCGGAAGCGGATGGTTCAGGAAGTTAAACGCGGACATCCGGAACTCGACCTTCTGGTGTTCCCCGAAGAGGAAGTCCTTGTAAATCGCCAAGTCGCTGTTGAAGAAAGCGGGCCCTTTGATGTACGGCCAGATGGTAGTTCCGTCGCTTCCCCCCGTGGGAGGCGCGAAACACGCCGGGTTGAAGAACTGGCCGGACTTCAGATTGTTCCGCGGATCGCAGATCACCTGGACTCCGGTAGCCAAAGGCGCGTTCGTACCCAGGTAGTTCGCCGGTGACATGCTGGTTGGGTACGACACGTTGAGTGTGCCTCCGGTGAGCGGTTGAAGGGGCGGCCCGCTTTGCGCTTGGGTGATGCCCGAAAGCACCCAACCGTTGACTACACCGCCCAGCAAGCGATTGCCATGCACCGGCGTGGGCAGGTTGACTATGTAGGCTGCGTTGAAAACGTGTGTGCGGTCGTACGCCAACACGCCGTAGTTCCCCTTAAGGCTGAACGGGTAAATGTCTTGGCCGTCCCCGTTGCCGTTAGAGGTTTGGCCGTCGCGAATGCCCAGGTTCTTACTGAACGAGTAATTCGTGGTGAAGGTGAACCTTCCGGCTTGTTTCTGCCACGTCGCGATGAACGCATTGTAGTTGGAGTAGCTGAGGTGGCCAACCAAAGTAATACCCGTATAGTTGTGGTACGGGAGGAAGTCGTTCAGATTTGGAAAGTTACTGGGTAGCAGTGTGCCGGGGTTGTAAAGAGTTTTGCCGGTGAGCGGATCAGGCCCGAAGTACGCTCCCAGCGGGGCGAAGTCTATGCTGCCCGGACCGTTGCTGTTCCCGCCGGTCGATAGCAGATCACGCGACCTGCTGCCCGCATACTGGAATTCCGCGACCGATCGCCAGGGCGCTCGCTGCGAGACCGTGAAGTTGTAGGTCCACGTGTTCGGTGTCGCTTCATCGCCCATCGTGAGAGCACCGATAGTTGTACCCAAGCCCGGTAGTCCCAATGCGTTACTGTGTGCTTGGAACTCATTCCAGCCCACACAACACTGACTGTTGTTGATACTTACCGATTCCAGGCCCAGTGGCTGGTTGTAGCCGGAACTGGCGTTGTTATAGGCAATCTGGAACCGGTATAGGCCGGCGCCGCCGCGTAACACGGTTTTGCCGTCCCCGAACAGATCGTAAGCGAAGCCAAAGCGCGGCTCGACGAAGAACGGTTTATTCGGGAAGCCTGACAGTGGAATGGAGGAGTCGATGCTGTGCCACTGGAGCCCCGTCCAGGCGGGTGCCGCCGAAGTGTTGTTGTATGCGGCGGGATCCCAAACGGCAACACCGTACTTGTCGTTGGGAACCCAGTTGCCCATGTGCTCAAAGCGCAGACCGCCAGTGAGAGTGAGCCTGCGGCTCGCCTTCCACTGGTCGTTGATGAAGAACGAGAATTGGGTATACTTCATGTCCTGCACCGCCTCGGCGTTATCTTGCGAGAAGCCGTTAATACGCCCGCTGATGAAATTGGCCAGGTAATTGCCACTGTTTACGGAAGAGCCCCACGGATCGAAATTCGCCGCGCCTTGGGTGCCGCTGTTCAGACTACCGCTGGTCTGATAGTTGCGAGCGTAGTCCCAATAGACGCCAGCCTTGAGCGTGTGGGCGCCCTGGATCTTGGTGACGTTGTCGCTGATTTGCGGCGTCTGCGACAGCTTGCCGAAACCGTTCGTGCTCGCCGGCGAGAATGGCTCGCCGTACGAATACGTGCCGAAACCGACAGCGCCCTGGCTCTGTCCGGCATAGCCGTAGGTATTGGGCATCTGTGCCGTGTAGGGATTCGAGAATAAGCCAGTCATGGAGAACCCGATCCCGCTGGGGCTCACTGCGCTGGGGTTGCCCAGGATGATCGGATTCAGGAAGGTGGCTTCCGCGAATATGAATTCGTTGGTCAGCGTGGGGCTGAACACGTGCACCAGGTTCGCGCTGTAAGTATTGGAGTCCTGGTTGGCATTTTGCGACGACGGATAGGGCAACGACCCGTTGAGATTCCACCAGATGCTGAGCGGGTTCTGGTCGTGCTCGATTTGGTGGTTCCAGGAGAAGAACAGCTTGGTGCTGTCGCTGATGTTGTAGTCGCCGCGAAGTCGAAGCTCGTACCGATTCACTGGCGGGTTCAAGAAGGTTTCATAGTTGGCGCCCGTCGGATTGCCCACCGGATCGACATTCGGCTGGGGCATTAGTTTCAAAATAGCCATCGAATTTGGATCGATCTGATTGCTCGGGATTATACCGCCCGGAAACAGGGTCGAGTTCAGGTGGCTGGCGACAACCTGTTCCGCGGAGTTAAAGCCCTTCCCCAGCGACGTGAGATACGCCGGGCTGAAGTTCCCACCCAGCATCTGCGCAGTCGGCACGAAGTATTGTTCCAAATTGCCAGCCGGATGCTGGTCCATGTACTCATATGCGGCATAAAAGAACAGCTTGTCATGCTTCCGGTTAAAGTGCGTCCACGGCAGCAGCACAGGTCCACCAAAGTCGCCGCCCGGATAGTAGAAGCTGTTCGTCGGGGCCTGTAGCCCCTGGCTGTTGTTGTACCAGCCATTGGAGTTGAATACGCCGTTGCGCGCGTAGAGGTAGGCTTGTCCATGGAACTGCGTGCCGCCGCTCTTGCCGATTGCTTGAAATGTGATCGGACCTTTCGCGAACTCCGCGCCAAACGCCGAAGTCAGGACGGAAACCTCCTGCACCTGGTTCTGGTTGATGTTGGCAGTCTGGGTTCCTTGGTTACCGGGATCCAAGAGGTTTGCGCCATCCGACGTCATCGTCATGCCGCCATAGAGCGCGTTCCCTTGCACTGAGAAGTTGCCGATTGGGCCGTTGTTGCTTTGCGTCGGCACCGATCCCTGGCCCCACATACTCTGGCCGAGTCCCGAAACCATGCTTGCGCCAGGCATGATCTTAATCAGCTCTGCCGCATCGCGTCCGGAGAGCGAGATGTTCTCGATCATGTTCTTGTTCAGTGTCTGACTGGACTGACCCGAATCGACCGGTACGATGACGTCGGCTCCGGCTACCACTTGTACTTCCTGCTTTGTGGATTGCACTTGAAGAATGATGGTGGGCAAGCGCAAAGTGGCCCCTTGCGTCAGCACGATACCTTGTTCTTCAAAAGTCTGCAAACCCGACGCAATGACCGTGACCGTGTAGCTCGCCGGCAAAATCGACGGGAAATCAAAGTACCCGGCATTGTTCGTGACTGTGTCGCGAAGTGCACCCGTAGCCTCGTTCTTTAATGTGACTTTGGCTTGTGGCACTACGGCGCCGCTGGCGTCGGTGACCGTGGCGCCGATCGAACCGCTCGCGAACTGTGCCGACGCAGGCAGTTGCAAGAACGCCAAAATAGCGATCATTAACCCTAACAGCCAGAAAAATCGTCCGGGATGCGCGCGCCGATTGCTAACGGAGATCGGCAACCGATCTGATCTATTCATAGATCCCTCTCTAAGCTCATAAGTTGACTTTCCTAAAAACCGACCCTCCGCTGGCGTACGACAGCACCGGCAGCGGGACCCTTTTTGCACTTGTAAGCCTCGAAACCCTGCTCTTTGATCGCGACCGGGCGGTCACCTCGCTGAACGGTGTTGATAGAGAAAAATCCATCAATCGCCGACCGTTCTGGTGAGAGTACCGCTGGCGTCTTTGGTTTTTGGGAAGTATCTGGCAAACGCAGGTAACAGCGAATCAGCGAACCCGGCAGCAAAGCCGTCCGGTAATCGTGGCGTCGCACTTGGACCATTCAACCCCAATTTAAGCAAGAGTCAGAAGCTCGGTTGAGTATATGGGGCCTAATAGGATCTGTCTAGTTACCGCCTGTTACCAACGGCATGAAACCCTATTTAGTTTATGAAATACCCTATTTTCTTTAACGTACAGATGTTACATGCCATCTGACAGCGAACGCGCTGACGCGTTCCACGCCAACACCACCCGACCACGTGCTCCATTTCGTAATTTCACAGGCGCTATGTACTGGTTTTCTTACCCGCGCCCAAGCCACATGGGATGGAGATGCAATATCTGCGACCCCGGGCGGTCGGGGAACAACCCTAGGTCACTTTACTGGAAACGTGAGCGAGCCGACTGCGGTCGTGTTTTGATCCAGAAGAATGATACGGATCTCCCGCACTGCTTCGCTGGTTGGGTGATCTTGCGAGAGAGGGAGACCCTCCTTCAGCACCAAATTGTACTGCTCGGCCGTCAAATCGGGTTTGAGGTCCAACACGGTGGGCTCACCGAGCGGGGCAGAACTGCTGCGGTCGGATATCAGGAAATACATGGCGCCCGAAAACTTGCCCCCCTGCTCCCGCCACAGGAGATCTGAGGGATCTATGCGGATATCCAGATGCACGCCCTTCGTGTCTCCTTGCATCAACGCGATTTTCGTGCGCAGGCCGATTTCGGCAAGGTCCGTCGGGCTCTGATAAGCCGCCACTAGCACTGCCTTCATTCGTTCCGCGGGTGGCCGCGAATCCGGCAGGGCGTAATACCGCTCCCTCAGTTGCAGCCTGATGCCCGGCCGTTCACATGTTACGCGGATCACGTGGAACTTGTTGTCCCAGTTGTCCGTGGATGGAGCATACGCAATCTCGTAAGCATCGCCGGCGTTGGTAGCCACCTCCTTCAGGGTGGTAAGAATATCCTGCCGGAAGTAGGCGTGGCCGCCCGTCAGGCGTGCCATCTGTGCCAAGTCGAGGGCGGGATCTACACCCTGGGAACCCTGCACGTTCTGCATTCCCGTGTCGCCATTGAGGTTCTGAATACTGGTTAGCTGGTCCTTGCCAGGATTCACCATCGTATCCATCTTCATCATAGGGCCGGCTGCTGTGCTGAGATCCCTGCCGTACGAAAGCGGAATGACGGCTACGTTGGCTTGGGCCAGCGTCACTGCCAGGTGAGGCACGTAAAGAGCGCATTCCACCCAGTCCCCGTTGCATGGGAGCTTGGTATTGTAGGCATTTTGCATGCCGTCCGTGATCCAAATGATGTTCCTGCGGCCCGGGAACGCGGCAAGCTGGGTGGCGAGCACCTCGATCTGGTGGAAGGTCTTCTTGGCTTGGTCCTCCTGTCCCATGTGCACCGGCCGTCCATGGCTGGCCGTTTTCATGGCTTGGTCAAGAACCGGGGCCATGTCGTGCGGCCAAGTGGCGTCGGCGGCGGCCTTCGGTCCGATGGCATGAATGGGAACTAGCTCGCCCTCCAGATTGAGCAGGTAGAAGTACAGGGAGTCGCCCGATTCCAGTTGCGGCAGGGTCTTATCTAGAGTGTGCCAAGTCTCCAGGCGGTCCGCCTGATTCTGATTCATTAAGTCGAATAAGACGACGGTAGTGTGCGGCGTCGTACCGCGCGGCCGATTGGACCACTCGAGAAGTCCCAGAGGGGCAGCCGGCTCATTCCTGGGTTTGTGGAATGTGAGGACGGTTTGTGGCTTGTTTTGATCGACGATCTTGAAATCCTGGGCTGTCAGATCGGTTACGGGCCGGCCGCTCGCGTCGAGCGCTACCGGATAGAGGCGGACGAGAGGGCTTGGCGCCGGGGCTTGTGCCAGAAGCCCAGACGCAGCCAATGCGGCGGTGAAAATGAGCCTTGACATAATGACGACCCAGTGTATCGCACCTTCACGAACTGGAAAATGGTCAAATAACACGCAGCCAAGTCGGCCTCACGCTACTGCTCCGTTACGTACGCGAGATGTTCGGTGGCGGACTCGTTGCCCTGTACCGCAGTGATCTGTAACTCGCAATTGCCTGGCCGCGTGGCAGCCGCCACGAACATGGGAATTGCGCCACTCGCATCTGGCGCCGGCAGATCCACTGTCTGCTGTGCGAACACCTGGCCGCCGCTTTTGAACTCCACGCGGATTTTCGGCTTCTCCGTGTTCGATTTGTCGCCATACACCACGAAATACACCCAGCGCTTGGCGGTGGGACTGACCGTAGCTTGCACCATCGGAGTGACACGCTTTCCCTTGAAGGTGAACGGATCGGCGGTGTCCGCCTGGGGGTCGGCGGAATCGAGGTGTCCCACCATTACCAGGCTGCTGATCGCGACACCTTTGGGCTGCACGGAGACGTCGAAACTCCCGGTTTCGGTGGTTGCCTGACGGCCCTCCCGATCCACCACGGCGGCTTCCACCGTGTAATGGCCCGGCGGCAGATCGAGGGCATGTGTGTAGGTCAATTCCTCGGCCCGTACGGCTGCCAGGTTGGCATCCGCGATAAAGTAAGGGTGGTCGAGACTATATTTGTCAACGACTTCTCCGTGACCATCCCGAATGAGCGCCAGCAAGGACACATCGAATGTGTGGAACTTATGAGTCGGATCGGCAGTGGCGCCCAACTTCGCGCCCGGCAATTCGAAAACCAGCGTAGCGCGCGGGTTCGTGGCGTCTTTCTGGAAATGGTACGCCGCTAGGCGAAAATCGAAAGAGTGCGGCCGAGGCTTGGCGGCTAACACCGCCATACCGGTGTACTCGGCCGGCGTCAGCGAGCCCGAGCCGTTGAGATCCGGCATGGCGAAATAACCTGTGCGGCTCTCCACCTGCAAATCGTTGCGCGCCAGCTTCACCTCGATCTTCCGCAGTTGCCCGTCATACTTGGCCGATGCCGGACGATAAACAGCTTCGTAGTGCGTGTCCAGATTCTCCACCATCTGCTGGAACGACTTGCGGAAATCATTGGTGTTGGCAATCAGGAATCCGCCCGTGCCCTCGGATAGCGCTCGCAGACTCGATTGCGTATCCGAGGTTCTGACGGCGGAGATCGTGTCGTCTCCCTGCCGGCTGTTCTGCCGCATCACGCTGGCGCTCGCGTTCGTTTTGCTCTGCTGCTGGCTGACCGCTGCCATTTGGTCCAGCGCCAGTTTGCCGGCCTGGGCGGTGTCGAACGTCGCGCTCATTTCCGTGCTGTCGAGCGCATAAAACGTCACGCCATGTTTATTCGCATTTGCCAATATCTTTTCAAACCGCTCTGGGTCTCCGGTGGTAACCAGGCCAGTAGTCACCAGCAAAACCGTTTTCCGCCCCGGAAGCGTACCGAGTTGGTTGATCAGCGTGATGATCCGATCGGTTTCATGCATGCCGGTAATGTTGGCGAAATCGGCCCGCTCACGCACTTGATCGCCGCGCAAGCGATTCGCCCCGGTGCTGTTGGAAACGTCCGCGCCCATAATAACCGTCTTGCTGACTTCACCCCCCGTGGTATCCACCGTCACTGTGGCGCTGTGTGTGGCGTTGTTTACCTGAGCAGTCATGGTTACGATGTTCGGACTCGCGGTGAGCAAGGCTTCCGAAGCTCTGGAGAAATCCAAGGCTTTCCCGGAGAAAGAGGATTGCAGCAGTTCCTCCCTGTTTTTGGTGAACTCATGCACCGGGATTAGTGTCTCGTTGAGATTGAAGATCCCGATGTAGGTCTCCGGCGGCAACTTGGACCTGATGAACTCCTTCACGATCTCGACGGCATGCGGCCGGGTCACCGGATCGATGTTATGGAAAACAATGCAGACCGTGTTTACGTCACGCAGGGGCAGGGCGGCGCCGGCCGGCTGCGCCTTCGCCTGGCTTTCGTCGCGGCGCTCCTGTTCGCGGCCCGGTACCAGGCGGAAGCTGAGAAGCTGCTGCCGTACGCCGTCTTCGAAAATCTCCACATCGCCCGGCTTAAGATTTTTCACCTGGCGGCCCTTGCTGTCGCGGACGGCCAAATCCAGCGCGACCTCTGTGACGGTCACGCGAATTGGAGGACCGGACGGCGCAGGAGTGGCATCTTGCGCCAAGCCGGGAACGACAGTGGCCGCAACGAGAAACACGAGCAGCGCAACACCAGCTTCTTGCATAGACCGATTGTATCTCCATCCGCATGGGGCTCGGAGGCCAAAGGCCTTCCCAGCCGGGCGCCGGAAAAAGCCGTCCCCTTCGCTGCTCACGCCGGCGGTTGGCGCGGCCAACTAACGCTCCCGAATGCCCGAACCAAGATACACGTCAGGGGACGGATCACAACCGCTCCGAAAATGGGTTGAAACGTTTTTCGGTGTCATGTCACAAATAAGTCTATAGCCATCGTTTTTCGGTGCAGTGTTGCGATATAATTCCCAGCAATTGTTTCAAAACGGAGGGTGATATGAGTAAACGAATCCTTTTTTGCTCGGACGGAACATGGGACAATTCCGGCAAAAACACCAACGTCTACAAGATCTATAAGGCCATGCAAGTGGCCGCCGACCAGATCCCGTTCTATGACGACGGCGTCGGTGCGGACGGAACTCCGATTGATCGGCTGCTGGGCGGCGCATTCGGAACCGGGCTATTCCAGAAGGTAAAGGACGGGTATTCCAAGATTGCTCAGGTGTATGAAAAAGGTGATGAGGTCTTTGTCTTTGGTTTCAGCCGCGGCGCGTACACCGCACGCAGCATTGCCGGCATGATCGCTAACTGCGGCCTTCCCACCAGCAATTTCAGCGACCAGGTAGTGGAAACCGCATTTCAGGCTTACCGGGACAAAGACGACAGAGCCAAGCTTCTGGCCGGGCTGAATCAGTCCTGTGCCATGTTCAACGCTCAATTGACCATGGTGGGAGTCTGGGATACCGTCGGCTCGCTGGGAATCCCGTCGCTTTTGGGGGCCGTCGATCCGATCCTATACGGATTTCTGGATACCTCCCTGCATCCCAACATACAGAACGCCTACCATGCCCTTGCCATCGACGAGCGCCGGATCGAGTTTCCCGCGACGCTCTGGACGTCGCAACCCAATCCAGGACAGACACTCGAACAGGTCTGGTTCACCGGCGTCCATTGCGACGTCGGGGGGAGTTATCCGGATGATCCCGACGGAACGGCGCTGGCGGATATCACATTCGCTTGGATGATGAACAAAGCGGCCGCCCTCGGTGTCACATTTGACGCTGCGGTGCAAGCCAAGTACGCATTGCCTGTTGACGCGAAGTACGCGCTCGACCAGAAGCACGAATCGTGGACTCCTCTCTGGGCTTTTCCCAAGAGCCGGCCGATCGCGGCCGATGCCACTCTGTCAACTAGCGTGTTGGTCCGGTGTCAGCACGACGATTCGTATCGGCCCGGGAACCTCAGGTTCACGAACTCAGCCAATGGCGAGTTATCGGCGCAATACGCGACCGTTGAAACCGTAATTCAACCGGAGCCGGCTGCTAAATCCGCCGGCGTCACGGCAGGTAACTGAAGAAAATGACAAAATCTTCGCTCGCTTGGCTACCCGTGTCTTTGCTGCTACCGCAGCTATTCGCCGCCGGTTCCAATACCGTCGCTGATCCCAAGCAGCAGGAGGCCCAAGAGCTCAAAGCCTGTGCCGACATGGTACTGGCCCGCCTCCGGAGTATCGCTGGCACCCGAGAGAAGCGCTTTGAAGGCAAGGTAAGCGAAGCCGAGGCGCTCTGCCGTGGCGGTCAAAGAGCCTTGCAATTCCGCCTCACGCCGTGGGTTGACTGGTCCAACTATTGGGGGACCGGCGACGTTGCCTCCCTACCCAATGGCTATCTCTCCAAGAAAGGTCCGGCATTCCGCGGAGTCACCGGCGCGTTGCTCGACCTGGAATACGAGCGCGTGGAACTCATCAAGTTCAACCTGTTCGATAACAATGGCACGTGGCAAAACTACGTCACCGGGCTGAACGGCGTGGATGGAGGCGCGATCAAGGTTTGGCCGGAGATGCGCCTGCCCAAAGACACCCCCAATTTCGATGCGGTGGGCGGCGACGGGACCCAAGTGTGCAAAGGAGACCTGATCCGCGCTCGCACCGTGACGGGAATCTGCAACGACATTCTCAATCCGCGGATGGGTTCTGCGGGTACTCCGTTTGCGCGAAACGTGGAGTTCGAGACAACTTTCCCGGATCAGGGCCGGACGACCCTCACAAAGAATCGCCATGGCGACCGGCTCGGCCTGCTGACGCCCGATCCCCAGGTGATCAGCCGCAAGCTGTTCACCCGCATCCAGTCCACTCCCGCGGCCTGCAACAACGGCTTCGGTCTTCCCGATGATTCGCCCGAAGCCAATTGCGATTACCAGAAGGCGCCATTCTTCAACGTCATTGCAGCGTACTGGATTCAGTTCATGACGCACGATTGGTTCTCGCACATGGAGGATGGTCACAACGCGCCTGGGTACATGGATGTCGGCTGCAGAACGGAGCGAGTGAACAATGTCGAAACGCCGCTGACGCCGGAAGAGATCGCCAAGCTCGGTTGCCGGCCCGGCGATCGCGTTGACAAAGGTTTCGTGCAACAGGATGCGCCGCCCGGCAAGTTCACCGCGGGGAACAAGGAATATCTCGCGCGTGCCCCCAAGACGTTTACCAACAACAACACGGCCTGGTGGGACGCATCGCAAATCTACGGGTACGACGATACTTCACGCAAGCGCGTGAAGCGCGATCCCAAGGACCCGGCGATGCTGCTGCTCGAGCCGGTGGCCGGTGGGTCCGGCGGAGGTTACCTGCCCTTGCTGCAGCCAGGCGATCCGGCGCAGCCGCAGTGGGCCGGCCAGGAATCGGTGGCGTTTCCCGACAACTGGACAGTCGGCCTCAGCTTTTTGCATAACCTCTTTGCCCGTGAGCATAACGCGTTCGTCGCTGAGTTCCGCCGGGAAGCCGCCCGCAAGCCGAATGACGACAGCGGTCTGCGCAATCCCGCCGATCCCAAGCGCGTGATCCGCAATAAGGATGTCACCCCGGACGAGCTGTTCGAGGTGGCGCGCCTGGTGGTGGCGGCCGAAATCGCAAAAATCCACACCATCGAGTGGACGCCGCAGTTGCTGTATAACGAGCCGCTCTACAAAGGCATGAATGCCAACTGGAACGGACTGCTGGGCTCCGGCGATCCGGATGTCTCAAAAGCGCTCTCCAATCTCATCGTTCACGATTTCGGAAAAGCGAAGGATGCCGAGAGAGCCGGACAGTGGTATTCCGCGTTCGCATCCGGCCCCGGCATTTTCGGCCTGGGCAGTAAGGTCCCGCATTACGACATCACAAAACCGGCCGACACCAACGGCGGCGTGAATCACTTCGGCTCGCCGTTCAACTTCCCCGAGGAATTCATCACGGTCTACCGCCTGCATTCTTTGGTGCCGGACCTGATCGAATACCGCGACTTGAGTAAGGACCCGAACCAGATTACCCGCAAAATCGCAGTCATCAACACTTTTGAAGGCAAGGCCACTGACGCTATGCGATCGCGCGGCCTCGCCAACTGGGCACTCAGCCTGGGGCGGCAGCGCCTGGGCTTACTGACTCTGCACAACACTCCGCAGTTTCTGCAGAACATCACACTGCCGAGACTCGACAGTCCCACTAAGGAGCTCGACATTGCGGCGCTCGATCTTATCCGCGACCGCGAGCACGGCGTGCCGCGCTTCAACGAATTCCGCCGCCAGTACGGCTTGCGCCAGTTAACCAGTTATGACGACTTCATGGACAAGACCATCCCCGCAGACTTGCCGGCCCATAAGCAACAGGCGGAGTACGTCGCCCAGCTTCGTGAGGTCTACGGAACACATGTATGCGATTCGTCGAAAGTAATCACGGACGCCCAGGTCAACGAAGATGGCTCTCCCATTAATGACTGCCTCGGCCATCCCAACGGCGCAACCGTAGACAACGTAGAAGACGTAGACACCGTCGTGGGCTGGCTGTCGGAATTCACGCGACCACACGGATTCGCCATTTCAGAGACGCAGTTTGTGGTATTCATCCTCAACGCTTCGCGACGGCTGTTCAGCGATCGCTTCTTCACCTCGAGTTTTCGGCCTGAGTTCTACACCAAGTTAGGCGTTGACTGGGTCAGTCACAATGGCCCCGGACCCGAGATGATGGAGCAGGGTGCGCCCAACGGGCATAAAGAAGCTGTTCTGCCACTCAAACGAGTCTTACTGCGAAACATTCCCGAGTTGGCTCCGGAGCTGGCGCATGTGGTCAACGCGTTTGACCCCTGGGCGCGTGATCGCGGCCAATACTACAGCATTGAGTGGAAGCCGCGGCCCGGCGCGGAGTCCGATCCTGCATTTAAGCAGTAGCTGAAACATCACGACGGAGTTCAAGCCATGCCCGACACTACTGTCAATAACTGGTTCGGCAACGTTACTTCGCATCCCCAGGTTGTTGCCGACGCCAACTCAGTCGATGACATTGTCTCCATCCTCAAAGACTCAGCGAAGTATCCGTCTCCGGTCCGCGCGGTGGGCTCCAATCACTCCACAACCGAATGCGGCGTGGCGGACAGCGGCACCCTGATCCGCATGAAAATGAATCGCATTCTCAGCATAGGGGCCGACAGCGTTACCGTGGAGGCTGGCGCCATTTACATCGACATTGCCGATGCGCTGCGCACGCACAACTTACAGTTCTATGTGAATACTGAAATCGGCAACCTGTCGGCGGGTAGCGCGGCCTGCGCCGGCACCAAGGATTCGTCTTTTGATGGCGAATACGGCCAGGTTGGCTCGTACGTCACCGGAGTGAAGATAGTGCTTCCCTCTGGCGACCTTCTGGAAGTGACGGACGCTCAACCGGACCTCATGCAGAAAGTCCGTGCCAGTTACGGCACGTTCGGCGTTATCTACGAAGTCACCTTCAAGGTCCGAGCCATGACCCCCATGGCCGTGCATCACAAAACATTTACGATTGACGACTTCATCACCACGCTTCCGCAATTGAAGCAGCTTGGCTACGCCATGATGTTCTACATTTTCCCCTTCGATGGGCTGATTACGGTGGAGTTCCGGAAATATAACCCGGCCGCCACTGGTGAGCCGAATCGCCAGGTCTGGCAGTTGCGCAACTATTTCTGGTCGAAAGTGGCTCCGAAGCTCGCGAATGACACGGAACAGAATATTTCGATTCCGGACATTCGCTACGGTCTCATCGACAAGTACAACGCCGTGAACCGGTTCAATCTCGAAAGTGTGATCGTGAGTGACAACACACTTGCTCCCGACCAGACTATCCGCTATCCGCAGCCCTCGGATGACAGCCGTTACACATTCAGTCTGTTCGCTTTTCCCGAGCCCGCCTATCCGGACGTCCTGAAAGCGTATGTTCAGTTCAGCACTGACTACTACAAGCAAAAGGGCTACCGGTCGAATATGCTGAGCGTCGGCTACCGCATCGCGCAGGACCAGCAATCGCTTTTCTCATATTCCTATGATGGGACCGTCATGACTGTGGATCCCGTTTCTACGGCGAACACCGGCTGGTACGATTTTCTGGACGCTTACAATCAGTTCTGCAGCGATCGAGGTGGCACTCCATTGCTCAACCAGACCCCGCGGCTGACACGCGCGATCGTTCTCAAAGCGTTTGGAAACCGGTTACAAGTTCTGGAAAACACTCGCCGGCAGTACGACCCGAATGGCCGCTTGCTCAATGCTTATTTCCGAGGTCTACTCGCGAGTCAGCCGTAGGAGGTCTGTGGAGATCGAAGGGCAGGAAGTCAAAAAGCCGCCATCGGGTGAGCCTAAACGACCGGCAGTCGCGGCCCAGGAAAAGCCGGCGGATTCGGCGGCGCTCAAGGGAAACCACCGGACCAGACCTTCCAAGTCGTTCCTGTCCACTACGCTTTTGGTTGCACTCGCCATTGTCGCCGTGGCAGCGGGCGCGTTGATCGCTGCCTTGACCCTTCGCCGCTTTGACAACAAGCAACAGATCATTATCAATGACTTCCTGGTGTCTACGGACAGCGCCTCATCTGACTCCAAGTCGGCCGCCTCGGGCGATTTCGGCAAGGAAGTCGCCGATATCTTCGCCAGCGACCTAAACGACATCATTCAGCAGGGTAGTGGCTTCGGCAAGTCTGATGGCATGGTGAGGGGGATTTCACACCCATTCACCGAAATGTTCAAGATCCCTGTCAGCAAGAGTTATGGCATCGAGATTCAGGGCATCTCCATTGATCAGTTGTTGAAAGCCTGGAACGTCCTACGGTACGACCAGCAGCTTGTCTCCGGCGACATTATCCCGGCCACGAATTCTAACGGCCGGTATGTTTTGCAGATTTTGCTCCGCTCCGACACGGCTGCGCGGCACTGGACGAGCCGTCGTCCTTTTCTCGCCTCGGACAAGGAGCTGTTCGCTGCCATGCAAGCCATTGCCGAGGATTTTGTGACGAACATGAATCCGGAGATTGCGGGGCGCTATTTTCTTGCTACCAAGCAATATTCCCGCGCGATTCAAGTGTTCGGCGATTGGCTGAAGCTTCATCCGGAACGGCCCGAGCCAAGCCTATATCTTGCCAAGACTCTGACCCTCGATGGAGAGTACGACCGGGCTGAGGTATTTGCCGATAGAGCTTTGAGCTCGATATCCCTCATCGCCCAAAAGAATCGTCAACAGATGCAGACCGAGATCGAATTGGCCAAAGCCACGGCCCTTTGGGGAACGGGGGACTTTCAGGGCGCCGAATCACTCATTGTCGATCGTCTGTCCAAGCAGCCATATGCGCTGAATAATCTGGGCATTCTTTATCTTGCAAGGGATCAGTACGACAATGCCGAAAGAGTGCTCAAAAAGGCACTCCAACACTATCCCGGCAATTTCGGCGCGGCGATGGGCCTCGGTCAGGTGTATAGCGCGGATCACCGTGACGCAGACGCGGCAGCCGCCTTCAAGTCTGCATTGCAAGTCAGGCCTACTTCGTCTCAGGCTGCCGACTCGTATTTGGCTGCTCTTCACGCTGCCAAGCGCGACCAGGAGGCTTCTCAGTTTTGTCACTCCTGGGTGGGCGCTACTATGAGTGCCGGGGCCCTGATAACCGACGCGACCCAGGACCTCTACGTTCTATGCGCTCAGGCCGAGAAGGAGATGAAAAAAGTCAAGATGCCCGCTCTGGCCTTGTACTATGTCGAGGCACTCGCACGGCCGATAGGCGAAGGATCGCAGGCAGCCCTCTCTTCTGCCATGGTCGATACGATGCCGGAGGTACTCTGCCGGGGAAACAACGATGGCGATCTGTTAGGAGGCGCAAACCAGTCGGGAGAACAAACGGCCCGGCTTGCTGCCGCCACATACACCTTAACCGGGATACTCCGGAATCGGGCGCCCGTTGACCCAACCGCAGCAGGTCTCATCAAAAACTGCGAAAGCAGCACGGACTATCTGGTTCAGAGTCTTCTCAATCTGGTTCGCGCAAATGCGTCCGGTGGACAACGCTGCACGCTCGCGGAGGAGGCAGTTCAGACGGCCATGTCCCCTCGATTGAAAGAGGTCGCCGTATCCTTCAGGAAAGAAGTCTGCGCGGCCTCCAAGTAAGCTAACCGCGAACCACACCCAGGCACTTCCGTGTGGCTCATCCGATCGGCGGCGCGGGAGCCTGAAGAACCTCTTGAATTGTCACCGGCGTGCCGTTTCGATAAGCCTTGAGGAAAATCGGCTTGTCTTCCAATTCGCCCCGGCTGTCAAACTTGTACTTGCCGTTGGCCCCTTCCCAGGGGTCCATGAACCGGATGGCGTACGAAAGATCGAGGGGGTTGGCGGAACCCGTGGTCTGGACCGCTTTCGCCAGGATGCGCAACGCGTCGTAGCCTTGCGCGGCCCACGTGTCGGGGTTTCTCCCGTAACGCGCCCGGAACTTGCGGACGAACATCTGATTTTCGGGGCTCGGCGAGTTGACGTCGTAGAAATCGAAGTAGATCACGTCCTCCAACCCGGCGCCGGCTCTGGCGCGCATCTCGGGCGTATCCGAGAACGCCCCCATGATTTTCGTCTTGATGCCGACCGCGCGCGCCATTCGCAGGAAGTCTCCCGCCCAGGGCTCCAGTCCCGCAATGAAGATCATGTCGGCGCCGATCCCCTTCAGTTCGTTCACCGGCAATCGGAAATCGACATGTTCGCGCGAATAAGACCATTGGTACACCAGTTGCGTGTCCAGGGCGTCCAGCCCGATGCGATACTGAAAGGCCAGGTCCTCACCATAGGCGTCTTCCTGCCAAATCAGCGCGAACTTCCGGCGCCCGTCCTCCACGGAGAACTTCGCCAGGGAACGTGCGATTTTGTAGCCGGACGGGATGGTCCGAACAATGTATTTCAGTCCGCGGCCGGTCATGGTGGTGCTGTTGGCGCCGACTATGATATGCAGCAACCGGCTGGATTCGTAGATCATGGAAGCCTTGATGGCCTCGGCGCTGTCGTAATAGCCGAGCACGGCACTCATGTTTCGGTTAGCGGAGAATTCGACAGCGATTTGTTTCGCCTCTTCCCAACTGAACCCCTCTCGCAAGATCAGCCGGAATGGGATGCCGCGGGCCAGGCCGCCCGTGTTGATTTCATCCAACGCCAGTTGAAGGCCGTTTGCCATCCCATCCTGGTTCGCTGTAAAGGGCCAGTAGACCCCGACCAGAATTTCCTTCCGCGGACGGCTGAGAGCCTGGAATCTCTGTTCTCCCATCCGCTCGAATGAACGCCACTGAGGGACCAGCGTGTAAGCCAGCAGTCCGGCCGACACAACCAGCAACAACAGTTTCTTCATCGCTTACTGTCCTAATATGACTGGCAGGCCGTTCTTGCCCGCGCCGATCACCACCACTTTGCTGTTCGGCGACTTGGCCAGTTCCTGGGTCGCCACTACCCCATGCCAGGTGAGTACTTCGGGGGTGAGACTGCGCTTGACCGTTTCGTTGTACACCCTGATGCCCTCCGATTCGATGCGCTTGCGGTCAGCTTCCTTGGTGGCTATCGATAACCGGTATTCGTACTCCTCGTCAAACTGCTGCTGGGCCAGTTTGCCTTCGATCGCTTCGGAAATCCGTGTGGGCAGCGTGATGGTCTCAATGGGCACATCGTCCAGTGCCACGAACCGCGCCTCCAGGTGAGCCTTCGAGATTGTGCTGATGAGTTGCTGAATGGCCTTTTGCGTGGTGTAGATCTGCTCGGGCTTGTACTGCCCAAACACGACCCGGATCACCGACCGAATTTCCGGACGCACCACGACGTTCACAAAATCCGGTCCGACGTGCTGGTGCAGCAGCGGCAGGCTGTCTTTTTCAAGGAAATAGCGTACTGAGTACCGCACCTTTACGGTGAGACCATCCTCCGTCAGGACCTCGATTGTGTCGGTGAACTGCTGTGTGCGGACGTTGTAGATGTACATCTTGTTGATAGGCAGGATGATGTGCAGGCCCTCGCGATACACCGTGTCGATCTGCGTGCCGCCGCCCAGCCGTCGCCAGAGCACGCCGAGCTCGCCAGGGTGAATCGAGATCACGATATTGTTGAAGAAAAAGACCAGGAAAAAGCCCAACAGAAACAGCAGCAGAATGACATACGGCATGTGCCGCCTGATGAAGGCTTTCGAGCGCTGGTATCGAATGGCGGCCCATTCGCGAATCTTCTTCATTTGTCACGCCCCTCGCACCGGAGGGTTGGCCGGCTTGCGTCTGACGCCGGCCTCAAACTTTGCGCGGCGTCGCGAAGTACAGAAAAAGCAGGCTGAGGATGGGAGTCAGGATGACTGAGCAAAAAAGAAAGCCCCAAAACCCGATGCGCCGATTCCGTCCCGCTATGCCCGCCACAAGGCACAGCGCCAGGTATGCGGCAATGAGTTCGGCAATGTCCATCGGAGGCTAGGCCGGGGACTCTGCGTTCTGCCCCGTGGTCATCCTGCGGCCTTCCTCGAACTGTGCCTTGAAGTACTCTTTGACTTTCTCCGGTTCGAAATCGAGGAATGTGCCTCCCGACTCGAAGTGCTGAATGAACACCCGGCCTAAGGCCCAAGTATATGCAGCGCAGAACCCTGCCATCACCGGGGCACCCGCCAGCGTGCCCACCACCGGAATTGCCTTCAACATGCAGCCGATCGTGCCGTACGCGAACGCGTGCGGGAGAACGTAGCCAACCGTGGACGCGATAATCGCCTTTCCGCGGTTCCGTTGAAACGGGACTCCGTAGATCGACGTGATCTCGGCGAGCGCCTTCAGTTGCACGGCCCCAACCGCGGCCAGATCCACCCACGGAACCGGGATCAAGCTAGCGCCCCCGGACCACCACATGTAGTTCCGAATTGTCTTAACGGCCATCGCTTCTTTTTCGGTCACGGCTGTTGACTCCTTGTTTTGGGCTCGCGGTCGATTAGCTCGCACCGCTCCATACCGTATGTAGGTGGTGGTTCTGAAAAATTTCTCAAGTTTTTTTAGCGTGCTTCGCTCAGCAAACCACAGGAAATCTTTGAGACGAATTGGACTCTCAGGGTACTAGCGGATTCATTTGACCGTTAAGCTTAGGGCGAAAATGGGAGCCTTCCGTGTCCTGGGAGCGGCGCGATTCTCCGTCACAACGTTGGCCATCCTCAGTAGCGGATGCGGCAAGCCCGACGCTCAAGCTGCCGCCGGGGCGACATCTCCGCCGGCGGTGATGGTCGAGACTGCCGAGCGCCGGGAAGTGCCGATCATGCTAGAAGTTGCGGCCCGGGTCGAGGCCGTCGCTACCGTCGAGATCCGCGCCAACGTGAGCGGCCGATTGACGGAGATGTCGTTTCGCGAAGGGAGCTTGATCAAGAAGGGGCAGATGCTGTTTCGCATCGATCCGCGCCGCTATGAGGCTGCAGTCCAATCGGCCCAGGCCGCTGTCGAGAAGGCGCAAGCGGATCTGGAAATGGCGAGGGAGCAGCAGCACCTGGTGAACGCGCAATCTGCTCTGCGCCAGGCCGAAGCCGATTTGCTGAAAGCCAATCAGGACGCAGAGCGGCTGAAACCGTTGGCCGCGAGCAGGGCGGTACCGCAACGGGACCTGGAAGCAGCGATCGCCGCCCAGTCCTCCGCCGTGGCGGCGGTGGAGGCCGCCCGCGCCACGGTGCGAACCACCACTGTCAGCGACCGTATGGGCGTGCGACAGGCGCAGGCAGGCCTGGCTGCCTCGCAGGCGGCCCTCGATCAAGCCGAACTGGACCGCGAACAGACCGCCGTGCGCGCCCCCATCAACGGTCTCATCGGACGGCTGGAAGTTTCGGTGGGCAACTATGTGGATCGTGGAGACCAACGTCTGCTTGCCACCATTTCCCAGGCAGATCCGATCAACGTCGGCTTCAACATTCCGGAGACGCTCTACATACACACCACCACCGGGCGTGTGGACCACGACGCATTGAATCACATCGAGTTAATTCTCGCCGACAACAGCATCTACCCATTCCAGGGCCGATACACGACTCTCGGACGCGCTATGGACGAGAAAACGGGAACCTTGGCGATGGTGGCGCAATTCCCAAATCCCCGTGACGTCCTGCTGCCCGGAATGTCCGGGCATGTGCGCTTTGCGGTGGAAAAACGGCCCGATGCCGTGCTGGTTTCGGAACGAGCTGTGTTTGATGCCAAAGGGTCTAAGGCTGTGTATGTGGTCACTCCTCAAAACAAGGCCCTCCTCCGCAGTGTCGTCGCCGCGGGGAAATACCAAGGCAGGAGCATCATCACCAAGGGACTCGCCGGTGGGGAGACGGTGATTGCTGACGGCATCCAGAACGTGCGGCCCGGCCAGACGGTGACTGCTCAGAGGGCAGCGCGGTGAATCGGCTGGCCACGAGTGTGCTTTCCGCGGCGCTGCTGCTCCTGACCGGCTGCATCAGCCCCCGTTATCAGCGGCCGAACATCCCCGTTCCCCTGAGCTACCGTAGCGACACCGCCGCACCCGGCGCTCCCAGCGAGACGAGCAACCTCGGCGAACTGCGCTGGCCGGATCTTATCCACGACGAGGAGTTGTCAAAGCTCATCCAAGAGGCGCTGGCCCACAACTACGACATACAAATCGCGGCCGCGCGCGTGTTGGAGGCCCGCGGTCAACTAACCGTTGCGCGATCGGCCCGCTTCCCATCGGTCAACGCACAGGCCGGCTACAACAATCTCCGAACCGCAGCCGGCGGCGCCACACCTCTGCCACCCGGCTACCCGCAGGACAGCGACTACTCAAATCTCTCCGTCAGCCTGGGTTGGGAACTCGATATCTGGGGACAGATCCGGAATGCCAGCGTGGCCGCGCGGGCCAACCTGCTTGCCAGCGAACAAGCGCGGCGGGCCGTCGTACAAACGCTGGTCAGCGATGTGGCGGGCGCCTATTTCCTGTTGCGCGACCTGGATCTGGAAATCGAAATCACGCAGCGCGATCTCAAGCTCCGTGAGGCTTCCCTCGATTTGGTTCGGCTACGTGTGGACAACGGCTATTCCTCAGAGATCGATCTTCGCGAGGCCGAGGTGCTCGTGAAAAGCGCACGCACCGCGCTCACCGGCCTGGAGCTGCAAAACGAGCAGACCGAAAACCAGCTCGCCATCCTGCTCGGCCGGAATCCCGGACCGATTGTGCGCGGCCGTTCGCTCGTCGAACAGGGCACGGCGCCCAGGGTTCCTCCCGGGCTTCCATCGACGCTCCTTGACCGGCGGCCCGACATCCGCCAGGCGGAGGAGCAACTGATCGCCAATCACGCTCTGGTGGCGGTGGCCAAGGCCGCATTCTTCCCCACGCTTTCGCTGACGGCGTCCACCGGGTTCGAGAGCGCCGCTCTACTCAACCTTCTGCGCGCCTCCAACGGGATGTGGCTTCTCAACCCGGCGGGCAGTCTACCCATCTTCAATGCGGGCGCGATTCGGGCAGGCGTGCGAATTGCGGAGGCGCGCCGCCAGCAGGCCGTGCTCATCTACCAGCAGACCGTGCAACAAGCCTTCCGCGAAGTGGCGGACTCACTGGCTGGCTGCAGAAAGCTGGCCGAGTTGCGAACGCAGCAAGAGGGGCTCGTCGAGAGCCTCCGCGCGTCGGTGGCGGTCGCCGATCTCCGATATCAGGGCGGAGTCGCCAGCTACCTGGAATACCTCGATTCCGAGCGCCAATTACTCAACGCTCAACTTCTGCTGGTACAAGTTCGTCGCCAGGAATTGACCAACGTGGTCACCTTGTATCGCTCGCTCGGAGGCGGCTGGCAATGAGGTACGGCATTTGAGTACAAGCGCGGCACTCACAGTCAGGTCCGCATCTCGTATCAACCATGCCGGGCCGGTTCGAGTCTGGCCGGCGTTGCGCATTCATGAATGTTTCGAGATTCTCGCGGACCGGCAGCCGGCGGCCGCCGCCATCATTTCCGACCGCGGCGCCATTACTTACGCGGAGCTGGACCAGAAGGCAAACGCCCTTGCCCACGCCCTGCTCGCGCAGGGGGTGATGACCGAAGAGTCAGTGGGTGTGCTAACCGGGCGTTCCGGGTCTTTGCCGCTGGCGTTTCTGGCCATCCTCAAGGCCGGCGGGGCTTATGTACCAATGGGCGCGGATCTGCCGCCCCAGCGCCTGGCCAATATGGCGACTCAATCGCGCATGCAGCGCCTGATCGCTCTGGATGGATTGGAGCCGCCCGCCGAATTGCTGGCCGCCCTCTCCGGCAATGCCGCGGGGATGTCGCCCGCGATTTTCAGGCCGGAGGACGTGAACTCCGACGGCCATCGGCCCAACAAGCCAGGTAAGACGAGCGATCTCCTCGCTATTCTCTTCACCTCGGGGTCGACGGGACAGCCCAAGGGCGTCCTGATCCAGCACGATGCCTGCGTCAACATGGCGTATGGCCACATCAGCGCCCTGGACATCTCTCCTGACGACCGGTTGCAACTGGCCGCGGCACCAGGCTTCATCATGGGCTTTCGCGAGTTGTGCCTCCCCGTTCTGTCTGGCGCCGCCTTCGTTCCGGCCACGCGCGCGCTGCTGGACGATCCCGCCGGGCTTCTTGCCGCCATGTCCCGCCATCGCGTCACCGTGGCCATGTTCACGCCGTCCTATTTGCGCCTCTTCCACGGAGCCGTGCCCGCCGGCCTGCGTTGTCTCCTGACGGCTGGCGAACGCCCCAATGCCGGCGACGCGCGTGCCTATGCGCGGAAGCTGGATTATTGGAACATCTATGGGGCCACCGAGGTCTGCGGAACCATCGGCATGTCGCGGGTGGAACCGAACGGTGACGGCCCTCTTCCCGGTGGGCGGCCCTTCACCAACATGTCGGTCCACCTGCTGGGCCGCGACGGCCAGGAAGTCCCGCCGGGAGAGGTGGGCGAGATTCACGTGATGGGAATCGGCGTGGCTCGCGGGTATCTGAATCAGCCCGGCCTGACCGCCGAGCGCTTCGTCGAAACCCCTTACGGAAGGGCCTATCGCTCCGGTGACCTGGGGCGCTGGAATGAGGACGGAAATCTCGAGCCGCTGGGCCGTGCCAATGACCTGGTCAAGGTTTCCGGACAGGCGGTTTCGCTAGGAGAGATCGAGCAGACCCTGTTGCGGCATGACACGGTCAGGCATGCCGTCGCGATGCAGCATGAAGGCAAGTTGATCGCCTTCGTGGAAAGCGACCAGGCGGACCGCACATCCTTGGAGGATTGGCACCGCTTCCTGGCCCAGACCCTGCCCGCCTACATGTTGCCGGCCCAAGTGACGGCTCTCTCCAAAATGCCGCTCAATTTCTACGGCAAGGTCGACCGCCAGGCTCTGCTCGCCCTCGCGGTCCAGGCATCGCAGTCGCGGAATGGTGCGGAGCGGGGCGCGCTCCCGCATGGCGACGTGGAACGGCACATCGCCGAAGTCTGGGAAGAGACTCTGGGCGTCCGCCCCATCATGCGGGAAGACAATTTTTACGCGCTCGGCGGCACCAGTCTGCAGTCCATCGCCATCAGCCAACGTTTGCACACCCTGGGCTACGCGGTGTCGGCCCAGACCATCCTGGTGGCCCGGACTGTTGCCGCTCTGGCCGAAAAGATCGCCCTGACATCGGAGCGGACGCCGGTCCCTCGCTCGTCCGAGCCAGACCAGGACGTCGCCACCGCGGGACAGGAAGATTTCTGGATCGCCTGGAAGCTCGGTCTCGCATCCACCGGGTCTCAGGTAACGCGCGTCCTGGCAGTGCTAGGAACCGCTCCGAAACCGGCACGCTGGCAAGAGGCCTGGACTCGGCTGGTGGCCCGGCATGCCGCCTTGCGGACGGCCTTTGTTGCGGACGCCGGCGAGAAGGTTCTCTGGCGCACGGTAGAGGCAAAGGACCTCGTGCCGGCGGTTCAGATCAGCATCGACCGTTGCGATTCGCTGAACAATGCCTGGGAGCGCATCACCGTCCGTTCGAGTGCGTCATTCCTTCTGACGGAACCGCCGCTCGCACGGGCCGGCCTCGTGCAGATGGCAGAGGGCGAAACCGTGTTCTGGTTTACCCTGCACCACTCGGTGGCCGACGGCTTTTCCGCGCGCATTGTTCAGGAGGAGATGCGCGCTCTGTTGTTGGAGCGCCCGCTGCCAGCGGCCCCCAACGGCGTGGCTCAGGCCAGCCGGGCCGAACGGCACTATCTGGCGTCGGATCTCGCCGAACGCGACCGCACCTGGTGGCGGGACAAGCTAGACAGTCTGAGTGCCGAAGCCGGCGGAGAAGCTTTCAACGAATTCACCACGGACCATCTTCGCCCCGCTAGTCCCAGTGGAAAGCCCGCCGCTGCCATGGTCGAACGGTTGGATGCCGCCGCGGTCGCCGCGCTGACCCGTTTGGCTCAAGCGCAAGAGGTGGGATTGCATGCCCTGCTGCTGACCCTCCTGGGTGCTGAGGCCCGACGGCGCGACGGCCGGCGAAGTGTCATCATCGGCAGCGGCATCTCGATCCGTCCCCCAGGGGCTGACCGGGCCGTCGGCCATTTCGTCAACCTGCTGCCCCTCATCCTGACCGGGAGCAACGCGCCTACACTGGCCACGCAAATACGAGCCACCCAGACTACCCTCACCGAGGCTGTGGAGCATGGAAGCTATCCCGCCAGTCTGCTCTACCGGGAATTCCGTCAGCGGCACCCTCATGCCCGCGCCCAGGCCCGCACCTCGCTGTTCGACATCTCTCTTACGACAAATCCGTCGCGAACTTGCGGCGATTCCGGCGCCGATTTCGCAATGACGCCAGCGTGCTTGCCTGGGGAGTTGGCCTATCCCGCCGCCGGGCTCGATCTCGACTTCAGCCACGCGCCGGTGGAGGACAACGGTGGCGGCCTGGAACTGACGCTCGCGTGGAACCCGGATGTCTACAACAGAAACACGGCGCAAGCGTGGTTGAGTTCGCTCGCGGCCTGGGCGCGCTGGCTGGCGGAGGACATTAGCCGTGCCGATGCGCTGCTGCCAGCGCTGCTGCCCGAGGAAGTACAGTGTCTGGCGCGATGGGAGCGTGGGCCAGTTCGCACGCGGCCGGCGAAGCGCTTCCATGAGCTTTTCGAGAGTTTGGCGGACGGCCATCCGCAGCGGCCCGCCGTCGTCACCGACACCGGAATCGAAACCTATGCGGAGCTCGAGTGCCGCGCCAACTCGATCGCCCAGACACTCCTCGACCATGGTGTTGCCCGCGAGGAGCCTGTGGCCGTGCTGACGGAATGCTCCGCTGATCTTCCCGCCACCGTGCTGGGCATCTGGAAGGCGGGAGCGGTGTATCTGCCCCTGGCTCTCGAACAGCCGGGGGAGCGTCTGGCCTTCATGGCGCGGGATTCCGGTGCAAAGATACTGATGGTCCTCGACGGGCATGCGGCGCCGCAGCCCTTGGCGCAGGCGGTCAAAAGGATCCTGCGCCCAGATGCCTGCGCGGGAAACGCCGAACGTCCCAACATCGCCGGCACACCCCAGGATCTGGCCTACATTATTTACACGTCAGGAACGACGGGGATGCCCAAGGGCGTCCTGATCCAACACGACAGTCTGGTCAACGCCGGCTTGATGAGCGGGGAAACGACCGGCCTCACGCCCGACGACCGCTTTTCTCTCGCTGCAACTCCGGGCTTCGACGCGTCGCTTTGGGAATTGGGAGCCGCGCTTCTGCACGGCATGGCCCTGGTGCCTGTATCGCGAGCTTTGCGCGACGACCCCTGGGCCTTGAAGCAACAGTACAAAAAACACGGAGTGACGGTAGCGTTCCATGCTCCTTCCTGGCTGCGCGTGAGTAAGCAGACGCCTTTCGAAGGAATGCGTATCCTGATCACCGGCGGCGAAGCGCCGAATTATGACGACGCCAGGCGCCACGCCAATCATCTCGCTTTGTGGAACGGCTATGGCCCCACCGAGACCTGCATATTCGTCTGTGCGGAACAACTGTCGCCGCATCCGGACACCAGCCGTCCGCTGTCGGTAGGACGCCCGTTGGCCAACACCCGCGTTTCCATCCGCCGCGACAACGGCGACCCGGCGCCGCCCGGAGTGATGGGGGAAGTCTGGCTGAGCGGTACCGGTCTGGCGCGCGGCTATCTGAATAACCCCAAGCTGACCGCCCAACGATTCGTCGAGACGCCGGACGGGCGGTTCTATCGCTCGGGCGATCTAGGCCGCTGGACCGAAGACGGCCGATTGGAGCTTTCGGGACGCATCGACTTCCAGATCAAATTGCACGGGCAGCGAGTGGAGCTGGGTGAGATCGAACAGGCGCTCGTTTCCCACCCTGCCGTGGAGGAGGCCGTCACGCTGGTGGAGGCGTCGGCGAACGACACCAAGGCTCTGCGGGCATTCGTCCGCCTTCGCCCCGCCGCGGCTATGCCGGCGCAGGACGAATGGCGCGGCTATCTTGGCGACCGCTTGCCCCAGTACATGGTTCCGGCTTCGGTGACTTTGGTCGCCGCCATCCCCCTCACGTTCACTGGAAAGATCGACCGGGACGCCTTGTTGCTTTCCGGGAGAAAGCGGAGTGACGGCGCCGTGAAAAGCCCGCCAAGCGGCGGAATGGAAACACGGATCGCCGCATTGTGGAGCGATCTGCTGGGAGAGACCGTCTCGCGCGAGGACAATTTTTTTGCGCTTGGCGGCAACAGCCTGCTAGCCGTCACCATTGCCCATCGGCTCTCGTGCGAATTAGCGCGGCCCGTACCGGCACGCGAGCTTTTTACCGCGCCTACCCTGGCGGCCTTCGCCCAGCGGATGGCGGAGCTGATGCGCACCGCCCTTTCCACCAATGACGCCCAAGGCGCGGTGCCAGCGAGAAGCGATCTTGCCACGGAAGGCCAGCATGAATTTTGGGTGGCTGAAGCGGCGGGGCTCGATACTCGCACCTTCATCATCCCGGTGATGCGCATCGTCGAAGGCGGGATGCCGCCGCGCGACCGCTGGAACAAAGCATGGGCGGGTGTGGTGGCGCGGCACGAAGCGTTGCGAACCTGGTTCCACGAGGATGCGGAAGGCCGCCTTCACCGCGCGGCAGTGCCGGCCCTCATGCCGACGCTGGAAACTGCGGCCCAGCCCGACCGATCGGCAGCCCGGGCCTTCATCCGCCAGCGCCAGGACGAGCCCTTCGTCATGGGCGCGCTCCCGCTGTGGCGGGCAGGACTGGTACATGTGGCGGATTCCGGCGAAGACGTGTTCTGGCTGGCCCTGCACCACTCCGTGGGCGATGGACGATCCATTGGAATCATCATGGAGGAGTTCAGTGCGCTGCTGCGTGGCGAGCAACTTCCTCCGCTGGCATGCAATTTCGCGGAATTTGCCGCCCGCGAGGAAAGCTGTCTCGCCGGACCGGCGTGCGCCGAGGACGCACGTTATTGGCGCGATCTTCTGACCTGCCAGCCCGACCGGGCCTTTGACGAAGGGCCGCTGGATTTCCCGCGCTCCAGCACTGCGAAGACAGGAAACCATCGTTTCGAGACGCGCCTCGACGCCGCCACGACGAAGGGGCTGAAAGCCCTCGCCCGGCAGCATGAAGCCAGTTTGCACGCCGTGATGGTCGCGCTTTTGGCGCTGGAGGCGCGGAGGCGCATGGGGCGTGAAGACGTTGTGATCGGCATGACTGCCGATACACGGGAGACCGCCGCCGAAATGCGGGTGATCGGCTACTACGTCAACATGCTGCCGCTCGTTTGCCACGTGCCGCGCGATGCGGGGTTCGGGGCCGTGCTGAGCGAGACGCAGCAGGCGCTGGCGGTGGGCCTGCAACATTCGCGTTATCCCTTCGCACGCATGTATCGCGATTTCTGGAGCGAACGCCCCGAGCAACGCCACCCCGCGCGCTATCCCCTTTTCGATCTGGCGGTAACTGAGAACCCGGAGACGCGTCCGGCCTCGGCATCGCTGCGCCTCGCCCCGGCTTCCGGTGTGCCTTATGAACTCACAGAGGCTTCTCCGGGACCGGACATGGTCCTGATCCACGAAGCCTTGGCTGATGGCGGCGTGCTGCTGCAATGGCATGTGAATGCCGCTCTTTACACCCGAGAAACGGCAGGCAACTGGTTCGAGGCGCTGAGCCGATGGGCGGAGTGGCTGGCGGAGGTTCCCGACCGGGCGCGAGAGGTTTTGCCCTCACTTCTGCCGCGCGAGAAGGAGTCGATCGAGAGCTGGGAGCAGGGCGCAAAAGTGGCCCGCCCACCACTACGCTTTCATGAGCTATTCGAACGCGTCCTCGACGCTCCCAACCAGTCGGAACGCCCGGCCATCGTCACCGAAGCCGCGATCACAACTTATGGGGCACTGGAGCGGGAGGCCAACGCAATCGCCCATAGTCTGCTGCTCGGAGGCACCGCTCGAGGAATCGCCGTCGGGGTTCTCACCGAGCGTTCCGCCAGCCTGCCGGCGGCGGTTCTGGGAATCTGGAAAGCTGGCGCCATCTATGTGCCGCTAAGCGCCGATCTGCCGCCGGAGCGCCTGGCCTTCATGGCCCATGACACCGGGATTGCGCTGTTGGTCGCTCTGGATGGGCTTCGCGTGCCTCAAGCGCTGGCTCGAGACCTGCCAGCAGCGCTTCGTCCGGAAGCGATTGACGCCGAATTCCGCCGCACCCATGCCCATCGCCCGCCACCGTCGGGTGGGCCCGGCGATGCCGCGTACGTCATTTATACTTCGGGCTCTACCGGCCAGCCCAAGGGCACGCTGGTCGGCCATGACGCCTATGTCAACACGTTGCTGGGCAGTGGCGAGACTCTTGGCCTGACTCGCGACGATCGCAGCCTGATGTTCTCGTCGCCATCGTTTGACGTCTCCCTGTCGGATATGGGGCTGCCGCTGGCTTTCGGCGGGGCGCTGTGCCCGGTCCCAGACGACGTTCTTGTTTCGCCCAATCGTTTCCAGGCTTTCCTGACTGAGTTGGGCGTCACCGTAGCGGACGTCACGCCCTCGTATCTGCGGCTTTTCGAAGGAGCCGCTTTGCCTTCGCTGCGCGCCCTGGTCACCGGCGGAGAGACGCCGATTCCCGCGGATGTCGAAATCTATGCGGGACGCCTCGAGTACTTCAACGCGTATGGTCCCACCGAGAACACGATCACGAGCACCATGGGAAGGCTGTCTCCCGGTGGCACCGGCTTCCTCTCCGGCGGCCGCCCCTTGCCCAATATCAGCGTCCACATTTGCGATGCAGAGGGGAGCCCGGTCCCGCCCGGCGTGATTGGGGAACTGTGGCTTGGTGGCGCCGGCGTGGCCCGCGGTTATGTGGGACGGCCGGACCTGACCGCCGCGGCTTTCGTGGAAACGGCTCGGGGACGGCGCTACCGCGCGGGAGATCTGGGCCGCTGGCGCTCGACCGGCGAGATAGAAATCCGCGGCCGTATCGATGACCAGGTGAAGCTGAACGGCATTCGCGTCGAGCTGGGCGAAATCGAACACGCCCTCGGAAGCCACCCTGACATTGCTCAGGCGGTTGCACTGCTGGATGGCGATGCGGGACAAACCCACAGCCTTTGGGCCTTCGTGCGCCCCAAGCCGGGAAAGGAAAGACCGGCGCAAGAAAGCTGGCGCGATTATCTGGATGGGCTTCTGCCAGCTTACATGATTCCATCCGCGGTGATTGCCGTTCCCGAAATACCCCTTACAAGTTCTGGCAAGGTGGACAAGGCCGCTTTGAAGGCGCTGCTGGCTGCACGCTCCGCCCGTGGTGAAGAGTCCGAGCCGCGAGACGGTCTGGAAGCGGAGATCGCCGGCTTGTGGAGCGAGCTTCTGGGCCGCGGCCCCGTTCGCCGCGACGACAATTTCTTTGCCCTCGGCGGCCATAGCCTGCTGGCCATCGCCGTGGCGCACCGCCTGGAAAAGACTCTCAACCATTCCGTCCCCGCCCGCGAGCTGTTCGCCGAACCGACGCTCAGCGGCTTCGCTCGACGGCTCAGCCAAATGGGACAGGCGGACCTTCCGGTAGAGGTTTTCTCAGACCGGGCGACGGAAGGCCAGCGCGAGTTTTGGATAGCCCAGCAGGCTGGATTGGACACCCGTGTCTTCAATATAGGTCTGACACTTGCCGCCAGCGGCGACTGGCGCTCGGCATGGGCAGCCCTGGTGACGCGGCACGAGGCTCTGCGCACATGCTTCCACGAAGACCGGGATGGCCTACTGCGGCGCTCCGTTCTGCCAGTGATCGGCGCGGATCTGGAGATCTCGACGCAGCCGGACATGCCCGCCGCCCTGGCCTGCGTCCGGGAAAGGCAGACGGCCCCGTTCGCCATGGAGAATGCTCCGCTGTGGCGCGGCGGGCTGGTGCATGTGGCGGGTAAAGACCAGCCTGTTTTCTGGCTCGCGCTACACCACTCCGTAGCGGACGGTGTCTCGCTGGGAGTGCTTGCGGAGGAGCTGTCCACGCTTCTACGCGGAGGAACTCTGCCGCCGCTTGCCGGTCACTTCGATCAATCGGCTGGACGGGAAGAAAGCTATCTGGCCGGACCCGCCTGCCAGGAAGACGCGTCGTACTGGCGGAAGATCCTGGGCGGCGTGAGCGACGAAGAATGGCCCCTGGATTCCCCACGCCCTCTAGGGCGCACCGCGCAGAACGCGAAGGGAGGCCACAGCTTCCGTGTCCGGCTTGATAGCTCCACTGCCGCCGGTCTGCGCGAGTTCGCTAACAGAAATGGAGCCAGCCTGCATGCCCTGATGCTGACCATCATGGCCCAGGAGGTGCGGCGGCGCACGGGGCGCACTGAGTTTCTGCTCGGTACCGCGGCGTCCACCCGCGAATCCGCCAGGGAGGCCCGGATAGTCGGCTATTACGTCAACATGCTGCCGTTGGCATGCCGGGTCGACCGCAGCGAGTCCGTCGAGCAAATCCTTCGGACCATGCAGCGGAACCTGGCGGATGGATTGCAGCATGCGCGCTATCCGTTCTCCCGCATGTATCGGGAGGCTCGCCAGGATCAATTCGTGGCGTCACATCCGGCGCGCTATCCACTTTTCGATCTGGCCGTCAGCGAAAACCCAGGCATCCCGTTTAGCGGCTCTACTCCCGTGGCCGGCAATGCTACACGCTACGACCTTCGCCTGAATGCGCCCGCCCAGGACATGGTACTGGTGCATGAGAGCCAACCCGACGGCAGCCTGGTTTTGCACTGGTTTGCCAACGCCGCCATCTATGAAAAGGAAACCGCCGAGGCCTGGATCGACTCGCTGTCCGGATGGGCGCATTTTCTCGCAGAGGGCAAACGGCGCCCGAGTTCTCCCCTGCCCGCCTTGCTACCGGAAGAGGAGAACGTGCTGGCTGGCTGGGAACGAGGCTCAGTTCTGCCCCACCCGTCTCCCAGCTTGCCCACGCGTTTCGAGCATTGGGCCCGCATTCAGCCCGAACGCCCCGCGCTGATAAACGAACAAGAGGAGCAAAGCTACGCCGAGTTGAACGCCAGATCCAACGCCTTGGCACACGCCCTGGTGCAACAGGGTGTGAAGCGGCAAGAGGTGGTCGGGGTTCTTACCGAACGCTCCATCGCCCTGCCCGAGACTGTGCTGTCCATCTGGAAGGCGGGCGGATGTTACCTCCCACTGGTCATGGATCTGCCGCCAGACCGTCTGTCGTTTATCGCGCGCGATGCCGGCATCCGGGTTTTGGTGGTCCTCGACGGGCTTGAACCGCCTGCGGCGCTGGCTGAGACCGGCTGCAAGATCTTCCGGCCGGAAAGCCTCTCGGAAGCGTTCCTCCGCAGCCATGGCCATCCGCTCGAAATCGCGGGGGACGTTGCCGGGGCTTCGGATCCGGCCTGCATCATATATACCTCCGGGTCCACGGGAATGCCCAAGGGGGTGATGCTGCATCACGAGGGACTGAACAATCTTGGCGTTGCCGGGGACGCCATGCTGGATATTCGCTCGGGCGACAGAACCTTGCTGATGGCGTCACCCTCTTTCGACGCGTGGATTGCCGATCTGGCCATGGCCTGGACGGCAGGAGCGGCGGTGGTTCCCATCCTGCGCAGCGAGATGGAGGACATTGCGGGCATGCGGGACAAGATGGCCCGGCTGCGAGTCAGCACCGCCACCATGACGCCATCCTATCTTCGCCTTTTCGAGCAGGCGGACTTTCCCGGCCTGCGCCTGCTGACCACTGTCGGCGAGCCGCCCTATCGTGCCGATGCCCTGCACTATGCCACGCGCTTGCGCTACTTCAACGGCTACGGCCCGACCGAAAATACCGCCGCTGTCAGCTTCGGACAAATAACGGCCCATGCGAAACGGCTGACAGCCGGCAAGCCGTTGGCTAACACGTCGGTCTACATTCGTGACAGCCGAGGAGAGCCGCTTCCGCCGAACGCGGTGGGGCTCATCTGGCTGGGCGGCATAGGGCTCGCCTTGGGGTATCTGAACCGTCCCGACCTCACCGCCGCCAGCTTCGTGGAAACATCCGCCGGCCGTCTCTATTGCACCGGTGATCTAGGACGTTGGACTCATACCGGCGAGTTGGAGATTCTCGGCCGCTCCGATGGTCAGGTGAAACTGCGCGGGCAACGCGTGGAGCTGGGCGAAATCGAACATCGGCTCGGGGCCTATCCAGGGGTGCGGCAGGGAGTCGTCCTGGTGGAAGCACAAACCCTGTGGGCCTTCGTCGCCTTGCATACCGGGGTGGCCGAACCCACGCAGGCGGCGTGGCACGATTACCTGTCCAGTGCGCTGCCCGCCTACATGCTGCCCTCGGCTGTGCTCCGGGTGCCGGCCATCCCGATGAACACCTCCGGTAAGGTGGATCGGGCGGCGCTGCTTCGCGTGGTTTCCGAGTGGGGAACCAACGTCGCTGAAGCCGAGCGCACTCAGCCTCGCGAGGGTACGGAACGGCGGGTCGCCGAAGTGTGGGCGGAGCACCTGGAATGCCGGTTCATCGGCCGCCAGGACAATTTCTTCGATCTCGGGGGCGACAGCCTGCGAGCCATCGCTGTGGTCAATCAGCTTCGGCGGACGTTCCATTGCACCGTCAACGATCTCTACGAACATCCACGACTGGCGGATTTCGCCGGTGTATGCCAGCCTCAGCCCGAGCATTTGCGAATGCTGCTGCGATCCACCGCCCGGCATTGGCAAAGCTACCGCGACGGCTTTGCCGCCTATGAGGCGGAACGCGATGCCGCCCTGACCGCCGCGATGCGCGACTATGAGACGCGAAACCAGTCGTATCGGCTGGACGGGGCGGGGGAACGCCGCGACTATGGATCGGTTCTGCTGACGGGCGCGACCGGCTATCTGGGCAGCTATGTCCTCCGCGAACTACTGACCGACGGTGACCGCCAAGTCAGCGTCCTAGTGCGGGGCGGTGACGACTTGTCAGCGCGGGCCCGCGTGGGCAAGACGCTTTGCCATTATTTCGGCCAGGAAAACGGCACCGCCTTGCGGGACCATCCCCGCCTTACGGTGCTGGCGGGCGACCTGCGCCGGGACGGTCTGGGCCTGACGCCGCAGGCCCATGATCGCCTGGCGGACAGCCTGCAGGCGATTTTTCACTGCGCCGCGAATGTGAAGCATTTCGGCCACTACTGGGAATTCCATGCCGATAATGTGGCCGCCACTAGCCGACTGCTGAAACTGGCGGGTCACCGTGCCGCGAACCCGGCGGATTTCCACCTGGTGTCCACTCTCTCAACATGCGGCAAGGCCTCCGAAGCCGGTTTCCGGCTGTTCACGGAATACGACACCGTGCCCGATGTGTTGGACGAGAATTATTACATTCGAAGCAAGCAGGAGGCCGAGCGGCTGGTGGTCGCGTCCCGTAGGGAACTTGCCAATGCCTGCATTCACCGTGTTGGCAATCTGGTATTTGCCGCCGAGGGCGAGCCGCTGCAATTCAATATCAGGGAAAACGCTTTCTTCCGGCAGCTTGCCGCTTTTATACGCCTGGGAGTGGTGCCTGACGATTCCCACCTATGGCTCTGCCATGTGGATCTGGTAGCGCGCGGCCTGGTGCTGCTGGCGGGTGCGGCCGATCTGACCAACGAAACCCATCATCTGGAAAATGCCCGAAGGGATACGCTGGCCACCTTCGTCACCGCGGCGGAGGGAGTCCGCGCCTGCGGTTTCGAGGCCTTCCTGGAGCGGTTGGAAAAAGCTGTGGACGAACCCGAGATGGGTGCCGCGCTGGCCGAGTCCCTGGAAAACTTCGAGCTGTATCGCGGCCTCGCTCCGCAGGAGCGAGCGCGCCGCCTGGAAATCGTCTCTGGGCGAACGCAGACGCTGCTGGCCCGGTTAGGTCTTGTCTGGCCTCCTGTTCCGATGGCAGGGCAAGCGGAGATGCTGCGTCAGGCGGCCCGGCACTTCTCCCGGCCGTCACTATCGAAAGCGAACGCTGCCACAGGAGGCGCCATGTAGAGATGCGTTCGGGCATGGAGCGCGGCGACGCTGGTTTACGCCCCGCACGACGCGGGTGGCCAACTCATAAAGTCATTTTAATCATCGCGGGGTTCACTCCGCGGAGGAGAATCATCTTGTCTAGCGCTGCGAAATTAAGCCCGGCTTTCGATATGGCGACGAACGGCGACGCTTCGCTGTTCCTGGAGATGCAAGACGCGTTCAGCCAGCTCGGTCACGAGCCACTGCGGCAGGTTTTGCTCGACAGTCTAGCCGCCGAGAAGGAGTCCGTGCAGGCGATTGCGCGGAGTTTTGGTGGATTTCTGGCAGGCCGCCAGCCACTCGACATTCGCCGGTGCTTTTTTGCTTCTTACCAAAAAACCAACAACTCCGCGATGTCCGTGGAAGGGCTGGCCAATCGCATGACTGCCGAGGGCGAAGCAAAGGCCGGCAGTTCCGAGCCAGACACAGCTCTCGCCCTGTTTCGCGCCGCGGGCCGCATGAACCGCGTTGCGGACGAAGACCTGGGCGTCGGTGGCCAGGCGCTGCACTTCGAGTTGTACTATCGGATGGCAACAGCGTTTGCCGGCCAAGACGACCAATGGCAGTGCCGCCAATACTGCCTGCCGGCCGCGGCGGAGTTCAAGTCATGGCTCGACGCGTCGCGACTGCGCTCACCGGTGATGGTCGGCCTTTACTCGTTGCTGGTGCACGAGGGCTACACTCATGCCGAGCATGAGACCATCGCAAAACCGTTCTACAACTGGGCGACGACCCATATGGGGTTATCGGATCATGAAGCGCGCCGCGCGCTGGCGTGGATCACCGTACACATCGGCGGCACCGAGAAGGCGCACTTCGTACATTCGTGCGCGTCGCTGGCGCACTACATGGAGGGCAGCAGCGCAGCCATCGACCTTCAGGTTGCGGGCGAGACATTCCAGACGTACTTCCGGCTGAAGGGTGCAGTGATGGCGCAGCTCAGCGAGACGTATAGAAGTGAGGCTGAGGAAGCAGGCGGTGGCGCTCACCACGCCGCGGACGAGGGTCCTTATTGGCCGGGCTGAGTGCAAGCGAGTCCTGGCCGCTGCGGCGGTGAGCCTGCACGTCCCTTTAGGGAGTGATCTTCCCGTATCATTCCCTGGGCGCGCCCCTGGACCCTCTTGATCTTGCTACGCGGAAATTCGTGCTCTTCGCGATGACATTCTGCATAGAGCGTCCCATCGGCCACATAGGCCAGAGAATCGTTGGAGGTGTCCTCGTGCCCGGTAAGGGCCCTCGCGGCGCCGGCCGCCGAACGCGGGAGTCTGCACCATGAAAAACCTGATGCGGCTCGGCATTCTTGGCTTCCTGCAACATGAGACCCACGCTCTGAATCGGAAGCTGGTAGTACTGACGGCGGTTTCCGGCATCGCCAACGCCATGAATCTGGCGGTGATCAATGCCGCGGTGGATGCCTTGCGAGGAGGCGGACCGTCCTGGCAGCATTTTGTTTGGTTCGGCCTGTCTATCGGGCTGTTTGTCTATTCCCTGCGCTATATACTCTATGAATCCACCAGGATCGCCGAGGAGGCCATTTGCAGCGTGCGTTTGCGACTGGCCGACAAGATCCGCCGCTCCGATCTGCTGACGCTGGAATCCATCGGTGAGGCCGACATTCATGCGCGGATCAGCCGGGACACGGCGGCCATCGCCCAGGCGGCGCGACCGCTATTCGCCGCCGCGCAAGGCGCCGTCATGATTCTATTCATCATGGCCTATATCGCTCTGGTGTCGCCGGTGGCCATGCTGCTTTGCCTCATCCTGATCGCCGGCGGGGCGGGCAAGTATTTCAGGGACCGCGAAGCTTATGACAAGGGTCTGAACGACGCATCCAAACAGGAAGACGAACTGTTCGACTCTCTTAACGGCTTGCTGAAGGGGTTCAAGGAGCTCCGCATCAACAAACTGAAAAGTGACGACGTGTTCGAGGAATTCGAATCGACCTCCACGCGCGTCCGTGAAGTGCGCACCCGCGTCATGGTCCTGTTCTCCAACAACATTATCTTCGTCGAAATGTTTTTCGTCCTCCTGTTGGGAGCAGCCGCCTTTGTTCTTCCCGTGATCGCAACATCATTTTCAAGTTCAGCCACCAAGATCGTGGCTGCCATCCTGTTCTTCTTCGGACCTCTGAGCAACGTAGTCACGTTGATCCCCATGCTTGCGCAGGTGAATGTGACGGTGGAGAACCTTCAGCGCCTGGAAGTTACTTTGGACCAGGCCCTGGCGAAATCCGCCGAGCACGAAGCATCACCGTCGGCCGACCTGAGTTCCTTCCACACGATCCGGCTCGAGGGAGTTTGCTTCACCTATCGGGACGCCGACGGCAACCCTACGTTCCAGGCGGGACCGATCGACGGTGAAGTCCGGCGGGGTGAAATCCTGTTTCTGGTCGGCGGCAACGGCAGCGGGAAAACGACCTTGCTGAAGCTGTTCACCGCTTTGTACTCGCCGGCGCAGGGAGCCATCCGCGTCGACGATGTGGCAGTCGGACCGGCCAATATCCAATCCTATCGCAACCTGTTTTCGGCCATCTTCTCGGACTTCCACCTGTTCGACAAACTGCACGGGTTGAGAGACGCGGCGCCGGAGCGCGTGAACGCTTTGCTGCGGTTGATGGAGATATCCGACAAGACGGCTTTTGGCAATGGACGCTTTACCAACACCCATCTGTCTACGGGACAGCGCAAGCGCCTCGCCCTGGTGGTGTCGTATCTTGAAGACAAGCCCGTGTATGTTTTCGACGAAGTGGCGGCCGACCAGGACCCGCATTTTCGCCGCTATTTCTATGAAACGCTGCTGCCGGAACTGAAGAGCGCCGGCAAGACGGTGGTGATGGTGTCGCACGACGACCGCTATTTCCACGTCGGGGACCGCGTTCTGCAAATGGATTACGGCAAGTTAACCGAGCTTCCCCGCGACGATACGAAGAGCAGTCCGCGAAAGCGCCCGGTCAGGCGCGCCAAGAAGCAGGAATCCCAGGGGCCCAGCGAATAATGAAGACCATTCACGCATGGTTCGGCGATGGACAGGAGCTGACCGTCGGCACGGTGGCGCCATGAATCAAAAAGAAGAAGAGGAATCGAAGTGCCGGGAATTTGTTGATGAACTGAATCGGCTCGCCGCACATGAGCGGTACCGGTATATCGGCCACGTGAGTGAGTTGGAGCCGAGGGAGTTCTCCGACTGCCTCATCAAGGATCGCAGAACCAGCAAGGAGCTGCACGTCGGGTGCACCCGTTATTCGCCAAGTTGGATGACTGTCGAACGCGCCAACATGCAGCTTCTGGAAAAGCGGTTTGCGTGCGATCTTCGCAGCCTTGGTTACGACAATTACACGATTTTCCTGCAAGCGCGAAACTGGCAAAGCCATCCGCTGCAGAAGCTCAACCGTAGTGGCGTTGAAGACCTGGCCAGGAGCATCAAGCAATTCCTGGTGGATCACAAGCCGAAGACCGCCGATCAGACTTCCGCGCAATTCAATCTGGACGACTTTCCCCGGTACGCACCACTGGTTGGGATGTTTCAGCTCTTGCTCTTGACCAAGTTTGAAAACCCGCAATCGGAGAGCCGCCCCGATGATGGCTCGCCAATCGTACGGGTAGGAGTGATCGGATATGAAGCCGGCGAGATGGCACTGCGTCTGGAACAAACCATAACCAGCAAGCTCGGTGGACCGGGCGATACAGTCGACATCCTCATGATCTACTCCGAAGGGCCGCTATTCGTATACGATGTACAGCAAACCAACCTGCGGTTGAAGGAAATCGCCGAGGCACGCCACGCCCAGCAGTCGTTCGGCGAGATATGGTTTCTGGCGCACTATTGGACCAGGGATCAGAAACTGTATCGAGTGGTGTAACGGCTGCGTCGGCCGCGGTGCCGTTAATCAAGGGGATCCCCGGCACGAAGTAACCAAGCGGTTACTGGACCGCGACTTCGGCGCCGATCTCTGCACCAAGATCTCGTTTCTCAACGTCCAGGCAGACTTGACGAAAAGCGCACAAACAGGGCAACCACTGTCCCAAAACTCAAGACGGCCACCAGTGAAACAATTGGCCAAGCCCAAGAGGAACTCTCCCGAGGTGGCAACTCTTCAGTGGGAGTCGGGAATCTGCGAGCAAAAGACCACAGCAGCCAGACGGCCAATAATAGGGCGATAACACCGGCTGCAATTACGTGCCGGTCGGGGATTCTCTGTAATCGGGGAACAACAAGGAACAATGCGCCAACAGTGTTGTAGCACATGTGCGCGATCACGGAACTGTAGAGTGAGTTGCTACGCTGAACCAGTAGGCCCAATGCAATCCTAGAAATGTCAGGGGGAGATAGGATGCCAAATCAAGTGGAATGCGCTAGGCTACTTTGCGTACAACTTCATCAAGATTCACCGCACGTTGCGCGTGACACCCGCCATGGCGGCTGGCGTAACGGATCGGCTGTGGGAAGTAGCGGACCTGGTTGCGGCGTGGGAAGCCAGCGAGCGGAGGGTGGAAAGAGCGGCATAAAATCAAGAGTGGTGGATACGCCGATTAAATTTCGGACGCTTCTTGCTGCATCGGTGGCTGTGGCACTTGGGGCCGCGCTCATTCCAAGATACCTAGGACCAGACGTTAGTCTGATGCTGCTGTGGAACTTGGCACTTGGCATCATGTGGTGTGCGCTCGTTGTCGCCACGATCTTTTGGCATCGTTGGCGCGGTTTATGGCTGCTGGTCTGTGCTCCGCTCTTAGTCTACTGGCCCGTTGCGTTCTGGCTCATGGATCGCGCATGCGCACAGAATATCAATGCGTGCCTATAAAAACTATGTTGAAAGCAGCCCACTACCGGGAAACCAAAAGATCCCACTATGGCAGCGCCAACCAGAATCAAGATCAACGTGATACCCACGAGTAGGTTGGCTTCCCAGGTCATTGGCAATCGGAGATTGGCTTGTTCGTAAGGCATGGTTACCTGACTCTTGTGCACGCCGGATCTGGAATGCTAGCAGCTTAACCACTACCGCGTCTCTCGGTAAGCCGCCAACACGATCAGGCCGATCCCGGCGACGAGTACCGCGATTTCCGCCAAGGATAGCCTACGTCGCGCATCACCACTCTCGTCGCAGTGGCGTCCCTGGCGCTTGGCATCTGATCGCGGCCACTTTCCGGATATCCGCGCGAGACACACCAAAAGTCAGCGATTACAGGAGTGCGAGGGCGGTGGCACCGATGTGAGTACGGCTGACTCTCTCAAGCAGGCGCTCGGCATCGACGGCGAGGTCTGCAGGGGCGCGTCCACGCCGCTCCGAGGATCTCAGAATCGCATTGGCATTTCCGCGAGTACTGAGGTAATCGATGAATACTCCAGTATCGAAGTAGACACGCACCTATGCAGCCTGAAGATGCGTAATGAGCTCTTGCGGAGTAACGATCTGTGGTTTTTCGGAGGTCGTCAGGTTCTTCAGGCGAGCATCGCTTGTAACCAGGAAGTCGCATTCGTCTGCGCTGCTGAGAATGAGGATGTCATTGGCGTGCACCAAGCGATTTCTCAGAGCTCGCACTCGCGGGAGCAACTCCTCGGCCTTTGCAAAATCCACAGGTAGCACGCGCAAGTGGTCTCTGATGCGTTCGAACTCAGGTTGCCCGGCATCGGCGGCAAGAAGCAGTTCCTGGAGCACTATCGGGTTAACGGCAAAGCGAATTCGGCCCGCGGCTTCGGCAGAAAATAATTCCGCGGCTGCCGCCTTGCCCTGGAGGTATTCGAGGATAACGTTTGTGTCCAGAAAAACGAGAGGCCGCATTCGGTCGGAATGTTTGCCCTTTTCCGGCCTGGATTGAGCCACTCGTTCCATTTCTCTATTGTAAGCGAGTGCGGGCGCTGGTTCGCCTCGGTCGGTAGTGCGCTAAATCTGTGTCCCTTTTCCCTATCGGAAGATCGCGTATGCCAGAAGCAAAGTCGAGGGTATTGCGATCAGGTAAAGCGCGTTACGGACTCGTACCCCGGTCCTGCTCCACGGGTGCTGTCCCAACTGGACCTGACGACGTGATACTAGGTCTGGATTTCGCATGGCCATTACGGCGTGTGTGAGCATCGGTATCCAAATCAAAAGGCTAGCTATGGACGCAATGGTTAGGGCGAGATTCATATGTTGTCATGATACGACGCATTGCGCGTGATCGGCAGATGGTAGTGGGGAAACCATCGGATCATGCTGCCTCTAAGAGTTCCCGCACGGTCCAGATGTGATCCGCGATTTTCGCTTCCATTGCGGGTGTAACGCGAAGACTCTTGTGAACGCGGCAAAAGTTGTAGAACGCGAACCAGAGAGCGACAGAAGCCCAGTGGTTCTCCCACTTTTTGCTGAAGGCGTTCGTCAACCGGGTGAATCGCCGGGTGCCCATGCGGATGCTGAGATTGCTTCTCTCAACGATTGAGGTGCAGATCCTCTCAGGGTCGGGGTTGCCTACGACTGGGACCACTTCCACGTTGGAAACCTCGGGCGGAGAATAGCGGTGCTCATCGCCAGTTGCGGCACGGTAAACCTTGATGAGCTGGGCGAAGTCTACGCGGTCACCAAGGGTTGTTTCGATAGCGGCCTTGTACGGGACAAATCCATCGGTGGTGATTTGGAATTCGCCCCGCGTCGCGTGTCGCAAGCCTTCGACGAAAACATCAGTTGTCGCCTGGTCGCGCTTGCCCATGGCGATGTTCAAGACCAACTTGCTATGGCGTTCTATCGCCACGAAGGTGTAAGCGTCCCCTAGGTTTTGATCGTCATCGGGGCGCACGCGCTTTTCCTTTTTGCCGATGAAAGACCAAACCTCATCGCACTCCACGTCGCGGACGGAAAGGTTTCGGATCTTGCGGCCCATGAGCTTTTCGCAACGTTCACCAGCGAGGACTAGGAGTTTTAGAATCGTTCCGTGGTGGATGCCGGTGAGACGTTCCGTGCTCGAAACGCTGTTGCCTTCGAGCAGTAGACGGAGAACCATCTCCGCTTTCTCCATCGGCAGGTACATGCCGTCCAGGTGGTCCTCGCGCGGCTCCAGAAACGTCTTGGAGCACTGGCGGCACTGGTACCGCTGGTTGCCCTTACGGTCGTGTCCCTTGCGCTTGCATTCGATCCGGCAGGAATGGCAGGTCATGGAATCTCCTCTTGAGTTCCACAGCCGTTCGCCGGATAATGAGATTGCGAGTCTGCTCCAGCTTAGGCTGAGGTGGATTACAAGCCCCGGTCGGTGTGCAACCACTGATTGGGGCTTTTCTTTTGTGCGGGCCTATCAAAAGCACGCAATCATACTAGCAAAATAACTGTTGACAGTCAACAATTAAATTGATAGTCTGAACGCTGAGGTGCCCATGAATTCGGCGCAAAGAGTGATAGAAAAATTCGGTGGCCAATCCGCCTTGGCCCGGCTGATTGGGAAGGGCCAGAGCACGGTGGCTCATTGGTCAAAAACTGGAACGATTCCGGCTAAGTGGCAGGCAGAGTTACTGAAGCTAGGGGCGGCAAAAGGGATTCAGATTTCGGCATCAGATTTCATGGATTCCCCGGGCTATCAAAGCATCCGCCTCCAAACCAATGAGCCGGGGATTCCAAAAGCCAAATGGCTAGGAACGCTTCCTATAGGGGAAGCGGAACTTCCTGTGTTTGTGTTAGATAACGGTGTTCGGGTTATAAGCAGAACGGCTGCAACGGGACTACTGACGGACAAGAAAGGCGGAGGAAATCTCGAAAGCTACCTGCAAGTAGGCGCATTGGCGAAGTACGTGCCCCAAGATCTCCCCGGGCTATCAATCGAGTTTGAACTGCCGGAAGTTGTGAACAAAAGAGTCCTCGGATTCTCTGCTGAGACATTCATAGAAATATGTAGGGCTTATGTGAAAGCCTTGAGCGATGGCGCGCTGGAGACCGACAGACAGCGAGAGATTGCGGTGAAGGCGAGCATGTTCTTAGCATCATGCGCGAAGGTCGGGTTGATAGCTCTAATCGATGAAGCTACCGGGTACCAGTATGACCGCGCAGTCGATGCCCTTCAGGTCAAGCTAAAAGCATTTCTGGCGGAGGAAATGAGGGCGTGGGAGAAAACATTCCCTAATGACCTTTGGGCTGAATTTGGTAGGCTCACCAATTGGAAAGGGTCCGTAACGCAGCGGCCAAAATATTGGGGGCACCTCGTTACAGAGTTGGTTTATGGATACCTCGATGCGGATGTTTGCAAGTGGCTCAAAGACCACCATCCGCAACCCAGGCACGGGCGCAATTGGCATCAATGGCTAAGCGAACAGTACGGTCTTCAAAAGCTTGTGCAGCACATCTATATTCTCATCGGGGTGGCCAAGACTTGCCATGACATGAGGGAGCTAAAAGAAAAAATGGCAGAGATGTACGGTAAATCCGGTGTTCAACTCACGCTCTACCTGCCGCGACCGCAAGCGGAGCCGGAGGCGTGATCCATTGGCGGCCCGCACTCGCGAGGCCGCCACCAAGAGGGACACACAATTAGCGCACTACCCCTCGGTCAGTTCGGGAACGTGACGCCGCTTTCGCCGAGTGTGAAGGACTCACCGAGGTAAACCCGTTTGACTTCGGGATCGCGGCCCAGGGCCTCGGGGCTGCCGGCACGGAAAATGCGGCCGTTGTTGATGATATAGGCGCGGTCGGTGACCATTAGAGTTTCGCGAACGTTGTGGTCGGTCACGAGTATGCCGATGCCGGAGCGCTTCAAGTCGAATATGATGCGTTGGAGCTCGAGCACCTGAATGGGATCGATGCCCGAAAACGGCTCGTCCAGCAGCAGGAAGCTGGGCTCGATCACTAGAGACCGGGCGATCTCGACGCGCCGGCGCTCGCCGCCCGAGAGCGCATAACCTTTGTTTCGCCGGACTTTCTCCAGGCCGAGCTGATCGATGAGGCGCTCCAGGCGCTCCCGTCTGTCGCGGGGCCGGATCGGAAGGGTTTCGAGAATCGCCATCAGATTCCCCTCTACCGTGAGCTTGCGAAATACCGAAGCTTCCTGCGGTAGATAGCTGATGCCCTGGCGGGCGCGCTGGAACATGGGGAGCGCGGTGATGTCCAGGTCGTCCAGAAGGACCCGGCCTGAGTCGGGGCTGATCAGTCCAACGATGATGTAGAAGGATGTGGTCTTACCGGCACCGTTCGGACCGAGCAGCCCGACCACTTCGCCTTGGTGCACCGATACGGTTACGTCGTCCACAACCTTTCGGCCGCGGTACGACTTCGAAATTTCGCTCGTCTCCAACCTACGCATGTGGGGGTTATTACTTACGACGCAGCCTTCCCGTGGCAGGTTGCTGCGGGGTCCCGGAAACCAGCAGCCTATCATCGTTGACGAAGTAGGTCAATTCCTCCCCACGCGTAAAACCTTTCTTACTGTCCACCATTTGGGGTTGGCCGCCGCGCAGCACAACGTGTTCATTATCGGGATCGGTGAAGTACTCGGCGTGATCGCTGCTACCGGTGCGCGTCCGGTCGGTTCCCGCCTGCACGATCTCCACATGTCCATCGGCGTAGGCCTTTTCCAGACGCGATTGCTCTTGATTGTCGCCGCTCTTCGCCTTGTCGTTGTCTTGAGGGGCCAGCGTGGCGCGCAAATCGTCCGCCTTTACCTGCAACTGCGGGCGCGTCAGCACAACGCCTCCCGTGTAGTGAGCCAGCCGGTCCTGATCGGTATATATAAGGCTGGCGGCTTTGACGATGACGAAAATCGGCCCGGTGGGTACAGCCGGGGTGGTCTGGGCGGTTGAATCCGATTTCGATTTCTCACGGAACTGCGTCACCACGTTTCCGTTGGCGTTCACCGTGCGCTTATCGCGATCGACATCCGTGCGATCCGCGGAGATGCGGTCCGCCCCCTGCCACATCACCACGTGACCTTCGTAGTGCACCAGGTGATTGTGATTAGCGGAGGTCATATGGTCGGCCATGGCCTCCACGGGTTCATCACCGGCCAGCATGCCGGAAGGCGATGTCTTCTTGTCGGGCAGGCGGCTGGAGGTGACGTGCCCTTCGGCGTTGAAGTCCCCTGTCTTTTGATCGATGAGAATGCGGTCCGCCGCCGTTGCCCCCGTAGAATCCCAGACGCGCGCGAAGGTTTCGAGCGTCATCAGATTGCTATCTTGCTCAAACGTGGCGCGGCCTGCCGTGGCTTTTCGGTCGCCAGCTTCATACTGAAAGTCGCCCCATTGCTCCAGGTGCTTCATCTGGCCGCTCTTCGGATCAAATTTGGCCGACAGATTATCGCTTCGAGTTTTGGAGACGGGCTGCTTTTTGGCGCGTTCCTCGGCGTTGGGCTGCGTCTCGGTGCGGATTTTGGTCGCGCGGAACGATTCCAGTTCGTTGTTAGGGCCGTAGGTCATGGCCATGTGGTCGGCCTCCAGACGGCGCTGATGCTGGGCGGGCTGATTGGGGAGGAAATCGAGAGTGCCGGGAGCCTCGGTCTCGACCGACTCCACCTCGCGGCCGCCGTCGCGCATTTTGACCACGATGATGTCGCTGTGAATTACGTGCGTTTCGGGCGGCTTGGCGTCCGCCGCCGTCCCCGGCTTCGAGACAATTGTTGCGTGGCCGTTGCCGAGCGCGCGTTTGAGCACGCTTTCGCCGTTCACCGTTCCGAGATCGAGATCCACGACGTCGCTGGTCATCGTGGTCTCAGAACCATCGGAGGAAGAGACGAGGCGCGCATTGTGCCTGCCCGTGATGTGCTCGATGTCTCCCTCATCGTTGTAGACGACCTGTACCTCGTCGGCGCTGTACTCAAGCCTGCGCTTGGGGTACTGGTCGGTTCCCTGCGCCTTGAGCGCATCCACCTGCCGGATGACCTGGTCCTGCATGTGCACCACACCCGAAGCTGCATTGACCACCATGTTCTGCCGCGTCAAGCGTGCCCCGTTGTTCAGCCACACAGTGCCTTCTGCTTCGTTGTAAACCGCGTCACCGGCTTCGATTTTGAGCGGCGGCGCATGAGGAGTAGGCGCTTTCCAATCAATTTCGGCGTGATCCCTAAGATGCAGTTCTCGCTTGGACGGATCATAGGTTGCGCCTACGCACTGGCCCGTGCCGTTCTCAAAAGTGAAATGGGTTTCCCGGTCGGTTGACACGAACTCCTGGCCCGACTTCGTGTCGAAGGTGACGCCGGAGGACTTGATCTGCACAAGGGGCCGTCTCGGCTGTCCTTCCACGGGCACATGCAGTGTCATCTCGACTGCGCCCTCGGAGTACATGCGCGATGCGTTCTGATCGTAATCGGCGGTGGCGCTCTTCACCAGGTTGTAGTTATCCTGCGTCTTGTCGAAGAGCCTCAGCTCGACTTCTTCGAGCTTCACGTGGCTGCTGTCTTTTTCCTGGCTGACGGTGGTGGAGACAATGCGATACTTCTTGCGGCCCGCTTCGGTGCGTTCATAATCGAACCCGTGACGCAAACTGTCCATTTTCACGGGCAAAGCGGCCGGTTTCGGGGGAGCGTGGGTCGCGAGAACCCGTTGCTGCGTCTGGTAAGTGACGCCGATTCCTGCAACGATCGCCAGTATGGCGAGTAGCAGCAGCCAGCGCGTTCCTCGCATGTACTTCCACTATAGCAACGCGCAGCGCGACCTGAGAAAACGGGGGTGTCTGAAACGCGCGCTGAGGAAGCGTCCCTTTAAGGTGCGGAAGGGTGAGAATGCTTCTTCTCTCCCAGGACAAACCTCTTCAGCCAATCCGGGCACCACACCCAATTCCTCGTGGCCGCGAACAGGTATCCAACCAGAAGCGCGATGACAATGGCAACCGCTTGGTACATGGCAGTTTCACCTTACCACACGGGCGCTGCGGCGGCATCCATCTCTTCCACTTCGCCCTGAAAACGGCGTGGCTACGGCGGATCGCCGGTTATTTGCGCGAGCCGCGGCGGCGATTCTTCAGCGCGGATTGCCGGCGCTTGGCGCTGCGGCGCTTGGGCTTGGTGATCCTAAACGTTCCGCTACCCAGGTACTCAGCCTGGTAGAGGTTTGCTTTTTCCTTAAGCGGTTTGTTTGAGGCCGTTGTATTTTCCATGCTTGCTCTCTGCAGTATAGCAACCGCTGCGGGTGATATACTTCCTGCCAATTCGCAGAGGAGACGCTATGACCCATCAGGCGGATGGAGTACAGTCGGTTTTACTCTCGGTCGGAATAGGCGGAGCAATCGTGATCCTTGGGCTCGCCGCCGGCGCAGCACTCTTCTTCTATCAACATCGACAGAGTGAGAGGGCCTCGGCACAGAAGGCCGAGGCTGAATTCCGGGATCTCCGCGCCCGGTTGGGCGGCCGGCAGCCCCTTGTCGATATGCAAGAGCGCCGGCCACGAGCCGGCACGATTACGCCGCAGCCGCGGAGGCCGCTGCGCTCGTTTCACGCTGTGATATTCGACACGCGCGGAAGCGAGCGGATTGTTCGCATCACATTACCTTACCGTTTGCTGCGCTGGGTCGGCCGATCCGGCTCCGGGTTCCAGTATCTCGGCCAGTTAACACCTCTAGACGACACGGAATTCGACGGGGAGCCTATCCGGCTCTTGCTTGACGAGATCGAGCAACACGGGCCGGGAGTTGTGGTCGACTACCGGCACCCAAACGGTGGTCAATTCCTGGCGTGGGTCGATTAACTTTGAAGTCTGTTAATCCGTAAAGTACAGTTGTACCGCGCGCTTCAGGTCTTCTGGGTTGGCGGTGGGTTCGCGGTTTTCGTAGCGGGCAATGGAGTTCAGAATGTTGCAGATGTCGTTGGGATAGCAGGCGCGCAACTCACTGCGACCGTCCGCCAGGCAGAGCTCGCGAAACGCCGCCGTGCTCTCCTGGGCCGCGCCAACCTTCCGGGCCCGCGTCACCCGCCGGAAGATCTCGTCGAAAGCCTCCGGGGAGACGGATTGGATGTGAATTTTGTTATGGATGCGGCGTAGGAACGCTTCATCCGCCAGTTCGCGAGGATTCAGGTTCGTGGCGAAGACCACTAGGACCTGGAAGGGGATCTCGAACTTAAGTCCATATCGCAGCGAGAGATAGTCGACCCGGCGGTCGAGCGGCACGATCCAGCGATTCAGCAGCTCGCGGGCCGACATTACCTGGCGGCCGAAATCGTCGATCACGAAGATGCCATTGTTTGCTTTCATTTGCAACGGCGCAGAATAGATGCCCGTGGAATCGTCGTAGCGCAGCTCCAAAAGGCCGGACGTCAGTTCGCCGCCTACGATGATGCACGGGCGGCGGCATACCACCCAGCGCGGATCACGTTCCTCATCATCGTCGCCGACGCGCTGGTGCACTGCGGGATCGTAAAGAGAGATGATCTGGCCGTCGACTTCCACGGCATAAGGTACCAGGACGGCGTCTTGATAAACCCGCAGCATACGCTCAGCGAGACTGCTCTTGCCGTTCCCCGCAGGTCCGTAAAGGAAGATCGAGGACTGCTCGATCAATGCCGGGCCAAGCTGGTCCAGTAGAGAATCGGGAACCACCATGTCGGAGAAGGCCGCGCGGAGCGCCTCACGGGTGATTTCCACGACGGTCGCCTGCAGCCGCACCGCCTCGGTGTATGCTTTGAGGGAAACGGGGGCTGGCCCGGAGTAGCGGCTGATTTGAAAACGCTCGGCAGCCGCGGCGCGCCCTTGTCCGGACAGAGTGATGCGATAATCGTTACCCACCATCCCTTTGACTTCAATGAGTTGCTGCTGGCGCAAAATATTGAATACCGCGTGGACCACCGGCACCGGCAATTTCACCATATTGCTGAGATTCTGGATATTGCTCGTGCCTTCTACCGACAAGCGCCGCAGGATCAGGTCGGTCACCAGTCCTGATGGGATATCGACGCCTTCCAAGTCGCGGGGTACGGGAGGACAAAACAGCCACTGCTCTTCGCCTAGGAGCGCCATGTCTTCTCTTGCATCTATCGGCGGAAACTTGAGTAAAGTTTATCCACGCGCGCCGGTTCCTCATCGTCATTCGTTTGTGCGCCAACTTGCGCTCTTTGTGTCACTTCTGGCAGTCGTATTGCCGGGCCCGCAGCTCCTGGCCGCGGATGATCCTGCCAAGATCTTCGAACAAGGACGGAGGGCTGAACGTGCCGGCCACATGGCCGAAGCCTACCTGCTCTATTCCCAGGCAGCGGCGCTGGATCCGGAGAACCAGTTTTACCGGATAAAAAGCGAAGCCGTGCAGGCGCGCGCTGCCCTGGAGTCACCGCCTAATACACCGCCTTCCAATGCGAAGACGGACCCGTCTACAGGGGCAGTGACCCTGTTCGACAGCGTGACCGCCAAGGATCTTGCCGCGGAGCGGGAGATGCTGCCACCTGTCAAGTTGCAGGCCGTACCCGGTCGCAAGGACTTTGATCTTCGAGGCGACGCCAAGTCGCTCTGGGAGCAGGTGGCTCGCGCATTCGCCCTCGACTGCGTGTTCGACGGCGATTATCCAGCCGGTCCGAAGCTGCGGTTTCAACTTGCGAACGTAGATTATCGCGACGCGCTCCACGGGCTGGAGGCGGCCACAGGCTCATTCGTGGTGCCGGTTTCGAAGCGGATTCTGCTGGTGGTGAAAGATTCCGAACAGAAGCGGCGCGAAGTGGAGCCGGTGGAGGCGGTGGTGATTCCCGTTCCTCAGGCCACCACCACACAGGAACTGACCGAGATCGCGGCCGGGGTGCGGCAGCTCTTCACCTTGGACCACGTGGCGTTTGACACGCAGCAGAACAAAGTAGTGATGCGCGGCCGCAATTCGCTGGTCGAGCCGGCGCGTCTCCTGTTCGAGGAGCTCCTACGGCAGCGTCCGGAAGTCGGTATCGAGGTGGAAATATTGGAGGTGGATCTCACCTCCTCGCTCGCATATGGTCTGGATCTGATGCCGACCCTGCCCATCCTGTATCTTGGAACCTTTTGGCACAGCCCCCTGTCGGTTCTCGCGGCATCCGTTCCCTCGGGAATCACCGGTCTGCTTTCGTTCGGCGGCGGGCAGTCGTTGTTCGGCATCGCTGTGGCTTCGACCAACCTGATGGCGCAAATGAACGACGCCAGCACCCGCACCCTGCTTCGCAGCCAACTCCGCGCCGTGGATGGCACAGCCTCCAGCCTGCACGTGGGTGATCGGTTGCCTGTGCTCACTTCGGGCTACTTTGGTCCGGCGAGTTTTTCGACTGGTGGACAGGTCTACACACCACCGCCTTCATTCACTTTTGAAGATCTGGGCGTGACCATGAAGATCACCCCGCACGTTAACGGGATGGACGAGGTCACTCTTGACCTGGAGACCGAGTTCAAGGTGATCACCGGACAGAGCGTGAACGGTATTCCGATCATCTCGCACCGCCAGCTCACTTCGAAGGTGCGCCTGCGCGAGGGCGAGAGCGCCGTGGTCGGTGGTCTGCTGAATTCGAATGAAGCGCGGTCCATCAGCGGCATCGCCGGCCTGGCGGAAATTCCCACGCTTGGCGCGCTGTTTCGCCAGACCAACAAGAACGAACAAACCAGCGAAGTGCTCGTCGTGGTCAAGCCCACGCTGCTCGGTCTGCCCCCCGGCCAGTTTGTGGCACCCGCCATCTTCTCCGGCTCGGAAACGCGGCCGCTGACGCCTCTATAAACGCAGTTGCCGTGTCCACACGCCACCTCCAGCGCGGCAGTACAATGCCCGTTGGAGGAAAACGATGTTCACGGCCACAGCCAACCTGATACTGCCCAGCACCACCACGGGATCATTCCCGCGCCCGCGCTGGTTCGACGTGAGCATGTGGGGCCGGCCGCTGGACACCTGCATGCTCGACGTTCGCTTCCGCGAGAAGTTTCAGGATGGCATGGCAGTGTTGATCAGTGACCAGGAACGTGCCGGTCTCGATGTTCTGACGCACGGCGACCTCCACGTGGATGAAGACATGGCGGGCCGCGCGTGGCACCACTACCCGCTGCAGCGCTGGGCCGGCTTCGAAGGCGACCACTTGCAGCCGGAGGAAACCACGGCGCCATGGCTGCACTATCCTCCCGGTACGCTGCTCAACGAAATCTACACGGGCTGGCGCTGGCCGCACGTGGTGGACAAGATCGAGCACCGGCCGCTGGATTATCCGAAGTTGTGGCGGATTGCCCAGGGCAAAACGCGCAAGCCGGTCAAATTTGGCACCTGTTGCTCCCAAGTGATGGCGCTGTTCCTCGACATCCACACGCACAAGTACAAAGACAAGCGCGAGGTGATTTGGGACATGGCCGTGGCCATGAATCAGGAGCTGCGGGCGCTGCGCGCGGCCGGTTGCCGGTGCATGCAGATCGAGGAGCCCACGTTCCATTTCATGGCCAACACGTATGGCAAGGATCACGAAGAAGTGAAGTTCATGGTGGATGCGTTCAACCGCGAAGTGGAAGGGCTTGACGACGTGGAGCTGTGGATTCATACCTGCTGGGGCAACCCCAACATGCAACGCGTGATGGACGATACCAGCTACGCCAACTCGCTCGAAATCTATCTGGAACGGTGCCGCGGCGACGTGTGGACGCTCGAAATGAAAGATCGCAATCAAAAAGATATCGAGCTGTTCGAGCCGTTCAAACACGATCTCAAGAAAAAGATCGCGATCGGCGCCGTCAGCCATCGCGCCCTGCAAGCCGACCGGCCGGAAGACGTAGCCGCCGAGATCCGCAAAGCTCTGAAATACATTCCCGTCGAGAAGCTGATCGTCTCGAGCGACTGCGGCTTCGGCCGCCAGGGCTGCAATCGCGAGATCGCGTTCTATAAAGCCAGCGCCATCGCCCAGGGATGCAATATCGTACGCCGTGAACTGGGGCTGCCCACGACACCTGTGCCGGCTGCTGATCCCATGCTGCAGATTGACGTGGTGCCGGGGAGGGGAAACGCAGCCGGCGGGTAGCGGGTCAGTTTGAAGCCCGAACGCTTCCAGTGATTCGGCGGCTTGGGCAGCTTCCCACGAATTATCGGGAAGTGCAGGAGCTTCTGATGGTTCGAGCCGCTGGCATTCTATGGTTCCGGCTTACTGGTTATTGAGCTACGGTTAGTGGAGATCGCGGGCGACCCATCAGAATGTCGAACATTACCTTTTTGTGATCGATGTGTCTTACCGAGAATCCATCGATCCCAAGACGCATTGTCCCAAAGTGCTGCTGCAGGATTCCATCGATTTCTTTGCTCAAGACGTTCGTGAAGCAGTGTTCCGTCGCGAATGCGGCCTGGGCCATGTTTACTTCTGCGGTCGCTGGCATCCGCACCGGCCTAGTGCGCGCTACACGCGGGAGCACATGTAGGCACGCCGTGGGGGAGACCGGCAGAAACGCCTCAACGTTCGGACGGCTAAATCCTTGCCCGAAGTTCAGGACGTTGTTCTCGGTGCGCTCCCAAGTCACGACTGGCGCGTCACCGATCACGAAGGGCTTGTCAGGTTCTGCATGGATGATGACCCAATCGCCATTCAGCATGCCTACGTCGGCGAACTCCATCATCGTTTCCACCGTCTTAATGTAGCGTCGCTGGGCTTCGTCGGTATCGGAATGCTCCGCAATAGTGTTCTCGATAGCTGCGACGACCTCCTCCCTCTTCACCATGCGGGTAGCCAGTCCACGGTCGATCACTTCCATGGTGAGTTTGGCAATAAGCTCTGACAGCCGCTGCTCGTCTGAAAGAAGCGATCGCAGCGCGTCGATCGTGATATCTGCGTGCCCTTGGCTCGCCGCACGCCGCGCCCGCGACCGGGTGAACAACATAGTGAGATACCCTGTGAGTGCCTTTATGTGGTGCGGCTGCAAAACGAAGGTCCGATATCCGATCATGTCGATGAACTGATTTACCGGGTGTTCAAATTTTCGTTCCAGTTGCCCTTCAAGTTCAGCTTCTCTAGTTGCATTCGCAGGGTCGGCGAAATGACCATCCCAGCGCGTCGCCGTTTTCGGCGCGGCTCTTCCGTACGGAGTCTTGCCCTTCTGATATCGCCAAAGCCGCTTCGAGCGCGTAACTGGATCATCGTAGGCAAATCGCTCCAGCAGCTTCTTCGGTACCGTATGGGACTTCATCAACGAACCCTAATAACTCAATTTTACCGTAGGCTTCGTTACATTCATGTAGGTCGACTTCACAGAGCTGATCAGGTTGAAGCGCGCTACTCGAAGCGCCCACCGGGCGAGAAGGTGTAGGAAGTTTCACTTCGCATTGTAGACCATCCACTACGAGCTCCCCATGTCATAATGGGCCGCATGTTTCGTGGCCTGACTCTCGCGCTTGCGCCGCTCGTCTGCTTCGCTGCTTCCAACATGCCGCCCGAGGCCGAACAGCGGCTGGCGCACGACATCTATCGCGAGATCGTCGAAATCAAGTCCGGTTATTCGACCGGCTCCACTACGCCCGTGGCGGAAGCGGTTGCGAGACACCTGCGCACTGCCGGATTCCAGGATTCCGACATCTTCCTCGGCGGCGCTATCCCCACCAAGGCCAACCTGGTTGTGCGCTACCACGGAACCGGCAAGCTCAAACCGATTCTGCTGCTGGCGCACACCGATGTCGTCGAAGCCAAGCGCGAAGACTGGAGCCTGGATCCTTTTACATTCACTGAAAAGGACGGCTACTACTACGGCCGCGGCACTGCTGACGACAAAGCGCAGGCCGCCGTCTGGATTGCCAATCTGATTCGCTACAAGCGCGAAGGCTACCATCCCGATCGCGACATCATCGTGGCGCTCACTGCCGATGAAGAAGGCGGAGGGCCATACAACGGAGTCGACTGGCTGCTGAAGCAGCATCGCGAGTTGATCGACGCGGACTTCTGCTTGAACGAGGGAGGCAGCGGCACGATGGTCGCGGGCAAACGCATCTCAAACCAAATCCAAGCCGCGGAGAAGTGGTATCTGGATCTGCGCCTCGAGGTTCGCAATAAGGGCGGCCATAGTTCGCTCCCGGTCGCCGACAACGCCATCTATCATCTGGCCGGCGCTTTGTTGCACCTCAGCCAGTTCGGCTTCCCGCTGAAGACCAACGAGGTCACAAGAGCGTATTTCGCGGGTATGGCGAAACTGGATACTACGGGCGCAAGCGCGGATCTCGCGAAGGTTGCGGAAGGCGATCCCCACGCCATGCAGCGTATCGCCGCAACCTCTCCGGCCTGGAACTCGATGCTGCGCACTACCTGCGTTGCCACAATGCTCGAAGGCGGTCACGCGCGGAACGCCCTGCCGCAGCTTGCGGCCGCCAACGTCAATTGCCGTGTGCAGCCGGACGATTCGCTGGACTACGTAATCGGCGCGCTGAAGAAAGTGATCGCCGACGACCAGGTGGTGATTTCCGTGACGAACCAGGAGGAGAACGCTCCGAATTCTCCGCTGCGTCCCGATCTGATCCACGCCATGTCTCGCCTCACGGATACGATGTGGCCCGGCGTGACGGTGCTTCCCTTGTTGCAGCCGGGCGCCACTGACGGCCGTTACTTACGCCTGGCGGGTATTCCGACTTACGGCGTCCAGGGGTTCTTCCGCGAGCGGGACGACAATCGCATTCACGGCCGCGACGAACGGATGCTGATCACGTCGTTCTACGAAGGCCAGACCTTTCTCTACGAGCTGGTCAAGAGTCTGTCTTCGGCACCGTGAGACGCTCTTTGCCGCTAGGTTACAATTCACTTCTCCCCATGATTCGAAACTTCTGTCTCGTCGCAGCGGCTTGCGCTCCTCTCGCGCTCGCCCAATCAAATCCCATCGCGTACACCGGAGCGCACATCATCACGGTTGCGGGCGCCGAGATTCCCGATGGTGTGCTAGTCATCCAGAACGGACGGATTACTACCGTCGGCGCCAGGAACGCTGTCAGCATTCCCGCCGGGGCGCAAGTCGTGGACGCTGTCTCGAAAGTGATCATGCCGGGCATCGTCGATTCGCACAGCCACATCGGCGAGCCGGAAGGCGGCGACTCGAGTTCACCCATCCAGCCTGACGTGCGCGTGCTCGATTCGGTGAATGTGCACGACGCGCACATTGAAAAGGCTCGCGCCGGCGGCGTTACTACGGCCAACGTGATGCCTGGAAGTGGCCGTCTGTCAAGCGGCCAGACGTTGTACCTGAAGCTGCGCAAAGGCAACACCATCGACGATCTGCTCATCAAATTGCCGGATGGCAGCATTGCCGGCGGCTTGAAGATGGCGAACGGCACCAATCCGCGAGGCACGCCGCCGCAGCCCGGCACCCGCGGCAAGGCGGCTGCGCTGGTTCGCGCGGAATTCATTAAGGCGCAGGAATATCGCGCCAAGATCATTGCGGCCAACGGAGACGCCTCGAAGCTCCCGCCGCGCGACCTCCGCATGGAGGAACTCGTCGAAGTGCTGGATGGGAAGCGCACGGTCCAGTTCCACACCCATCGCCACGACGACATCATGACCGTGATTCGCCTGTCCCAGGAGTTCCACTTCAAAGTTGTCCTGCACCACGTGAGTGACGGCTGGATGATGGCCGAGGAGATCGCGAAAGCCAAGGTTCCCGTATCTGTGATCGTGATTGACAGCCCCGGCGGGAAGGAAGAGGCGATGAATGCGTCCCCTGTCACGCCCGCGCGCCTCGAAGCCGCCGGTGTGCCCTTCGGCTTCCACACCGATGACCCCATCACGGACTCACGGTTGTTTCTGCGCGAGGCTGGGCTTGGCGTGCGCAACGGCCTCTCGCGTTCCACCGCGCTCTATGCCATGACCCTGGCTAACGCCAAAATCCTCGAACTGGATTCCCGCATCGGCTCGATCGAGCCAGGCAAAGATGCCGACTTCATCGTTCTCTCCGGCGATCCCCTCAGCGTCTACTCGCACGTGCTCGAAACCTGGATCGAAGGCAAGAAGGTGTTCGACCGCTCCGATCCGCACGATCGCCTGGAGCAGGTCGGCGGTGAGGGCGCCAGCCACGACCAGAATCCGTTCTGGGCTGATGATGACGGCGATGAAATCGGGGGAAGAAGCTGATGCGTGCCGGACTCCAGTTCGTTTGCGCGGGCCTTGCTGCTGCCGCGAGCACGTTATTCGCGCAGAACCTCGCCGTCAAGGGCGAAACCGTTTACACGATGGCCGGCGCCCCCATTCAGAACGGGGTGGTGCTGATCCATGGCGGCAAAATCGAGCGCATCGGCCCGGCCTCGCAAGTCGTTATTCCCGCCGGCTACCAGACAATTTCGGCGAAGATCGTCACACCCGGGCTGGTGGATGCGCACTCCACCGTCGGTCTCACCGGCTATCTCAATGCAGCCACGGATCAGGATCAGTTGGAACATAGCGCTGCCATCCAGCCGGAATTGCGCGCGCTCGACGCCTACGATCCCGAGGAGCGGCTGATCGAGTGGGTGCGCTCCTTCGGCGTCACCACTATGAATACCGGGCACTCTCCGGGCGCGCTCATCTCCGGCCAAACGATGATCGTCAAGACCACCGGCCACACCGCCGATGAATCCGCTATCGTTCCCACGGCCATGATTGCGGCAAGCCTCGGCGACGAGGGTCGTGCCGAGCAGGGCAAGAGTCCGGGCACGCGAGGCAAGGAAATCGCGATGCTGCGCGCGGAATTCATCAAGGCGCAAGAGACGCGGAAAAAACTCTCGAAGCCGGACTCCGCCGCCTCCGACGCCAAGTCCGGCAAGGACGACTCCAAGGCCCCAGACCGTGACCTCAAGACGGAGGCGCTGATCCGCGTTCTCAAAGGCGAAGTGCCTCTGCTTGTGACCGCCGAACGCTCACGTGACGTCATCTCGGCCATTCGCCTCGCTAAGGAATTCAACATAAAACTGATCATCGATAGCTGTTCCGAATGCGCGCTCGTTCTTGAAGAGGTAAAGGCTTCCGGCTTTCCGGTGATCCTGCACCCCACCATGAAACGCGCCGGTGGGGAGACGGAGAACATCAGTTTTGAGGATGCCGCCAAGCTCACCGCCGCGGGGATCCCGTGGGCGCTACAGAGCGGTTTTGAGGGCTATGTGCCGAAGACGCGCGTGATTCTGTGGGAGGCTGCCATCGCCGCCGCCAACGGCCTGACGTTCGATCAGGCGCTGGCGAGCATCACGATCAACGCGGCCAGAATCATCGGTGTGGCTGCCCGCGTCGGCTCGCTCGAGCCCGGTAAGGATGGCGATGTCGCCCTCTATGACGGCGATCCGTTCGAATACACTTCGCACTGCCTCGCCACCGTCATCAACGGCAAAGTGGTCAGCTCCGGGAAATTCTAGCGGCAGCTAAATCCAGCCCAGACGCCGTTCGTCAGTCTTGCCCGCCGGCGGATATCGCGGCCGTTGCCTTGCCGTCCGCCGACCTGGTGTACCTCTTGAACCAGCTCATCATGTAAAGCTGCGTCCGGATGAAATTCGATGGTTTCGATCCCGTCCCATGATACTCACCCTCGAACTGCAACAAGGTTGCCGGCACACCCCGCACCTTCAGCGCCGCATAGTATTCCTCGGTCTGCGGCATCGGTGTACGCCGGTCCAAAACCCCCGTCATGAGCAGCGTCGGGGTGGTCACATTGCCGACCGACATGAGTGAGGAATGTGCCAACCAATCCGTTGGGTCCTCCCAGAATGGCTTCTTGAAGAAGCTATAAGTGAAAAGCGGAATATCCGTATTGCCGGACATGCTCAGCCAGTCGATCACGGGGCAACGGACGGCGGCGGCTGCAAACCGGTTCGTGTGGCCTATCACCCAGCTGGAAAGCACACCGCCGCCGCTGCATCCCGACACATACATTCGCGAAGTGTCCACAAAGCCCTTTGCAATCGCCGTGTCGACGCCCGCCATGAGATCGTCGAAATCCAGACCCGGATAGTTGTGGTCGATGCCATTCGAAAACGCCGTGCCGTATCCCGTGCTCCCTCGCGGGTTCACATAAAGCACCAGGAAGCCGTTGGCGGCGAAGTTCTGGAACATGTAGTTGAAGCCCACGTTGTACATGGCAAACGGTCCGCCGTGGATTTCCAAAATCAGCGGATACTTCTTCGTCGCGTCGAAATCGGGCGGCTTCACGATCCACGCCTGCACTTTGGCCTCATGCGTCGATGCGTAAGTGATCTCCTCGGTCTTGGCCAGATGTTTGCCGGCCAGCAGACCGGCGTTCACACTGGTAAGTTTCACTATTTCCTGCGGACGGCGTAGATTGAAGCGCACCACTTCGGGCGGATTTTCCGGATCGCTACTCGTGCCCGCCGCCATGAGCTCGCTCGAAACCGAATCCATGGTGAGTACATGCACTCCGGAAGTCACGGTCCTCACGCCACCTGCGATCGCCGCGAACTGTATATTGCGTAAGCCATGGTCGTCGGCATCGAAATAAAGGCCCGATCCATCCGGCGCCCAGCGCAGATTCAGCGGATCACGATCGTAGTCGCCGGTGATCTTGCGCGGCTCGCCACCCTTGATCGGGACGATGTAGAGATCGGCCACCGAATGCGTGTGGTTGGAGGCTGCATGGCCGGTGAAGGCGACCGTGCTGCCATCGGGTGAAACCGCCGGACGGCCCCATGCTCCCGCTGTGGAAACCAATTCCCGGGTTGTGCCGGTCTCCACATCGGTGGTTAGCAACTGCGAGTGCCGGTACTGCAGGTCCGCATCCGCGCTGCGGTCGGCTTCGAAGACGATCGACTTGCTGTCGGGTGTCCAATCGATCGCAACAGCTCCGCGCGTTTCGCCAGAGCCCGCGTTCCACGTGCCGCTAGTGAGCTGGCGCGGCGTACCACCGTCTGCCTGCACTACGAATATGTGTGTGTATCCATCGTCCAGAAAGCCGACTTGATCCTGGCGGTAGTGCAGCGATTCCACGATCCGCGGCGCCGGAGTCCATTTCGCCCCCTTGGGTTCGGCCGGCATGCTGATAGTCCACTTGTTCTTCTGCGGCACGAACATGGAAAACGCAATCCATCTCCCGTCCGGTGACCAGCGCGCATCGGCCACCTTCTCGGTTTCGTGGGTGACCTGAGTCGGCGAGCCCTCGATGTCGATCCAGCGGATAAAGATCTGTGTCCCACGCGGTTCACCGTCCGCGAGATACAGAATGCGTTTCCCGTCGAAAGACCAGCGCGGGTTGGAGCCTTTGGTCAGAAACCGATGTTGCGATCCATCGGCGTTCATGATCCACAGTGAGGATTCCCACTTGTCCTCGAGCTTATCGGCATGCTGGCGTGCATAAACAATGCGCGCGCCATCAGGCGAGATCTGGGCATTACTGATTCTTGCCAGATCGAAGTAGTGTTCCGTCGTTAGCCGGGTCGGCGACGGTGTCTCCTGTGCGGGCAACTGAACAAGACTTGCCGCAATAATCGCGGCACACAAGGCAACCGGAATTTTCATTTTGGCTCCTCCAGGTTTCCGCCTAGTGTACATCCCCCGGGCTCGCACCCGAGTGGCAGGAAATTTCTGGTCTACGGCCCGGTTACGCACGACCCGCCCAGAGCCATGTTGATGATGCGCTGGACATCGATCACATTGCACTGGCCGTTTTGTTGCAGGTCCGCGGTAGTGCAGGCGGCCAAGCCGAGCGCTTGATTGATGGCGATCTGCACGTCGACTACGTTCACCGCCCCATCGCCGTTGAGATCGCATGCGTGTGCGATGGCTGGAATCACAAATAGCGTGATACTTTGCTGCGGTAACGTAGCTGTGATGCCGCCGCTTGAGACCGCTACATCCGCCAGTTGCTGAATGGCATTTGACGCCGTGAGCTGCCATACGTGAGCTCCCGGCGCTGCGGCGAAGTTAGCGAGACTCAGCGTCACTGGCGTCGACCCAGTCAGGTACTTGTTAATCGCCATCACAGTCAGTGCGCCATCGCTCGACCGGACGGACGCGAATGCCGAGACGTTGTCGGGATTGGGCACGCTGGCTGAGACACTGGTGTCTCCGAACGCCGATTTTGCTCCGTCATAGTTGCGATACATCTGGATCGCTTTGAAAGTTGGCGTGGCAGGATCGGGAGTCGTCCATCGCGTGGCCAAATCCAAGCCTTCGCCGCCAAAAATGCCGAGAATATCGGCCTGCGTTGTAGCACCGTTGATGTTACTCTCGGCGCCCCAATTGTATTCCGTAATGCCGATCGGAGTTCCCGGAACGTAATACGTGTTGACCCAGTTGCGCAGCCGCGGAATGAGTTGCACTTGTGTGCCGATCCATGACTCGTCGACATAGTTCGGGTCCCACAGCGACCGCGTCGAACGGTTGCGTAGCAGCTCGGTCGCAGTCGAAGTATCGTTGCCGAATTCACCGCCTTGGGGATAGTAGTGAACCGTGAAAACATCCAGGGGAGCGAGGCCGCCGGCCACGGTATTTTGTTTCAATTGACTCAGCAGCCAGGGGAGATAATCCATGCCGCCGTGCGCATTGCGGTCGGGCAACGTGCTCCAGCCATGCAGGGAACCATATTGCTGATCGTATCCGCTATAGAGATATCCACTCCAGCCCCACTCTTCGGGCCCGACGACGAGGGCCGCGGGATCCGCCGTCTTGATCATGGCGGCATAAGCGAGCATCTTCGTCTCGATCTCGTCCATGGTGGCGCCGGTAGGGTGAACGTCGCGATGCGTCGAGTGCCAGATGCTGTGTTCGTTGTCCAGTATGTAGTAGCGAAGGCCTCCACCGTTGGCTCCGCCCCACTGTCCTACCATGTGCTGCACCCAAGCCTGCTGATAGGTTGAGTCGGCGGGCACGTCGGCGTCATTCGGGTCATTGCCGGTAACGGGCTGGCCCGTGCTGGAGAGAATCCCATTGCCGGCATCGGGAAACCATTGCCAGTCATTGCCGGTCTGCGAGCCGTACTTGGCTTGCGAAAAGCTCGCCAGCTTCCCACGGTTCGAGCCAAGGGTGGCCACCCAGCCGACCATCGGGATGGTGATCATGGCCTGTGCATTTGCCGCTTTGCTATTCGAAATGAAAGTGTCGGCAACCTCTCCGGCGGTCGCGCTCGGATACCCGATGCTTTCGAAGTACCAATCAGCCGCGCGATTATCGGCGTTGAGTTGCCAGTTATAGCGGCTGGTATTATTCCCGCCCAGACGGTTCAGCGGCACATTCAACTGCGCCAAAGTGGTCGAATCGCCGTAAGCGACACCGTAGATGTTCGGGTTAATCGAATGGCGATTAGCGGATGCGTCAATGCTGACGGTGACCGCCGGATTCTGCGCCGCGAGGGTTCCGGCCGCCGCTAAAAACAGCGCCAAGGTTCGCAGCCGTCGCAAGTCGAGTGACACTGGCTCATGGTGCGCCAGGCCCTCCAATACGTCAAGTTAGCCAAGTTCCTGATGACTAACTTTGGATAACACTGTAGCGCGGGGGTACCGCGCCGTTTGCGGGACACCCGCGGCTTTTCCTGCCTGGCGCACACACCCCGCCCATGTCTCGGCAAAATGATATTCTTGCCGTTCAATATGCCGAAAAATCGATTTGCGGCTATCCCGCTGTATTTTCTCCTGTGCTTATTGGCGACATCGATTGCTCCCGCTCAACCTGCTCCGCATCCCATCGTATTGCATGCGGCGCGCCTTCTGGATATCGAAAGCGGCATGATGCTATCCCCGGGGGAAATCTTGGTCCAGGGCGAACGGATCGTCGAGGCCGGTTCCAAAGTAACCCGGCCGCCCGGTGCGGAGTTCATGGACCTCGGCGACCGCACTCTGCTGCCGGGCCTCATCGATGCCCACGTCCACTTGTTCCTGCACCCCGGCGCCGAAGACATGCAGACCATTGAGGAGTCCGTGCCCGAGCGCACCATCCTTGCCATTCTCGCGGCGCGTGACGACCTGATGGCGGGATTCACAGCGGAGCGCGACATGGGAACCGAGGGCGCCGGGTCGGCCGATACCGCCGTGCGCAACGCCATCAACCAGGGCCGCATTCCCGGCCCACGTCTGCGCATCAGCGGTAATGCTGTGGACATTCTGGGTGGCCACGAAGACGCAAATCGATTCAACCCCGCGCAGCATGTCCTATCCAACGCGACGCGCGCCAACAATGCAGCCGAACTCGTAAGCGTGATCCGCGAGCAATTCAAAGAAGGCGCCGACTTCATCAAGATCTACGAGACCGGCCACGATTCGCTCGCTAGCGGCCGGTTTTCCACGCCCTATCAGTACAACGAAGCTGAGCTGAAGGCCGCGGCCGAAGAGGCGGCGCGCGTTGGCAGGCACGTAGCGGTTCACGCCACCGGAGAACCGGGCACACTCTACGCCGCGCGCGCCGGTGTTGCCTCCATCGATCACGCCTTCCAACTCAGCGATGAAACCATGCGCCTCATGCGTGAGAAACATATCTTCGCCGTCCCCACCTTCACCATCTCCGAATACTTCGCCGATCATGCTTCCACGCCGGAGCAGGAGAAATACGAGCGCTTGTTGCTCGACTTTCACGCCGAGCAGTTCCGCAGGCAGCTTGCGGCTGGCGTGCCCATCGCCGCCGGATCCGATGTCGGCCCCTTCCCTCATGGCACGCAGGCGCGCGAGTTTGTGCTGATGGTCAAATACGGCATGGGTCCCTTGGCCGCGCTACAAGCAGGCACAGTGAACGGCGCGAAATTGCTCGGCTGGGAAGGTCAGATCGGCGCGCTAAAGCCCGGCTACCTGGCGGATGTCATCGCGGTCCCAGGCAATCCTCTGGAAGACGTCGGCGTTTTACAGAAAGTAGCGTTCGTCATGAAGGGCGGCATAATTTTTCGCGCCGTCGAATCCAAATAGATACCTCCGCTCGTATTACTTATATATGTTTCACGCCGTCGGACGAATCCTTCCGAGCGGGCGTGCGTCAGTCACAGAAGTAAACTAGGTGGTCAACATGGAAAACCTGATGCAGGACGTGCGTTATGCAGTGCGAACGCTGAGCAAGAGCCCGGCCTTCTTGACTATCGCGGTGCTCACTCTCGCGCTGGGGATCGGCGCGAATGTCGCCATCTTCACGCTGGTCAATGCCGTACTACTGCGCCCATTACCATTCCGCGAACCGGAACGCCTGGTGCGCATTTTCGACGATCTGACCGGCGCCGGCGCGAAAGACGTCGGGATGTCGGTGCCCGAAATGCAGGACTTGCGCGAGCGCTCTGGCTTGTTCGAAGAAGTCAGCGCCGTTTTCGCGGCAAGCACCGCACTGACAGGCGGCGATCGCGCCGAACGAATCGAGATGCTCGGCACCAGCCCGAGCTACTTCGAGCTCCTGGGCGCAAAAGCAGCCTTAGGTCGGGTATATAGACAGGCTGAGTGGGTGCCAGGCTTTCTCGATGGCGCGGTGATTAGCGACGGCCTCTGGAAACGCCAATTCGGCGGCGATTCCCATGTCATCGGCCATAGGATTCGCGTCGACGAAGACGGCTATACCCTCATTGGCGTCATGCCCCCCGAATTCCGCCATCCTGGCGCGACCCTGAATGGCGACGTGGAAATCTGGTGTGCCACCGGTTTCGCCGGCCCTCCACTCCCCATGGCGGCGACTCGCGCCCGGCGTTTGGTCCCGGGAGCGATGGCACGCCTGAAGCCCGGTTTGACGCTCGAACAGGCACAACAAAAGCTGAATGCCTTCGTTGCGCACTTGCAGCAGGCCTATCCGAACGATTATCCCAAGCAGTTGCGTTGGTCCATGAGAATGGAACCCGTGCAAGCCACCTTAACGGGCAATGTGCGTCCCACGCTCGTGCTCCTGCTAGCCGCCGTCAGCTTCGTTCTCCTGATCGTGTGCGTCAACATCGCCAGCTTACTGATCGCGCGGTCTTCGGCGCGTGTGCGGGAATTCGCGGTTCGTCACGCATTGGGGGCATCGCGCCAACGATTGGTGCGCCAGTTACTGACCGAGAGTGTGCTCATTTCGCTCGCAGGTGGCGTGGCGGCCGTTGTAGCGCTCCAGTTAGCACGAACGTCGCTTCTCGCGCTAATGCCGCCGGACGTCCCCCGTCTCATCGAGGTGCACTCCGATTGGAGAATGGTCGTTCTGGCTCTTGGCTTGTCCGTCATTACCGGTGTTCTGTTCGGCTTGGCCCCGGCCATTCACGCGTCGGCCACCGATCCGAATACCGACTTGAAAGAGGGTGGCCGAACCGGCGGCGGACAAAGCGTGCGCCAAAACCGCTCCCGTTCCACGCTCGTTGTTATGGAGGTTGCTTTATCCGTGGTGTTGCTGGTCGGCGCTGGATTGTTGATCCGCAGCTTTTCCGCCATGCTGCAACAGCACCCCGGTCTCGACCCGAACGGCCTCACGATTGGTCAAATCTGGGTCCCGGTTCCGAACAACCCCGAAATGAATCGATATCTAAAGCCGCCGCAACAGGCTGCCCTCACGCGGGTGTTACTTCAGCGCCTGGCGGCGCTGCCCGGCGTACAGAAAGCCGCGATTGGCTTGTCAGCCGATGTCCCATTTCTAAGTAACGTGAGATTTGGCCAAACATTTTCGTTCCCTGACGAGTCCACGATTCAGCAGAATGACCACTCAGTCCAATTCGGGGCCGTTAGCCCGGATTATTTCGAAGTTCTCAAGACCCCGCTGAAACGGGGCCACGTTTTCACGGATCACGACGGCGAGACCAGCAGGAAGGTTGTGGCGGTTAACGAAGCTTTTGTGCGAAAGTTCTCGCCGCATAGCGATGTCATCGGCAGGCGCTTGACTCGCAGGTACAACGGCGCGGAAATCGAATCTGAAATCATCGGAGTGGTCGGAGATGTGCGAAATGACGGGCTCGATGCGCCGCCTGAACCGCGTGTTTACGGCTCGATCTTTCAAACTCCCGACATTGACCTGGCGGTGTTTCTGCGCACGCAATCCGGAGTCAGCACCGTCAGGGAAAGACTGACTCAAGCCGTGCACAGCGTCGATCCGGAGCTCCCCGTGTTCGGCGTCATGACCATGGAAGATCTGATGTCGGCATCCATGGCCCGCCGCAGGTTCTCTCTTTTCCTGATGTCTGCCTTTGCCGCTCTGGCGTTGCTCCTTGCCGCGATGGGCATTTATGGCGTGATGGCCTACCTCGTCGGCCAGCGCACTCAGGAATTCGGCATTCGGGCCGCTCTCGGTGCGCAGCCACGCGACATTCTCATGCTCGCCTTTCGCCCCGGCCTGGTCCTCACTGCCGCGGGGACGGTGATCGGTCTTGCGGCATCAATCGCCGTGACCCGTCTGATGTCGAGCCTCCTATTCGGTGTATCCGCGAGCGATCCGCTCATTTTCGCCACCGTCCCCGTGCTGCTTGGGGCTGTGGCACTGGCCGCCTGTCTCATTCCCGCCAGGCGCGCCACTCGCGTCTCTCCGGTTCAGGCGCTGAAGAGCTCGTAGGACAGGCATTCCTGCCGGTCAAAGCTGGTTACACTTCGCCAGATCCTTCGTCCATGCACGATTCCCTGTTCGATTTGGAGGAAGCCGTCAAGGTGCTGCTGAAATAGGTTCGTTCGCCTGATACAACCGCTTCCTTTGGTCACGGCTCAGTTCCGACAGCCCTTTACCGAGCCGCGACCACAGGGAGCGGTACTTAGTGCTGCTGATCCGAAGCGACGGGCCACTCCCGCGCGCCCGCTTCTTTCGCGCCCAACTAGAATGGAGAAAAGTGCCATACGATCTACCCGGTACTGAGTCTTCGCCGATCGCACTGCAACGGCCGAGCAGAAGACCAGTTCTTATTTGGTGTATCGAAGGCGCGCTCCTTGCTATCTTCGCGGCCATTGTTTGCACGCAGATTCTGGTTCCGCCATACATAGGGATGGCGGACAACGGAGACTTTGCGAAAATTGCACGCCGTCTTTCCCTGGTTCCTGCGGATCCGGACGCTGGAAGCAAATATTTCAATGCGGACTACATCTTATCCAGAGAATCACGGTTGGAGAGTGATTTCCGCTCATTCGAGGAATGGACCGCGGACCTTGCGTTTTTTCTGAGCCGCACCACCAAGGAAGGGAACGTCTTCAACATTCGTTGGCTTGGAGCGGTGCATGCACTCATCCTCCTCATTGCGTTCGCGCTGATTCTGGTGGCGACGCGTGGATTGACTACTTGGGCGTCGGCCGGAGTCAGGATTGCAATCCTCTGGATTTTCTCGGACGTCCTCTACGTGTCGCATTTGAATTCATTCTATTCGGACACTGCCGCGCTACTGGGGCTTCTCGGCAGCGTCGCGCTGGCAACACTGATCATTACGAGAGGACCTCAGGTTGCCACGGTGCTCGGGTTCTCGCTTTTCGCGATTTTGCTGATCGCCTCCAAGGCACAGCACGCCTTGTGGGGATTTCTGCCGGCGCTGTTCTTATTCCTGACGACGCGTAAGGAAAGGCGCCTCGCCATTCGACGCCTTGGGGCGGGTATGAGTGCGCTCCTGCTTGCGGGCGTCATCATGGTGCGTGCGATCACTCCAGCCCACTACAAAGGGGAGGCGCGATTCAATCTGATCTTCCGCAAGCTGGCGAAAGCGTCCACGAATCCTGGGCGCGACTTGCAGGAACTGGGGCTTCCAGCGAGTGACGTGCAATACATCGGTCATACTGCCTATCACGAAGGTACTCCCGCCGCGCTCCCAGTGGTTTGCCGATTTCTGCCGCCGGACGAGCTATCTCAAAACCGCGGAGTACTATCGGCACCATCCAGTGACCGCTGTCCACATTATGCGAGGAGACCTGCAGACCTGGGCACGATACATCCGGTTTGATTTCGGAAATTTCCGCCGCCAGGATGCCGTGAGGCCAGGGCAGAGATCCGAAAAGTTCGCGTCCTAGGCGATCTCCGCATCCGGTTATTTTTTTGGTGGCCCAGCCACATTTTAGTCTGGTACGCGATGTTGTCGGCCGGAATCGGCGTGATCTTGTGGGCGCGGCCCAGTTGCATTTCGGTAAGGATGGCCTGGTTGACCGCGGGACTCGTTATTGCCGCCGCATCCGAATACTGCATTTCATCGCTCGCCGACTCGGAGGAAACTTTCCGGCACCTGTTTCTGTTTCATGCACTAACCGATGTCACCGTATGCATGGCCCTAGCGGCGGTGCTCAGCGGTACGCTGCGTTTTGGTAGGACAGGCGTTCCGGCCTGTCCAAATCTTCTCCATCGGTCTAATACTGATGATCCGACGGCGACGGCCACACCGGCGCGCCGCGCAGCAACACACAAGTGACGTTGTCGGGCCCGCCCGCTTCCTTCGCTGCCTCGATGAGCGCACGGCACTTGTATTCGAGTTGGCTGTGATCTTCCGCATCGTCGCGTAGGACCCCCTCGATTACCTGAGGCTCCACGACACCGTGCAGGCCGTCGCTGCACATCAACAGCAGCGCTGAAGGCTTCAACTGGACCATGTAGTAGTGGATGGATAGCGCCCCACCCACCCCGATGGCCATGGTCAGCACGTGGCGCATGGGGTGATTGCGCAAGCTCTCTTCGTCGAGGCCCAGCGGCCGGCCCACTTCGTGCACCCACGTTTGATCTTCTGTGATGGTGCGGAACCCGGCCTCGTCCAGCAGGTACGCGCGGCTGTCCCCGACACTGGCGATGGCCAATTCGTCGCCCGATTCCAGCACCGCCACCAGCGTGGTGCCCATGCCCTCCAGTTGCGGATCGCTGTTGGATGCTTCGAGCACTCGCCGGTTGGCCTCTTCTACGGCACTCAGGAGCACCTGAGGATCGCGCTGCCAGGACTGGCGCACCACTTCCGCTACCGTGTCGATGGCCAGCCGCGAGGCCATTTCTCCGGCCCGTGCGCCGCCCATTCCATCCGCCAGAAGATACAGGCCGATCTCGGGCAAAATGAGGGCGCAGTCCTCATTGTTGGTGCGGACCCGTCCGACATCGGATAGCGCGAATGCGTCGAGCATAGTCATGCGGCGAGGCGCAGCCAGGGCATTCGCCTCCCGTGAAATGTTTTAGCTATTTTACCGATGTTTGTTGACCACCACCTCGGTATTGGCTTCACTCCGCTCGACAGCCCTGCGAGGGGGGGCGAAAAGGGCATGCAAACGTCGAATTGTAGCACGTAGCGGCAATTCGGTTTACTTGGGCGGCTGAGCTTGCGGCTGGGCCGGCTGCTCCTTGGTCTGGTCGTCGGGCAGCGGTGCGGGAACTTCCGTGTCGAATTTGATGGTGGCGTCGGCGGAATACATTCTATACAAGCGGAATTCCAGATCGTTCTTGCTGCGGAACCGGTCGTCGCGTAACATAACCTGCGCTTTTAACGGCAACAGGAATTCCTGGCCGCTCAAGTTCTGATAGCCGTAGTCCAGCGTGTCACTGGCTTCATGAATTGGGAACGACCGCGGAATATTGTCCGCTATGAGGCTGATGCGCAGGATCTCGTGGGACGCCTTCTTCTCCACATAGATCAGGCCGTGATAACCCACAATGATCCGGTCCATGCTCTTGTCCGCGCGCCCGGATGCGATGCTCCACTCCGAGTGCCCGCTCGTAATGCTATATGAAAACACGTAGCAGACATTTCCGCGCAGCGTGGCCCAATGATCGAACTCGATCGTCGCCTCCGCATGAGGCGAAAGGGTCGACCGGAGTAAGCTTCCAAAATCCCCGGACGAATTGGCCCCGCCCACCGCGTCGTGCGACAGATCGACGTAGTGATCGTTCACCATCATGACCTTGTAATGCTCCTGTTCCTCGTAGTAGGTCAGGTTCTCCATTACCGTGGCTTCGGGATGAAAATCGTCCTTCCCCGTCTGCGCGATGTACTTGCGCGTCACCTGCGTACAGATGAAATTCGGCAGCTTTTTCGTGTACTGCATCGCGTAGTCGCGCATCTCGCTGATGATCTCCTGCTGATCCTCGGAAGAAGGAGGTGGTGGTGGTGTGTAAGCCGGTGGCGGGGCCTTCGTTTGCGGGTTGGGCAACGATCCCGATGCGTTGGCCAGTGCGTCGAGAGCCGCTATGGTCTTGGGACCAGCGCCCTCGCCCTGCAATTCCTCCACGGTCCTCTCATCCAGACGTTCCGAGAGCTTGACCGTAGCCAGATAGCGGGCGACTTCCTTGTCCGGCATCTTCATCTTCACGGAAGACCGGATGAAGGAGAGCACTTGGTCCACGGTGAGGCTTTGTTCCGCCAGCGCGCAGAAACAGACTACTAGCGCAGCTAAGGCAAGACGTACGCGCATTTCTCTATTTTCGCACGACGTGTTTTGTGCGGAGCCGGTTACCGGTCGCCCGCGGCGTCATCGGCAGAGGACCCTGCCCTGTCGGGCTTCCAGTCGTGAAATCGTTGGCGCAGCTTGCGGCGGTAGAGTTCCAACGTCGTTCCGTGAGCCGCGGCTTCCTGCACGATCTGCTCCTCCGCGATCACCAGTCCCGGCCACACACGCCCGCCGTTGGCTTGGAGAAATGCGGAATCGTAATCGAAACCGAACAGCGTCAGTGCGGCAACGGGCGTATTGTATCCATCTCCCAAGCCGACATCGCGGAACGGGAAGTTGGCCGCCCAATCGGTGTGGTATCCGAGCCGCATGGTCTGCAGGTTTACGGAGACTTGCGCGTGCGTGACGCAGTCGGCCACAGGAATGCGGTATCGGCTGCGCAGCATCTCGGTAAGTACCCGCGCTGCATCGATTTGCGCTCGCGTGGCGATATCGGCGGATTCCGTCTGCGCCTCAAATGCTACGCCCAGAAAGCTTTGGTTCAAACTCCAGTAGATAAACCGGTCGTCGGCCCAGACCGAGCGGCCCGCATGGTTCGCATAATCGGTTTCTGCTACGACGCGAAAAACACGGCCGAACCGGTCGATCACGAAGTGATACAAGTGATTTTTGGCGATGAAAGCCAAGAGGTTACGCCCATTGTATTGAAGGCGCGCATTTTGGCTGGGCTCGAACGGCGCCATCCGGCTCTCGGTGGTGTGGAAAACGATGCCCGCCGGCCGCGTTTCCCCGTTCGACGCCCGCCAAGTTCGCCTATCGAAGGCGCGATAACTACGGGTGCGGGTTGAAGTCAGAAACTCGTTCTCGAGGCGCAAACCGTTGCTGAAGATTTCCAGGCCGGCTTTTCGCTCCACCAGCCAGACTTTTGGCACCGCGCTATCTGCCGCAGCGTGGACCCGGACGGGGACCGCATGGGGTTGTGGATTCCGCGCCACATTGGGTGTCAGGGTGAACGATAACAACAATGCGGTCAATGGGATAGCAATGGCGAGCCGTACTCGTTGCCTTTGAGCCTCCATCGACCGGTCGAGAAATCGAGCCCGTCGGCGGGCGGCGGCTTCATGCCTGGCAACGGAGTCACGGACGAACCGCAGCCGCGCCACATCATCAGCGATATCGGCGGAGTGCCGCTCGACTTGGCGGATAAGCTCTTCGCTGACAACAGGTTCAGGTTCCTGTGGCACCACGATCTAGGAGTGTTTCGGGCAGGGAAATAGTCTCAGTAACGGCAGGGGAGGGTAGGCCCTGGGCCAGCCAGCAGGCGGCGCGCAACTGCTTGCGGATGTTCAGATTCCAGGCGGCATCGCTGGTTCCCGGACCGCCCTTCCACGGTGACATGACCGCTTGTCTGGCTCACCCGGTAGGCCGTACGGGCCCCGTGATGAGCCTCCAGGGAGGCGAGCGGCCAGTCCGAGTCGGACAGCATGTGGATGCCGCCTTGCGGGCTGATCAGGATGGTGACATTGGCCGGATTGGACGATGGGGCAGCAGCTTCCGCCGCTTCCAGGATCGCTTCGGCGTCATCGAGAAATGCTCCCACACTGAGCTTATCGGAACGGAAAGGGTGGGTTTTCGAGAAAATCTGGCTAATCGTGACGTAGGGCTTGCATGGGATCGATACGAGTCGCGCGGCGAGCTGGGAGGTAGCTTGCCAGTAGGGCAACACCGGCCAGGAACAGCGTCACGCCGGCAAAGGCGGCCGGATCGAGGGGGCTCACGCCATAGAGTACGCCAGAAAGTACCCGCGAGACGGCCGCGCAAGCCATGATTCCGAGGGCTATCCCGATCATTACAGGGCGCATCGCCCCGCGCAGCACCAAACCCATGACGTCGCGCCGCTCAGCGCCCAGGCTCATGCGAATGCCGATTTCCCGTACACGGCGGCTGACGGCGTGTGATACCACGCTATAGATACCGATCGATGCTAGAAGCAGAGCGAATCCACCAAGCGCCCCAGCAAGCTCGGTGACCAACACGCCGGGAGTCCGGTACATCTCCAAATTCTGGTCCATGCTCCTCACATCCACCAGCACGTTCGGATCGATGCTGCGTACGGCGGCACGGAGGGCCTTGGCGGTCTGCTCGAAGGTGGCTTTACTGTGCACGAGAAGTTTCAAAGGCACTTGCGCATCAGCTTTCAGCGGAAAGTAAAAGAAGATGGAATCGAGTTCGCTCAGGCTCGAGGCGTGGGAATCGCGAGCAACGCCAACGACTTCGATAGGTGGTGGTTTCTTTTCGTCATCGGAGAATGTTTTGCCAAGGGGATCCTGGCCGGGCCAAAGTTTTCGCGCGGTGGATTCCATGACGATGGCGACCCGCGCGTTTCCATCGATTTCCAGTTGGGTGAAGTTGCGGCCGTGGATGACGGGGATTCCGAGCACGGAAAAGAATTCCGGTGAGACTAACGTAAACCGGTCCTGCAGCTTGTCCGGGCGGCCAGGGAGTGTGATCTGGTTGCCCCAGGAATTCATGCTCAGCGGCACGACGACAGTCTCCGCCACGCCATCCACGCCGGGCAGAGACGCAGCTCGCTCCATGAGCAAACGATGAAATGTCATGGCGCGCAGCTCGTTGTAATGCTGCTGTTCCAGGTCGAACTTTGCCGAGAATATATGGTCGGTGCGGAAGCCGGGCTCAATCGTCTGGGACACCTGAACTCCGCGGGCCAGCAAGCCTGCGGTGATCAACAGGATCAGGCAGACGGAGACTTGCGCTACGACCAAGGCACTGCGCAGCCATCCATGGGAACCATGCGCGCCGTGTCCGCTTCCCTCCATCCTGAGGGCCATCGTCAGATCGGGCCTCGATGCCTGTAACGCCGGAGCCAGGCCGAAGACGATTCCCGTCAGCAGCGTCAACGCCAGCGTATAGGCGAGAACGGTGAGGTCGGGACTCAGGTCGAGCGTCAGTGGCGGGACTTCGCTGGGGAGATGCGAAATCAGCATGAGAAACAGAGGCTTCAGTAACAAGGCGGCGGCCATGCCACCGAGCAGGCCGCCGGGAAGAGCCAGGACTACGCTTTCGGTCAACAGTTGCCGGACCAGGCGCCCGCGGCTGGCGCCCACGGATACCCTGACCGCGATTTCCTTTTGGCGAGCGCTCGAGCGCGACAGCAGCAGATTCGCGACATTCGCGCACGCGATCAGCAGCACGAGGCTGACGGCCGCGAAAATCACTTTCGCCACAGTCAGTACGCCCTGCCTCTCCTCGGGAACACTCATGAATGTCGCTACATCCACGGAGAGCGTGGTTTTGCGGCCGGGATGCAGGTGATCGATCTGGCCCGCGATCACGCTCAGATTGGCCCGCGCCTGGTCGAGAGTGACTCCATTCTTCAGACGTCCGGCCAGAACCAGCCAGCTCAGATTATCGCCTTTGAGAGAGTCTCCCTCGTGAATGAGGGGATCCAATGTGAGGGGCGCCCAAAAGTCGGCCGCGGATATTTGCCCTCCATGGAATCCCGGGGGCGCAACACCGATCACCGTGAGTCTCACGCGATTGAGCGTGATCACTTTGCCGATCATGGAGGGGTCGCTCGCGAATACACTCCGCCACGCGCTATCGCTCAACACCACGACAGGCGCCAAACCTGGCGCCGCGCAGTCACTGTCGGCGAAGCCTCGGCCGATCACGGGTTGCACTCCCAATACGCGGAAGTAGTTGCACGTCGCCAGTTCCCCGCTCATGTCGCGCGGCGTCTCGCCGGCGAGTGTGGCACGGAAGAACGGATAGTAGGCCGCCAGTCCGGAAAACACTCGGTTCTGATCGCGATACCGCTGATACTCGGAATAGGAGAACAGGCTTACCTCACCGTTCACGTTGCGCGGCGCGTGGCCTTGAAATATTTGGTAGACGCCCACGACGCGCCGTGAGTCCGGCACTGGCAGCGGGCGCAAGGCGAGGGAGTTGAGCAGGGTGAAGATTGTCGTGTTCGCGCCGACTCCTAGAGCAATTGCCAGGATCACCACAACAGCGAAGCCCGGATTCTTGGTAAAGGTCCGCAGGGTGTAACGGAAGTCGGTCCAAAAATCACTCAACAAATTCACGGGGCGTTTCCTTTCTGGCTGCTCGGCATGGCCGGTAAACCACAGCAGACTCCAGGTCTGTTTCCAAAACCAGGCGGACGAGCGGTGGTAGGTGTTGTACTCCTCAATCAGATCGCCCAAAACAACTTCATCGCGAACCAGAAAACAAGCCAGGCGAGGCGGTTTGCGCGTCATGAATCAGATCCTTCTGAGATCGAGACCTTCCCACATCACGTCAAGGGCATCGCGGGTTCGCCGCAACGCCTTGAGACCCGGCGGCTCGGCCCGGAAAAAGCGCTTGGCCCGGCCGCCGCGCTCGGGAGTTGGATCGCCGGTCCGGGAGCTAACAAACCCTTTTTCTTCCAACCGTTCCAGGGTCCGGTACAATGCGCCGATTGACAGGTTGCGTTTGGTCCGCTGTTCGATGTCCTGGCGGATGGGCACGCCGTAGGCGTTGTCGCCAAGGCGGATCAGAGCCAGCAATACAATCTGCTCCAATTCGCCGAGGTAGGCTCGCGATGGCATGTTTATTCTGCATAGTAGAGGAAATGCCGTGGAGCGTCAAGAGAAACTTCGTTGACAGCGAAATCAGCGTGCTATGTTGCTGGGATGTATGGATTGATCGTGAAACTGGAGGCACAGCCGGGTCAGCGGGATGCGGTCATTTCGATTCTGGTGCGTTGCGTCCAAGATATGCCGGGATGCATGAGCTACGTGGTGGCGAAGGACCCGACAGACGAGAACGCGATTTGGGCGACGGAAGTCTGGGACAGCGAAGGGAGCCACGACGCATCGTTCACGTTGCCCGCAGTGCAGGCTGCCGTGGCACAGGTGCGGCCGATGGTGGTGGGGGTAAAGAGCAAGGTAGTTACAGAGCCAGTAGGCGGATGCGGGTTACCGAGCCAAGCGAACTTGCCGTGACGAACGGCTGCTACGCCGCGTCTACAACGAGGGAGAGCGTGCGCAGTTGTGCGCACATGTTCTCGAGCGCATCGATCAAACCGCGGCCGTCGGGGGCGCCAAGCCCAAAGTTGTAGAGGACCAGGCGGAACTCGATGGCCAAGACGGTGATGGTGAATAGAAAGTGCTGCTTCATCAGCAATCCAGCGAGATCGGGGCGGTCGACTTGGGAATCGACCATCACCTTCTTGATGGCATTGCAGATGCGCGTGAAATCCTGCGACAGGCAGTTGACATAAGCGCCGAAGATGCGGACTCGTTGGTCCCGCAGGCGCTTTTGCAATTTCTTATTGTCGCCGGATTTCGCGGACAGGAATTGGTAATCAGCGTCCTCGAGCAGGCGTTCCATGGCCTTGTAGCGTCCCGGGGAAAACACATCCTCCCACTCTTCGGGCGCAGGCAACGTGCGCTCACGAGCTAGCAATTTGGCGAATAACATCCCAAACGCTACGCCGAGCAGAACAAGTAAGATTGCGGCACCAAATAAGACCACGTTCATAACTGATCCACCGACCACAGAATAGCTGAGTGACTTATATATTGCAATACCTAAATTTAGTATATATGGGAGATACGCAGTAAGTTGCCAGTATCATCCAGTATTAACTTCGGACATCGTGGTGCTTACTTTCGTATATCCGGAGTACTAGACTGACTGATATCGAAGGTTAGTATAGAAATCGGCTGAGGAGTTATCAAAGTAAACTCGACATTCGCCCGATCTCCTGACATAATTCCTTTAAGATGAGAAGAACAGCCACGGCAACGAAGCGCCAACGCATCAAAGACGCAGAAAAGCGCCGGGAGCCACGGGACACGGGTATAGGTGACATCTCACTGGTGTTTGCAGATACGAATGCCACCAGTGGGCTGAGGGAAGTGCACGGCCGGTTGGTTGACCATAGCGGACGCGGGTTCCGGGCGGTACATGAATTCGCGGGCTTGACGTGCGGGCAGATGGTGCAGTTTCGCGTTCCAGCATCATCCGAGGGCCGCGCACGCGTTGTTTGGACGCGTATTAGCGGAGGGCGAGTGGAAACAGGCTTCTTTATCGTGACGTAACGGACGGCCCGCCGATCTCTTGCTCGATCTCCGCCAACTGTTGGCGAACGTGGGTGGATTCGGGTGCGTCCGGGTGACGGTGCAGAAAATCCCGAAGCTCCTGAGCCGCGAGAGTGCGTTCCTTCCGTAATAAGTGAATCCGCGCCAGTGTTAGTTGGGGATAGGAAAAGTGCGCGGGATCAATGCGCTTCGCGACCTCGAGATACTCTTGGCTCGACTCCAGATTTCGAAGCATGAAGTAATTCATACCAAGCTGTGAATTCGCCAGCGCATCGTGAGGGCGGCTCAGTACGGCGAAGCGATTATACGGCAAGGCTTCGTCAGGCTTGCCTTCGTTCAGCAGCACGCCGCCCAGATTGACCAATGGCTCGTAAGCGCTCGGGTTCTGCTCGAGTGCCTTGCGGAAGCACTCGTCCGCGCGCGCATACTGCCTGGCTTGGTAGGCTATGGTGCCCAGGTTGTTCCAGGCAGAGGTAAACTGCGGAGCGATGGCAACGGCACGCTGCAAGTGCGCTACTGCATCCGCCACATCGCGCTTGCTGAGCTTTTCTTGAGCAGCCGCATACTCACGGCGCGCGCTATCCGGAATGGAGAGTTCGCGGCTGGAAACTTTGGCGCGATCCGGGAGCGCTTCGGCGGATGCATCAGCGATGGGAATTGTGAGCTCGATGCGGCCCTTATCGTCCGCTGTGCCGGGCCCGATTTCTATCGTTTGCCGGACCTCGCCTTTTCCTGGAATGAAGACTGCAACGATGTACTCGCCCGGCGCGAGCGCGCGAAACCGGAAACGGCCTTGCTCATCCGCCGGAGTCTCGGCGTGGAACGGCGTAGTGGCCCCAAAGAGCGAAACCGCCGCCGGCGATTCGGGCGCGAGGCGACCGCGAAGTTCGTAGGTTTGCCCGGCCGGATAGAGATTGCCGGCGATCGCAAACAATAACGCCACGCGCTCGACGGTTGGCATGATTCTTCCGTGACCCGCGGGTGGAGGCGGATCAGTTTACAGTTGACCGGCGGCGGCCATGGCCACCATTGACTCAGCGGGTGCCTTGAGGCGCGTCAGCACGCCAAGAAGCTCGTCCAACGCGGCAGCGCGCCGGACCTGTGTTTCGTTCAAAGACCGAATGACTTCCGCCTGGCGGTCGAGACGTTCGATGAACCCCGCCACCTTGCGAGATACATCCGAGATGTTGGATTTCAATCCAGCCAGCTCCTCGTGGTGCAGGCCGAGCCGGGTGGAAACGCCGTCCATCTGGTGCGTGATGGCGGTGGAGAAATCCTTGGTCTCGGTGCGCAATGCGGCAGTCTCGCCGCGTATTGCGACCGTTTCCGCACGGAGCGTTGTGGTTTCACCGCGCAGGGCGCCAAGCTCGGTTTCGTGCCGCGCGGTGGTCTCCTGCAAGGCGGTCACCTGGGAAGATACCTGATCGTGCCTCTGACCCATGGCGGCGCCGGCAGACTTCTGTAGCGAGACCGCTTCCGTCAACTGCTCAAAATTGATTTTTAATTGCGTGAGGCTCTCCACGTTGGCCTGGAGCCGCTCGAGCTGTTGCTCCAAAGAAGTACTGATTTTGCGGCTCTCACCGATGATGTGGCGCTCCAGCTCCTGAAAAGCGCCGGTTAGAATTTTCGACAGGCCGTCTGCCAGCTTGCCTGCCATGTTAGCCATTGCCTGCTCGTCAACCTTCGCCCGATCATCCACTTTCGCGCGTTCCTCCAATTTGCTGTGTTCGTTGCGGCCGGCCGGAGGCGAAGAAGGGCGGGTCCCAGCCAGTGCGCCGCGGTTCGCCATGATGGCCTCCGCTTTTTCCAGCAAGGCGCCAGCTTCCATGTGGCGGCCGTTGGCGAACAATTGCGCGGCTTCTTCGACCAGTTGCTTCACACCGTTTTCGGTGTTGAGCTTCTGCATCTGATAGATCGCTTCTTCCAAGTTCCGGTCTAGCATCCTACGTAGTGTATACCTTAGTTAACACGAAGAAAAGAAGAAAACGGGGGGCTACGTGGGCGGGGTTGCACCGGGTGGGAGATGCAACGCGCTCGCGACGCCTTGAACGATCTTGTTCTGTACGCCGCGAGCTTCCTGCGCGGTGAACTCATAGTGTTGTGACCAGAGAGCCCTCCGGTCGGACGCGCGGACGAGCCAGACCGCCACGCCTATGCGGTTCCCCAACGTTTTCACACTGCCTTCGATGAGGGTGGCGGCCTGCGGCCGCTCGACGAGGTGAAAGCCTGGAGCTTTTGACACCGCGTCCGCCAGTTGGCGCGCGAACAGAGCGCCGAAGGGGGCATTGCCGGGAATCGAGTCGATGTCCGAGAACGGAACTACCGTGATAGCCGAAACGTCAGGTCCAGGAGAGCGCGTCACCAGGCGCGCGCCGATCGCGAACATTCCGATGGCACCGAGCACAAACGCCGCGATGAGGGCGATGGCCATCCAACCGGGCTTTCCGTCAGTTCGAAGCGGCGTGCCGGATGGTGTGGTGTCCATGGAAGCGGTCCAGAGGAATTGTATCGCGCGATGGTGGTTTTCCGCCGGTTGTTACAATGAATCAAAATGATTCAAACTCTGTTCGGCTCGGTGGAACAAGAGCCATCCCTGCTGGAGCGGCTGAAGAGCGGGGTCGAGAAGACGCGCGCGGGATTGGTTTCGCGCCTCGAAGACGCGATTGCCGGTAAGAAGGAAATCGACGCGAACCTGCTGGATGAGCTGGAGTACACGCTTATCAGCGCGGACATCGGGGTCAGAACCACCAATGAGATTCTGGAGCGCATCCGTCAGCAGGTGGACCGCAAGCTGGTGGGTGATGCGGCTGAGCTGCGCGGTTTGATCCGGCAGCATCTGCTGGAGATTCTGCAGGCTACGGAACGGCCGTTGGTACATGTGAGTGCGCCGCCGGCGGTGGTGATGGTGGTGGGTGTCAATGGAGCGGGGAAGACGACCAGCATCGGGAAACTGGCGCAGCGTTACAAGGCGGAGGGGCGAAGCGTGCTTCTTTGCGCCGCCGATACATTCCGCGCGGCGGCCATCGAGCAGCTCGAGATATGGGGCGAGCGAACGGGGATGGAGGTGATCCGGCAGAAGCCGGGTGCGGACCCCAGCGCGGTGCTGTTCGACGCTTTGCAGGCGGCGCGCGCACGCAAAACGGATTACGTGATTGTGGATACGGCCGGGCGCCTGCAGACGAAGACGAACCTCATGGCTGAGCTGGAAAAGATGAGCCGCACGGCTGCGCGTGTGATTCCGGGGTCGCCGCACGAAGTTCTACTGGTGCTGGATGCGACCACGGGACAGAACGGCCTGGAGCAGGCGCGGCGATTCACGGAGAGTTCCGGAGTGACGGGCATCGTGCTGGCAAAACTCGATGGCACGGCCAAAGGCGGCGTGGTGATCGCGATCGCGCACGAATTGAACCTGCCCATCCGGTATGTGGGAATTGGCGAAAAGGTGGATGATCTTCTGCCATTCGACCCGGAAAAGTTCATCGAGTCACTGTTCGAAAAATGAATCCGCCGTTCTTGCGCGAGGCTCTCGACTTGGCCCGCAGCGGTAAGGGGCAGACCAGCCCCAATCCGATGGTGGGCGCAGTACTCGTGCGCGAGGCGGAAGTGGTGGGCCGCGGATTTCACACCTATGCCGGCGTACGCCATGCCGAGATTCGTGCGCTGGAGGAAGCCGGCAGCCGGTCGCGAGGGGCGACGCTGTACATCAATCTGGAACCGTGCTCGCATCAGGGCCGCACAGGGCCTTGTGCGGATGCGCTAATCGCCGCGGGAGTATCGCGCATCGTGGCTGCGATGGAGGACCCGAATCCTCGGGTGGCCGGAGAAGGCTTTCGCAAGCTGCGCGCGGCCGGCGTCGAAGTAGAATTGGCGAGCGAGTTCACGGCCGAAGCCGAGAAACTGAACGAGGATTTCGTACATTTCATGCGGACCGGGCGGCCGCTGGTGACGCTGAAGACGGCGCTGACGCTGGATGGCAAGATCGCGGCTCCGGATGACAATCGGGGCTGGATCACGAGCGACCGTGCGCGGGCGGACGTCCAGCTATTGCGGCATCACTCGGACGCGATTCTGACAGGCGTGGGTACGGTGCTGGCGGACGATTGCCTGCTGACGGACCGGACGGGGCTTCCGCGCAGCCGGCCGCTCGTGCGCGTGGTGGCTGACTCGCAGCTTCGCATTCCACTCGATTCGAAGATGGTGGCGGGTACGAAGGAAGATCTGGTAATCGTGACGACGTCGGCTGCGTCGGAAGACCGGCGCAAAGCGCTGGAGAGCCGGGGAGTGAAGGTGCTGAGGTTTGATGGTCCTGGGGGAAGAACCGATCTGCGGCAGTTGGTGGAGTGGCTGGGCGAGGAAAAATATCTCTCGCTGTTGATAGAGGCCGGAAGCATGCTGAACTGGGCGGCATTGGACAGCGGCATTGTGGACAAGGTTTTCTTTTACTACGCGCCCAAGATTCTGGGAGGTCTGGAGTCGCTGCCCATGGCCGGCGGGAGGGGACGGCGGCGGCGCATGGACGCCATCGTGCTTCACGGCATTCAGGTGCACCCCATGGCGGGGGATGAATTCGCTGTAGAAGGTTACGTGCGGAAGGAGTTCTGAATTGTTCACCGGGATCATCGAGGAGTTAGGCACGGTTGCGGAGCTTGCGAAACAAACGGCCGGGGCGAGGCTGCGCGTCGAGTGCGCGCGTGTGCTGGAGGACATGAAGCAAGGATCGAGCATCGCGGTGAACGGCGCGTGCCTGACGGCGGTCGAGATCGACGGGCATTCATTTTCCGCGGACCTTGCACCGGAGACGCTGCGACGGAGCAACCTGGGTGACCTGACCGCGGGATCACGGGTAAATCTGGAACGGCCGCTGCTGCCTACGGATCGCTTGAGCGGCCACATTGTGCAAGGGCACGTGGATGGGACCGGCGAGTTTCTGTCGCTCGATTCGGTGGGGGATGAAAATTGGTGGCTCAAGATTCGCGTGCCGGCGGAACTGGACCGTTACCTGGTGTTCAAGGGGTCGATTGCCATTGACGGGATCAGTCTGACTATTGCATCACTCGATCAACACGTGCTGAGTGTAACTATCATTCCGCACACTTATGAGGTCACTACTTTGGGGACTTATAAGCCAGGCGGCCGATTAAACCTGGAGTGCGACGTGCTTGCCAAGCACGTGGAGAAGTTACTCGAGAGCGTGGAATATCTCGGGAAGCGGTAACTCGATGGCGGGATCTTCGGTGCGCAGGATGCCGTCTTTGGCCTCGTGGGCGCCTTCTTTGGTGTGAACCCAGGCGCGGCGCGTGCGGGGGTCGACTACCCAGACATGACGGACGCCAAAGTTGAGGTAATCGTCGATGCGCTCTTGCATCTGGCTTATGCGGTCGTCTTTGGAAAGGATCTCAATGGCGATGAAGGGCGGAGAAGTAAGGATCGGCTCGGTTGGCCTGGAACCGAGTACTACGGACACATCGGGTATGCGAAAGCGCGTGGATGAGACTTGCACGCGCTCCTGGACGAGCGGATAGACACGCAATTGTTTGCAGCGATTTAGAAAATAGGCGTAAATACGGCCCTGGCAGTCGCTATGCTCAGTTTCTCCCAAGTTTCGCTCCACGATTTCGCCGTCTACGTAGTCGCAGTCAGGACGGTAGCTGGTCCGGAGGTACTCTTCCACCGAAACGAGCGTTCGGGAGGCCATGGGACTATTCTAACTCTTCAGTTCCTGGGTGATTTCTGCGGCGACAGTGCGGGCCTTCTCGAGCGCGCCCGGCTCGAAGCTGATGGCGCCCACTCGTGGATGGCCACCTCCGCCGTAACGTTCGCAAATCGTGGCGAGATTGTGTTTGGGTTCCTCGCGCGCCCAGGGATTGGAGCCGACTGACACCTTAGTACGGAAGCTGGACGGACTTACTGAGACGGTGTAAGTCGAATCAGGGAACAGATAGTACGGGATAAACTTGTTGTAACCTTCGAGATCGTAGCCGGTGAGGTCGAAGTAGATGACTCCATTGTCACTTTGCGCGCGGCTTCGAATCATTTCCACGGAGTCTACGTGCCGCTTGTAGAGGACATCGAACAACTCTTGAACGTCGGGTTCGGCCACGATTTCTTCGAGCGAACGATGGCGCATCCAGCGGATGATTTTCTGGACCATGTCCGAGCCCTTGGATCCCTCGATGACGAGAGTTAGCTTCATGGCCGGCGCGCCAAGCTCGACCGCGGTCTTCGCATCGGGATATTGCGCGCCATCGATAATGTTGGCCCAGTGGACTAACTGCGCAAGATCCGGCGCGGTGAAGCCCCACTTTTTTTGCGCCATGGAACAAATGAACATGGTGCACGACTTGAAAGATGGATCGTACATCTTCTTGCCGCTCTGGTCCTGGCGGAAGTGCTCGGCGTCCTCGGGAGTCAGAAACGCGCTTTGATGATGATCGAACCACCAGGTGAGATTGGGGTCGCTGGAATACTTGAAATCCACAATGGCGTTCTCGTCGCCATCGAACAGCTCGGGCTCGAAAATCTGCGAGGCTTTGTGCGCCATGCCCGTGTAGGCGAATTCCGCGCGAGGGTGAAACGCACCTTCCATAAAGCGGCTGAAGAAGGCCGCGGAGGCCGCGCCGTCGAAGCAGTGGTCGTGGTAGAGAATCCGGATGCGCATGCCGTCGCGAGGAAGAAAACCTATTAGGATGCACGAATTGCGCGCAGAATGCAACTGAACACCGTGGAATGCATGTAAATTACTTAGCCCAATTTGAAGAGACGGTTAAAATTCTGTGTCGTGATGGCGGCCATGTTCTCAACAGACATTGTCCGGAGCTCCGCCAGCCGTCGCGCAGTCTCGGTGAGAAATGCCGGCTCGTTGCGCTTGCCGCGATACGGAATTGGGGCTAAGTAAGGGGAATCGGTTTCGATCAGGAGGCGATCCTCAGGCGCACGGGCGGCTGCTTCGCGAACATCGTCCGCCTTTGGGAACGTCAGGATTCCGCCAAAACTGAGGTGAAAGCCGAGTTCCAGGGCTTCCTCAGCCTGTTTCGCACCGCCGGTGAAGCAATGCATGATGCCGCCGAACGGCAGGCCGTGCTCGCGGACCAGCGCCAGCGTGTCATCCCAGGCTTCGCGCGTGTGAATGACGATGGGTTTGCGGGCGCCGGCGGCGAGTTCGAGCTGTTGCGCGAACACGCGACTCTGAACATCGCGCGGAGAGAAGTCGTAATGGTAGTCGAGACCGATCTCGCCGATGGCTAGGACTTTGGATTCCCCGGCGAGTTCTGTGAGCCGCTCGAATGTCTCGGGCGTGGCTTTCGCGGCGTCGTGCGGATGCACACCGATAGTTGCATAGATGAAATCGTGCTCGCGGGCGAGGCGGAGCGCGGCTTCGAGATCTGGCGGTCCGTCGCCCGTGCCGATCGCCATCATGCGGTCGACGCCGGCTGCACGGGCGCGTTCGATGGTTGCGTCGCGGTCGGCGTCGAACTTCTCGTCATCGAGATGGCAGTGGGAATCGACCAGGCTCACTTCAGCCGCGCACCCACGGGGACATCTTCGAGAAAGCCGGCCAGCATGGGTTTGCCGCCTTCGAGCGAAGCGGCCACGATCATGCCGTTCGACGTGAGGCCGCGCAGCTTGCGCGGTGCGAGATTGGCCACGATCACGACTTTGCGGCCAATGAGCGATTCCGGTGCGTAGGCTTCGGCAATTCCGGCGACGATGGAGCGCGGCTCCGCTTCGGCGAGGTCGACTTTCAAATGCAGCAGCTTGTCGGCGCCTTTGACGCGCTCGGCGGAGAGCACCTGGCCAACGCGGAGGTCCACTTTGGCGAAATCGTCGATGGTGATTTGCGGACTGCCGGCCGTGGGTTGCGCGGCGGCCGGAGCGGGCGCTTTGCCCATCAGCACTGCTTGTTCGGCGGACACCTGGGCTTCCAGTTCGCGCATTTTCTCGATGGCAGGCTTGGCATCTATGCGTGGGAAAACGGCGGCGATGTGGCCGATCTTCTGGCCCGCGCGTAATTGTCCCCAGGCCAACGAGTCGAGCCGGATCGAGTCAAGCGGATCGGGCATGCCAAGCTGCTCCCAGATTTTGGCGCAGGATTCGGGTAGGACCGGATAGAGCAAGGCAGTGGCGATGCGCAGCGCTTCGGCAGAGGCGTAAAGGGCGGCGTCCAACTTCTGCTGTACAGCCGGGTCCTGGTTCGGGGCCAGTTTCCAGGGGGCCTGCTCGACAATGAATTTGTCCACGACCGAGAGCATCGCCCAAATCGATTCCAAGCCCTTCGAGAAATCGAACTTGTGAAAAGCCTCTGCTGTCGCACGAATCGTTTCGCAAGCGGCCTTCTGAACCAGATCCGCGCCCCCGGCAGGAATTGCGCCTCCGCGATACTGCTGAATCATGGTGAGCGTGCGGCTCGCGAGATTTCCCAGACCGTTGGCGAGTTCCGAGTTATAGCGCCCGATCAGCGCATCGTAGCTGAAGCTGCCGTCCTGCCCGAAGACGATTTCGCGCAGCAAGAAATAGCGCAGGGCGTCGGCGCCCATGACTTTGCGGATTGGCTCCGCGCGCACGATATTCCCGCGCGACTTGCTCATCTTGTCGTGCTCGAACAGCAGCCATCCGTGCGCGTATACGCGTTTGGGAATCGGCAGTTCCGCAGCCATCAGGAAAGCCGGCCAATAGATGGCGTGGAAGCGGACGATCTCTTTGCCGATGAGGTGCAGGTCCGCGGGCCAGATGTCGTTTCCAGACTTATCCTTTTGATCTCGCACCGCGGTCAGGTAGGTCGTCAGCGCGTCAAACCAGACGTAGAACACGTGGTTGCCCTCGACCGGTACGGGGATGCCCCACTTGATGGTCGTGCGGCTGATGGAGAGGTCGTTCAAGCCTTGCTTGACGAATGAGATGACCTCGTTGCGCCGAGTTTCGGGCTGGATGAAATCCGGTTGCTTCTGGTAGAGTTCGAGCAAGCGCTCTCCGAATGCGGAAAGTTTGAAGAAGTAATTCTCTTCGGTGACGGTCTCGGTCGGCCGGCCGCAATCGGGGCAGGGGTCGCCCGGCTTGGCGTCATTCACGTAAAGCTCGTCGAACACGCAGTACTGGCCGGTGTAGCTTCCTTTGTAGACCGCGCCGTTCTTCATGCATCGCTCGAAGAGCCACTGCACCGTTTCGCGATGCTTCGGATCTTCCGACGTGCGAACGAAGTGGTCGATACCCAGACCGAAATCGCTCCACTGCCGCTTGAATTCCTCGGCGATAGCCTTGGTGAACTCTTGCGGTGTTTTCCCGGCTGCCTGGGCAGAGCGCTCCACTTTCTGGCCATGTTCGTCACTGCCCGTGGTGAGCACCACTGGGTCGAAGCCCTGCATACGTTTGAAGCGCTTGATCACATCGGCGGCGATGGTGGTGTAGGTGTGGCCGATGTGCGGCGCTGCGTTGACGTAGTAGATCGGAGTCGTGAGGTAGTATTTCATCGATTGTTTTTCAAATACGCAAAATTCGCCTCGGCGATGATGTCTTTGAGAGCCGTGCCAGTCGCGCGGGCCAGCGCACGGCAGTCTTCGTACTCGGGCGCGAACGAGTGCTCCGCAACTTTCATCCGCACTTTGCCGTGCGGCGTTTCCACCTCCACCCAGCGGCGCGCTTGTACCAGGCGCTCCGCAGTGTATGTGCGCACGCCCAACGTTGTGGTTTCGTTGAAGATGATTTCGGCGAGCGCCGTGCGTTGCTCCGGCGTCGCGATCACGCGCAACAAAGTGCCGGGCCTGCCCTTTTTCATTTCCAGCGGTTCGAGAGTGGCATCCAGCGCGCCGGCTTCGAGTAACCGCTCCACGGCATAACCGAGCACCTGCGGGCTCGAATCGTCGATGTTCGCCTCAATCACGCACACTGTTGTAGCTTCCACTGCGCCGGAAGCCTCGCCCACGAAGATGCGCAGTACGTTCGCCTGCTCAGCAAAATCATGACCCCCGGCGCCGTACCCGACTGCCGCGATCTTCATCGGCGGCATCACGCCGAAATCCCGCGCGAGCGTCACCGCGACCGCCGCACCGGTCGGCGTAGTCAGCTCCACTGCCGGGCCGCGCGCGTAAACTGGCTTGCCCGCCACGAGCGCCGCGGTGGCCGGGGCCGGAACGGGCATTACGCCGTGATCGGCCTTCACGGTTCCGCTGCCGAGGTTGAGCGGCGAACTGTAGATAGCATCCGCGCCCAGCAGCTCAAATCCGAGGCACGCGCCCACAATATCGGCGATTGAATCCACCGCGCCGACTTCGTGGAAGTGGACCTTTTCGATGGGAATCTGGTGCACCGCGGCTTCCGCCTCGCCCAGCCGCTGAAACACCGCTGAAGCGTTCTGTTTCACGCGATCCGAGAGCGTGGCTGCCTCGATCATCTTCAAAATCCCCGAAAGGTGCCGGTGCTTTTGCTGCTCGTCCACATGCACGTGAAACTTCGAGGCCGCGATGCCGCACCGCTTGACCTTCTCGAACGACACCGATGCCCCGCTATGGAGCGAGCACAACCCATCCGTGATGGCAGCCGAGTCCGCGCCGGCGTCGGCGAGGGCGCCGACCAGCATGTCTCCGCTGATGCCCGAAAAGGCGTCCAGATAGCAGATGCGCATAGTGTCCGGGAACTTTCATTATCCTATAGTGGTTGCGCGCGCTCCAATTATTCCTTATCTTGGGTAATCCACCATATGGCCGCAAAGATTCCTATTACCGTTGCGCACGGCGACGGCATCGGTCCCGAGATCATGAATGCCACGTTGCGCATTCTGGAGGCGGCCGGCGCGCCGCTTGCGATCGAAACCATCGAAATCGGTGAAAAAGTTTATCTGCGAGGGAACACCGCCGGCATCGAGCCTAGCGCGTGGGAGTCACTACGCCGCACCAAAGTATTTCTCAAAGCTCCCATCACCACCCCGCAGGGCGGCGGATTCAAGAGCCTGAACGTGACCACGCGCAAGACTCTCGGCCTCTATGCCAACGTGCGGCCTTGCGTCTCGTACCATCCTTTTGTCGAGACCAAGCATCACAAGATGGACGTGGTGATCGTTCGCGAAAATGAGGAAGACCTCTATGCGGGTATCGAGTATCGCCTGACCGCAAATGAAATCGAGTGTTTGAAGCTCATCTCGCGGCCGGGATGCGAAAAGATCGTGCGCTACGCGTTCGAGTACGCGCGCCAGCACAAGCGCGCCAAGGTCACCTGCTTCACCAAAGACAACATCATGAAGATGACGGACGGTCTCTTCCACAAGGTCTTTGACGAGATTGCTGCCGAGTATTCGGACATTCAGAACGAGCACTGGATCGTCGATATCGGCGCCGCGAAGCTAGCCGATACTCCGGAAGCGTTCGACGTGATCGTGATGCCCAACCTCTATGGCGACATCCTTTCCGACGTCGCCGCCCAGATTGCCGGTTCCGTTGGCCTGGCTGGATCGGCGAATATCGGCGATCTTTGCGCCATGTTCGAGGCCATCCATGGGTCGGCGCCGCGGCGCGCCGGTCAGAACCTGGCGAACCCCTCGGGCCTGCTGCTGGGCGCTGTGCTGATGCTCGTGCACATCGATCAGCCCGAAGCCGCGGAGCGCGTACACAACGGCTGGCTGCGCACTCTGGAGGATGGCGTTCATACCTACGACGTCTATACGGAAGGAATCAGCAAGCAGAAGGTTGGGACCAAAGAATTCGCCGACGCGGTCATCGCGCGCATGGGGAAGAAGCCGGAAACGCTCAAGGCCGTGAGTTATGCTCACCGCAGCGCGCACGCGGCCGGAGCAGGGAAGGCCCCGCTGCCCGCGCCGAAGACGGAACTGGTGGGCATCGATATTTATCTGGAGTGGGCGAGCCGCAACCCGAATCAGTTGGCGGAGGCGATGAATCGCATCAACGTCGATGGCCTGAAGCTTTCCACCATTGCGAATCGCGGGCTTAAAGTCTGGCCCGACGGGATCCCGGAAACGTTTTGCACCGATAGTTTCCGCTGCCGCTACACCGCCGCGCAGCCGGGCGCCGCCGTTACATCACGGCACATTCTTGGTTTGCTGGAGCGTGTTGCTGCGGCGGGTCTCGACGTGGTCAAAACCGAGAGCCTGCGCAATTTTGATGGCAAGTCCGGTTATACGCTTGCACAAGGAGAATAGTTTCCACGCATGGAGAATGCCAATCCCCTGGTCGCCGTGATCATGGGCAGCAGGTCCGATTGGGAAGTGATGCGCGCCGCCAGCGAAACGTTTAACGAGTTCGGCGTGCCCCACGAAAGTCGCGTCCTTTCCGCCCATCGCACGCCGGAACTGGCCGCCGAGTTCGCTTCGAGCGCGGAAACCCGCGGCCTCGAAGTGATCATCGCCGGAGCGGGTGGCGCCGCGCACCTGGCAGGCGTTACCGCCGCTTATACGACGCTGCCGGTGCTGGGCGTTCCCATGGAGAGCGAGTCTCTCAAAGGAATGGATTCGCTGCTCTCTACGGTGCAGATGCCCGCCGGTGTTCCCGTGGGCACGCTCGCCATAGGAAAACCGGGCGCCAGGAACGCTGCGTTATTTGCGATTGCGATTCTTGCCAACAGCCGGCCCGAGCTTCGCGAGAAGCTGCATCGCTTCCGCGCGGAACAAAAGCGGAAGGTTGCCGCGGAAACACTTCCGTAGATGGATTCAGTGCGAGGCGCTGGCCGTCCGCTGGTCGATCAACGTTCGGAGCTGCTGAGCGGAAATGCGCACCTCGCCCGATAGCTTGAGGCACAATCGACCTGCCCCATCCACGAACTGCGCACCTTGAATCGTGGCGACCGGCTGCAGTTCGGGAGGGATGCTGGCTTCCAGGTTGGCTTTTTCCATCGCGGCCGTCAGCGTGGTCCGGATCTTGTCCCGCAACATCGTGCCCAGAGAACCCGAACGGAGCGCTTCACCCAGCGAACCGTCCGCCTGAATCGACCCGACCTCGGATTGCAGCCTTATCGTGCGATTCGCTTCCACCGCCGGCGTCAGCTGCACTTCTACAGCGCCGTTTCCACCCACCAACCGCTTCACGACGTCCCTTCCGAAAACCTTGGCGCATGCCCACTTCTCGTAGTGCAAATTGGCTGTCAGCAGAGCCGTTGGAGCGCTCGGGGCCAGCGTGGCATGCTCGATGGTAAGGCGATCCCCGCACTTTTCCGAACGGTTCAACTGCGAACTCAGCAGCGTGGTGATGTTCTGCTGCAAGTCGCTGAGATCAGCCGTCAGACTCAAACGGAATGGCGCTGGATCATGACCCGTGGAACCACCCGAAACAGATCCGGAAACAGTAATGGCAACAGGCTGGTTCTGAACGCTCATCGACGTCCTGACCGGCGGGATCGTCAGTACGAGATCCTCCGCTACGGCAGGTAATAGGAAGAAAAGAGTTAAGAGGCCAGCGCGCCGCATAACCGTATGATGCGCAGCGCCAGGCGAAAGGTTTCGGGGTTTCTGTTATTGCGACTGAGCGAGGGGCGACGGGAAGTGCAGTCCGATCCGGAACCGGCCGCCTTTCCCGGTGCAATGCCGCACAGAAGCACTGCCCATCAGGCCGAGCTTGTTCACCTTGATCGACACCACGGAGCCGATGCCCACAGGCTCTTCGGCTTCCACCAGGGCGCCGGAGCGGCTCATGTTGATGCCGCGTGCCGGAATGTAACGCTGTCCCTCTTCGCCATTCGAGAAGAGTGAGAACCGGTAGTCCACGGGCAGGCGCTTGGCGCTGCGATGCTCGCCCCGTTTCGACGGCGGCGTCGCCACAGCGGCTACTGTCACCGGATTTGGGGGGTTCAACTGAAGAATGACCCGGACTCTCATGGCTACCCTCCTTTTACAATTCGATTGCCATTGGATAGGTTTGACCAACGCTTTACAAGTCAGACAGATGCGAGCAAACACCTCTTGGCGAGTTAACCAGAGTTAGGGTGACAATTTTGGACAATTTGTCACAAAGCGTCAAATTGTCAACTGACGCCCCGGTTTTCACTGGGCCGCCGTCAACAGCTCGGCTTGCAAGCGCCGGAAGGTGGGCACGTCGCGGATGTAATCGGTCAGCCCGGGAATCGCTTTCGTGGCGAGTTGGCGAGCCTTGTCGGGATCAGTCGCCGCGAGTGCATGGAGTAGTTCGTAATCTTCGATGCCTTCGCGCTCGGCTTCAAAGCGAATCGAGCTGTGGATGCTGTTCTTCTCGCGCCATGGATAGGTGATGAAGGCGTCACCGGCGGGCAGGACCTCTTTGCCGTCTTCGATCGCCGGCTCGACGTTTGCGTACGGGTCGCCATCCCAGTAATTTCCGCCCCAGTGCAGGAATCCCGTGAAGTCATAGCGGAAATTGAACCAGTGCAATAACCTCGTCTTCAGCAGCGGGTAATCAATGAACCGATTCAGGTAGCGCTTCTGCGGATAAAGACACGTATAGAACCACGCCTGGCCACCTTTGCTGACGTGCGCGCGAATGGCGTCGAAACCGTCGTCGAATTTGCCAAGCTGCGGCACCCAGATGTCGCAGGCTTCGCCGAGAAGGCCCGCGGTCTGATCGATGGCATCCACCGTGGGAACTCCGGGCAGGTTCTTACGGATGATCGCGACGTATCGCAGATAAACTGGCGGCTCAGTGCCGTGCGCTTCATCCAACACATGCTGCACGTAGCGGTTGAGCCAGCCCTTCTCTTGCAAATGCGCGTACAGCGCCGGAAGAAACGAGTTGAAGTGGGCCGCCGCGCGCGGATCGTCAGCGCCCACGTTCATTCGATGCACTTCGCCATTTTCCGTGGCGAGCACCGGGATGCTGATCGGGGAGTCGTATCCCGACGCCCGATCCATGAGATGGCCGCCCTCGATCAGGTCTAGTGCGCCGAGACGCGTAAACGTTTCAATCCACCGGTCCAGCCGCGAGAAGCCGTACGACAAGGTGCCGTCGCCTTTTACGCGCGCATCCGTGAGCGAAAGCACCGGCGTGATCAGGACATTCTGCTTGTGATCGGCGAGCACACGCCCGATGTTGCCGGCCACTTCCCAATACCGCTCGGGATTGTTGCCGATGTCGTAGTATCGGCCCAGTCTGTCTTGGCCCAGATCGAACCACGTGGTGACCTTCAACGATTGTTTCGCAGGAACGGTGGCGTGCGTCACCTCAATACGGAACGGAACGCCTGCCACGCGTCGCTTGCCGTCGCGGAATGTGGCCTCGCCTCTGTAGACTCCGGGCTTGGTTCCGGCTGGCGCGTAGACGGTAACCCAGATCGCGGTGGTCTGGTTGGCGTCGAGACGAAACGGAAAGTCCTCGAACAGTGGATCGGGAAACTTCGCCGGCGCCGCGCGCAGCACCTCGTCGGCTGGCGAGCCTGGTGGGTTGGCGCGCACGGGAACATAGCCGACCCGCCGCACCTCTGTCCGCAGACCGCCGCGCAGTTTGATCGTGGCATCCAATGCCGCGACCGGTTCGGTCGTGCGCACCGCAAATTGAACGCTGGTGTGGCCGTTCCGCGCGATCAGCCACATGTCTTCAGATGCCCGGTTCGTCCCCGGTGAATCGTCGTCGAATACTTTCGTGAGCGAGTCCACCGGCCACACCTGTAGCTCCGCGGCGCCGCAGGCGGCAGTCGCAGCCAGGAACGCCGGAATGGAGAATCGGAAGGTTGCCATCGCGCTCGATTATAGGACGAGCGCCCCCGAATTGGAATGCTACTCTCGAATTATGTTCGATCGCGTGATCTGGATCGTCCTCGACAGCGTGGGCATTGGCGCCATGCCGGATGCGGCGGATTACGGCGACGTGGGCAGTGACACGCTCGGCAATATCGCGCGCGTGCGCCCGCTGCACTTGCCGAATCTGAGCCGTCTCGGTCTGGCGAACATCAAGCCGCTGGCGCACCTCGATCCGGTACCGTCCCCCGCCGGCGCGTTCGGCCGCTGTGCTTTGGCCTCGCCCGGCAAGGACACGACCACAGGCCACTGGGAGATGGCGGGCATTCATCTCGAAAAGCCGCTGCCGCTTTATCCGCACGGATTCCCGCGCGAGATCATGGATGAATTCGAGCGCCGAATCGGCCGCCGTGCGCTGGGCAACAAGGCAGCATCCGGCACCGAGATCATCAAGGAATTGGGCACCGAGCACATGCGCACCGGCTCGCCCATCGTCTACACCTCGGCCGATAGCGTCTTCCAGATCGCTGCGCACGAGGACGTCATTCCGCTGTGGGAACTGTACAAAATCTGCGAAACCGCGCGCGACATCCTGCGCGGACCGCACGAGGTGGGCCGCGTGATCGCCCGGCCATTTACCGGATCGCCCGGCGCATTCACACGCACTCCCAATCGCAAGGACTATGCCGTGCCGCCACCTCGCGGTATGCTGCTCGACCGTCTTGACGAGTGCGATGTCGAGATCTATTCGGTCGGAAAAATCTTCGACGTGTTCCTCGGGCGCGGCATCCGTGATCACGTCAAGACAAAAAACAACGACGATGGCATGGCAAAGACACTGGAGGCGATGGACGCGGTCGAGCGCGGCCTGATCTTCGTCAATCTCGTCGATTTTGACCAGCAGTATGGCCACCGTAACGATGTCGAAGGCTACGCCACGGCGCTCGAACAGTTCGACGCCTGGCTGCCGAAATTTCAAGACAAATTGCGCGAGAACGACCTGGCGATTCTCAACGCCGACCACGGTTGCGATCCCACAACACCATCCACCGATCACAGCCGCGAGTACGTGCCACTGATTGTCTTCGGCCCGAAGTCACGCGCCGGGGTGAATCTGGGCTTACGCCCGACTCTTTCGGATGTGGGCCAGACGGTAGCGGAGAGTTTCGGAACATCCATCAGCCGGGGAACAAGTTTTCTACCCCAGATTGTTTGAGTCGGCCCGTCTGCCTCCGCCGCTTACCTCAAGCATAGATTGACTTTAGGGGTGAATTGTCCGACCATGAAATAGAGCCGGGCATTCTCGCTCCTCTCGTCAGCCGGTCTGAACTAAGTCGGATTCGCTGAGCTCTCCAGCCTTAGCCAAACGGCCGGTCGGTGCGCTGCTCCAAATCGCGTCCATTAGACACCCGGGTCCCAAACAAGGCGCCACAAGAGGAATGATCGGAAGAATCAAGAACCTGAGTGCCACCAGCCGGTCGGGATTCATCCAGGCTGAGAACGGCCAGACGGTTTACTTTACGAGCGCCGCCGTATGGGAACACGACTTTCCGTTCCTGGCGGTGGGCCAGGCCGTGAGCTTCGAGCTGCAAGGCGGCCACTGGCCGAAGGCCGCCAATGTGCATTTGTTCGATAATCACCACACAGCCCGGGCGCCCGAGAAGCCGCGCGAACCGATGCAGCTCCGCTACGTTGGTTTTGATCAGGCCGGTTTTGTGCGTACGTTCCGCTTCCAGGCAGTGGTTTCCGGCGAACAGACGCGAGACTACACCGTAACCGCGGACGTGCGGCTGTTTCAGAAGTATCACATTGGGATTCAGGAAGGCCCCTCCCTGTGCACGCAAATTCTCCTTACGAAACTGGGCCTGCCGATCGACCCACAGGCGCGCGCGGTCGAACCCGTGCTGAACGAACAGGATCTGATTGCGCTGGTAGCTTCCCGAACCGTGGCCCCGCGCAAACCGTTCCGCCGCCGGCCCCGTCCGCCACGCCCTGAAATCCATCGTCCGGTTAGTCCTGTATAAAGCCCGCTCGGAACCGCGCGCGCATCTGCTACCCTCGAAAATGTGCTGCCGGCGCAACATTCGGCCATGCGGCATAACAACTCTATGAACAAACCTGTGATGGCGGGCAACTGGAAGATGTACAAGGCGCCCGCGGATACGCAAGCATTCTTTGAAGCATTCCGGCCGCTCGTCGCAGCCGCCCGGCATTGCGAAATCGTGATTTGCCCGCCCTTTCTCGATCTTCCTGCGGCGCTCGAGTCCGCGCGCGGCACGAACATTCAAATCGGTGCGCAGAATCTTTATTGGGCGAAGGAAGGCGCATTCACCGGCGAAGTTTCCGGACCCATGATCCGTTCCACCGGCGCGACACACGTCATTGTCGGCCACAGTGAACGGCGCCAGTTTTTCGGCGAAACGGATGCCACGGTGTTGCAGCGAACCATCGCGGCGCTCGAGTCTGGCCTCACTCCCATCGTTTGCGTTGGTGAGCAACTGGCGCACCGCGAGGCAGGGCAGACCGAAGCCGTATTGTGTGCGCAGTGTCTCAACGGCATCGCGGGTCTCGATGCCCAGCAGTTTGCGAAAATCCTGATCGCATATGAGCCTGTCTGGGCCATCGGTACGGGCAAAACGGCCACTCCTGAAATCGCCGCCGAAGCGCACAGCATCATCCGCCGCGAAATGCGCCAGAAGTATGGCGATCAAGCCGCGGCCAACCTGCGCATTCTCTATGGTGGCAGCGTGAAACCCGACAACGCGAAGATACTCATGGCGCAATCGGAAATTAACGGCGTGCTCGTCGGCGGCGCAAGCCTCGACGCCACCTCGTTCGCCAAAATCGTGAACTATCAATCGTGAGCGCGGTGAAGGCAGAACCCGCTCGATCGCGGCAGAGCTCGCCGCTGCTGCCCATCTTCTTGATCGTCATGGTCGATGTCCTCGGCCTGACCATCATTCTGCCTTTGCTGCCGTTCTACGCCGAGCGCTTGGGCGCGAGTCCCACGATCGTCGGTCTGCTCGTTTCCACCTATGCCGCCTGTCAACTGGTCGCGGGCCCGGTTCTCGGCCAGATGTCGGACCGCGTTGGCCGACGTCCATTGCTGCTCGTCAGCCAGATGGGCACGTTCATCGGATTCCTGATGCTCGCCTGGGCCGGCTACGCCGGCTTGCTCTGGATGGTGTTCCTTTCCCGCGTCATCGATGGCCTCACCGCCGGCAACCTTTCTCTGGCGCAAGCTTATATCTCCGACGTCACCCGCCCCGAAGAGCGCGCCAAATCCTTCGGCATGATCGGCGTGGCTTTCGGCGTCGGCTTCCTGATCGGCCCGGCGATTTCGGGTTTCCTTTCCACATACAGCTACGAATACCCGGTCTTCGCGGCGGCCGCGCTGTCTTTCACAAGTATTTTGGCGACGTATTTTCTCCTGCCCTCCGCGCCAGTGATTCCCGATTCCGAGAAGCGCGATGGCCCGCCGCCTCCCGCCGGCCGCCGTTTGCGCGTGCTCGACTGGGGTAACTACGCCGCCTACTTCCAGCGTCCCGTGCTGGCCGAGTTGCTCTGGCAATTCTTCGCCTTCACCTTCACATTCGCGATTTTCTTTTCCGGTTTCGCGCTCTTCGCCGAGCGCCGCTACACCTGGAACGGCCATCCGTTCGGTCCCAAGGAAGTCGGTTACATCTTCGCCTACGTCGGCTTTCTGGGAATCATCCTGCAAGGCGGGCTCATCGGCCGTCTCGTAAAGCGGTTCGGCGAAGAAAAACTGGTGGCTGCGGGCTTCGTGACCGCCACGGCCGGTTTCGCGTACATGGGCTTCACGTACCATCTGACAGGTCTGCTCGTAGCCAGCAGCATCGCGTCATTCGGAACTGGCGTGCTGCGGCCCGCCTTGACCAGCCTGATCACACAGCGTGCCGGCCGCGAAGAACAAGGCGTTGTGCTGGGGCTGACGCAATCCCTGATGTCAATCTCGCAGATCATCGCACCCGTCATCGCCGGCTTTCTGATCGATCGCGCGCTGCTCACCACGTGGGCGGTCGTGGGCGCCGCTGTTAGTGCGGTGGGCATTTTGATCGGAGCTTTCAAGCCGCGGGCTGTGCAGATAGCCGATCCTGGACATCGGTAACCGAGCCGCGACCAAAGGGAGCGGTTATGGTTCACCAACATGTCAGCTGCTAAACGCCCAGCCGCGTCCGCCCGTAATACAAACACTGCTGCACGTTGTCTTCTTCCAGTTGCAGCAGGCCCGCGGCGCTCTCGCCATCGATGCGCGGCAAATGCTGCAGCCGGCCGGCCGCGTCGCGCACCATGCGCAGCGTGTCCGCCAGGTACTTCCCGTTGCGATCTGGAAATGTTGCCCAGTACTTATCCGTCAGGCACGGCACATCGAGTGGATTTCGCGTGATCATCTCCAGCGTGATGCGCGTTTTCGGCCGCGCTTGGCGAATCGTCGCGACGGCCCGGCTCAGGTCCACGATTCCCTCGCCTAACGTCACCTCAGAGAGCAGAAAGCCCTCGGCGCTCGGCTCCACGGCCATATCCTTGAAGTGGGTCGATATCGCGTAGGGCGCCAATGTCTCGATCACACTCATCGGATTGTCGAGCAACGCGATGTTATTGCCCGTATCCAGGCAAACGCCGAGGTATTCGCTCGACCGCTCTTTCACCAGCGATGCCAGTTCCTGCGCGGTCCAGTCCTTGTGATTCTCGATGGCGAGCGGTATTTGCTGCTTCGTCACAATGGGCAGCACGCGGTCGATGGCCGCCGTGCTCCGCTTGACGAATTCCTGCCAATCGCTCAGTTGCGAAAAGGTCTCGTACCGCCGTCCGCCCAATGCTGCGCTGCGGATGCACAATGCTCCCGCGGCCTTGGCCCCCGCCACTGCCCGCTCGAACGATTCGCTCTCGTTGGATTTGGGTAGCTCCGCCATCACCTCGATGTACATGCCGAATTCTTCAGCGCGATCGCGTAGCTTCTTGAGATATGCAGGATCGAGCGAAGCCAGCGGCGCCTGAATCCCGCCCGCACCGAGCGCATGGCAGTATGCGAGAAATTCGTAAGTGTCGCGTGGGCGCCGCGCAGTCATAAACGACGTGGTCGCGATTCCCATGCCCGTGCGCGGAACGCCGAACGCTGGCATGGCCGCGGCGGCAGCGCCGGCTAACAATTGTCTTCGCGTCATAGATGGTAACTCCGCAGCACTTCGTCCCAAGGTTTGCGATACGGCCGCTCCAGCCACTTCGATGCTTCCGCGTCACCCACAATCTCCTCGGTCTCCGCATTCCAGCGGATCTTACGACCCGTGCGTAGCGAAATATTCGCCAAGTGGCAAGTGGTAGTGACTTGGTGGCCCTGCTCGATGTCCGCAATGGGCCGCTCACGCGATTTTACGCAATCCAGAAAATTCCGCACGTGCAGACTGAGCTGTTCCGCCGAAGATCCCGCCATTTTGAACGGCTCGATCCAGGGCTGGGGCGGCGCGCCCGAGCGTTGCGGCCCGCCCGCCGGGTGCCCGGCAAACCGTGGAATGGCGTTCAACGGATCAATTTTCAGGTCCGGATGAATTTCAAACCCCGTGCGGTCGATACCTAAACTTCCTTTGGTGCCGAAAAATTCCAATTTGCCTTCGCCCCGGTTTCCTGCGCTTGCCTCGCGCATGGAAAACACCGCCGTGAACCCTGGATACTCGAACAGCGCATCCTGGGTATCAGGCGTTTCTCCATTATCTTCGAGCGCAAACCGTCCACCGCTCGACGCCACCGCCGCCGGCCCTTTCACCTGCATGGCCCACTGCACCACGTCGATGTCATGCGCGCCCAAGTTGGTCATCTGGCCGCCCGAGTAATCCCAGAACCATCGGAAATGGTACAGCGAGCGCTTCGGGTTGTACGGCCGCTTCGGCGCCGGCCCCAGCCACATCTCATACTCCAGGTCGCTCGGAGGCGTTTCGTCAGGCGGCGACCCGAAACCCGGCATCACATTGCGGAACGACCGCATGCGCACGCTCATCACTTTGCCGATATATTCCGCGCGCAGCATTTCCACCGCCTTCTGGTAATGCTTGCCAGACCGCTGCTGCGTGCCCACCTGCACCACACGCTGGTATCGCCTCGCCGCCTCCACCATCCACCTGCCTTCGCGCACAAAAACGCTGAGAGGTTTTTCGACGTAAACATCCTTGCCCGCGGCGCAGGCCATGATGGTCATGAGCGCGTGCCAGTGGTCCGGTGTTGCTACAACCACCGCCTGAATGTCTTTGTCGTCGAGCAGCCGGCGAAAGTCGGGATAAGCCTTCGCGTGCCCGCCGCACGCTGCCACGCCCTGCTCCAGGCGCGGCTGGTAGACATCGGACATCGCCGCCAGATCCGCATCCGCCTGATTTTTGAAATCGCGGACGTGCTGGCTGCCGATCAATCCATAGCCGATGAAGCCCACCTGTACGCGATCATTTGCGCCAAGTACTCGCGTATACGCTGCCGCGCTCAGCGCTGTGAGGAAGGTCCTGCGGGTGGTAGGATCAGGATTTCCTATGGCCATAGCATTCGAGAATATCACCGATTCCGGCGACCCCTCGATCTACAATGTCCCCACGAAAGCGCCCGGGCCGCAGGGTTCTCTGCCGCTGACTCCCGAGATGCTATTGACGCGCCCGTCGGGTGACCTGTTCGGGTGGGCCCAGAACGCCGGCATGGGATGGGATCCTCGCGCACTGGGCGGCAAAGAAATTCTGCTGCTCAGCACGCACGGCGGAATTCGCAACGCTGACGGAACTCCCGTCGCGCTCGGATATCACACCGGCCACTGGGAAGTTGGCTTGTTGATGCAGGCCGCGGCCGAGGAACTGAAGGCCTTGGGCGCGGTTCCCTTCGCCGGGGCGTGCACCGATCCCTGCGACGGCCGGACGCAAGGCACCACGGGAATGTTCGACAGCCTGCCCTATCGCAACGATGCTGCCAGCGTCTTCCGGCGTTTGATTCGGTCGCTTCCCACGCGCCGCGGCGTGATCGGTGTTGCCACCTGCGACAAGGGGCTCCCTGCCATGATGATGGCTCTCGCCGCTATGCACGATCTCGCCTGCGTTTTGATTCCCGGCGGCGTCACCTTGCTCGCCGAAGAAGGCGAAGACGCTGGGCGCGTCCAATCGGTGGGCGCACGTTTCGCCCATGGTCAGATGACGCTCGAAGCGGCCGCCGAGAACCTCTGCCGTGCCTGCGCCACACCAGGCGGCGGATGCCAGTTCCTCGGAACCGCCGCCACATCACAAGTGATCGGGGAAGCGCTGGGCATGGCGCTGACACACTCGGCGCTCTCGCCCTCAGGTCAGCCGATCTGGCTCGATCTCGCCCGCCGCTCGGCACGCGCCGCTCTCGCACTTGAATCCCGCGGCATCACCATGAAGCACATCCTTGCCGACGCTTCCGTGCGTAACGCTATGACTGTCCACGCGGCATTTGGCGGCTCGACCAACCTGATTCTGCACCTGCCCGCCATCGCCCACGCTGCCGGACTGAACCGGCCCACGGTCGACGATTGGACAACCGTGAATCGCAAGATTCCCCGGCTGGTTGACGTCCTGCCCAACGGTCCGCGCTCCCATCCAACCGTGCAGGTGTTTCTCGCCGGCGGTGTCCCGGAAGTCATGCTGCATCTCCGTCGCGCAGGACTGCTCGAGTTGGACGTCCTGACCGCCAGCGGCGAAACCTTGGGCCGCATGCTCGATTGGTGGGAAAAATCCGAGCGGCGTTCCCGTCTTCGCCAGCTTCTGCACGATCGCGATGGCGTCGATCCGGATGATGTCATCATGGACCCCGCCGGTGCAACCAAGCGCGGCCTGACGCCCACCGTGACCTTCCCGCGTGGCAACCTCGCCCCCGGCGGCTCGGTCATCAAGAGCACTTCCATCGATTCCAGCGTGGTCGATCTCGACGGCGTCTATCGCAAGATTGGTCCGGCACGCGTATTTCGCACCGAAGCCGCCGCCATCGCCGCAATCAAGAGCCAGGGGCCTGATCGCATTCAGCCCGGCGACATCGTCGTGCTCATTTGCCGCGGCCCCATGGGTTCCGGCATGGAGGAGATTTTCCAAATCACCTCCGCGCTTCGTTACCTCGACTTCGGCAAACACATCGCCGTCGTGACGGATGCGCGTTTCAGCGGCGTTTCGACAGGTGCCTGCATCGGCCACGTCACGCCGGAAGCGCTCGCTGGAGGTCCAATCGGCAAAGTGCTCGATGGCGACATCATCAAGATCACCATCGACCGCGTGAACCTGGAAGGCTCGCTGGATTTAGTCGGCGCTGGAGGCCGCATCTTTGGCGAAGACGAAGGCGCGCGCGTACTGGCCGCCCGCCCGCCGCGCCCCGATCTCGCTCCCGATCCCCAACTCCCAGACGATTCGCGCCTCTGGGCCGCGCTGCAAAACGCCAGCGGCGGCACCTGGGCCGGCTGCGTTTTCGACGTGGAGAGCATCATCCACTGGCTCGAATCCGGGCGCAATTCACAAGAGCCGCATTAGTTCTTCCACGCTGAGTCCAGCTTCGAGGAGAATGTGACGGAGGGTACCTGGTCGCAGGGTTCTATGATCCGGAACCACGACTCGGCCGGATGGCCGCGTACGCCGCAGAATCATGTGGCTTCCGCGCTGCCGCGTAAAGACAAAGCCCACGCGCTCCAGCGCTTTGCGTAGGTCCCGACCTGAAAGATCGGCCGGTCGTTTTGGCATCAATTTGCGATTTCGACTTCGACGAACTCGCGGCCGGCTTCCTGAGGGACCGGATCTCCCGCCTCCAAACAGTCTTCGATGTAAAGCCCGATCGCCTCGCGTATGTTAGCTAGGACTTCCTCCCGTGAGTCGCCCTGCGTCACGCAACCGGGGAGAGACGGAACGCTCGCAACGAAGCCGCCGTCCGATTCTCGCTCTAGAACCACCGTGTAGCTCATTCCAGCTCCGTTTCTAGTGTACGATTCCGGCATCGGTCGCAGTGGACACCCTCATCCGCATGTCCTACGCTGAATTCATGGGCCGAACTCTCATCTCGCTCGGCATCCTCCTCCTCATCATCGGCCTCGCCATCGAGTTCGCCCCGCGCCTGCCATTCCGTATCGGCCGCCTACCCGGCGACATCATCGTCCAGCGGCACAACACCACGTTATACTTCCCGATCGTGACGTGTATCCTGTTGAGCGTTGTGCTGAGCCTCGTGATGTGGCTCATCAACCGGCGGTGATTATTTCAGCCGGCCCATTTTGTCGAGCGGCCAATAGACAAAAACGGCTTTTCCGTATATGTCTCTCCGCCCGACCGTGCCCCACGCGCGGCTGTCGTTCGATGAGCTGCGGTGATCGCCCAGCACGAAGTAGTTATCCGATGGCACTGTGTTCGACGCCATCGATTGCCGGTCGCGAAATTCGTCCGGAACATAGGGCTCGTCCAGCGGTTCTCCATTCACAAAGACCGCTCCATGATCGATTTGCACCGTATCGCCCGGAAGCCCGATCACGCGCTTGATGTACGACTTGCTGCGGTCCAGTGGAAAGAAAAACACCACCAGGTCGCCGCGCTCGATATTGCCCGAGCCGAACCGATACGTAAACTTGTTGATAAAAATCCGCTCGTCGTTGACCAAGGCCGGCATCATGCTCGTGCCTTCCACCTTGACCGGCTGGTAGATAAACACAATGAGGATGATCGCTAGCAGGACCGAAAACGCCAAATCCCGCATCCAGGCGAGCGCGCTGAACCACCCGGGACGTGCAGTTTTCTGCTGCGGTTCACCTTCCATGCTTGTCCGGAACCCTCAGCCTCGCATTATAGAACACGGCCGCGACCCATAGCCTCAGATCAGAGGGTGCCAATGATAACAGACGGACAAATCTGGGAATTGGTTCCGTTACCCGATTTCCGGCCGCACTTCACGCTGCGGGCGAACCGGAGCGGCAGCGGGTACGATGTGTTTTTTCAGTTGTAACGCGCGGATCTCGCTGAGCGCCCGATACGCATCCGCTCGGGCGTGCGCTACAGTCCAGTGCTCCGCCAGAATGCAGCCCCACAGGATTATGGTCAGGACCGCAATCGTCGCCAGGCCTGGGCCGGTAGTCCGCATACGTCTGACTTGTGCGAGCAATCCGTTCTCCAAAGCGGATCTCCTTTTTATTCAGACGTATCAAACAAGAAGAGGTGTGGCGCCGTGTCACGGTCGGGCAATTCCTGCCCGCCTGGTAGCTTTTGCTTTTCTCAGCGTCTCGGCGTTGAAGAAGCCTTTTGTTTTAAGCCCCGGCTCCCGCCACTCCCGAGTTCTCGAGCGCCTGCGCCAGGTCGTGGATAATGTCCTCGACCGCCTCGATCCCCACCGAGAGCCGCACCAGGCCGTCCGAGATCCCCATGCGCTCACGATGCTTGGGGGATAGCTCCCGGTGCGAGCTCATGGCCGGATAGAGCATCATGCTGTGCACGTCGCCAAGCGAGGTCGCCGGCACTACCAGGCGCAGCGCATTCATGAAGCGAAACACTTCTTGCCTGCCCGCGTTCGCCAGTTCGAAGCTGACGATGCCGCCATACAGTCCCTCTGGCAGCAGCCGCCGGATCGTTGCGGCATCCGGATGGGCCGGGTCTGCTGGAAAATGCACGCGCCCGACTTCGGGCTGATCCCGCAGCCAGGAAGCCACGCGGCAGGCATTGGCGCACTGCCGTTCCACACGCACCGCGAACGTCTTGATGCCGCGCATGGCCATGTAGCTCTCAAACGGCCCCATAATCGGACCGAAGGTGCGCGAGAGCGTGCGCAGCGTGTCGTAATGCGCCTCGTCGGAGACCACCACACCGCCCATCACGTCGCCATGTCCCGCCAGAAACTTCGTCAGGCTGTGCACCACCAGGTTCGCACCCAGTTCCATCGGACGCACCAGCAGCGGAGTCGCGAACGTATTGTCCACCATCAGGGCCGCGCCCGCTGCTTTCGCCAGCTCCGCTACGCGGTCGATCTGCCCCACTCGCAGCAGCGGATTGGATATCGTCTCCATCACGACGCAACCCGGCTTGGCTTCCCGGATTGCCACTTCCGTCGCCGCCAGATCGCAAATATCCACGAACCGCACCGCCACCCCCAGCGGCCCCAGCACGTTCATGAGCAGATTCACCGTCGCGCCGTACAGCGCGTTCGCCGCCACGATGGACTTCCGCCGATCCGTAAGCGCCGTCAGCAGCGCCACGTGTATCGCCGCCATCCCCGAGCTGCACGCTAGCGCTCCGGGCCCGCTTTCGAGCGACGCGCACAGTTCTTCGAGCGCCGCGTTCGTCGGGTTGTCGTAGCGCGCATAGCTGAACCCCGGCTCCTCGCGGCCGAATACCCGATCCAGCTTTTCCATGCTCTCGTAGAAGAAGCTCGCGGCGGTATGAATCGGCGTGGTGACTGGGATATGTCGCCCGTCCTTCTTTCGGTCGCCCGCATGCACGGCCTTTGTGTGCTGCTTCACTTTCTTTTCCATCGAATTCCGTCTTTCGTGTCTTCCAGAATGATGCCCTCCGCCGTCAGTTCGTCGCGAATGCGGTCCGCTTCGCTGAAATTGCGCGCTTTCTTGGCCTGCGTGCGTGCCGCGATCCTGGCTTCCACTTCCGCATCGGAGAGCGACTCCTTTTGCGCGCTCGGCCGCAGCACATCGAAAATGGAATCGAAGCTCTCCAGAAACGCCCGCGCCGGCTGCACGTTCTCCGTGCGAAAATCACCGGCATCCATGGCGATGTTGGTGTCCCGCAAATACTCGAATACCGCGCCCAGCGCCCCGGCCGTGTTCAGGTCGTCGTCCAGGCTGGTGCAGAATTGCTGTTCTGCTTCGGCCGTTCGCAGCGCCAACTTCTCATTGCCGCCCACCGGAAATTTCTCGTGACCTAGCCGCCACGCGAAATTGCGCAAGCGCTCCACCGCCGTCTTTGCCGACTGCAAGCCCTCAAACGTAAAGTTCAACTGCTTTCGATACGGAACCGATGCCAGCAAATACCGCACCGTCTCGGGCGGATAACCGCGCCCCAAAACATCGCGCAGCGTATAAAAGTTGCCGAGCGACTTCGACATCTTCTGTCCGTCCACCAGCAGAAATTCCGAATGCAGCCAATAGCGCGCGAACGGCTTCCCGGTCAGCGAGACCGATTGCGCAATCTCATTCTCGTGATGCGGAAAAATCAGATCCACGCCGCCCGCGTGGATATCCAGCGTCTCACCCAGATATCGGATCGCCATCACGGAACATTCGATGTGCCAGCCCGGCCGCCCCGGCCCGATCGGCGTCTCCCAGAACGGCTCGCCATTCTTAGGTGATTTCCATAGCACGAAGTCGCGCGCATCCGACTTTTCGTAGGTGTCCACGTCCACGCGCGCGCCCGCGCGAATGCCGCTGAAGTCGTTGTGCGAAAGTTTCCCGTATTCGGGGAAGCTCGCAATCCGGAAATAGATGGACCCCTCACTCTGGTACGTGTAGCCCTTTTCGCCCAGTTTCTCGATCGCTTCAGCCATTTCGTTGACGTGCTCCGTGGCTCGCGCCCATCGCTCCGGCGGCGTTAGGCGCAGCACTGCGCAGTCTTCGAAAAATGCCTTTTCGTACGTCGCCGTGTACTCCTTGAGCGACTTGTGCTGGTCGAGCGCGTTGCGGATAATCTTGTCCTCCACGTCGGTGATGTTCATGACGTGGTCGAGCTTGTAGCCGCGCGTCAGCAGCCATCGCCGCAGAAGATCATAGAACACGAACGTGCGGAAATTGCCGATGTGCGCGAAGTTGTAGACTGTCGGCCCGCAGGTGTACATCCGCACGAGATTGTCCTCTTGCGGCCGGAACTCCTCGACCTGCTGCGACAGCGTGTTATAGAAACGCAACGCCATAGTGTGGGGATTTATTCATCGTAGCATCCGGCACACCGCGGCCCGCGCTGCTACGGTTACCGATGAACGCTTTCTGGAGGTTCTCGGCGCCTCTGCGGTGAACTCTTTAGACGCTCAAATATTTCATGCTGGCGTCGAGCAACTGCTGCGTGCCCGCGTATGGTTCGCCCTGGCCTTCCCATTCCATCGAGAAGTAACCCTTGTAACCAGCCGCTTTGGCAATCGCGAACGTTTTGCCCACATCCACGCGGAAGACCTTGCCTTCGTCGACTTCAGAATCCTTCACGTGCGCAATGCAATAGGCGCGCTGGAACATGGCGGTAACGGCGTCGTAGTTGAACTTCTCGTCACCCTTCATCATGGAATTGCAGAAATCGGGAAGCCCATGCAGATACGGGTGATGGACAGCGTCGAGCACCTTTACCAGATAGAAAGCGTCCTCGGTCTGGAGATCGTCGTTCTCGAGGTTAATCACGACATTCTTCTCGGCGCCGTAATCCGCAATCACGCGCAGACTTTCCGCTGCCCGCCCCACGTCCGGCGCAACGCCGCGGGCTCCCTGAATGTGAACGCGGATGCTGGGCGATCCGATCGCCACCGCGGCGTCCACCCACTTCTTGGCGTTATCGATGGCCGTCTTGCGCTTGGCCGCGTCCGGGTCATACACGCTGGCTCTCACGCCGCACGGGATGTCGATCACGTGCATACCGGCTTTCTCCACGGCCTCACGCAGTTCGTGCAGATACGCCGGCTCGAGCGACACGAAGTGCGTGTCCAACGGCTCGATATTGCGCACGTTGAATCTCTCCCGCACCATCGACGGAAATTGGACGAGCGTCATCCCTGGCTTGGTCTTATCGCGCTCGCGGCTACGCGGGCTGTCGATAAACGCCCGGAACGGGTACGAGGCCACGCCCAGCCGGGCGCGAGGGTCGGTGGGAAAGTCGATGTGCGGCTCATTCGCCGCAAACATGGCGGCGGGACCGGCCGAGCCCGCAACCAGGGCGGTCCCCAGAAATTGACGTCGATTCATTCTTGAATTGTACAAGTAGGACAGGCATTCCTGCCTGTCCATTCTCTTAAATCAAATCGCATAGCACTCCACAATGACCTGCGGCACGCGTCTGTAATGAACATCCGTGGTTAGGACCCGCAGACCGTGCTGCATCGCGCCCGCGGCAATCCAAATGTCGTTGGTCGGTATAGGCGTCCCAGCGTTTCTCAGAAAATTCAGGATCTCTGCGTAGACCACGGCTGTTTCGTCATCAATCGCTGTAATGCTGACACCTGGGGACGAAAGAAAGCGTAGCAGTCTGCGCTCGTTCTCAGCGCGCCGGCTCCCTCCCTGAAACCCTGCGTACAGTTCCCCCAACACAATCGGGCTGACGTGGATTTGCTCGGCCGTTTCCAGGGCTGCCCTCAGTTCCGCGTGTCCGCGCATAAAAGCGGAATACGCCGACGTATCAAGCGTGAGGCGGCTCATTTCCACAATTCGGAATCGATCTTACGTTGTGCGGCTAAATGCTTGTCGAACTCCGCCGCCTCTGCCCTCGTCCAGGAACCAGCCAGCGCGCTCAGATCTCGATAGCGGGTTCTTTTGGCCGGGCTTTTGGGCGCAGTGACGCGCTCGCGAAGCAGGTTAATGACGGTGCGATTCAGGCTTGTCCCCTCGATCTTGGCTTTTTGGCGGATCACCCGCGCCACGTCAGGCGGAAGATTGCGGATGGTGATGGCGTTCATATATCTATCATTATATCGGTATGCATCACTATGATGCACTACGATGTATCCCGCCCGCATTCTTGTAGTTTTTCTTGCGTGGAGTAAAGGCCACCCCGCCCTCAGATCCGATGAAAAGCCTTCAAAATCTCCCTCATCGAGTATTGCAGCGCGATAGGCCTTCCGTGCGGGCAACTCATCGGGCAGTCCGTCGCGGCGAGTGACCGCAGCAGCCACTCCATCTTGCTCTGATCGAGGCGCATGTTGACCTTGATGGCGGCGCGGCACGCGATGGAGGCCGCAATGGCACGCCGTATATCGTCGAGCGAAACGCGGCGCAATTCTCCTTCGGCGATTTCCAGCACTTCGAACAAGACCTTCTCGAGATCCGCCGGGCCAATGGCGGCGGGTGCGGCCTTGACGGCGATGGTGCGGTTGCCAAACGGCTCGGTTTCAAATCCCATGGAAGCCAGTTCGTCGGCGATGCGTGTGTACTCGATCTGTTGTTGCGGAGTAAGCTGCAGCACGAGCGGCATGAGCAGGCGCTGCACTTCGACGTTGCCGGCGGCACGCTGCTTGAGCACCCTTTCGAACAGGATGCGCTCGTGCGCCACGTGCTGATCGATGATCCACAGGCCGTCACGCCCGGCGGCGATGATGAAGCTATCGTGGATCTGGCCGAGCGGACGCAGGTCCGAGAGCGCGGAGAGAGACGAAGCAGGTTCAGTTGCGGATTCGGGAAAGCTTCCGTGTGTATCCGGGACGCGCAGGCGCCCGGCCGAAGGCGCAGGCTCGCTGGCCATGGGGATCGAAGTGTCCCCGAAATCGAAACGCGGTTCCGGTCCGCGCACGGGGCGTAGTTGGAACTCGGGCGCTGTGGAGTCGATTTCGCTGGGGGCCGTGTCATCGGCGGGCGGCGGCATCTCGATCGGCGGGGTCTGCGGGGCGAATTCTATACCCGTCTCCGCGGCGGCCTCGTTCTCAATCATCTGCGAGAACTCGGAATACGGCATGCGTGCGGCAGGTTGTGGCGCGGGCGATGCGGAAAACGCCGGCGCCGGCCGCGATTCGATCAGCCGCCCCCGGATCGCATCACGCACAAAATCGTGCACGAAAGACTGATGGCGAAATCGCACCTCGGTTTTCGAGGGATGCACGTTGACATCAACTTCTTCGTAGCCGCAATCGAGGAAGAGCAACGCGAACGGAAACGAGGCATGCGGGATCAAATTGTGATATGCCGCGGAGAGCGCGTGTAGCAGCAGGCGGTCTCGAATCAATCGGCCGTTCACGAAAATGAAAATCGAATTGCGGTTGCCTTTCTGCACCTGGGGCCGCGAAACGAATCCGCTGAGGCGAAATAGTTTGGTGGACGGCTCATCAGGCTCGCGGCGGAATTCGGCGATGGCTTCCGAAGGCGCGACCGATGGCGGCGGCAGAAAGAGCTGCTTCTCGCACGTACCCAATTCGACCAACTCATCCAGGGCTCCGCTGCCGAACACCTGGAATACGCGCTCGCGCAAAGTGGCCACGGGGGTGACGTGCAGCAGCTCGTTGGTCTCACTCGTAAGCCGAAACGTCTTGTCAAAATGGGCGAGGCTGTAGTGCGTAACCAGCGACGCGATGTGCGCCAGCTCGGTCTGCTCGGAGCGCAGGAACTTCTTGCGCGCGGGCACATTGAAAAAGAGATCGCGAACCGTGATGGTGGTGCCGGGAGCGAGGGCGGCTTCATCGCAACGCAGCATCTTGCCCCCCGCCACCTCGACGCGAGTGCCGGTGGTTTCCTCCGCGGCGCGTGTTTCCAGCAGAAACCGCGACACGGAGGCGATGGACGGCAGAGCCTCGCCGCGAAAACCCAGCGTGGCGATGGAGAGCAGATCTTTCACATCGCGCAACTTACTGGTGGCGTGGCGCTCAAAAGCCAGCATGGCATCGTCACGCAGCATGCCACAGCCGTCGTCGGCGATGCGAATCAGGCGCCTTCCGCCCGTTTCGATCTCGATGCGGAACGATTTCCCACCCGCATCCAAAGAGTTTTCGAGCAGCTCCTTTACCACCGACGCCGGCCGTTCCACCACCTCGCCCGCGGCTATTTTGTTGGCAACCTGGTCGGGAAGAACGCGGATACGGCCCATAAAAGCAGGTGTTAGGTGCTGGTAAACCTCTCCTATTGTAATTTGATCGTCCCCCCCGAAGCTCTAGCACGGATAGTGCGCTTCCATGAGAAGGCCGGTCCGAGTCAAGCAAATTCGTTCGCGTTCACATCCTGCCATTCCCTCGTAACAGAAACAGTCCCCCGCATCGCGGCCGGGCCCAGTCCAGGCCGAGCGCAGCGAGCCGAAGGGTAGCCTGGACGGGTGGCCGCGATGCCATATCCTCATAGACGAGGGAATGGCAGGCTACCTGGTTCCGGCCTCTACTCCAAAGGTCCTCGCCTCATCGCCCCGCTTCCATGCGCACTTTTTTGAAGCCTCCATCGGCTCTGTGCCAGTTGGGGTCCGCAAATCTGACGGGTGCTGCAATCTAATTGCCGACCTGGCCACGGCCGCGTCCCTGTCGACGCGGCGCCGGTCCGCACACTACGCGCAGTCACCCGAACTCGGCGAGCCTTTCCAAAACTCAACCTCTCTTCATGCCGCTACCGTTTTGTTGCCCCGGCGGACATGCAAAGGTTCATATACTTCTCCGCTGACCCGCAGCTTATGCAGGAGCACGGCCAGTTTTCGCGCGACCGCCACCAGTGCCCGCTTCTTTGCGTTTTTCCCCCCGCGTGCGGCTAGTTCCAATCCCCAGCGTCGTAAATCACTGTCCGCTCCAAAGGGACCCAGAATGTGATGCGCGCACTGGACCAGCAGTTTTCGCACGTACGCATCTCCTTCCTTAGTAATCCGTAGTTGCGGCCGGCTGTCGCCGGATTCTCGCCGGCGGGGGCGCAGTCCGAGGTAAGCGCCGGCATCGCGGCTTCGGCGGAATCGATACGGGTCCTCCAACGTGAGCACATAGGTCAACGCGGTGAGTGTCCCTACTCCATGTACTTGCTTCAGCAACCCGATCTCCGGATATCGACTCTTCCCGATGTTCTCGATCTGCTCGTCGTATTCCCGGATGTGCGCGCTGACTGATTCCACCTCGGCCAGCAGCGGTTTCAACGCATTTTGCAGTGCCTCGCTCAGCGACTGGGCGAGCTCTTCGCCAACCTGGCCCGTACCGCAACTTCCCAAACGTTCCCCGTAGGACTTCGTCAATCCCCGCGCGGCATTGACTAACATCGTCCGCGCTTCTACCAGCAGCGCCCGCGCCCGGATCACCATCAGATCCGCCTGGGCCCGCTCGCTGCGGTGCCGGATCGGACTCAGCAGCTCCGGATCGATCCGCGCCAGGCGTGCCAGTGTCTTCGCGTCTAGCCGGTCGTCCTTGCGAGTGCTGTCCGTGATCAGCCGTACGCGACGCGGATTCGCCACGATGACCTCATGGCCCAGATCCGCCAGATATCGACTTACCCAGGGTGAGTGCGTGCCCACTTCCAGCGCCACTCGGCTCCGCGGTTTCGATCCAAATACCTGGGCAAAGCCTTTCTTGGTCGTCGCCACGCTACCCTCCGCCAGTACTTCGCCCTGCTCGTCCAATATGCAGTAGCGACTACTTCGATTTCCCCGATCGATGCCCACCGTCAGCTTCCGCTTGGCTCTCTTCCTGGTCACTGCAGACTCTGTTGTGGTGATATGCTTCCTCATGGCCGGTCTCCTTTCGATTGCACCTTGAGTGCGTTTCTCATTGGGAGCGTATCGCATCCCGCCGAGGGACCGGCCTTCTCATTCCATCTAATTCTGCGTTGATCGACGGCGCGGAACATCGATCGATAGATGTAGCGCAGGGACACGCGCCGTTTGCGGGTACCTGCGGCCTTTCGGGTTCGTCACGCCGAAAAAGCCGCGGGTATCCCGCAAACAACGCGTTAGCCCCGCGCTACAGGAATGGGTGGTTCATTCGAAACAATTTCGCCAGTGAAAAGACCGCCGCCAAGATCAACGCACTTTTAGCGCACTACCCTAGCCCGTGTTATCGTGGACTGAAGTGTCATCGGTTTTAAGTTTTCATCTGCCGCAGTATGACGGGCCGCTGGACCTGCTTCTGGATTTGATACGGAGCCAGAAGATCGACATCCGCGATATTCCCATCGCTCAGCTTACCGCGCAGTACTTCGAGTACATGGAGAAGGCACGGCAGATGGATATCGACCTCAGCGCTGAGTTCGTTTTCATGGCCGCTACGCTGATCTACATCAAATCCAAGATGCTGCTGCCCCAGGATCCGGCGCTGGCGGCGGAGGACGGCGGCGAAGATCCGCGGCAGGAGTTGGTTGACCGCCTGCTCGAGCACGAAAAATTCAGGAACGCCGCCGAGATGCTCCAGCAGAAGCGGATGATCGAAGATAACGTCTGGTCGAATCCACAACAGAAGGCATTTGTCCCGGAAGATGAAGATCCCGGCGTCACGGCCACACTGTTCGATCTGGTCAAGGCGTTTGGCGAAGCCCTGGAACGCGTCAAGAGCCGGCCGGTGTATGAGGTCGCCGGCGAAGAAGTTAGCGTGGCGGACATGGTGCTCTATCTGAAGTCGGTCTTTCTGGCCGCGAGCCAGGATGAGCCAGTGTTCATCATGCGGCTTTTTGAGCAGCAGCGCAGCCGGCGCGCCATGATCGCGCTGTTCCTGGCCGTGCTCGAAATGGTAAAAATGCAAGCGGTGGAAATTTGCCAGAAGGATTTGTTTGGCGAGATTGCGCTGCTGCGCCAGAAGCAATTCGACACAGTTTTCGCCTCGGCGGAACCTGTGTCGGCGATCGAGAAGGGCTACACGTAAACCGGGAATGCAAGAAATTCAAACTGAACCACAGGAAACCGTTTCAGCCGAAGACCTGCTGACGAGGCCGGCGGAGCCCGCTGAGGTGCTCTCATCGGCAGATGCCAGCCTCCGCGCGGTGCTGGAGGCCATCGTCTACGTCACCGAGGAGCCACTTTCGGCGGAGCAGATTGCCGATGCGTTGGGCGAGCCGCGCGACCGGGTGGAGAGGCTACTGGACCTTCTGGTGACGGAGTTCGAGCGCCCGGAGCACGGCGTAACCATCCGCGAGCTGGCGGGCGGCTACAAGATGGCGACCAAGGCTGAGCACCATGAGCGCGTGCGGGCATTCGTCAAGAGCCTGCGGCCGCCGCTGAAGCTTTCCCTGCCTGCGCTCGAGACACTGGCCGTCATCGCCTACAAACAACCGGTCACTGCGCCCGAGATCCTCGAAATCCGCGGCGTGCAGGGTGCAGGCGTTTTGAAAACGCTGCTTGATCGCAAGCTGATCGCTACCGCCGGGCGCAAAAACGTGATCGGCAAACCGATGCAATACAAGACCACCAAGGAGTTTCTTGTACAATTCGGGCTGAAGGATCTGAACGAACTGCCGACGCTAAAGGAGTTCGATGAGATCCGGCGGCTCGCGGTGGCCGATGAACCGGCGCAAGCGGTGGGCGCACCCGGGCCGGCGCCGGGTGAGAACACGCCGCCTGAAGAGAACTGAGATGCCAGAGGAGCGACTCCAGAAAATTCTGTCCCGCGCGGGAACTGCCTCACGGCGTAGGGCCGAGCAGATGATCCTGGAAGGCCGGGTTTCAGTGAACGGAAGCGTAGTCACCGAGTTGGGCAGCAAGGCCGATCTCGGTCGCGACCACGTCCGCGTGGATGGCAAACTGCTGCACCATCCCAAGCGGGCCGTCTATGTCGCTCTGAACAAACCCAACAATTGCGTGACCACGGTCACCGATCCGCAGGGCCGCGCCACGGTGATGGATCTGCTGCGCGGTATTAAAGATCGCGTGTATCCGGTTGGGCGCCTCGATTATCACAGCGAGGGCCTGCTGCTGCTCACGAACGACGGCGAACTGGCCAACGCCATTACCTCTGCCGCGCGCCATCTGCCAAAAACATACTTGGTGAAGGTAAACGGCGCGCTTACGCCGGAACAGGAGCAGGCTTTCCGCGAAGGCGTGCCGATCGAAGGAAAGCGCACGGCGCCCGCGGGCCTGAAACTGACCCATCGCGCTGAGAATCCCTGGTATGAAGTACGGCTGTTCGAAGGCCGCAAGAACCAGATCCGCGTGATGTTCAAGCATTTCGGGCGGCTGGTGGAGAAGCTCAAACGCGTGAGAATCGGTCCTGTGGAGCTGGGTCCGCTGAAGCCGGGTGCGTTTCGACATTTGTCGCTGGCCGAAGTGGCGCAGTTGCAGAAGGCCTCGAGAAATAACAGGACGCCGAATGTCGCCGTGCCTCAGTCGTGACCGTATGGGAAGTATTGGCGAGATCCTGCGCTCGTCTCACTCGATTGCCGTGGTTGGCCTTTCGAGCAAACGATACCGCCCGAGCTACGGTGTTGCCGAGTACATGCAGAGTGCGGGCTACCGCATCATCCCGGTGAATCCGTTCGAGGAAGCCGTATTGGGCGAGAAGGCCTATACCGATTTGGCGAAGATTTCTGAACATGTGGATATCGTCGACATCTTCCGCCGATCGGAATTCGTGCCCGAGATCGTGGATGCCGCCATCCGGCTGGGTGCCCACGCCATCTGGATGCAAGAAGGCGTGATTCACGAAGAGGCGGCCGCAAAGGCTCGGGCCGCCGGCCTCGAAGTGGTGATGGACCGCTGCATCCTGAAAGAACACCGCAGGATGCTGGTCAGCTCAAGGTCTTGATTTCCAACTGATCGCCGACCTCGGTTCCCGTTCGGGCAATCGTCCCCGCTGGCAATTCGAGAACCGAGTGGGCTGTCAGGCAGGCCGATGCGCGCCAGGGAATCATCTCCGGCCGGACTTTCTTCACTTTGTGTTGCCGATCAAGGTAGAGCACGTCGATCGTGAATTTCATGAAGAAGCTGTGTACCGATTCGCAAGGGACAATCCACAAACCATCACCCGGCGCGAGACTAGTCTGTTTCAGCAGGCCAGTGCGGCGGCTTTGGCTGGAATCGGCGACCGAGGCGGCATCCGCCAGCACGACGTCACGGGTTGTATTGCGAACTTGAATTTTCAAGTTTACTTGACAACCACTTTTTCGACAGCCTCGTTGTCGCATTCATCGGCAACACGCACGGCGATGGTGTGCTCACCGGGCGAAACATCCGCCAACTTGAGATCGTAGTCTAACTCTTTGGAATCCGAGAGCTTAGTGACAGGGTCCACGACCGTCCACTCCCCGCCATCCACCGAGTACTCAGCCTTGTTGATAATGCTGAGGTTATCGGCGGCGTGCCAGCGCGCTTCGATGCGGTTGCCGCTGCGGGTGCCGGTTAAGTTCGTGATCCGAGGCGGCGTGTTATCAATCATTAAGACATCGCTTTCGAGTTGGCCGGTAAGCGCGTCTTCTTTCGTGTTGCTGGGCAGATCGGAGGCGGTGATGCGAATCTTATATTCGCCATCCGGGAAAGCGGTGGAGTCCCAACTGATGTATTTTTCTCTGACTTTATCTTTCAGCAACTTCCAAGCGGATTCATGCACGCCCCGAATCTCAACGGTGTAGATTAGCGTGTCGCCGTTGTCGTCGATGGCGGTCCAGCGCGCGCCAATCGCGCCCTTGGAATACTGCATGGTAGGAGTTGTAGTGGTGGAATCGATCGACAAAACCGATAGCGCGGGGTTGTGCTTGCCGAGCGGCGGCAGACTCAAAGGCCCGGGCGTGCTGGGCGCGGCCGGCGACGGGGCCGGGAACTTGTAGTTGGCCGGTGTAATTTCGATTTCGGCGACTCGCGGCGCCACATTGCGTGGCAAATAAGCCACTTCGACGTCGTCGAGCTCCGGCGAACCGTCCGTCAAGGTTGCGCGCCATTGTAGGAAGCGTGCCGGCGGAGAAGTTACGCGTGCACCGTCCTCGGAAGTGATGGCGCCCGACCAGGGGCTCCAGTTCTTCTGCGGACGGTCCAGATTTCCGCTGCGGGTTTCGATAGCGATTCGCCCACCTTTTGCGGCGCCTTTGAAGGAGAGCCGTCCCCATTGCGAGAAATTGGCGGCGTCGAACGTGTCGGATTCGATGGATCCTTCGTGTTCGAGTCCAGGACCAAGTTCGTACACCTTACCCACGTTTCCAGTGGCCGCGTACAGTTTTCCGTCAGGCCCCGGTAGCAGGGCGGTAACCTGCGTGGGGGCAGCGTTGACCGAAACCGTGGAGAGCGCGTCGGAATCTACGCGATAGATAAACCCTTTGTTTCCCGTGCCGAGGATGGGCCGGCCGTTCGTATCAAAGGCAATCGAGTAAACGATGTCGTGCGAGTGGCTCCAGATCTTTTCCGGGTAGCCATCGGGATGAATGCGATACAGTTCGGAGCCGCCGGGAATGGCCACCGGGCCGCCCGATCCTGCCGATGGCGGAGGCTGAGCGGGCGTATGAGGGGCGCCCGGTGCAGTGGTCTGCGCCGGAGCCACAGCCACTGGAGGAGTAGACGGAGGCGGCACTGGCGCTGGTGGTGCGGCCGTTTTTGTTCCCACGCCGGCGGCATAGACCGAACCATCCGGCGCAACCGCCAGGGCGGTGACCTCGCGCTTGCCCATCTCATACAGCACGAAGCCTTCACCAGCCGGTGAGATCCGCATCACGAGCCCGTTCGGCTCGGTCCCCACGATCAAGTTGCCGTGGCTGTCGAAAACCATCGAGCGCACGTGAGTCTCGTCGCATTTGAAGAAGACGGATCCTTTGCCATCGGGCGTGACACGATGGATCTCGCCTTCGTCGCCGGTGGCCACGAACAAGTTGCCTTTGGTATCGAAGGCCAGCGCCCAGATGTACTTGGCCTTGGGGTCGTAGAAGACTTCCGGCTTCGCGTCACCCGAGACTCTGTAGATCTTGCCGTCCGGCGCGGTGGCGGCATACACGCGATCCTTGGAGTCGATGGTAATGGCGTGGATTTCGATAGCATCGAATTCCGCCACCGTCTTCTTTTCTCCGGCCGGCGAAATGCGATAAAGTTTGGCGCCAGGACCACCGCCGGTGTAGAGGTTGCCCTTGGAATCGCGGGCCACGGTCCACAAATAGGCGGAAGACGAATCGAATAATTCGGCAAAGCGTGGGCCCAGGGTCAAGCGGCCGTCACTGCGCAGGGATAGATTCTTGATGACGCCTTTTTCGAAGTCGGAATAATCCGTCTCAACCCAGGTTCTTGTCTGGCCCCCCCAGACAGACGCGGCCAGCGTGGCGACAGAAGCCACACAAATAATGACATTTTTCATGATGGAAACTTTTTGATCGGGCTACTTCACGGTGATCTTCAGAGAATAACTGCCGCTCACCACGTAATCGAACGGCACGGAGGATTGCTCGAAAGCGCTCTCGGCCGAGGTGATGATGGGCCGGCTGGCGGCGCGCCCGGCTTGCATAACGTTCAGGACGGACGCCGGCAGGCTGGGCATGGTTTTGTCGTCATAGTAGGCCGTGGGCGTGGCCTCGAGCAGCGAGATATACAGCTTGTTGTTGCTGCGCTCCTGATTGATCAGCGACACGGTTTCGGAGAGATCCATGTAGCGGTTCAGGTAGCCGGCCATGCTTTGCATGTGATTCAGCGTATCGGCGTCGCTCAGCAGGATGCGATGTTCTCCCTTACTGAGCCCTTCGCGCACGTGCACGGTGAGATCGCGCTGAATGCGATCACCGCGATAGGGACGCAAGAAAACCTTCACCGGCACGTCTTCGCCAGGCCGAACGTCGCTGTCGGCGATCCAGGCATTCTCAATGGTGGCGACACGGCGCTCGGGAAGCAGGTCGACGGTCACGTTCACGCGCTTCAACCGCGGGGTCTTGACGGCATTCAGATAGAGACGGTTGAATTTGTCACCCCACCAACCCGCCAGCAGCATGGGTGCGGGCATGGGCATCTCACCCGAGGCCTGCATGGTGTTGAGTGAAAGGCGGCCGCCAGCGTCGAGATCCACGGTTCCGGTCAGCCGGTAAGTGGCTTCATCCTTGAATTCGTTCAACCCGGAAACGGAATTGAACAAAGTGAGCATCATCAGGTAGGGAGTCCACTTCTGCTGGTCAAACACGTTGAAGCGGAAGTCCTTCTCACTACGAACAGCATCGTTTTCGCCAAGCGAGCGCACGGCTACGGTGACGGGGATCATCTTGGCTTCATCGCCGAGGACTCCCATGATGCCGCTGTGACGATCCTGATGGAGCGCGCCGACGATATCAGTGGCGTTGGCGAACTTGTTCGGCTGGAACGCCGAAGACAGCACCATCAGTACTTCGCCTTTGCTCATCGGCATGTCAACTGGTCCGAGATTAAAGAACGGGTGCCCGAAGGCCAGGACGTGTTGGCCGTCGTTGTAGGTAACGGTTCCGAGCCCGGTAACGCTCATGTCGCCGGAGACCAGGACGCCGGCTACGGCTTCTCCGGGGCGGAGCGAGTTCTTCCAATCCGGCGCGGGTTTCGCTGTGTATGCCTGACTGCTCGCGCCGCCTTGCACCGCGTGAATGCCCAAGCGCTCGAACAGAGGTCCGAATTCGGTTAACACGTTCTCATGAAAACCCGAGAAAACGAGCGGCGTGTCGATGGGAGTCATGAGGGGCGACTGGCGAGGCAGATTCCGGGCGCCTCCGGCGGATACGGCCTGAGCCAGCAATTCACTGGGCACGGCGACTTGCTCAACGGGGGCGGCCTTGTCGGGTGTGCGCGCGTCCATGGGGCGAGACTTGTCGGCGTCGTTGATCTCCAGCATCAACTCGATGGGGGTGATACCGCAGATGGCGTCGGGAGAAAAGACACTGAGCCGCAGCGCGATGGCCCCGGCAAGTTTTCCGTCGATATAGACGGGGCTTCCGCTCATGCCACCGGCCACGTTGGTGCGCTCAGCTTTGCCGCCGAGCTTGGCGAGGATGATGTCCTGCCTGGGGCCCCACTGGTTCTTCCACAGGCCGATGATCTCGACCGGGATGGGCTCTGGCTCGGTGCCTTGAAAAACGGTCCAGGCCACGCCTTTCATTCCGGGGCGCAGTTCCGAGGACCTGATAATTTCAACTTTTCCGGATTTAGGGGGTTGTGGCGTTAATTCCGCGGTAAAACCAGGGAGCGAAGCTGCCGCGAGCATGCCTACCGCCGCGGCGATGTGTCTTTTCATGCAGTAAAGAACTCCGTTAGGTACAGTTTACTACGGTTGGGCGCAGGGGCCGGATTTTCGGCCTTAAATGGCACGGCAACGAGTATTCAGTACGACGCCGAAAGCGGCTAGAAGTTTCGGCTTGACGGTCAGATAGAGGGCGATTATAGTAAGTGAGTACTTACTTACGAGGGAACGGGTTTGGCATGCCTGGCCTCTACTAGTTCGAAGAAACGGCCGCAGGTACCCGCAAAAGGCGCGTGTCCCTGCGCTACATGTGCGGACGGCCGGTGGGCAGAACGATGGGGGCCGGATGGCAATGACTTCTGAAGTGGGAAAGCGGATGTCGGCGGGGGACCGGCGGACGCAGCTGATTGAAGTGGCGCTGGAGTTGTTTTCCAAGCACGGCTTCAGCGGAACGACCACACGTGAGATTGCGGCCGCGGCGGGGGTGAGCGAGGCGATCATCTTCCGCCACTTCGCTAGCAAAGAGGAACTGTACGCCGCGCTGCTGGAGTACAAGAATCGTGAAGGCCGGGTGGAGGAGTGGCTGGAAGAGTTGCGCAGCCATGCGGCACGGCGCGACGACGAGGCGCTGTTTCGCAGCCTGATCAGGAGAATCCTGATTTCCTACCGGGACGATCCCAGTTTTCAGCGGCTACTCATGTATTCGGCCCTGGATGCACATGAGTTTTCCCAACTGCTCCATCGCAACCTGGGAATTCCGCTTTACGGTTTTCTTTACGACTACATTGTCAAGCGGAAACGAGAGGGCGCATTCGGCGGCCTGGATCCAGGTTCGGTGATCTTCGCGGTGGTGGGGATGCCGTCGTATTTCGGGATGGTGACGAAGCTTTTTGGAGTCGGCGTGAAAACGGCGTCGGACGATCAGACGGCCAAGAATTTTACGCGGGTTCTGTTTGAGGGGCTGGGCAGTCAGCGGAGAGCGCGGGCGCGGAAGGCAACAAAGGGAAGGAAGAAATGAAGGACCACTCCCTCTGGTCGTGGCTCAGCAAAATTTCGCGCGCGCACCAGTGTGTTGTTGGGCTGGCGCTAGCGTGCGCACTTTTGGTCACGATTTCCTGTGGACGGACCGGGTCGGGCTCCGCGGGCGTGCAGGCCGCCGAACTGAAACCGGTGCGCGTGGCGACATCAGTGGCCACCAGCCGCGAGGTAGCGGTGTCGATTTCATCGAGCGGCACCTTTATGGCGGAGGAAGTTTCGGAACTGGCTCCGCTGGCGGCGGGCCGCGTGGTCGCGACGCCCGTGGATGTGGGCGCGTGGGTGAACCAGGGCGATATCGTCGCACGGCTGGATGACCGGGACGCCCGGCTGCGTCTCGAGCAGGCAGAGGCGGCGCAGGAGCAGGCGCAAGCCGCACTGGCGCAGTCGCGAATGCGCATTGGGCTGGGACCGAACGCAACCTTCGATCCGGCTGTGGTGCCGGAGGTGCAGGTGGCGAAGGCGGCGTATGAGTCGGCAGAAGCGCAAGCCAAGCTCGCCGCCGCCGATGCGAAACGCTATGCAAGTCTGGTGGCGACGGGCGACGTCTCGGCCAGCAACTACGAAAGAGAGCGCACACAGGCGGAGAGCGCGCAAGCGCAGGCCGATGCCGCACGCCGGCAGTATGAGGCGGCGGTGAATTTTGCGCGGCTGAACCATCAAGGAGTCGGCAGCGCGGAGGCGGCGTCGGCATCCGCCCGTTCTCAGGTCGCGATGTCGCGGAAGGAACTTGACGATACTGTGGTGCGAGCGCCGTTTGCCGGATACGTCAGTGAGCGCCACATGTCGGTGGGCGAGTCGGTGAACTCGTCTTCCAAAATCGCGACGATCCTACGCGCCAATCCCATCCGGCTCAATTTGCAGGTGTCAGAGATGGATGCGGCACGGATTCATACAGGGATGACGGTTGTGGCGCGAACGGCGGCCAGGCCGGAAAGCGAGTTCACCGGAAAAGTGACGGTGCTCAGCCCAGCCATTGATCCGAGCTCACGCGCCATGACCATTCGGGCCGAGTTCGCGAATCCCTCTTTGGAGTTGCGCCCGGGCATGTCGGCTACTGTTCGGGTGCTCTTGCCGCAAGGCGAACAGGGCATATTCGTGCCGGCCTCGGCGGTGTTGACCGATTCCGGCTCCAACGCTTCGCGGGTCTTCGTGATCGAGAACGGCACTGCACGCGTGCGCGTGGTGCAAGCGGGCGTTACAGAGAACGGGACGACACGAATCGTATCCGGACTGGGCCGCGAAGCCATTGTGGCCGCCAGCAATCTGCCGGATCTTTACGATGGAGCACCAGTCGAACGCGGTAACTGACGCCACGATGCTTCGGACCCGCCAAAGGATGCCCCGCAGTGCATAAGCTCGCCGCAATCTGCGTGAGACGGCCCGTCTTTGCCACCATGCTGGTGCTGGCGCTGACGGTGGTGGGGGCCTTCTCGTTTTTTGGGCTGGGTGTGGACCTGCTGCCGAAGGTGGATCTGCCCGCGGTGCAGGTATTAGTCGCGAACCCCGGGGCCGCGCCTGAACAGGTGGAGACGGAAATCACCAAGAAAATCGAAGGGGCGGTGAACACCATCAGCGGCATCGAGGAGCTGCACTCTTCGTCCACTGAGGGGCTTTCAATCGTCAGCATCGGTTTCCAATTGGATAAGAACGGCGACGTGGCGGCGCAGGAAGTGCGCGACAAGGTCAACCTGGTGATGGGCGATCTGCCGGAAACCGCGCGTCCGCCGGTGGTGCAGAAGTTCGATACGGATGCGGCGCCCGTCTTGCGCATCGTGGTTTCCGCGCCGCGCGCGCTACGGGAAGTCACGCACATCGCCGAGAAACAGATCCAGGAACAGATTGAAAATCTAAAAGGCGTCGGACTGGTGCAGATCGTGGGAGGCGCGCGGCGGGAGATTGATGTGGACGTGGATCCGGACCGGATGCGGGCTTACGGGCTGACCGTCGCGGACGTGGCGGGCGCGCTGCGCCAGGAGAATCTGGAGTTGCCCGGCGGCCGTGTGGATCAGGGTTCACGCGAACTGACCGTTCGTACCCTGGGCCGCATTGCGGACCCTAAAGACTTCAACCATGTGGTGGTGGCGAATCGCGGCACGTACGCGGTGCGGATCAGCGATATCGGGCGGGCCACGGACGGCGAGCAGGAAGTGCGCAGTGTGTCGCTGCTGAACGGGCGGCCAGCGGTGACGCTGGTGGTATCGAAGCAATCGGGCGAAAACGTGGTGGCGGTGGCGGCGGCGGTGCGGGAGAGGTTGGCCGCGATCATTCCTACGCTGCCGAAGGACGTTCATGCGGAGGTGATTGGCGACGAATCGGTGTTTATCCAGGCGGCGGTGGAGTCTATCGAGACACATCTGATCGAGGGCAGTCTGTTGGCAGCGGTAGTCATTTTTGTCTTTCTGGCCAGTGTGAGGACCACGCTCATTGCAGCTATCGCCATTCCAACGTCCATTATTTCGACGTTCGGGCTGATGGCCGCGATGAACTACAGCCTGAACCAGATCACCATGCTGGCGCTGACGCTGATGGTGGGGATCGTGGTGGACGATGCCATCATCGTGCTGGAGAACATCTACCGCTTCATCGAGGAGAAGGGACTACCGCCGTTCCAGGCGGCGATCGAAGGCACGCGGGAGATCGGACTGGCGGTGATGGCGACGACTTTATCGCTTCTGGCAGTCTTCGTGCCGGTCGGATTCATGGGTGGGATTGTGGGGCGGTTCATGTCGTCATTCGGACTGACGGCGTCGTTTGCGATCGCCGTGTCACTGCTGGTTTCGTTCACGCTGACGCCCATGCTGGGCGCGCGATGGCTGCGGCCATTGGCGGGCGGTGGAGGACACGGTTCGAAAGATTCAGGCTTATTCGCGCGGATCGATCGCGTTTACACGCGCATGCTGCACCGGTCGATGGGACACCGGCGCACGATGATCGCACTGAGCGGATTGGTGGTGGTGAGTATCGTTCCGCTGTTCGCGGTGATTGGCAAGAATTTCGTGCCGGATGATGACCGCTCGGAATTTGAAATTACGCTGCGCGCGAGCGAGGAGGCGAGTCTTGCGGCGACGGAGACCGTGGCGGAACGGGTGGCGCGCGAGGTACGCCAGATTCCCGGAGTCACGGCGACGCTGACGAGCATTGGCGGCGGGACACAGCGGGCGGTGAATGCGGCCCTGATCTACGTCAAGCTGGCGCCGATTGGCCAGCGCGAGCTCGACCAGCAACAGATCATGGTGCGGACGCGACAAGCGCTGAAGGCGTTTCCTCCGGGGTTGCGAACATCGGTGCAGGCGCCGGGGGGCGATCCGGACGGACGGAATGCGGCGGTTCAGTACACGCTCAGCGGGCCGGACCTGGAGAGGCTGAACCAATATTCGAAGACGATGCTCACGCGAATGAAGTCCATCCCGGACGTGGTGGATGCGGACTCTTCGCTGGTGCTGGGAAAACCGGAGCTGCGCATTGCAATCGACCGGGAGCGCGCGGCGGATCTGGGTGTGCGTGTGAGCGACGTTGCGCAGGCGCTCAATGTAATGGTCGCGGGCCAGAACTTATCCACCTTCGAGGCCGGATCGGATCAATACGACGTAAGATTGCGCGCCATGAGCGAATCGCGTGCCAGCGCCGATACGCTGAAGCGGCTGATCGTCGCATCGAATAAGCGTGGTTGGGTGAGCCTGGACGATGTGGTCTCGATGCACGAAGGCGCGGGGCCGGCGACCATTGACCGGTTGAACCGGCAACGCGAGGTGACACTGTTCAGCAATGTGCGGCCGGGTGGATCGGAAGCAGCGGTTCTGAGCCGGCTGGACGATTTTGCGCGCGATCTCAAGATGGAGCCGGGCTATAAAACGGAACTCGGTGGCACTTCACGGGAGTTGGGGCGTACGGGCTACTACTTTGTGCTGGCGATCTCGCTGTCGTTCATCTTCATGTACATGGTGCTGGCGGCGCAGTTTGAATCGTTCCTGCATCCGGTCACGATCCTGCTGACGCTGCCCATGGCGGTTCCCTTTGGCATCATCTCGCTGCTGGTGGCTGGTCAAACCATCAATGTGTTTTCCGGGCTGGGACTTCTGCTGTTGTTCGGCATCGTGAAGAAGAACGCGATTTTGCAAATTGACCACACCAACGGGTTGCGGGCGGCGGGCATGGCGCGCTTCGATGCCATCATCCAGGCGAATCGCGACCGGCTGCGGCCGATCCTGATGACGACGGCATCGCTGGTGGCGGGAATGATTCCGCTGGTGCTGGCCGGTGGGCCTGGCGCGGCGACGAACCGGTCAATCGGGGTTCTGGTGGTGGGCGGGCAGACGTTGTGTCTGTTGCTGACTTTGCTGGCGGTGCCGGTTTTTTACTCGATCTTCGAGGATTGGAAAGAGGCGCCGGTGTGGCAGAGGATGGCGGCGGCAGTCCAGGCGCGAAGTTCCCGCATCAAGGTGGCGGTGGAGGCACTGCGGACGCGCGGATCGCGGCCGGAGGGGACATCACGGTGAGGCGGACGATGCTCGTGATGTTTGGAATTGCGGGGCTGCTCGCCGCACAGTCCGCGGAGCGCATCTTCGTATTACCCGACCGGCCTGGCATCGTGGGCAAAGTTTCGATCACGCTCGAAGAAGCGATCGGCGATGTGTTGGCAAATAACCGGGACCTGGAGATTTCACGGATTGACCGCGGCATCGCGGGGCTGAATGTGACGGCGGCGAAAGGTGCGTACGATCCGCGCGTGGGATTGGACAGCTATTGGGAGCGGGCGGTCTTTCCGATCGGTTCGATTATTGGTGGCGGGCCGAATGGGGCGATCTCGCAGGCGACGGCCAGCTTGGCGCCGCAATTTAGCGGGTTGTTGCCGCTGGGCGGGTCCTTCATGATGAGCCTTTCTTCCAGCCGCGTATCAAGCGACAACCAATTCAACACGCTCAATCCACAGTATCCGAGCGCGATGACGCTCTCCTTTACACAGCCGCTTTTCCGCAACATGCTTTATGATGACGCGCGCCACCACATCGAGGTGGCGAAGAAGAATCAGGCACTGAGCGATGCGCAGTTCCGGCAGCGCGTTACAGAGATTGTGACGCAGGCCGTGGATGCATATTGGGATTTGGTGTACGCGGTCCGCAACCTGGATCTGCAACTTGAGGCGGTAGACCTGGCGCGGCGGCAGGTAGAGAGCAACGGACGGCTGGAGAAGCAGGGGCTATTGGCGCCGATCGATGTGACCGAGGCCGAGACGCAGTTGGATAATTTCGAGCAGAGCGCGTACAGCGCGCAGGAATACCTGACGCGCGCCGAGAACGGGCTGAAGACATTGATGGTGGGCGACCGGCTGTCCGCGCTTTGGTCGAAGGCGCTGGTTCCCGAGACGCCGTTGAATCTGGCGGCGCCGAAGGTCGAAGTTGCAGAAGCGGTCAACGATGCAGTGGCGCATCGGCCGGAGCTGGAGCAGATCAAGGTCTCGCGTGCGATCAATGAAGCGGACTCTCGATACTACCGTGAGCAGACCAAGCCACAGGTGGATCTCATTGCAACGTACGTGGGCAATGGGTTGGCGGGCCATGTGCTGGCTGCCCAGCCTAATCCGCTGACCGCCGGAACGGACGCCATTGTCGCGCGCATCAACCAGCTTTCGCAGATTGAGGGGCTTGCTCCGGTTCCTCCGATCTCCTTCGGGTCGGGGGCGGTGCCGCCGCTGCTGGTGGGCGGTTATGGGCAGTCGCTCGCCAACATTGGCGGGTGGGATTTTCCGACTCTACACGCGGGAGTGCGAGTTTCGCTGCCCATTGGTAATCGGACGGCGGAGGCAAATTTGGGAGCATCGGTAGCGCAGGGGCGGCGCATCGAGAGCCAGATCGCACAGGTGGAGCAACTGATCGAAGCAGACGTGCGCAATGCCATCCAGTCGATGGAGTCGGCGAAAGCGCGGCTGGCGGCGGCAAGCGCGGCAAGGCAGTCGGCCGAGGCGCAGCACCAAAGCGAGCTGCGCAAATTTCAAACGGGAACGTCGACAGTGTTTCTGGTGCTGCAGCGGCAAACGGCGATGATCAATGCGCGCGACCTGGAGATCCGGGCGCAGGCTGATCTGAGCAAGGCGATCGCGGAATACGAGCGAGCGACTGCGAAGACGCTCGAGAGCCGCTCTATCGATATACATGGGCAGGACAGGCACAGGGGCACGGTCCACTAGGGATATCGCGGGCGTTCAATTGGGGTACAGGCAACGAAATTTCAGGCCGTGCAGGCGGCGGTTTCCACGATTGTGTTCGATGGAATTTCGAAGCCAGTCCCCGAATTGGACAGATCGCCCAGCCGCGGGAGTGTCAGCCGATGACGGCGAGAAGATCCTTGGCCTCGACCTGCTGGCCAGCCTGGGCATGGATCGCCAGAATTTTTCCGGCAACCGGCGCGTACACTGTGCTCTGCATTTTCATGGCTTCGATGACCAGCACGCGATCACCCTTGCTGACGGACTGATTGGGCTCAACGGCAACGCTGGTGACCATACCCGGAAGCGGCGCGCCGATGTGGCCGGGATTGTTTGGATCGGCTTTCAGCCGCTCCGCCACGCTGGCCTTCAGGGACCGGTCGCGGACGGTAACCTCGCGCGGCTGGCCGTTCAGCTCGAAAAATACGGTGCGGCGGCCGTCGGGGTGCGGCTCGCTGATGGTGAGGAATTTCACCACCAGCCGCTTGCCGGGCTCGATATCGACGGTGATCTCCTCGCCCTTCTGCATGCCGAAGAAGAATTGCGGAGTCGGCAGCGTCTCGACATCGCCCCATGTCTGGGCCGCGCGAGCGAACTTGACGAACACGTCGGGGTACATGAGGTAACTCAGCACTTCGTCGTGCTGCGGCGGGCGGCCGATTTTTTTCTCAACCGTACGTGCCGTTTCCTCGAAATCCACGGGGGCAAGGCGTGCTCCGGGACGGCCGCGCTCGGGCTTTCGGCCCTGAAGAATGACACTCTGCAGTTTCTTGGGCCAGCCGCCTTCGGGCGTTCCTAGTGCGCCGGAGAACATCTCGACCACGGAGTGGGGAAGTGAAAGGTGATGGTCGGTGCCCAGGCGCTCAAACTGATGGATGGTCATGCCGTGGGTGACCAGAAAAATCGCCATGTCGCCCACAACTTTGCTCGAAGGCGTCACTTTCACAATATCGCCAAAAGCCAGGTTCACCTCCGCGTAGGTGCGTGCGATCTCATGCCAGCGCGCGCCCAGCCCCATGGCTTCGGCCTGCTCCTTCAGATTCGTATATTGGCCGCCGGGCATTTCGTGGATGTAGACCTCGGCGGTTCCGCTGCGCGGGCCTGTATCGAATGGCGCATAACTGGCGCGCACGTCTTCCCAGTAATCGGCGCACACATTCAGAGCGTCGAGATCGACTCCGGTCTCGCGGCGCGTGTGCGCCAGGGCGGCGACGATCGAGTTGAGATTCGGCTGGCTGGTTTGGCCGCTCATGGACGCGATGGCGCCATCAGCGGCGTCCACGCCGGCATCGCAGGCCCGCATGATAGATGCCGCGTTAATGCCGCTGGTGTCGTGGGTATGGAAGTGAATGGGAATCCCAATTTCTTCGCGCAGCGCCTTGACCAGCTTTTCAGCGGCATACGGCTTGGCGAGGCCGGCCATGTCCTTGATGCCCAGCACGTGCGCGCCCATGCGCTCGAGTTCCTTAGCCATGCGCACGTAATAGTCGAGTGAATATTTCTGCCTGTGGGGATCGAGAATGTCGCCCGTGTAACAAATGGCTGCTTCGCAGATTTTTCCGGTGCGCCGCACGGCATCCATTGCCACCTTCATGTTAGGCAGCCAGTTCAGCGAATCGAAAATGCGGAAAATGTCGATACCCTGGCGCGCCGCATCCGCGACAAATTCGCGCACCACGTTATCGGGATATGCCGAGTAGCCCACGGCGTTCGACGCGCGCAGCAGCATCTGGAAGCAGATGTTCGGAATGGCTTCACGCAGGCGACGGAGCCGCAGCCACGGGTCCTCATGCAGAAAGCGCATGGAGACATCAAACGTGGCGCCGCCCCACATTTCCAGACTGTAGAGATTCGACAGCCGGTGCGCGACGAAGTTGGCGATCGACAGCATGTCGTGCGTGCGCACACGGGTTGCCAGCAACGACTGGTGCGCGTCGCGAAACGTGGTATCGGTAAGCAGCAATCTTTTCTGCTCACGAGTCCACTGGGCGAACTTCTCGGCGCCGAGTTTGTCCAATAGCTGGCGCGTGCCTGGGGGTGGCGCGGAAGAATCGTGCTCCGGAATGGCGGGAGTTGGCAGGCGGTCGGGGCGAGGCTTTCCGGCTACTTCGGGGTTGCCATTCACGATCACATCGCCGAGATAGGTGAGCAGTTTGGTGGCGCGGTCGCGGCGTGGCGTGAAGCGAAATAATTCCGGATGCTCGTCGAGAAATGAGGTCGTGACGTCACCCGCCTGAAATTTCAGGTTGTTGACAACGTTCTCAAGAAACGGAATATTGGTCTTGACGCCGCGAACGCGAAACTCGCGTAAGGCGCGATCCACGCGCTTGCAAGCCTGATCGAACTCGCGGCCCCAGGCCGTGACCTTGACCAAAAGCGAATCATAGAAGGGAGTGATAATGGCGCCGCTATAGGCCGAACCGCCGTCGAGCCGGATGCCGAAACCGGCGGGCGAGCGGTAGGTATGCATTTTTCCGTAGTCCGGCACGAAATGGTTGGCCGGATCTTCGGTGGTGATGCGGCATTGCAATGCGTGCCCGTACAACGGGATCTTATCCTGCGGAGGCAGGGATGTGATTTTGTCGTGCAGCGAGTGGCCCTGCGCGATCAGGATCTGGCAGCGGACAAGATCGATGCCGGTGACCATCTCGGTGACGGTGTGTTCGACTTGTATGCGCGGATTGACCTCGATGAAGTACCACGCGCCGGTTTCGGCGTCGACCAGAAACTCAACGGTGCCCGCGTTGTAATAGCCGGCAGCGCGCGCGAGGCGTACCGCGGCATCGGCCAAAGCGTGGCGAATGTCGTCCGCCAATCCCTGCGCCGGTGCAACCTCAACAACTTTCTGGTGACGCCGCTGAACCGAACAGTCACGCTCGTAGAGGTGCACGATGTTGCCTTGGCGGTCGCCCAGAATCTGGACTTCCACGTGGCGCGCGCGCCGGATGTATCTTTCCAGAAATACGGCGTCGTTACCAAACGCGGCGCCAGCTTCCCGCCGCGCCTCCTCCAGACGTTCTGCGAAGTCGCCGGCTTTCTCCACTACGCGCATGCCGCGGCCGCCGCCTCCGAACGCCGCTTTGATGATGAGCGGGAACCCGATCTCGCCCGCCATCTTGCGGGCTGTTTCCGCGTCCGTCACTGGATGTTCAGTACCCGGCACCACGGGAACGTTGGCCTGCTGCGCGAGCTTTCTGGCGGCGCGTTTATCACCGAGTAGCTCGAGCAGGCGCGCGTCGGGACCGACGAACGTGATTCCGGCGCGCTCGCACGCTCGCGGCAGTGCTGGGTTCTCGGAGAGGAAACCGTAGCCCGGATGGATGAAGTCAATCGCCTTTTCTTTGGCCAGCGCGACGATGCCTTCGACATCGAGGTAGGCTTCCACGGGCCCTTTGTTTTCCCCGATCTCGTACGCTTCGTCCGCCTTGAAGCGATGCAGGCTCAGCCGGTCCTCTTTGGAATAGATGGCGACGGTGCGCAGGCCGAGTTCGGTGGCGGCGCGCATGATGCGGATCGCGATCTCGCTGCGATTGAGGGCGAGGAGCTTTTTCATGGAATCAGCTTCAGTTCTTCAGCGTTTGTTGGATGCGCTCGGTCAGCATATCGACGAAGTGCTCCGGGTTGTAGCCGTTCATGCGGCTCGAAATTTCACCATGCTTGTCCACAATTATGGTGGTGGGGATGGACGTGATCTGCAACATGCGAGTGAGACCGTCTTCGAAGTAGACCGAGTTACTCCACTGGTTGTCCTTCAGAAACGGCGGCACCAGTTCGCGGTCCTCATCGGAGTTCACAGAGACGAAAAACACATCGGGGTTAGCAGTAAAGCGCCGTTTGACTTGTTCGTAGAGAGAATGCTGGGCGCGGCAAGGTCCGCACCAGGTAGCCCAAAAATCGAAAATGACCGTTTTTCCTTTCAGCGATGCCAGTTTCAACGCATCACCTTGGACGCCGGGCAGCGTGAAATCCATCAAGGCGGTAGCCTGCCCGTTGGGATCGCTCGCCCGCATCTGAAGTTTGCGCTCGGCTATCAGAGCCGTGGTGCGATCGTAAGACTCCAGAATCAGATCGCCCAGGCCTTTCTCCGAGCCGTGCAGCTTCTTGTACAACTCGCCCATGCGGCCGCGGCCCTGGGTGCGGGCTGCGTCGGTGTTGCGGTTGTCGGAAATGGTAAATGCATCGGCCAGATGCGGGATGCCTTCGCCTTCGCGTCCCAGCTTAATGAGCCAACGCCCGATTTCTCTTGCGCCCTCCGCGGTCGGAAACTCGGCGTAGCTTTTCTCGGCGAGCGAAAGCGCTTCGTCCAGCCGGCCCAGATTTCCCGTCGCGCGCGCCTCGAGCACGATGGCGCGTGCCACGCTGCGATCGATCTCCATTCTCCACTCACCCGCGCCGAAATGCCCCGCGGGCGATTGCTTGCGCAGCGTGGCTACCTGTTCCTCGTATCGCTTGGCGTACCCGAGCGCGCGCTCCGAGATATCCTTCGCGTCACTGGCAAGAAGTGCGCGGGTCACGCGGTCTAAAACCTGCGGATCGCCGGCCTCATGATCCAAAACCCATTCGCCGTACAAAATGATGCGCCGGTCGTCTTTGGCCTCGATGGAGGCTTTGACCAGTGCGCGCTCGATCTCAGGCTTCTTGGCCGAGTCCGGGTACTTCGCCAGATGATTCTCGAGTGCGCGGACGAAGTCGATTTGGCTATTGCCGGCCTCCGCCAGCGCCTTACCCAATTCCTTTTCTTCGGCGTCGGAAGGGGTTTGCTGTCCGGAGGCCAGGGACGTTAGAACAAGAAGGAGGAGCCAGAATTTCATTTCGCGGCGCGGATTGCCTCCGCCAAGCCGGCCGCGCGCTCACGAGCCATGTGCATGTACGAGTCGTTTTTCACCACGCGGTCGAGCAGGGGCAGAAATTGCTGAGGGGCCACCAGACGCTTGCGCTCGTATGAGATCTGCAGCAGCAGCAGAGCTTCATTCACGCCGAGCTTGTCGTACTTCACCGTGCGCTCCAGGTTGATCACATGCTCCTCGCTTTCCGAGATGCGCTCAAACCAATCGAGCAGCGCCTGCGCGTCCGGGTCTTCCGAGTAATTGAATTTCACCTCCTGCTTCTCGGGACCGGCCTCGAAGCGGAAGGTCTTCATGCCCATGAACGCAACTTTGAGTGGCGACTCCAGCGGATGATTGAAGTGCCCCAACTTGTCCGCCAAACCGAAAATCGCGTTGGTGTCGCTCTCGCCAACCTGGAACTTGATTGGTAGGTCGTCGTCGGCTGCTTCCTTATAGATGGCATTTCCGTTGCGTTCGAGCGCGATTTCGACGTACGCCGGCGCACTGCCGGGAAACGACTTGGAGAAGAACAGGCGAGGCGGATCAGTGGCCGCAAGCAGCGGAACCACGGCCAATGCCAGCGCCCACCTCATGCGTGGATGCCTTCCAGTTTCCGGCGCATCGCGCTGTGCGTGGCATGGCAGACCGCGACGGCGAGTGCATCACAGGCGTCTTCGGACTCGATGGGCTGATCCAAATGCAGCAGTGACTTCACCATCACCTGCACCTGGTGCTTTTCGGCGCGCCCATAACCGACCACACTGGTCTTGATTTCGAGCGGGGAGTACTCACCGAATTCCAGGCCGGCTTCGGAAATAGCGAGCAGCGCCACGCCGCGCACGTGCGCCAGCTTCAGCGCAGTCTTGACATTTGTCGCATAGAAGACTTCCTCAACCGCTGCTGCTTTCGGAACGTCACGCGCAATCACGCTTCGAAGTTCGCGGGAGATCTCTTGCAGCCGCGCTTCGAGCGGAGACTTGGTATTGGTTTGAATCACCCCAGCGGAAACGAGCTGATGGGTGCGTCCGTCGCTTTCGATTACGCCGTAGCCGGTGCGCTCGGTGCCGCAATCGATGCCCAGGACGCGCATCTATCGAGCCAGGGCCTCGAGCTCTTTTTCGTCCACGTCGAAGTTCGAATAGACGTTTTGCACGTCGTCATGTTCTTCCAGCGCATCACTCAAGCGCATCATAGCGTCGGCAGTCTTGCCTTCGAGCTTGATCAGATTCTTGGGAACCATGGCGATTTCGGCGGACTCGCTCTCCAGGCCGGCCTTCGCTAACGCCGCGAGCACGGCTTCGTGATTCTCCGGCGCGGAAAGGACCTCCCAATGCGATCCTTCCGAACGGAGGTCGTCGGCGCCGGCATCCAGCACAACTCCCATCAATTGGTCCTCGCTGGCTTTCTCTTGCGGGATCAGAATCTGGCTCTTGCGCTCGAACATCCACGCTACGCAGCCCTGCTCGCCCAGGTTGCCGCCATTTTTGGAGAAAACATGACGGATCTCGCTGACGGTGCGATTGCGATTATCCGTGGCAACGTTGACCAGCACAGCCGCGCCACCAGGTCCGTAGCCTTCGAACAGCACCTCATCGATCTGCCCGCCCTCCAGTTCACCGGTGCCGCGCATAATGGCTTTCTTGATGTTGTCGGCGGGCATGCTGACGCCCTTGGCGGCAAGAATGGCGGTGCGCAGCCGCGGGTTGGCGTCCGGATCGCCGCCGTTGCGCGCGGCGATCGCAATTTCCTTGATGATGCGCGTGAAACTTTTTCCGCGCTTAGCGTCGAGAGCGGCCTTTTTGTGCTTGATGGTCGCCCATTTGGAATGCCCTGACATATGGATACCTCAGGAAGGCCCGGCCCTACCGCCGGGGAACAAATTGTCACCTTTTCAACACTAGAGGATAGCAGATTGGCGTGGAAAGGGCATTGGGAGGCTTCGAGCGAGCCGTCCATTGCGAAAAGAATACTTTTCACCGCCGAGACGCCGAGTCGCCGAGAACCCCAAGAAACCAGCCTGGTTGACTCGCACCACGTTGGTGGTCGCCGGTTGAGAGCGCTCAGAACAGGTGCTCCGCGTTTACTGTGAGCTGCATGCGGCGAAGAGAGCGCAGAGGGCGCGGCAGAGCTTCGTGAGCGGGCGTACGGACGGACCCTGAGCATTCTCGCGGGCAGCTTGGGTCCCGCCCAGCGGTCATGAAGAGGGTTTGAGCAGCGCCAGTGCAGCCCTCATTTTTTGGATGCCCATCTTTTGCGGGTCGGGGTCACGCTCGCGTACGTCGCTCGGCAGCCAACTCCAGATGGTCCCAAGATCAGCAAGTATGTCGGCGGGCGCGCGCTCAATTGGCGGCTGCTGAGCCTCCCAGCGATTAAACGCCGCCCATTGCTGGCGCCGCAGTTCCCACTCCTCCCGAGTGCTCATTGTGGTTTCCGGAACGTGATGCCCAGCTCGCGCAACTGGCGTTCAGGCACCTGCGCGGGTGCGTCGCACATCAGGTCGGTTCCGCGCGCGGTCTTGGGGAATGGAATTACATCGCGAATGGACGTCTCACCGGCCAGGATCATCACCAGGCGGTCGAGACCCAGCGCAATTCCGCCATGCGGGGGCGCGCCGTACTCGAGTGCTTCCAGCAGAAATCCGAAGCGCCTGCGCGCCTCCTCTTCACTGAAGCCCAGAGCTGCGAAGACCTTCGATTGCACATCGCGCCGGTGAATACGGATCGATCCCGAACCCAGCTCGACGCCGTTCAGCACGAGATCGTATGATTTCGCGCGGCAACGCGCCGGGTCCGCGGTCAGCTTTTCGAGATCGTCGTCATGCACCGATGTGAACGGATGATGGGCTGCTTGCCAACGATTCTCCTCCGGGCTCCATTCAAACATGGGAAAATCGAGCACCCAAAGGAACTCGAATCGCTTGGGGTCGAGAAGCTTGTGCCGGTCGTTGTATTTCTGCGCGGCAAATAGGCGCAACTGGCCGCAAGCCTGGTAAACGGTCTCTTCGGGGCGGTGGCCTTCCGGCTGGCCCGCCCAGGATGCCAGGATCAGCAGGTCTTCTTCGGCGGCGCCCACACGCTCGCGCACGCGAGCCATGAGCTCAGGAAAATCGCGTTCCAGCCGTTTGGGGTCATCAAACACGCGCAGCCCGCGCTCTGTGCCAAATGCCTTCAGCTCATCCCGCTCCTTGCGACTGAGAGTGCCGGTCTTCGGGATCTGGATCGCCACCAGCGGCAGACCCTGGGCGCTCAGGGCGTTTTGCGGAAACAGATCTTCCACCGGATGCATTGGCGGCACGCGGCGGTCCGGCTTATCGCTGCCATAACTCCGCATCGCCTCGGCATAAGTGAGCCGCGGAAATGGAATCTGGACCTGGTACCCGGCCACGGCGCAAATCTTTTGGACCAAGGGCTCGATCACCTCGAAGATGCGCTGCTCTTGCGGAAACGACATTTCGAGATCGATTTGGGTGAACTCCGGCTGCCGGTCGGCGCGCAGATCTTCGTCGCGAAAGCACCGGACAATCTGGAAATACTTTTCGAACCCGCTCACCATGAGGAGCTGCTTAAAGATCTGTGGCGATTGTGGAAGCGCGTAAAAAGTGCCAGGTTGCACTCGGCTTGGCACAAGGTAGTCGCGCGCGCCTTCCGGCGTCGAGCGCGTCATGAACGGCGTCTCGATTTCTAAAAATCCCTGGGAGTAAAGAAACTCGCGCGTGGCGAACGAAATCCGCGAGCGCAGCATGATGTTACGCTGCATGCGCGGCCGCCGCAGGTCCACATAGCGAAACTTGAGGCGCGCGTCTTCAGAGACGTCAACGTCGTCATCCATGGGAAACGGAGGCGTGCGCGACTCATTTAGTATCCAGATCTTCTCCGCAACGATCTCGACCTCTCCGGTCGCCAGGGTGGGATTCACCGTCTCGGGCGTGCGCAGCGCCACCTTGCCTTCAACCGCTACCACATATTCCGAACGGAGCAGTTCGGCTTTGGCGTGAATTTCGGCGTCGGTGTCGGTGTGAAATACGATCTGCGAAACGCCTTCGCGGTCGCGCAGGTGAATGAAGATGACACCGCCAAGATCCCGCCGGCGATGCACCCATCCCATCAGCAACGCGCGGGAACCCGCATCTTTAGCGCGGAGCTCACCGCATGTGTGCGTGCGGCGCAACTGGCCTAGAAAATCCAACGGTACGGTTTGCATATCAGTTAACGATTTGGAGGCGGCGGGCGATTTCTTCGCGCGCGACTTCTTCCTGTTGGCCGGAAGCCATATTTTTCAGGGCATAGCGTCCGGCGGCGATTTCGTTGTCTCCCACGATCAGCGTGTATCGCGCGCCAAGCTTGTTCGCCAGTTCCATGGCGCGCTTCAGCTTGCCGTCGGCTGTGACCTCGACAGAGTATCCGGATTGCCGCACGTCCCGCGCGAGTTGCCCCGCCTGCTCGATCGCGCGCTCGCCCAGCGCCGCAACAAACAAATCCAGCGGCTGTGTCTTTAAATTCTCTTCCACCGTCATTACCAGCCGGTCTTCACCAATCGAAAATCCGATTCCCGGCGCCGGCACTTTCGATCCGAGAGATTCCGCCAGCCCGTCGTAACGTCCCCCGCCCAGCACCGAATTCTGTGCGCCAAGCGCTCCGTGCACCACTTCGAAAGTCGTGCGCATGTAGTAGTCCAGGCCGCGAACCAATCGCGGGTCCACTTTGAACGAAATCTTGCGGTCGGTGAGCAACTGCAGAACCGTCTCAAAATGCGGCTTGCAGTCCCCGCACAGAAAATCCTGAATCGCGGGCAGCTGGCCGATGATGGGCTGGTCTTCTGGCACTTTGCAATCGAGAACCCGCAGGGGGTTGGTCACGGCCCGCCTCTGGCAATCCTCGCAGAGCATCGGCGCAAGTTCTGTAAGCTTCTCGCGCAGAGCGGCAATGTAAGCGGGGCGGCAGTTCGCGTCTCCTACCGAATTCACAAGCAGCACGGGGTTTTGGAGTCCCGCGCCCTTCAAGACGTCCATCGCGAGCTCGATCATTTCCGCATCCACCACCGGCGATTCCGATCCAATGGCCTCGGCGCCGATCTGGAAAAACTGCCGGTAGCGCCCCTTCTGCGGCCGCTCGCGCCGGAACATCGGGCCCATGTAATAAAGCTTCTGCACCCCGGGGCGCTGGTCCAGACGGTGCTCGATGTAGGCGCGCATCACCGACGCGGTAGCTTCCGGGCGCAGGGTCAGCGAGCTACCGTCGCGGTCCTCAAACGTGTACATCTCCTTGGTTACGATGTCGGTTTCTTCGCCCACGCCGCGCGCAAAAAGCTGCGTCTCTTCCAAAATCGGCGTGCGAATCTCGTGATAGTTGTACCTGCGAAACACTTCTCTCGCCCGTGCCTCTACCTGGTTCCAAACCGCCGTGGCTGGAGGCAATAAATCCCTGGTTCCTTTGACTGCGCGAATCAACTTTAGTCCTTATTTGTGCAACAGAGGGAATGAAAACCATGCTAACATGCCGCGCTACAATCGGGTCTATATGCACATCAAAGCAGCGCGGGTTTTCTTGCCCGTGCTTCTGGCTGCGGCGCTCCCTGCACAGAAGGCCCCGTTTGACGCGCAAGCGATGATGCAGCTGGCGCGCATCAGCGACCCTCAGATCTCGCCGGATGGGCGGTTGGTGGCGTTTTCCACCCAGACCATCGATCTCGACAAAAACGCCAAGCCCAAGCAGATATACGTCGTCCCATTGGCGGGAGGCCCGCCGCGCAAGCTCGCCGATTCCGCCGAACGCCCGCGCTGGTCGCCCGACTCGAAGAAGATCGCCTTCGTTTCCGATCGCAACGGGTCCTCGCAAATCTGGGTCATGGACGCCGACGGCGCGAATCCGAAACAAATTACCAATCTCGCGACGGAAGCGAGTGGCGTTCTCTATGCTCAAGACGGGAAAAACCTGGTTTTCACGAGCGATGTGTACCCGGAATGCGGCGCCGATGACCCATGTAACAAGAAGAAGCTCGACGAAGAAAAGAACGCCAAGGTCAAAGCCCGCACGATCACGGGCCTTCTGTACCGGCATTGGACCACCTGGCAGGGCGCGCGGCGCAGTCATTTGCTGGCGATTTCCGTCGACGGCGGCGTGGCCAGAGACCTCACGCCCGGCAATCGCGATGTGCCGCCCTTTTCGCTCGGTGGCCCCGATGACTACGCCATTTCTCCCGACGGTTCGGAAGTCTGCTACGCCATGATTTCCGATGAGGTGCCCGCGACCAGCACAAATTCCGATTTGTACGCGGTTCCCATCGCCGGCGGCCCATCCAAGAAAATTACGGCGAATCCCGCGGCGGACAATTCGCCGCAGTACTCACCAGACGGCAAGTATCTCGCATATCGCGCGCAGCTCCGCCCGGGCTATGAAAGCGACCGCTGGCGCCTCATGCTGCTGGAGCGTTCGAGCGGCAAGCTGACCAATCTCACCGAGCCCATTGATCGCTGGGTAGAGAGCTTCACCTGGGGCCCGGATTCATCGCGACTGTTCTTCACGGTGCAGGACCGCGGCCGGCAGTACATACAATTCATCTCCGTCAACGGTGGAGCCGCACCTATATCGCTAAGCGGTGATAGCGTCCTCGACGATATGCAGCTTACGCCGGACGGCAAAGCCATGATCTACACGCGCCAGGGCGGCTCAAGCCCGGTCGAAATCTTTCGCGCATCGTCCGCCGGCGGCACTGAAACAGCCCTCACCCATCTGAATGATGGCGTGCTGAGCGCGCACCAGCTCACACCCCTCGAGGAGGTCTTGGTGGAGGGTGCGGAGAACGCCCGCGTCCAGATGTTCATCGTGAAGCCGCCCAATTTCGATCCGCAGAAGAAATACCCGGCGCTCATGCTGATTCACGGCGGTCCGCAAGGCTTCTGGGGTCAGGAATGGACCTACCGCTGGAACGCCCAGGTATTCGCCGCCGCCGGTTACGTGGTGGCGATGGCCAATCCGCGCGGGTCCACCGGCTACGGGCAGAAATTCATCGACGATATCAACGGCGATTGGGGCGGTCGCGCCTATGATGACATCATGGCTTCTACCGACTTCGTTGCCAGACTGCCTTACGTGGATGCCAATCGTATGGTGGCAGCCGGAGGTTCGTACGGCGGATACATGATCGATTGGATACTCGGACACACGCAGCGATTCAAAGCTCTGATCTCGCACGCTGGCGTGTATGATCTGCGAAGCGAGGCCAGCGAGACCGAGGAGTTGTGGTTTCCGATTTGGGAGTTCAGCGGGATGCCCTGGGACAATCCCGAGATGTACGCGCGCTGGTCACCGAGCTTGTTCGTGAAGGAGTTTCGCACGCCAACGCTCGTCATCCACGGCGAACTCGATTTCCGCGTTCCGTATGGACAGGGTTTGCAGTTATTCACAGCGCTGCAGACGCAGAAAGTGCCGTCGAAACTCATCGTCTTCCCGGATGAAGGCCATTGGATACTGAAGCCGCAGAACGCTCTGTACTGGTACAAGAACTTCATCGACTGGCTCGATACCTGGACCAAAAAGTGAAAATCGTTGCTGCAATCCTGATCGTGGTGCTGATCGCCGTACCGGCATCGCTGTTGTTGCTGTCCGGCGGCACAACTCTGAAAATCGATCCGCCCGTCACGGCGATCGGAACCGCGACTCCTGTTCAGGTGCGCGTCGAGAATCCCCACGGCATTCGCCGCCTGACAGCGATCATCGAGCAGGACGGGACCCGCCACACGGTTACCGATGTCCACGAACCAGCGCACCGCTGGATGTTCTGGCGTTCGCATGAGAGCCCGCAGATTCGTCATTTCCTGGCCGGTAAGCAGCAGGTGCCCGCGCTACACGATGGGAAAGCCCGGCTCATCGTGGAGGTCGAGTCGAACGATCTGCGCGGCCGCACGGATTCGGTGGAGGCGGAAGTTCAGATCGTCAGCCAGCCTCCGCGCGTCAGCGCCGACGGAGCCCAGCACTACATCAACCAGGGCGGCTCGGAACTGGTGGTGTTTACGCCGACCGGTTATGTGACCGATTCCGGCGTACGTGTGGGCAAATACGAGTTCCGCAGCTTCCCACTTCCTTCTCATCCGGGCGAGCGTTTTTCGCTCTTCGCATATCCTTGGGATCTTCCCGCGGACGTCACGCCTGTAGTGTTCGCGCGCAACCCGGCCGGCGCCGAAGCCACCGCGCGCTTCTGGTTCAAGGTATTTCCCAAGAAGTTCCGCGTGCGCGACTTTCCTATTGACGACGCTCTTATGGACAGGTTAGTGAACCAGATTGAGCCTGGCGGGTCTGGTGATTTGCTCACGCGTTTTCTGAAGATTAATGGTGAAATGCGCCGGCAAAACAACAAGACTCTGGCGGACCTCCGCCTCAAGACCGCTGACCATTTTCTGTGGTCCGGCCCCTTTCTGCCGCTGGTCAATGCGACCGTGGAATCGGCTTTCGCGGATAAACGCAGCTACATCTATAAAGGCAAGAAAGTTGATGAGCAGGTGCACTTGGGCTTCGACCTGGCCCGCACGCAGCACGTTCCGGTGCCGGCCGCAAACGACGGCCGCGTCGTGTGGGCCGACAATCTCGGCATCTACGGTAACTGTGTGGTGGTTGACCATGGCTATGGTCTGCAATCCATTTACGGCCATCTGAGCGAGTTCGCGGTCAAGGCCGGCGACATGGTGAAGAAGGGCCAATCGCTGGGCAAGAGCGGTTCCACAGGCCTCGCGGGCGGAGATCACCTGCACTTCAGCATGCAGATCGACGGCGTCCAGGTGAATCCGATCGAATGGTGGGACCAGCACTGGATCAAGGATCGGATCTTGAGCAAAGTGAATGCGCAGTAGGGTCGCGTCGTGAGCGTCGCGTGAGGGGATTTCAGGACAAAGTCAGCTTTATCTGGAGCATCGCGGACCTTCTGCGCGGCGACTACAAGCAATCGGAATACGGCAAAGTGATTCTGCCGTTCACTGTTCTGCGCAGGTGCGGTAGCCTCCCGTCCAGCCCCGCCGATTTCCCGCGGCTATTGAAAACTCTCCCGGTGGAGCTTCGGGAAATTCCCGGTTGCTTCCGTTTGCGCGAAACAATAGCCCGGTTGCAAAAGGCCGGCCTGCTCGCATTGATTCTGGAACGCTTTGCCGGCATCGATCTCGACCCCGCGTCCGTCTCCAATCACGAGATGGGCTACATCTTTGAAGAACTGATCCGGAAATTCTCCGAGCAATCCAACGAAACCGCGGGCGAGCATTTCACGCCGCGCGAGATAGTGCGGTTGATGGTTCGCTTGGTTTTTCAGGACGATTCTGGGGCGGGGAAGTCTCTCTATGATCCGGCCTGTGGCACGGGTGGAATGCTCGCCGGCGCTGAGGCGTACGCACGCGAACGTTTGGAAATCGCCGGCCAGGAGCTGAATGCGGAATCGTACGCCATCTGCAAGGCGGACGCGGTACTGCGCGGCCACAGCGCCGATTCCATCGCGCTCGGCAACAGCTTCACTCGCGACGCCTTCGCCGGCCGCAAATTCGACTACATCCTCAGCAACCCGCCTTTCGGCGTGGATTGGAGGAAAGTAGAAAAGCAGGTATGCGCGGAACACGATCGCCTCGGGTTTCGTGGACGATTCGGCGCAGGGTTGCCGCGGGTGAACGATGGCTCTCTGCTGTTCCTCCAGCTCATGCTTTCGAAGATGAAGCCCGAGGGCACGCGCATCGCGGTGATCTTCAACGGGTCGCCCCTGTTCGCTGGCGATGCCGGCTCGGGTGAAAGTGAGATCCGGCGCTGGATCTTTGAAAATGACTGGCTCGAAGCGGTCATCGCGTTACCCGATCAGCTCTTCTACAACACCGGCCTCGCCACTTACATCTGGCTGCTCACCAACAGCAAGTCTCCCGCTCGCCAAGGCAAGGTGCAGTTGATCAACGCTGCCACGTTCTGCGAGAAAATGACGCCGTCGCTGGGCGCCAAACGCAAGCAAATTCCGGCGCAGCACCTTGACCGCATCTGCGAAATTCATCGCGGCTGTGCTGACGGCCCCTATTCCAGAATTCTGCCCAATCGCGAATTCGGTTACCGCCGCGTCACCATCGAGCGTCCACTGCGCCTGCGGTTCCAGGCCGCACCCGAACGAATCCGCGATGTGCAGAACAAATTCACTCCGCAGGTCATCAGGGCACTTGCGGAAATGGATGCGCACACGGTTCATGGCGATCAATCGGCCTTTGACGCGGCCCTCCAGGCTGCGTGTGCCGGGGCTGGAGTGAAGCTGGGCCGCACTGTAGCGCGACGGATTCGTGAAGCTCTTGCGGGCCAGGATGACTCCGCCGCTATCTACCGCGACGCTAAGAACCGCCCTCTACCCGACCCTGATCTTCGAGACAACGAAGACGTCCCCTTGGACCAGGACCTCCAGTCGTGGTTTGAGCGCGAAGTGCTCCCACACGCGCCTGATGCTTGGATTGCTTCCGGCGAGCCGCGCGTTGGTTACGCCATTGCATTTGCGCGATGCTTCTTCGAGCCGGAACCTGTGCGGCCGCTTGCAGAAATCGACCGTGAGATTCACGAATTGGAGCATGAAGGGCAATTGTTGCTCCAGCAGTTTGGGACGCCGTGATCGGCGCATTTCGTGACGCGCCGGCCCACTGGCGCGCGATACCGCTGAAGCGCACGGTGATGGCTTGCACTACAGGCACATGGGGCGAGGAACCACGCGGTGGCTTTGACGACTTGATCTGCGTACGCGTCGCCGATTTCGACCGCCAACGCCTTTGCGTCGATCTGCGCAACCCGACCCGGCGTTTCGTTCCCGCCGCTTACCGGCACGGCAGAATGCTCGCCCCCGGGGATCTGCTGCTCGAAAAATCAGGCGGAGGAGACGACCAGCCGGTCGGCGCGGTTGTGCTGTATGAGGGAGGCGCGCCCGCCGTCTGCTCCAATTTCATCGCGCGCCTGCCTGTAGCGCCTGGCTTTGATGCCCGGTACCTCTCGTATTTGCACGCCGCGCTCTACCGGTTGGGCGTGAACCGCCGCTCGATCTATCAGACCACCGGCATTCAAAATCTGGACAGCAAATCATACCTGGGGGAAGAAGTCCCCATTCCCGAGTGCGCCGAACAGCGCCGGATTGCGGCTATTCTCGACGCCAGGACCTCGCTCGTTGACCGTCTCGAGGAAAACAAGCGCCGCTTGCTCGACCTGCTGCGGGAAAGACGTGAAGCGCTCATCACCCAGACTTTGATTCCAGTCGAGCATCACTGGCCAACTGTGCGCTTCAAGTTCATTCGCTCCGGCGCCCTACTCTATGGAGCCAACGAGCCGGCTGCGAGCCGGTCAACCGAAGGACCTCGTTACATCCGCATCACCGATCTCAACGATGACGGCTCGCTACGCGAGGACACCTTTCAATCCCTGCCCGACGACCTGGTCGCGCCGTACCTGTTGCAGGATGGCGATTTGTTGATGGCACGGAGTGGCGCCACCGTCGGCAAAGCATTTCGTTATCGAAGCGAGTGGGGCCGCGCCTGCTTTGCCGGGTATCTGGTGCGCCTGCGGCCGGATCGACGCAGGGTGCTGCCCGATTATCTGTACTACTTCACGCAATCGCGCGCGTACCGGAACCAGGTCCGGTTGCACACCGTTCAATCAACCATCGCCAATGTGAGCGCGGAGCGATACGGGAATTTCGAAGTGCCGCTGCCGCCGTTGGAAAAGCAGCAAGCGATGGTGGACTTCCTGAATGGAGCCGTTCAGAAACTTGACCGGTTAGGGGATGTGACAGAAAGGCAGATCTCGTTGCTTCGCGGTTACCGCTCCGCGCTAATTATTGATGCGGTAACGCGAGGGCTGTAGCTCAGTACGCCGCGGCAGCCAGTGGTTGCGGAGCCGGTAACGGCCGCGCGCCGATCAGCCGGGACGCGGCGTTGCCACAATCGCAACAGTCATGCTGAATTGCTCCGGCGAGCCGCGTGCCGACTCGCAACGTTGGACGGCGCAGATCGGTGAGCGAGGTCAGGAGCAGCTCGGAGTGCGCAGTCTCTTCGATGGCGGCACGCTCCGGCACGATGTGCAGCCCGTCGTGCGCTTCGCATTCGTATGCAATCACGCGGTCGTCGAACCCTAGCCGTTGCTCGAAAACTGGTACCTGGAACACTCGCCAGAAGCGCTCACGATCGTCCTCTGCCAATTCGCCCTGCTCGCCGCCGGTAAAGGAAACCACGAAGTGACGCAACGATGGCGCCTCTTGATCTCCGGCTTCGATCGCCTCCGCGAGTGACCGCAGCACTCCCACCGGGGCGGCCAGGGCGCTCGCGCCGAATCGCTTCAGGCCTTGGCTCCAGTTTTGTGCCATGACCTTGATTCCGGAGGCCGGCTGGAAGCCCGACATCAGGATCGCCGTCTTGGGTGTGTGCTCGAGCGGAGAACGGAATGCTTGTGGCGTGGGTTGCAATCCACCAGGGCTCTCAAACGCCGCACGGGAACTGCAGAACTCGTTGAGATCAATCACGGGAAGCCGTTCGAGGGTTCGCTCCACCGAATCCACGGAAGCCAGCGCTTCGGGGGTAGCGAGGCCGGCGCTTTCAAGAAGCGGCTGATAACCGCTGGTGCGTTGCGCAGCGCGCAACACACGTCTGAATCTCGCCAGGCGCACGTCCACCGCGTGACCCGCTGACGGGCAGGTCCATCTTAAAATGACTAGCATCGATTATTGGTTTGTTCGGTCTCTGTCGGCGCCGGGTATAGATTCCCGGCTCCGCCTGCTTATTGATCTGGGTATTTCGAAGATGAAGTGTACGTTTTATTACGAATCTCTCAATCGACGTTACCTTAGTAGCATCCGCGTGAGATTGCCTCCGAAGATGCGGCGCGCATCCGGGCCAGAGATAGCGATTTGTTGCAGCGCTTCGACTTGCGCTGCGAAGATGGCCGCGTTCCAGCCCCGCGGAAAAAACGCAGAATCGGAACCGAAAAGGAGGCGTTCCGGACCCGCCACATTTAGGGCGCGGCGGAAGACTCCGGCCAGGTCGAGCGGTCCGGGCTGGTACCGTATCCAACTGTTACTGCTGGAGGTATCTAGATAAACGTTAGGGCAGAGATCGCAAATCATCAGAGCCTCGCGGAAATAGCCGGCCCCAAAATGCGGAATGATGAAGTGCAGTTTCGGGAAAGCAAGGGCCACGGCGTGCAGATCGATCGGATTCGAAAAGCGCATGTCGAAAGGTGATGGCAGCCCCAGCTTCGCGCGCACGCCTACCGAGAGCACGCCGCAATGAACAAAGATTGCCACGCCAGGGTGCCCGGCGGCGGCATCGAGCAATGCTCGCACGCGCTCGTCCTGAATGGAATAGCGATGCATGGCGGGGAACAGGCAGATGCAGTGTAAATGGCCGCCCTCGAGAGCGGCCCGCACTCGTTCGGTGGCGCCGGCAGCCGTCGGGTCAACCATGAAATAGCCGTAGAACCGGTTGGGGTAAGAACGCACGGCCGCGGCAACGGATGCCTCGTCGCCGGGTACGCTCGCTATCAGAGCGGCGCGCTCGACGCCTTGGCGATCGAGTTCCTCGATCCAAATAGATGCCAGGGGTTCAGGTTCGCGCGGAGGCGCTTGCCATCCCAGCGTGGTAGCGATGCTTTCGACCGTTGCTGGCACGCCGCCACCACGCGCCGATACCAGCGTGGCTAGTGCGGAGAAAAAGCCGTACGAAAAGAAATGAACGTGTGCATCGCAGACATCGATGTCTCCCCACGGACTCTGCATAAACTTGGTATTGGTTTTCTCGGCGTCTCGGCGTTGAACGTGGTTTCCGCTATGCCACCCGGCGCAACTTGCTCACGCGGCCGACCTCGACCCATTCAACGACGAAGATGTTCCCTGCGTGATCGAAGCACGCGCCATGCGGGCAGACGAATTTCCCCGGAATGAACTTGTCCCGAGGTTCCTTGCGCAGGGCATTCCAGGTGTTGGCTGCCGAATCATCGCCCAGGTGCGTGATCACTTTATTTTCCCGGTTAAGCAGGGTCACGCGCGCACCCAGATCGGGGACTACGACGTCACCGTTCTTGTAGAAATCGAAGTAACAGGGCAGGTTGGTGCCACCGATGAATTCGATGTGCTTGCCTTCTAGCGTGAAGTTCTGAATGCGGTTGTTGCCGCGATCCGCAACCGTCATGATCGGCTGCGTGGCGCGCAGATCGCAGATGATTCCGTGGGGGCAGTTGAGCTGACCCGCGTCTTTCCCCGGACCGCCAAAGGTGAACTTGTATTCTCCCTTGTTGTTGTACACGTTCACGTAACTCGAACCGTAACCATCGCCGACGTAGATGTCGCCGTTCGGAGCGATCGCCAGGTTGGTCGGGCTGTACTTGATTTGCATTCCGTCAGCTCCCGGCTTGTAGGGCTCGGCGTGGCTGGGATAACCCAGGGTGAACACTTCCTCGCCATCGAGCGTGGTTTTCACCACCAGGCCTCGTTTCGTGTCGCATAGGTAAAGAAACTCGGTGGTGCCTTCCTTGCGGATGTGCAACCCGTGCGCACCGCCCTTGAATTCTCTGCCCCACGACTTGATGAACTTTCCCTGGGCATCGAACACCACCATGCTGTCGGAACTTTCGCTCACGACATTTACGGTGTGGTGGATGTAGATTCGGCCTTGCGAGTCTTCGCACACTCCGTGTGTGTTCCCGTATTTGATGTCCGCGGGAAGTTCGCCCCAATCGTGCGTGACCTCGTAGGTGTGCGCGCCTTCTCCGACGACCGGCTTCTTGCTTCCGGCTTTGTCGGCTGCCCCGAGAATGAGCGGCACTCCGCCGCCCACCGCAAACAAAAAACCGCGACGGGATGTGTTTCTCATACCCAGAGAGGCTATCACAGCCTGAAGGGGTCTATTTGCGCTTCAATTCCTCGGGAAAAACGGCGTAGCCTTCCGGCGGGGGATAGAGTGAATGCAGCAGTTCCAGGCGTTTGCGCAGGTAACGGCTCGGCATCTGGCGCGGCCCGGTCTCCACATCAATGTCGCAGCAGATGCCGTGCAAGTAGAGCGTCAGGGTGTCTTCGAAAGACTGCGCGGCGTAGTCACGGAACAGCTTCGTCTCGCGGCGGATGTTGGTCTGCCGCCGCAGCAAGCCTTGTTTCAGGTGCCAGCTCTTCTCATCCACTTCGCCGTGTACTTCGCTGCTCAATTCTTCGCGCAGAATGCGAAAGTAGCCCTCCTGCGTATCCGGCGGCCAGCGCCGTACCACCAGCGATGCAATGGCGTTATAGAAGCAATAGTGATAATCGGAAACGTCTTCGTCCTTGATGGCGAAAATCAGCGCGGCGGTCTCATCAGAGACGTAGCGCGACGCCGCCATCTGGCGATTCTCCGGAGGTTTCTCGTAGCTGACGACGTCGCTGCCTTTCCCGTTGCCTTTCTCCAGGTAGGGGACCAGCAGCAGGCCCACCTGCGGGAGGATTTCTCCTATCGCTACAGGGAGCGCGGCAATCGGATCGTTCAGATACTGCTTGAGATCCTCTTCCGCCACGGGCATCGCCGTGAAATAGGAGAACTTACCGCCTAGCGGCACCATGTCGGCGCGAAAGCGACTGGCAATATCTTCAACCGTGAGTTTGGAACGCTCGATTTCCGTGGAGGGCATCCCTATGCCTGATTGTAACAGACGGTTGCGAAAGGCTCTTGGAAACGCGTGATATGCTCACGGTTATGACCCTCAAAACATGGCGGGAGGGAGAAGAGACCTTCAGCTATGATGGCTCGGTCAAAACTGGAACGACAATCCATTACGGAGCAGACTTCCGATATAGGGCAACGATCTCCGCTTCCGACTATCAGCGTCTCTTGCAAAAGTTCGCGAGTGGAGAATATGCCGTAGGAACTTCAAAAACGGACCCGCCCAAAGGAAGCGTGGGGCGATGAATGAAAGATAACGTGAATAAGACGGGTCTCGTGTCCTACATTGGGGCTATCCTTCGTGAGGAAGGCTATGCCACGAAACCACGTGCAGGACGAATTCAGTTCAAATAGCGGACAGATACGTAACAACCGCTCTGATCGAGTACACGCATGATTCTCTCGGAAGAATGCCTAATCTTGATCCTTGAGCGCGTCCCACCGACGTCAATCGGTTGGGTAAGGTCTCCGAGAATCGTGACGGTTCCCTGCAACCAACCGATGAAGGGCTCCTGAGCCACGTTGGCAGGCACCTGCTCTGAAGCTCCATCCGTGGGTTCCGGCTTGTTCATGTGGTCACTTCACAACCATCTTACAAAATGTTCGCCTGCTAGACTGCAAGGGAATGGCCCGCGACATTCTGATCTCGGCGGGAGAAGCCTCAGGCGACCGGTATGCCGCCATGCTGGTGGAGGAGCTGCGCCACCGCTGGCCCGGTACACGCTTCTTCGGGTGCGCTGGACCGCGGATGCGGCGGGCGGGCGTGGAGGCTGTAATCGAAGCCGAGAGCCTAGCGGTTGTGGGGCTGGTGGAAGTGCTTGCGCATCTGCCGCGTATCTGGCGCGAGTACCGCAAGACGGTGTCCGCGGCGCAGATGCGGCGGCCAGAACTGGCCATCCTGACCGACTCGCCGGACTTTCACTTGCGGCTTGCGCGACGCCTGAAAAAGCAAGGCGTGCCGGTGGTCTATCTGGTGGCGCCGCAGGTGTGGGCGTGGCGCAAGGGGCGGATTCGTGGAATGCGGCGGACAATCAGCCGGCTGCTGTGCATTTTTCCCTTCGAAGAGGCGTTTTTCCGGGCGAACGGCCTCCCGGCGTCGTATATAGGCCACCCACTAGCCGGCGTGGTACGGCCGTCACTTGAAAAATCTGAGTTTTTTCGGAAACACAGATTGGCCCCTAACCGTCAATTGGTTACGGTGCTCCCCGGGAGCCGGAAAGGTGAGGCGGCGCGACATTTGCCAGCGTTGGTGGACGCAGTTGAAAGGATTTACAGACAACAAGCCACCCATTTCGTGTTGCCGGCGTCGGAAACCACGGGCGCTCGATTCTTTACGGAGCGCATCGGGAGCGCACCCATCCAAGTGATCGAAGGCGAAACCTGGGACGCCATTGCGCACGCGGATCTCGCGCTGGCGGCCAGCGGCACAGTGACGATCGAGGCTGCGCTCCTGGGAACACCCATGATTACGTTTTACAAAGTGAATGCGCTGAGCTGGCTGTTGGGACGCTTTCTGGTGCGGGTGCCATTCTATTCCATGGTGAACCTGGTGGTGGAGCGGTGCATTGTCCCGGAGCTGATGCAGACGGCAATGCGCGGTGAGCGTCTGGCGGCTGAGGCTTTGCAGTTGTTACGGGATGGCGCCGCGCGCGAGCGAATGCGCGAAGATCTGGCTGAAGTTTCGCGGCTGTTGTCGGGCGAAGGGCGGCCTATGGAAAAAGCAGCCGCAGTGGTGGAACAATTGATAATGGAAAGACAAGCGGCACATGTTGCGTAATTTTTTGATTGTTGCGGCCGTGACGGCCAGCTCGGTGAGCCTCACGGCGCAGGAACGGCGCTCGCGCATCGACGTTGAGCACTACGTCATCAATGCCGAAATCAACGAGAATACTCAGATTCTCGCGGCAAGAGCCGCAGTGCGATTCACGCCTTTGGAGGATATCACTAATGCGACGTTTGAGCTGAATAACGCGCTCAACATCTCGCGTGTTGTGGATGCTAGCGGCCGGCAGATGCAAGCATCGCGGTCGCAGCAGGACTCTACTGTCCGGCTGAACTTCGACCAACCCCTGCCCAAAGGCAAGCCGGTGAACATGACATTCGACTACGATGGCCGGCTGACGGGCGACGAAGAATCTCCCGTTTACGGCATCAAGTTTGCCGCCATTCACAACGATTATGCCTATCTGATGTATCCCGCACGCTGGTTTCCGATCAACGGCTACACCACCGACCGGTACTCAGCCGAGCTGAACATTACCGTTGCCGCAGGCAATCGGGTCATCGCGAGTGGCCTGGAGACATCGAAGCCGAACGGAGACAAGACGATCTACAGCTTCCGGTTCGACGAGAATTCCTTCCCGGGCAGTATCGCGGTAGTGCGCGGCGACGGCAAGAAGGTGAATTCCGAAGGCGTCACTACCAGCTTGTACTTCCGGGGCGGCGAGCAGGCCATGGCGGATGTCTACGGCCAGGAAACAGGGAAGATCATCACCTATTTCACAGCAACCTTCGGTTTGCCGCCCTACGCCAATCTGGCGCTGGTCGAGACCGATGATGGCTCGCCCAACGGGTTCTCGTCACCCGGGGTAATCTTCCTGAACCCTCGCGGCATCGGGCACGATGTGAATGCCAAGCTGCTGGCCAACCAGATTTCGCGCCAATGGTGGCATGCCCTGATTTCGCCTGCGACGCGCAATCATCTGTGGCTGACCAATGGATTAGCCGCTTACTCCGAGCTTATCTACGCGGAACATACCAACGGGCCAGGCGCGCTCGAAACGCAGTTCCACGATATGGCGGTAGAGGCTTTGACCATCCAGAACGTCCCGGTCATACAGGCAGCGCGCTTGGAGGATTACTCGCCGGAGCTTTGGGCGCTTACTGGGTCCAAAGGTGCGGCTGTCCTGAACATGCTGCGCTTCGATCTTGGCGACGCGAAGTTCTTCGAAACGCTGAAAGAGTTCGTCAAGGACTTCGCATGGAAGTCGGTGACCACCGAGGATTTCAAGAAGGTGGCCGAGCGGGTCGCACAGGAGAATCTGGGCTACTTTTTCATTGAATGGATCGAATCGAGCGGCGCACCGGAGTTTAAGCTGGAGTACACGATTTTCCGCACCCAGAAGGGTTTTCGCGTGATGGGAAAAGTGTCGCAGGACCTGGATACGTTCCGTATGCCCGCGGATCTGAAAATCGAAACCGAAGGCAACCCCGAGGAGAAGCGCATTGAGGTGGTGGGGACGTCGTCGGAATTCTCAGTGGATACGTTCGGCAAGCCGAAGTCCGTGACCATCGATCCTAACGGCCGTCTGCTGCGTTACTCCGACACTATGCGCGTAGCGGTGGCGATCCGTCGCGGCGAGCAGTTTGTCGAGGTGAGTGATTTCGGCGAGGCGTTGAAGGAATTTCAGAAGGCTCTCGAGACCAAAAGAAACAGCTCCCTCGCACACTACCGCATAGCGGACGTGTTCTCTAAGCAGAACAACTACCAGTCGGCCGCTAACGAATTCCGCGAGGTGCTGAACGGGGATCTCGATCCAAAGTGGACAGAGGTTTGGTCCCACATCAACCTGGGGGAGATTTTCGACATCACCGGCCAGCGCGAGCGCGCTGTCAACGAATACCAGCTCGCGCAACGCACCCGTGACAATACGCAGGGTGCGCAGGACGAAGCGGCGAAATACCTCAAGACGCCGTATGAGCGAAAAAAGAGCTCGCTGGACGAGAGGTAGCCAATGTGCGCCCCTACTCTGAGGCGGGCGCTTCGGTCTGCGTGCCCCTGGGCCGGCGAGCCGGGCGAGGACTTCTACGGGGGCGGGATGTGCGCCGCGCGCCGCCCTGACCGTCACTTCCCGCAGGTTTTCGCCGCGGCGGCCGGCGGGCCTTGGTGACCTTTTCTAACGGTTGGCCCGCGATTGTGGGAGCGGGCTCCTCGGTAGGTTGTTCGTCGCTGATCACCGGGACTTCCGCCTCAGGCACGGCCGGCGGATGGAATTCCGCTCCAAGGTAGACCATGAGGCCCTTCTCTTCGTCGGGCTCGACGCGCACGACGGATTTGTCCTGCGCGTAGTTCAGCAACTCACCGAATTCCTGGAACCCGAATTTTTTCCAATCGTAATCGGGCTGCTCTTCCTTCACCCAGGCCGCCAGGTCCTCGGCAGACGCACCGTTGTCGATTTCCAGGCGATGGGTCTCGAGTACATCGCGCAGCACGGGGAGCGCTTCCTCGGGCTTAGCCACAGTCGCCTGCTCGGCGGCGATTTCGCCCTTGCGCTTGATCATGTAGCGGCCTTCACCGCCGGTGACGTCGACCAGATCGGCCTTTTGCAACTTTTCCACGAAATCCGTGAATGATCCCGCGCCGTATGCCTTCTCGCTGAAGGTGGAGTCGAGCTGCAGCATGGTGGACTTGAGCAGTCCGAGCTGCGGCCGCACCTCCCGGCGTTCCAGCACCTGGAGAGCGCGGTCAACTAAAGGCATGGCCTGGGTAAGCTCCAACGGTGGCGGCCTGCGCCCTCCACCGCGGCGTTCGAGCGGCGGTCCGTTCAGCGGTGGTCCTTGCTGTCCTTGCATCTGCGGTTGAGGCTGCGGCGTTGGGCCGCGGCTATGCTTGGACGGCTCCATCAGTAAGGATTCGTAGCTGATGAACTCATGGCAATTCTTCTGCAGAATGGTGGAGGTAAATGCCCGCCCGCCAACTACATACACGCGCTTGTCATACTGTTTGAGTTTGTTGACCAACGCAATGAAATCGCTATCGCCGCTGACGATGGCGAAGGCGTTAATGTGGTCGTGGGTGAAGGCCATCTCGAGCGCGTCCAGCGCCAGATTGATGTCGGCCCCATTCTTATCGCCACGCGGCGAAGGATCGCGTTGTACCATCTGCACCGCGTGCTCGGACAGCTCGCGTGTGAAAGTGTCTTGCCTTCCCCAGTTGGCGTAAGCGATCTTCGTGACAATCTCCCCGCGCTCTTTCAGCGCGTCGAGCACCGCGGCTACATCGAACTCGCGCTGCAGCGTAGACTTGACGCCAATCTCTATATTGTCGAAGTCGATGAATACGGCTATCTTGAACTTTTCTTCCATTTCCTGTCTTCTCATGATGGACCCTGAAACGCGCCTTACGCGGCCACGCTCGAACGGATGAATCCTACAATCTCTTCGAGCGAAGCTCCTGGCTGGAATACCGCCGCGACGCCTTGGCGCTTCAACTCGGCGGCATCTTCATCTGGAATGATACCGCCGACGACTACCCTTACGTCGCCCATATCCTTTTCCCGAAGCAGATCGAGCACCCGCGGCACAATCGCGTTGTGGGCTCCGGAAAGGATCGACAGGCCAATGACCTGTACATCCTCCTGAAGCGCCGCGCTCACGATCATTTCCGGTGTCTGCCGCAAGCCAGTATAGATCACTTCCATACCGGCATCGCGCAAAGCGCGCGCGATGACTTTCGCACCGCGATCGTGACCGTCCAAGCCCGGCTTGGCCACGAGCACTCGTATGGGCGCTGCCATGAATCAAACGAGGCTCGTTTCCTGGTACGAGCCAAAGATATCGCGCAACGCTTCGCAGATTTCGCCGAGCGTTGCATAAGCGCGAACCGCATCCAAAATATCAGGCATCGTATTGCCGTCGCCTTCGGCGGTTCGCTTGAGGGCGTCCAGGCAAGCCCCCACCCGGATATTATCGCGCTTCTTACGCAAGGCCGCCAGTTTGTCCTTTTGGTGAACTTGCGCGTTTTGGTCAATTTGGAGGATTTCAATAGGCTCCTCGTGGTCTGACGCAAAGGCGTTGACGCCGACGATCAGCTTCTCACCGCGCTCGACAGCTTGCTGATATGTGTAGCTGGCGTCGGCAATTTCGCGCTGCGGAAAGTTCTTCTCGATCGCCGCGATCATGCCTCCCATCTCGTCGATGCGGCGAATATAGTGTTGCGCCGCGACCTCGGTATCGAGCGTCAGACGCTCGACAAAATAGCTGCCGCCGAGAGGGTCTGTCGCCGCCGTGACGCCGGATTCATGTGCAATCACCTGCTGGGTGCGCAGCGCGATGGTGACGGCGTGCTCGCTGGGGAGCGCGTAGGCCTCGTCGAGCGAATTGGTGTGCAGTGACTGGCACCCGCCCAGTACGGCGGCCAGCGCCTGGATGCTGGTGCGCACGATGTTGTTGTAGGGCTGCTGCCAGGTGAGCGAGCAACCCGCGGTCTGCGCATGGAAACGGAGCTTCAAGCTCCGCTCGTCGATGGCACCGAAGCGATCGCGCATGGTGTACGCCCAGATTTTCCGTGCCGCCCGATACTTGGCGATCTCCTCGAAGAAATCATTGTGCGCGTTAAAGAAGAAGCTGAGGCGCGGCGCGAATTCGTCAATCTTGAGGCCGCGATCGAGCGCCCATTCGACATACTCGATGCCATCCCGCAGAGTGAACGCCAGTTCCTGCACGGCGGTCGACCCGGCCTCGCGAATGTGATAACCGCTGATGGAGATCGGGTTGAAGCGTGGAGTGTGCCGCGCCGAGAACTCGATGGTATCGGTGACGAGTCGCATCGAGGGGCGCGGCGGGTAGATGTATTCCTTCTGCGCGATGTATTCCTTGAGGATGTCGTTCTGAATGGTGCCCGACAGGCGCGCCCAATCCGCGCCCTGTTTTTCCGCGACCGCCAGGTACATGGCCCACAGCACCGCCGCGGGTGAATTGATGGTCATGGAGACGGTGACATCGCCGAGCGGGATGCCGCGGAAGAGCGTTTCCATATCCTCGAGTGAACTGATGGAGACGCCGCACTTGCCGACCTCACCTTC